>JACXTT010001470.1_pt1 | contig 39154 bp, 35 predicted proteins | sample 9270951 | NCBI WGS metagenome assembly JACXTT01 (sample SAMN15532306, study PRJNA645909) | rock metagenome | isolation source: weathered quartz diorite | place: Puerto Rico | collected 2017-06-21
TACGGGCGGGGACGCGGGCTATGTACGAAGGGGCCTAACCCGGCACGTGACCGCATGGAGATTGGCCTTCTCGGCGAGGCGCTGGACCGCGATCTGCCGGTGCTGGGCATCTGCCGGGGCCTGCAGTTGCTTAATGTTTACCATGGCGGGACGCTGATTCAGCATCTGAAGGGTGATCCGCACCGGCCGGGGCATCTTCCGAACGTGGATCGCTCGAAGCCCATGCACGAAGTGAGCGTGGCGCCGGATACCAGGCTGGCCGACGTTCTCGGCGCGGGCCAGCATCCGGTGAACTCGCGGCACCATCAAGCTGTGGACAGGCTGGGAGCGGGCCTGCTGGTTTCGGCGAAGTCCGTGAATGACGGGATTGTTGAGGGCCTGGAGGTGCCGGGGAAAGAATTTGCCGTGGCGGTGCAATGGCACCCCGAGGATCAGGTCCCCGGCGATGAGACGCAACTGAAGCTATTTCGCGCGTTCGCGGACGCGGTTGGCAGCCGGGGTAAGCAGGCGGCGGGCTGAGGGTCATTGTCGGGACAAAGGCCGCAGTTCCGGATCACGGCCGGCCAGCGAATCCGGATAACCACTGGCGATTGCGGCTCGCAGTTGCAGCTTGGCGGTTGGAAGGTTGGAAGCCAGAATGGAAATGACGGCTTCGTCGTACTGCAGAGCGCTGTTCCCGGGATCGAGCTCGCGCGACAACCGGATTGAGGCGCGAGCGTTTTCGAAGTCACCCATTTTTGCGTAATAAAGGGCCAATCTGCCCCTGGTATCTGCATCACGAGGATTGGTGTTCAAATACTGGCAGCCCAGCACTACCGCGCGGAAATAGGTCTCCATGGCCTTCTCCCTTTGATCCGACCAGCGGTACGCATCCGCCAGATTTCCCATGAGCGCCTCGGAACTCGAATCCAGCTCCACCGCCTTCCGAAAGATCGACACCGACGCCTGGTACTGTCCAAGGTAAAAGAGAGCGGTTCCGAGATTGCTGTAGTTGATGGCGTCGGGTCCCAGGGCCACCGCCTTTTCATAGATTCGAACCGCTTCCCGAACTCTCCCGGATTGCAGGTAAGCGTTGCCCAAATCGGTATAGTTGTCGTCGATCAGCGGCGCCAGTTCCATGGCTTTTCTGAACGCCTGCTCGGCATCTTTTGTGCGGCCCAGCCGCAGGCAGGCGGCTCCCAGGGCGTTGTGATTCAGCCAGGAATGAGCATCGATTTCGACGGCCTTGCGATACGCCGCGATGGCGGTTCCGCATTGCCGCTGAGAAGTTGCGCTCTGCCCAAGGCGCGATAGGCTTCGTCGGAAGACGGGTCGAGATCGAGCGCGGTTCCCAATAGTCGAACCGCCTCGGGATATTGGCCGTTTGCAATTTGTATTTTGGCCACTTGAATCTGTGCTTCCGGCCGGTTGTGGCTCAGACCCTGCGCCTGGCCTGCGGCCAGCTTTGCCTGCTCCAACCAGGAGTCGTCATGGGTCTGTTTATAGATCAGCAGGTTCGCATTGGCGAGCCCGAGGTACGGATAAAAGTAATCGGCATCGAGGCTGGAAGCCTGCCGGAACAAGAGCATGTCTTGTTCAGCGCCTGGCCGGTTTCGGCGCATGCGCAACAGAAGGCTGCCCTGCATGTAGAGTTTATAGGCTTCCAGGTTCTTGGTCGCGTGCAGCAACGCGGGTGTGGCGCGCGCGCCGGAAGCATCCAGCTTGAGGACACGAGCGACAGCCGTCCAGATTTGATCCTCAAGGCCGGGGAGGTTATTGGGGCTCGCCCGAAACTGGCCGGTCCACGTGGCTTCTCCCGTCGCGCAATCCGTCAGGTGAACGGTGGCCAGGATATCGCCACCATCGGCGCTAACCGATCCCGCGAGTACGGCATCAGCTCCCAAGCGGCGTCCCGCCGCGGCGGGCGATCCACCACTTTCGTCGAAGAACAACCGGATGCGCTGGGACTGAGCTGCCCGTGACGAGACGGCCTCGGTCAAACTGTCCGCAACGGAGCGGAGGGAGCCTGCGTCGCCGATGGCCCGAAGAGGGATCAGGGCCAGTTTGTTACCGGGCTGGCGTGAACCGGCAAGTGAGCTTGCAATTGGGTTAGCGGGCGATAGCGGAGCACGGAGCATCAGGCACGCGGATCCCAGCAACAACGCCAGGACGGTGGCGGCTACCGCCGGCCTCATGGGCCAGCGCCGCGCGAGCTGCGTTTCCGCTCCTGCGTCAACAGACTGAGTCTTGAGAGCCGTCAATATCTCGGAGGCTGTCTGGTACCGGCGGCCAGGCTCGACCTCGAGACACCGTAAGATCACACACGGCAGATTTTCGGGGATCTCCGGATTCAGCGCCGCAGGGCTCTTGGTCCGAGAATTGAACCTAACGTAGTCGAGGACCGACGCCATCGCCGACGATGGCAGTTTGCCGGCGACCATCTCATAGAGGACCAGGCCCAGCGCGTAAAGGTCGCTGCGCTGATCGACCGGCAAACCCAGGGCCTGCTCGGGCGACATGTACGCCGGACTGCCGGGATATTCTCCGGCTTTAGTGATGTCTCCGTCCGGTTCTATCGAAGACCTCGCTAAACCGAAATCCGAGATGTAGGCACTACCGTTGCCATCGAGCAGGATGTTCTGCGGCTTTAGATCCCGGTGAATGACTCCTACGGTGTGTGCGGCCCGCAGAGCCTCACACAAATCTTCGCCGATGTGAATTGCGCGCGCGACTGCCAGCGGGCCTTCGCGCGCCAGCAGGGACCGGAGGTTTTCTCCATCGATAAATGCCATGGAGATGAACTTGGTCCCCCGTATCTCGCCAAAATCATAGACCCTCACGACGTGCCGATGAGAGACTCGGCTGGCTAGCACGAGTTCTCTTTTCAGCCGCAGTTCCGAATCGCCATCCAGCAGACTGGGGTGCAGCAGTTTGAGCGCGACCGTGCGCTCGAGCTCAACGTCGCGAGCCTTATAGACCGCGCCCATACCGCCCTGCCCGATGAGCTGCTCGATGATGTAACGGTCTTTCGCCTTACGCTTCTGGCGACGAATTACCTGCGGCGCACCGGACTCCGCTTCTGCAATTCTGGGATGTTCGACGCCGGGTCTCTCTGGATTGCCGGGCGACGGGTGGTCGGAACCTGAGGCACTCGGGATAGTGGACATTATGTGGGCGCAGGTGCACGCGAACGCAGGCCCACTGGACCCAGGCACTTAAGGTTCGCTGATCTTTCTCTGTAGAAGTGCGCTAAATGCCGTTTTTTCTCACGAACGGGGTGCGGGCTTTCGGATGATGAACGGAGCGGCTCGTCGGGTGAGCAAGCGGTATCTTCGTGAGCGCACTGGCTCAACGGCGATTTCCGGCATGAAAACAGCATGCCTGAAACGTACCCCAAAAGGCATGGCGGCTTAGAGGCCGAGGAGCATGCGGACGAACCTCCAAAAACTCATGCTGGAGGAATCTTTGATGATTGGGACTGGCATACAGTGAAGTGATCGTCCGATGTTCACCCAGGCTTTAGCCTGAGACGATTGGCAATCGCATTCGGCCCCCTGCAGGGGCGGGAAATTGCCCCGTTTGCGGGTGCGCCCCAGCTTAACTGCACAAAAGTCAATTCGATTCTCGCCGGTTTCACAATACAACCCTTGTATTATTCCGGAAAATTGTTTATGTTCGGCTTATTGACCTTATGTGCTGAGCGCTGGCCTGCACGGGGCCGAACCACGCAGACTGGTTCCGACGTGACATGGCGCCACACGGGTTCAAGTCTAACGAAGTGAAGAAGTCCCCGCCGACCTGTTCCTACCGTGATGCCCCTTAGGGTTTGACGTTGGTCCAGCTTGGTGCGCAACATTCCAGGCAAATGGCGACGCCATCGCTCGATGGCGTTCAACGTGCGACGACGACTCGATTCGATAAAAAATCGACGGGCCAAAACAAGGAGTAAAAAGTGAATGTTCAGAGGGTTATTGCAGAACTTCGTGAAGAACGTGATTGTCTGGATGAAGTACTGATCGGCTTGGAAAAATTGCAGTCAAAAAGAACGCCCCGGCGCGGCCGTCCGCCCTCATGGATGACGATGAATGTCGGTTCGGCATCGAAGAAGGCGAACGCGGCAAACGGCATTACGAAGGGCGGACTCAGCGCAGCCAAGGGCGCGTAACCATCCCTGTTCGGACCCGAGAGACGCTGCTCCTGCGTTAGCTAGGCTTTGATACCTAGCTCCCGCCCCATCGTAAATTTCGGCCGGCGGCGTTTCTTGACGAGGGTCTTCTGCTCGAGCAGCGCGGAAACCAGGATGGGCATGGCAATGGTGGAATCGCAGTGGCAGGTCACCATGGCGGCGTCTTTCTTGATTTTGCCCCAGCTCTGCGCCTCTTCGAAGGTGCAGCCGGAGAGTCCGCCCCAGTGCGGCGCGTCGGTCACCACTTGCACGGCGTACTTGTGACCGGTGACGCCAGCGTTCATGATGATGGCGGTGACTTCGGTCTGCTGCACGAAATTCTTGGGCGTGCCTCCGCCGAAATAAATCACACCGGTGTTTTTTGATTCGGCGGCGATGCGCGCGGTCTCGACCACGTCGCCGATCACGTCGAAGGTGAACCGGTTTTTGCCGGCGTAGCGGTTGGCGGCGATCCCGATGCCGATGGAGCTATCGGCGACAGCGGGGCAATACAGCGGAATGCCGGCCTTGGCGGCGGCGCTTACAATGCCGTCTTCTTTCGCGCCTTTGCCGAGCTCGCGGCCCAGCAGGTTCAGGAATTCGCGCGTGGTGTAAGGGCGCGTCTGGTCGAGCGAGGCGGCGAAGCGGCCGATCCATTGATCGTGCTCGCGGAATTTTTCTTCGTCGGCCAGCACGTCGTACATGCGGTCCACCAGGTTTTCGGCAAGCAGCACGTCGTCCATCTGGTGGGAGCCCTGGTAATGATAGTTGCCCTTGGTCTCGTGGAGGTCGTGAAAGAAATTGGCGCCGGTCGAGACCAGGCAGTCGATGAGACGGTTCTCGATCATGCTGACGACGAGGCGCCGCATGCCGGCCGGCACCATGGCGCCCGACATGCCCATCATGATGGTGCAGTCGTCAGCCAGCATCTTTTTCCAGACGTCGAAGGCTACGCCCAGGTTCTTGCCCTGGAAGGCCGTGCCCTGCATCCGCACCAGAACCTCAGAAGCGCTCGAAGCGCCGACCGGGTCAAAGGGCCGCGTGGGGACGGAAAGGAGGTCTCTTTTGTTTCGATTGGGTTTCATTTAGAGGAAACGATTCCGGACGGGCGAAGGGAGGCGCGGCCACCCGGCTTCATCACTGCAGCCGGGGCCGTTTCTGCTCGTTCCAGACCAGACCGTCGAAGATGGCGAGCACCTGCTTGCGATAGGTGTAGACGCGCTGCAGCGACTCGCGGAAGGACTCTTCGAAATCCCGCGCTTTCAACCATTTGTCGAGCAGAGTGGGAGGCACGTCGATATCCTGCCGCAGCCTTTCGACCGAATGGCCACGCAGAAACAGGCCATAAAAGAAGGCCGCTTCCCGTTGCGGGGCCAGGGGGTCGAATTCGTCTCTCGCCGTCATAACAATCTCAGCGAAAATGTCAGTATAGCGGTGCGAATCGGAATAGATCAAGTGGTTTCGCGCCTGTTACCATCGATCTGAAAAAGTCAATGCCCACTCTCGTTTCCCGTCCCTCGCGTGTCCAGGCGGCCGGCAATAAGCCTAAGCTTATTGATGAGTACATCGGCCGCGTTACTACAAAGAATGAGGCTGTGAGTATCGCGCACATGCGCAGTCCGGGGGGATGGCAGGAACCCGGTCAAACGCCCGAGTTTGACGAATTCACCGTGGTGCTGCGGGGGATGCTGCGGGTGGAACATCGCGCCGGAGTGATGGAGGTGCGCGAAGGCCAGGCGGTCATGGCCCACAGGGGCGAGTGGGTGCGCTACAGCACGCCGGAGCGCGAAGGCGCGGAATACATCGCCGTGTGCCTTCCGGCATTCTCTATGGAAACCGTCCACCGGGACGTTTGATTAGGAGGCTCCATGCCTACAAGTCTTTTATCCTTGATAGATCCGCTCAGCAAGAGCGCGAGTGTGAGCTCGGTTTACGGCGAGGCGTTCATCGCCAATGGGAAGACGATCATCCCGGTGGCGCGCATCGCGTATGGATTCGGCGCTGGCAGCGGGCGCAAGCCAGGCGAGTCTGCGTCCGGGGAAGGGGAGGGCGGCGGCGGCGGAGTTTATGCCGAGCCGGTGGGCTGCATCGAAGTGACGGACGCCGAGACGCGCTTTATCGCCGTGGACGAGAAGCGCAAGCTGGCCGCGGCTGCCCTCGTGGGATTCTGCCTGGGCGCTTTCTGCGCGTGGGTGAGGCGCTGAATTCCTAAATGCTAATATAAACATATTTAATAGTAAGACCCTCTTGCATTTGCAATCCTTTCCCGCTAAACTCGTTTGCAGTAATGTTCCACGGTTCCACAGTCCGTTCCCGGCTCGTCGTCACCGAATCCCTGGTAAGCAGCATTATTATTATTTTGGTCATCGTATCCGGCCCCGCTTGAGGCCGCTCGGTTAGAGTTTCCGAGGCCATCAGCGGGGGAAAAAAACCGGCTGATGGCCTTTTTTGTTATGTGAGCACTTTTTTGAGGCGAAGATTATGTCGAATTTGATGAGTGGCGCGAAGATGCTGCTGGAATGCCTGGTGCGGGAGGGGGTGGACTGCTTTTTCGGCTACCCGGGCGGCGTCACGCTGCCTTTCTACGACGCCCTGTACGACCATCACATCCGCCACATCCTGGTGCGCCACGAAGAGAACGCATGCTTCGCGGCGGAAGGGTATGCGCGGGCGACCGGGAAGGTGGGGGTTTGCTGCGCAACGTCGGGGCCGGGCGCAACCAACCTGATCACGGGGCTGGTGGATTCCATGATGGATTCGATCCCCATCGTGGCCATCACCGGACAGGTGACCAGCAAGCTCATCGGCAGCGATGCGTTCCAGGAGGCCGACACGTTCGGCATCACGCGCCCCTGCACCAAGCACAATTTCATGGTGAAGAACGTGGCGGAACTGCCGCAGATCGTGCACGAAGCGTTCTACATTGCATCGAGCGGCCGCCCGGGCCCGGTGCTGGTCGACATTCCCAAAGACATTTTTCAGGCGCAGGGGCATTACACGCCGGTGACCAGCATTCATCTGCCGGGGTACAAAGTTTTCACTGAAGGCCACACCGGCCAGATCAAGCGCGCGGCGCAGATGATCTGGGACGCAGAACGGCCGTGGGTGTACGCGGGCGGGGGCATCATCGCGGCGGGCGCAACGCCCGAGCTGCGCGAGCTGTCTGAAATCGTGGACATGCCGGTGGTGTGCACGCTGATGGGGCTGGGCGGCCTGGCGGCCGACCATCCGAACTTTGTCAGCATGCCGGGCATGCACGGCAGCTACGCGGCCAACATGGGGATGTCGAACTGCGACGTCATGATTGCGCTGGGCGTGCGCTTCGACGATCGCGTTACCGGCCGCATCTCGGCGTTCGCGCCGCACGCCAAGGTGATCCATGTGGACATCGATCCGGCGGAGATCGGAAAGAACCGCGCGCCGGATCTTCCCATCGTGGGCGACGTGAAGCGCGTGCTGGAACGGCTGAACAAGATTCTGGCCGAGGCGACGCCGGATCGCAAAGCCCGGAACGCCGACAAGCGCAAGGCCTGGTGGACGCAGGTGCGCGCGTGGAAGAAGGAGTATCCGCTGGCGCCGGTGTATTCGGATACCGAGATCAAGCCGCAGCACCTGATGGCCGAGATCGACCGCCTCTCGGGTGGGCAGGCGATCGTTTGTTCCGACGTGGGCCAGCACCAGATGTGGGCGGCGCAACTAATCCGGTTCAACGAGCCGAGGCTGTGGATCAACTCGGGGGGCCTGGGCTCCATGGGATTCGGCCTGCCCTCGGCGATCGGCGCGCAATTCGCGCGGCCCGACAAGCTGGTGTTCGCGGTGGTGGGAGATGGCGGGTTCCAGATGTCCATTCCGGAGCTTTCGACGCTCGCCTCATTCGGGCTGCCCGTCAAGATCATCGTGATGAACAATGGCTACCTGGGGATGATCCGGCAGTGGCAGGAGCTGTTTTACAACAACCGCCTGAGCGCGGCGGAGCTCGACTGTTTCCCGGATGCCGAGAAACTTGCCGCGGCGTACGGGTTCAAGGGTCGGACGGTGGAGAAGCCGCACGAGCTGGCGGGGGCACTTGAGGCCGCGGTGCGCGAGCCGGGACCGTACTTGCTCAATGTGCGCGTGTCCTCCTTCGAAAACGTCTACCCGATGATTCCGGCCGGCGCCGCGGTGAACGAGATGGTGATGGGACCGCCCGAGCCGGTGGCCGTGCCTAAGTAAAGGAAACTGATGCTACTGGTGATCTCGCTGCTATTGGAAAACAAACCGGGGGCCCTGATGCGGGTCACCGGCGTGCTGACCGCGCGCGGCTATAACATTGAAACGCTCACGGTGGCGCGCACGCTCGATCCCGAGCTTTCCCGCATGACGATCGTTGTGGATGTGGAACCCACGCTGCGCGCCCAGGTGGTCAAGCAGATGAACAAGCTGGTGAACGTGCTGCAGGCGGTGGACCTGACGGAGGCGCCGGCGGTGCGCCGCGATCTGGTGCTGGTTCGCGTGCGCGCGGCGCTCGAAACGCGCCCGGCCATCCTGAAGGAAGCCGAGATTTTCAAGGCCCGCGTAGTCGATTCGTCGACCGAGGGATTCGCTTTGGAAGCCACCGACGATCCCGAGAAGCTGGACGAATTCATCCAGGTGATGCGCAGCTACGGAGACATTGAAGTGACGCGCTCGGGCGCGGTGGCGATGTCGCTCGAGGCCAAGAAACTGCGGCTGCAGCCGCCGGTGCCCGCGGCCAACCGGACCAACGGGGACCGTGGGGCGCGGCGCGAAGACGATACACCAGTCGAAGTGAGTGAGGAAAATTAAATGGCGAAGCGTTATTACGAAAAGGACGGAGACCTGGCCAATCTGAAAGGCCGCACCGTGGCCATCGTCGGTTACGGCAGCCAGGGGCATGCGCACGCGCTCAACTTGCGCGATTCGGGCGTCGATGTGGTGGTGGGCCTGTACAAGGGCAGCAAGTCCTGGGCCAAGGCGGAAGCCGCTGGCCTGAAGGTGATGACGGTGGCGGATGCCGCCAAGGCAGCCAACATCGTGATGATCCTGGTTTCGGATCACCTGCAGGCGGACCTTTACACCAACGAGATTGCGCCGCACATGACGGCGGGCAAGACGTTGATGTTCGCTCACGGGTTCTGCATTCACTTCAAGCAGATCGTCCCGCCGGCAAATGTCGATGTGTCGATGATTGCACCCAAGGCGCCGGGCCATCGCGTGCGCGAGCTGTTCACCGAAGGCGTAGGGGTGCCGGCGCTGGTGGCCGTGCATCAGAATCCCTCGGGACAGGCGCTCGAGCGCGCGCTGGCGTACGCGCTGGCGCTGGGATGCCTGAAGGCGGGGGTGATCGAGACCACGTTCCGCGAAGAAACGGAGAGCGACCTGTTCGGCGAGCAGAGCGTGCTGTGCGGCGGCGTAAGCGAGCTGATCCGAGCGGGTTTCGAGACTCTGGTGGAGGCCGGCTACGCGCCCGAGATCGCCTACTTCGAGTGCCTGCACGAACTGAAGCTGATCGTGGATTTGATCCAGGAAGGCGGCCTGAGCTACATGCGCTTCTCGGTATCGGACACGGCGGAGTACGGCGACTACACGCGCGGGCCGCGGGTAGTCAACGAGCAGACGCGCGCCGAAATGCGCAAGATCCTGAGCGAAGTGCAATCGGGCGAGTTTGCGCGGCAGTGGATCGAGGAGAACAAGACGGGGCGCAAGAAGTTCCTGGCCATGCGCGAGGCGGCGCGCAATCAGAAGGTGGAGCAGGTGGGGCGGGAACTGCGCGAGATGATGACGTTCCTCAAGAAGAGAAAAGAGGTCGGGGTACCGGAGGACCAGCCGGCGCTGGCCGCGCGCAAATGAAGATTTTCACTTTCGACACCACGCTGCGCGACGGCACGCAGGGCGAATCGGTCTCGTTCTCGGTGGACGACAAGCTGGTGATCGCGCAGAAACTGGACGAGCTGGGCATCGACTATATCGAAGGCGGCTGGCCGGGCTCGAATCCCAAGGACAAGGAATTCTTCGAGCGCGCGAAAGAGCTGAAGCTGCATCACGCCAAACTGGCGGCTTTTGGGGCGACGCGCTTCGCTAAGAACCCGGTGGGCGAGGACCGCAACGTGGCCGCGCTACTAGGCGCGGGGACGCCAGTGGTGTCGATCTTCGGCAAGAGCTGGGAGCTGCACACCAAGCGGGCGCTGGGCATTACCGAGGAAGAAAACCTGAAGCTGATTTCGGAAACCGTGAAGTACCTGAAAGACCACGGGAAAGAGGTGGTCTACGACGCGGAGCATTTCTTTGATGGCTTTCACGCCAACTCCGCCTTCGCGCTGCGCACGCTAGAGGCCGCGCAGAGGGCCGGCGCCGACGTGCTGGTGCTGTGCGATACCAACGGCGGCACGCTTACCGGACGGTTGACGGAGATCGTGGCGGAGGTGCGCAAGCGCTTCGACGGCGTGCTGGGGATTCACACGCACAACGATTCCGACGTGGCGGTGGCCAATGCCATGGCGGCCATCGAGCAGGGTTGCACGCACGTGCAGGGATGCATGAACGGCTATGGCGAGCGCTGCGGCAACGCCAACCTGTGCTCCATCATCGCCAATCTGGAATTGAAGCTGGGGCACACGACGATCGGTCCCGAAAAGCTCGCCGGTCTCTCGACGGTGGCGCGCTTCATCGCCGAGCTGGCCAACCTGCCGCTGCGCGGCGATCAGCCGTTCGTGGGGCACAGCGCGTTCGCGCACAAGGGCGGGGTGCACGTGAGCGCGGTACTCAAAGATTCCGCGACCTACGAGCACGTTACGCCGGAAGCCGTGGGCAATCGACAGCGCGTGCTGGTGAGCGATCTCTCGGGCCGCGGCAACGTGCTATACAAGCTGAAACAGCACGGACTCGCCGACCGCTTGAGCGAAGACGCGCGGCGCGAGCTGCTGGAGCGCATCAAGGAGATGGAGTATCTGGGGTACGAGCTCGAGGCCGCCGAGGGAACTTTTGAGCTGCTGGTGCGCGAGGCGCTGCATCCGGGCCTGCACTTCTTTGACGTGGAAGGCTACGAGGTCACAACGAAATCTACCGGCGCGGTGGGTTCGCGATCCACGGCAACGGTCAATCTGCGGGCGCAGGACGGGGTGCATTCGGCCACCGGCGGCGGGCAAGGTCCGGTACACGCGCTCGATCTGTGCCTGCGGAAGTGCCTGGCGTCGCTTTACCCGCGTATTTCCGAAGTCCGCCTGACGGACTACAAGGTGCGGGTGCTCGAGCCGCGGAAGGGGACGGCGGCGCGAGTGCGGGTGTTGGTGGAATGGTCGGACCATCGCAAGAGCTGGTCGACGGTGGGAGTTTCCGACAACGTGATCGAGGCGAGCTGGTCGGCGCTGGTGGACGCGATCCGGCTGGAGTTGATGCGGGCGACCGAGCAGGACGAATCGGTGGAGCGCGCGGTGGAAGACTACTGCTGGGGCGTGTAAAGGCGCGGGTCTCTAGTAGGCGCCCCTGGGGAACAAGACCGCGCGCACGGTGCGGGCGAGGATGTAGAGGTCCAGCCACAGGGACCAGTTGCGGATGTAGTAGGTGTCGAGCGCTTCCTGGACCTCGAGGTTTCCGTCGGCGCGATCGGAGACCTGCCACAGGCCGGTAAGGCCGGGCTTGACGCGGTTGCGCAGCGCGCGGAAGCGCGGGCCGAAGCCCTCCAAGTGGTAGAGCGGAAACGGACGCGGGCCCACTAAACTCATTTCACCTTTTAGCACGCTCCACAACTGCGGCAGCTCGTCGAGACTGCTTCGGCGCAGAAACCATCCCAAGCCGGGCAGAATGCGCGGGTCTTTCCTGAGCTTGAAATGGCGGGCCCATTCGGCGTGGTTCTGTGGCGACGCGGAGAGCACGCGCGTCAAATGCGCTTCGGCATCGGGATGCATGGTGCGCAGCTTCGGAATATGCAGGCTGCGGCCGCCCTCGCCCTCGCGCTCCTGCTGGTAGAGAACCGATCCTCGGCTGGCGAGCTTAATCCAGACGGCGGCACAAGCGACGAGCGGCAGAGCCGGAATCCCCAGCGCAAGGGCTCCGGCGATATCGAGGGCGCGCTTGGTACAGCGGTTGAGCGGGATCAGCAGGTTCTGGCGCAGCTCGAGGCCCAGCACTCCGCTCAAGTCGCGCGCGGCAACCCACAGGCTGGCGACGCCGCACAGATTCGGAATCAGGATCACATGGCGGAATACGGTTCCCCAGTCGTCGAGCATCCAGACCAGGTCTTCGCGAGAGACTTCGGGCATGGCGACCAGCGCGTGCCGGATCTTCAGCGCTTTCGCGAGCGCGTGCGCCATGGATAGAGGACCGGCCACGGGAAGGCCGGCGCATTCGCCCTGCGTTTCGCCCTCGTCATCGAGGCAGGCCACGGGCCGAAGACCCATCTCGGGATGACGACGCAGACGCTCGATCAGGCCTTGCGCAGTATGGCTCGCGCCGAGCACGATCACGGGAACGCCCCACCAATTTCGTGAGGCGAACAGGCGCCGGGCGAGCGAGCGCAGGAGAGGTACGGCGGCGGCGGTCAAGCACCCGGAGAGAATCAGCAAGCCGCGCGAGTACGGTCCGGTGCGCTGCGTGAAAAACAGCGAGGCGGTTAGCAGCAGGCACACAAAGGCCGTGCCCAGCACCACGCGCCTCAGTTCCTCGACGGCGCCGATGGTCGCGCCGGCATACAGGCCCAGAGCAGCGTAAGCCAACGCGAAAAGAACCAGCGACTCCCGGAACCCAAGAAAGTTGGGCAGCCCGATAGCGGGATGAATCCAGCGCCACAGCGCGATGGCGAGCGCACGAGCTATGAAGATGGCCGCGACATCCGCCGTCACGAGCGCCAGTGACATCACCCGTGGGCGGGCGCGCGGTCCCGGCATGCTGCGCAAAACGGGCGACGCGTGAAGAGCTGGTTCCGGGAATGCGACCTGCGCCCCCACTACGCCACCTTCCCCGAGTTCCAGCCGTGCTGGCGGAAGAAGCGGATCGCGCCGGCCATTTGCGCGCGGCCCGCGCGGCTGAAGGGCCGCCGCACGCCTTCGCGGCGCTCGAGGTGGATGGCGCGCGCCTGGGGAACTTGACGGATGCTCCATCCGCCGCGGCGCATGCGGTAGCACCAGTCCAGGTCTTCCCAATAAAGGAAGTAGCGCTCGTCGAGCAGGCCCACCGCCTCGATGGCTGTGCGACGAGCGATAAGAGCGGCTCCGGTGACCCAATCGACCGGGGACGCGGCCGAGCGCTCGCCTTCCATTAGATAGCGGCGCAAGCCCGGGCTTTTCCAGACACTATCGATATGCAAAGCTCGCAGCGCGAGCGTCGCCGGGCGGGGAAAACGCCGGACGTTGGGCTGCACCGTGCCATCGGGATAAAACAGTTGCGGGGCGGCGATTCCGGTATCCGGGTGCTCATCCATAAACGAGACGAGACGGTCGAGCAAGCCGGGAATGCAGATCACATCGGGATTGAGCAGCAGGACATAACGGCCGCCGCCGAGGGCGCGGATGCCGCAGTTGGCGTTGACGGCAAAGCCGCGGCGGGCCGAGTTGCGGTGAACCATCACTTGCGGGTAGTTTCTAGCGACCCAACTGACGGCGCCGTCGGCGCAGGCATTATCGATCAGCATGACCTCGAAGGTGGCGCGATCGGGCAACGAGTAGAGCGACTCGAAGCATTTTTCGATCACCGGGCGGTGATTGTGGTTCACGATGACGACCGACAGATCCACGGGCATCACGAAGCCTCGATACATCGAACAAATTCGTGGGCGAAGCGCTCCAGCTCGTAACGCTCCGCGAACGACCTGCGGGCACTGACGCGCATCTGGCAGCGCGCCTCATCCGGCATGGCAAGCCAGCGCTCGAGCAGCGAAACCGTGCCTTCCAAACCGGCATCGGCCACGAGACCCGCGCCGTCCGCTTCGATCTCACGCCAGATATTGACGCCCTTCGAAATCAGCGCCGGGCGCCCGCACGCCAGGGCCTCGGCGACCGTAATACCGAAGTTTTCGATGTGTGAAGGGAGAGCGACGGTCTCGGCCGCGCGCAAAGCTCCCCACTTGAGATCGCCCTGAAGCGGGCCGGTGAAATGGATGCGGTTCTGGATTGCCAGCCGGGCGGAAAGGCGCTCGAGATCAGCCTGCCAGCCGCACTCGTCCGGCCCGGCGATTACGAGGCGTAGAAGCGGATCGCGACCGGCCACCCGGGCGAAAGCTCGGATCAGCAGATCGCAGCCTTTTTTGGGATGGATCCGGCCCAGGAAAAGGATAATGCGTGTGCCGGCGAGTTTTGGGAACGCATTCAAGAAAGCCGCCTGTTCCGCCGCCGGCTCGCCCGCCGGACGCGCGAACCCTAACCCCACGACGCGTTCGCGGCAGGCGTAGGGGCGGAAAGTCAGGCGCGCGCGCTGGCGTTCCTCCTCGCAGGTAAACAGAACACCAGCGGCGTCGCGCACCACGCGTGATTCCGCCGCCCGCCAGCACAGAGCTTTTTGGGCGTGTTTCCACGGGAACGCGCGCTTGAAATACGGGTCCAGCATGCCGTGGGCGAAAACGAAATAAGGGACACTCCGCCCGCGCAGGCCACGCCACGCGCCCACGCTGGTATAACGCCAAAGGCCATGGATCACGACGGCGTCAAACCGTGAGGCGCGCTCGGCGATCCAGTTCGCGAGGCGCGGGCTGTACAGATAACGGGTGGAGCAAGGCCCGGCGCAGTGCACCGCGCCCTGCCATCCGGCGGCCCAGCCGGGCTGCGGCTGTCGCAACGTGACCAGCTCCGCGCGGTGCCCCAACCGGTGGAGCGAATCGGACAGCTGCCGCGCGGCTTCCACGCTTCCTCCCAACGCCGGATCGATGTCGCCCACGCACTGCAGGATTTTCATTGGGGTTTTCGCAAAAGGTAGGTATCCTGCCGGCCATTGCCCCCGGCGCTGCGCGGACGGGACAATGCGACTTCGAAATTGCCCGCCAGGCGATCGCGAACATACGCTTCCGGGTGATAGACGCTGCACAGATTGGTGCCGGCGGACTGCCCGTACCGCACGACGATTTGACCTGCACGGTAGCGGGCGTGCTCGGCATCGCTCAGTTTCGGGACGTACTCTTCGCCCTGCGTAGTAATCAGGAGATGCCCGCCCGGCCGCAGGACTCTCCAGAGTTCTCTCATCCACGGCTGCTGCAAGTCTTCGGGCATGTGCGTAAAAACCGAGAGTGCATACGCAAACTCAAACTGTTGATCGGCAAAATCGAGCCGGGGCTCTAGGGTGTTTGACTGGAATTCGGCAAACGGCAGATTCCGGCGGCACCACTCGACCAGGGCCGGATTGGAGTCGGAGCCGTATAGCGCGGCGGAGGTCAAGGGGTGCCAGTGGCGGATGACGCGGCCGCAGCCGCAGCCAAAATCGAGGATCGCCCGGAAGTTGCCCGGCGCGAGGCCGGCATCGCGCAAAGTGCCGCCGATGCTCTCGGCCGCAAGTTTTCCGCCGTCGGTGTACCAGGCGGCATCGGCTGACCCAGTTACCAGCACGATCAGCCTGGCCGGAGGGATCGGAAATCCATCGGACGAGCGTCGGGGCGCCGGCTGCGTTTCAAGCTGCGCCAGCCTTCGCGAATCCGGAAGGCCCAGAACGCGAGGCCGACGCGGCGCAGCAGGCTCTTGACCCGCTCCTTTACCGCGCCCAGGCCGCCCTCCGTTCGAGATCGATCAGGCAGACGATGGCCGCCGCGAGCGCGACGTCCAGCCGCGCCAGACCGGCAAACGGGCTGAAAAACAGGTGCCAGGTGGCGCGCAGCAGGCAGAAGACAAACAACACGGAGAAACCATCGAGGCCGCGGCGGAGGATGCAGTAGCGCAAGGCGCGCGCCAGCTTCCAGCCGAGGAAAAGAAAAAACGCCGTGCCGAAAATGCCGGCTTCGAACCACGCCTGAAGGATCTGCGAGTGGGGCGAGAAGGTGGAGGTGTCGGTCTGCTGGCCGCGGTAGCGGACGCCGGTACGTTCGGCAAAGATCGCATCGTAGCGCGACTGCAATGCGAAGTTGTTGGCCTGCGATCCGTTACCGAGCCACGGAGAGCCGGCGATGGCATCGGCGGCGGTGATCAGGGACGCGGTGCGCCAGGCATTTGAAAAATGGCGGCGCTGGGCGTATTCCTGGTCGGTCAGGACATAGGCATACAGCAACACGCCCATGCCGCCGGCCGCCATAGCGCCCAGTACAACCCAGGAAAGCGACTTCATGCGCAACACCGTCGAACCGCGCGCGAACAGCAGCACGCCCGCGAGCAGGCAGTTCCCTCCGATCTCGCGCGAATCGAGCGCCAAGTGAACCAGCCCGACGGCTGCTAGGGCCAGCGACCCCACCAGCACGCCGCGACGGAACAGGAGTGGAACCAGGCAAGCTATCAGCAGGGTGACGGGCGCGGATGCGCCAAATTTCCAGTCCCCTAGCAATCGACCCGTGAATACAAGAAAGGCGAGCGTGCCGAGAGCGGCGGCGGTCGCATAGACCAGAATATTGAAAGGGTTTCGCCGCGAGAGAAAATACAGACCCACGAAATTGCTGCCCAGAAACAGGGGCCGGGCCCAGCTTCGCATCAGATTTTGCGATTCAGTTCCCAGCAGCAGATCCGCCACGACGTACGCCAGCACGGTCACTCCCAGGAAGGCCAGCAGCGTCGTAAAGGGCCGGCGCCAGAACCGCGCGTCGGCAAGCCGCGTGATGATTGACCAGAACGCCACTAGCGCCAGAAGCGCTTCACTGACATAAAGGATGCCGCCCCACTCCAGCTGCAGAGGCGTGGCCAGCCCATGAGGCACGCGGCAATGGAATGACTCATCGGGCCCGCCCGGCGCGTTCGGGCTGGGAGGCGGTACCGGATACGAATGCGCAAGCGTCCGGATATCACTGCCCGCGCCAGCGTCGCGGCCACCTAACGCACCGCCATGGATGACGCGCGATCCGCCTGCCGCACGAACTGCCGGACGGCGTCAGCCACATAGTCCATCATGGCTTCGGTCAAGCCGGAGTAGACCCCCACCCAGAAAGTGCGGCGCATGATCGTGTCGGTATTGGTCAGGTCGCCCGAGACCCGGTAATTCACACCCTGAAACACGGGCTGCCGGGTGAGATTGCCGGCGAACAATGGGCGAGTGGCGATGCGGCGGCTTTCGAGGAATTCGACGAGCGATTTCCGATCGAACGGCGCGCCCTCGCGCACCGTGACGGCAAAACCAAACCAGCTCGGGTCGGCGTTCTCGATAGCGCGCGGCAGGATCAGGAAATCCTCCAAATCGCCCAGCGCATCGCGCAACCTCTGCCAGTTGCGCTTGCGTACTTCAATGAACCCAGGCAGCTTGCGCAGTTGCGCAACGCCTATGGCGGCCTGCATGTCGGTCAGCTTGAGGTTGTAGCCCACGTGCGAATAGATGTACTTGTGGTCGTAGCCGGGGGGCAGCCTGCCCAACTGCCACGCGAACCGCTTGCCGCAGGTGTTGTCGGCGCCGGTGTCACACCAGCAGTCGCGCCCCCAGTCGCGGAAGGATTCGACGATGGTCTTCAACAGCGGCTGGCCGGTGAGGACGCAGCCGCCCTCGCCCATGGTGATGTGGTGCGCGGGATAGAAGCTGGCGGTGGCCAGGTCGCCGAAGGTGCCGGTGCGCCGGCCGCGCCATGCCGATCCCAGGGCATCACAGTTATCTTCGATGACCCAGAGATCGTGCTTGCGCGCCAGTTCCAGCACTTTATCGAGATCGAACGGATTCCCCAGCGTGTGGGCCAGCACGATGGCGCGGGTGCGCGGGCTGATGGCCTCCTCGATGCGTTCGGCGCTGGGGTTGTAGGTGCCCAGCTCCACATCCACGAACACGGGCGTGAGGCCGTACTGAAGCAGCGGAAACACGGTCGTGGGAAATGCGGCGGCAGCGGTGATGACTTCGTCGCCCGGTCTGAGACCCCGGTCGCCGAGTTTGGGGGAGGTCAGGGCGGCCACTGCCAGCAGGTTGGCGGAAGACCCCGAATTGCAGAGCACGGCGTGGCGCACGCCCACGAAGCGCGCGAACTCGTGCTCGAACTGCGCCGCATAGCGCCCTCCGGTGAGCCAGAAATCCAGAGCGGCGTCCACCAGGTGCACCATGTCGTCGGCGTCGAAGGCGCGGCCCCCGCACGGTACAGGCGTTTCGCCGGGGACAAAGACGCGCTCCGGAAACGCGGCGGCGTGATAGCGGTTGACGCTATCGAGAATCTGCTTTCGAAGCACGCCGGTCACCGGCCGGCCTCCAGTTCCTGAGGTTCAAACAGATAAGACCAGTGGCGGCGCATGTCGAACTTGTAGAGTGCCTTCATGACCCGCACTTCGAGGGTGGACGCCGGCGGAACCCCGGCGCTCAAAATCTTCTCGCGCATGTGGATGCGGTCGAGGCGCAGCGCGGCGCTCAGGCGGCCCGAGCCGGTGATGGAATCACCGTAGATGCGGAAATCCCCCAGGATCTTGTTGGTGTAAGCGAACCGGCAGCCGGCCAGCGCCATATCGACCACCAGCTCTCCATCCCACGCGGTCTGGCTTGCGAGATTAAATCCGCCGGTCTTGAGGAACGCTTCGCGGCGGAAGAAAGTGGCCTGCTGCCAGAAAAAGCAGGTTTCATAGGCGTAACGGCGCAGGTCGATGCGGTCCGGGGTGCGGCGCCGTATGCTCGCCCGGCCGTTCTGGTCGATAATGCGGATGGCGCCGCAGAGCACGTCCACTTCCGAGCGCCGCTCGAAGTAGCGCAACACGTAATCGAGCGCGCCCGGAGCGAAGCGGTCGTCAGAGTTGAGATAGCCCAGGATGCCGGCCGAAGTCCCGGCGAATCCCTTATTGAGCCCGTCTGGAGGGCCCTGATCCGGCTCGAACAGGATGCGGCTGAAGCGGCGGCGGTAGCGTTCGATGATTTCGCGCGAACCGTCGGCCGAACCGGGATCGACGATCACGTAATCCAGGCTTTCGGGATCGGCTACGTGCACCGATTCGATGGCTTCGGCGAGATACTTGGCCTGGTTGTAGGAGATGGTGACGATGCCGATTCTCATGCGGGCAGCTCTCGATCGCTTGGCAGGAATTGTTGCGCGATCGAGCCAGGGCTTACCAGGCGGCGCCGGCTCCTTATAGCGCTCAGCCAGACGGCGGCGAGAGTAGAGGCCAGCATCCAGCGTCCCTGCGTGTGCGCGGCAAACCGGATGCGCGCCTGGTGGTAGGCGTCGGCCATCCTCAGGCCGCCGGAGTGCGTGATGGATCCTTCATGCGCGCGAAAGAACACCAGTGGTTCGGCGACATAAGCCACCTCCTCGTAGCGTATGGCGGTCATCAGGTAAAGAAGGAGGTCGATGCCGGCTCCGTGCTGCGCGAAGTCCGCGATGGTGGGCGACGGAATGGCGAGCTGGAGGCTGCCGCGCAAATCGCTGACGCGAAACAGTGCCGCGCCGGGTGAAACGGGAACGCGCGAACCGAGAAGCGCGCGCCGGATATAGTGACGGCGCGGGAACCGGCCGGTGTGCGCGGCGAAACGGTACACCGGACGGCTGGCGTGCGGCTCCGGCCCGATCATGGCCATGGTGAACACGAACGCCACGCGCGGATCGCGCATCAGGGGCAGAGTTTTCTCCAGGTAATGCGGCGACAGCACGTCGTCGGAAAACAGCAACTTGCCGTAGCGGCCCTGCGCTTCGCGGAAACAGCGCTGCCAGTTGCGCACCGGTCCGACATTGTCGGAATTGCGAAAGATGCGGACGCGCGAATCGGCCCGCGCGAACTCGCGGCATGCATCCCAGGTGCCGTCCGTGGAAGCGTTGTCGACCACCACGACTTCGAGATCGCGCCACGTCTGGGCCAGCGCGGATTCGAGGCACTCGGCCAGCAACCGGCGGCGGTTGTAGACCGGGACCATGATGCTGACCAGCGGCGCGCTCATGCCGGTGCTTCCGATAGCCGCGGCACGCGGCGCCACACCAGCACCTCGACTGCAGCCTGATAGGCAACGCTCGTTACGATATTGGCCCCGGCGAACGCCCAGGCAAACCTGGCTAGCGTCAACCCGGTCGCGGCGAAAACCGCGATCAGCGCCAGGTTGAGCGCAGCATTCATCGCATAAAACAGCGTGTTCAAACCGGGACGGCCAAGACCATTGATCAGATGAAACGGCGCCGGCGACAACGCGAGGAAAAAGTAAGCCAGGGCGAAGACCGGAACGAGCGGCCCCACTGACGCCGCCATAGTCGCGCCAAGCCACAGCGTGAGCAGCGGTCGGGCCAGCGCCACCAGCGCGGCGAATCCGGCCAGCGCCACGAGCATGCTACCGCCGAGCATTCGCAGATAGACCTGCCGCAACACCACCCGGTCCTCCGATGCGCTGGCGAGCGGAAACATCACTTCCGTCGCTGCGTTCACCGCCGCGTACAGCTTTGAAGGGACTACGGCAGCAGCCAGGTAGACGGACACCGCAGCCGGGCCCATGGCGAACCCCACCAGGAATTTCTGCACTTGATACAGCAAGAGCCCGGCCACCGAATTCACGCTGAGCACCCAGCCGAATCCCAGCATCCGGCGAAAAGCCACCGATCTTGCCGTGCTGAGATGCATGTCGCGGGCCCGACAAAACCGCAGGCCTTCGATCGAAATCAGCGCAAACGCTACAAAATTGGCCGCCGCCACGGCGGACATGACGCCCGCGAGACCGGCACCGGCCATCACCGCGACAATCGCCGTTCCGTAGGTCGCGATTGAAAGTAGCGCGACAGCCAGGGTTGAGCGGTTGAATTGCCCGGCGGCCTTGGCGATCGACACAAAAACCATCGCCGGCAGGTACGCCGCGAACTGCAGGCCCGCCAGCCGGAAGACCAGCACGGCATCGGCTGCAAGCCGGGCGTCAACCTTAAAGAGCGTCGCCCACACCGGCGCTAACGCCCCGATGGCCGTGCCGCCCACTATGCCCATTCCGCTATAGAAGAGGAGCGACGTCAGTATCACGTCGGCGGCAGCCTTCGGGCGGCCAGCTGCCAGGTCCTGCGCCACAAACCGGAGGGTTGCGGCGGAAAACCCCAGGTCGAGAAACATCATCGTGCCGCTTAAAGCCGTCGCCAGAAGATAAATGCCGAACGCGGCGGGGCCCAGGTGCCGGATCAGCACCGGGTAGCTCGCCAACATGATCGCGGCTGGCGCCACAAACCCCAGGACCCCGTGCAGGGCGTTGCGCGCGATGTTCATGCCGCCCACCTGGCTTTCGACCACTCAACCAACTCCTCCAGCCCGCCAGCGACGGGGACCGAGGGCTGCCATCCCAGATATTGTTTTGCCTTCCGGGTGTCCGCGATGAAGACCTTCTGGTCGCCCGGGCGCGGAGGCCCCGCGATGTGGCGCATGGGAAGGCCATGCGCGGATTCGAGCGTCGCGAACAGCTCGACGAGCGACAAGCTGGACTCCGGGCCGCCGCCGATGTTGAATGCCTGTCCGAAGGCCGGGCTTTCGCGCGGCGCGCGGGCGATCGCCCGGTAGCATTCGATCAGATCGAAAACGTGCAGCAGATCCCGGACCTGCTTGCCGTCGCCCGAGATGCGGAATGGCCGCCGCTCCACGCCCATTTGCACGAAGTACGCCACCCACCCCTGGTCTTCCGATGCGTACTGCCGGCCGCCGTAGATGCTGGATTGCCGCAGTGCGACCGTGCTGAGTCCGTAGAGGCGGTGAGCATCCAGCACGTAGTGGTCGGCCGCGCCTTTGGAGCACGAATAGCCGCCGTGCAGCTCGATAGGCAGGTTTTCGGGCAGGCCTCCGGGATAATCGGGAAGGCGGTAGCGTGTCCCTGTATCTTCCACGCGCAGGCCGCGCAGATCGCCGTAGACTTTGTTCGTGCTCGCGTAAATGACCTTGGCGTCCGGAAGAAAGCGCCGCGTAGCCTCGAGCACATTGAAGGTCCCGAGGGCGTTGGCTTCGAAATCGTAACGCGGGTGGGCGAGCGATTCGACGAGCGACACCTGACCGGCGAGATGCATGATCACGTCGATGTCGCGGTGCGCCGCCCAGTAAGCATTGACCTGTTCGTGAAACCGCACGTCCAGGTAGTCGACCGGCAGCCGGAAATGTTCGCGCAGGTAATCCTGGTTGTACCGGGCCCCATGGCGGTGAAAGTTGTCGGCGAGGATGCACCGCTCCCCATCGCGCGCCAGTGCCTCGGCGGCATTGGTTCCGATGAACCCCGCCCCGCCCGTGATCAGCCACTTCACGCCGACATCTCCTCGACGGCGGAGGCTTTGTACCAGGCGATGGTTCGGGCCAGGCCTTCTTCGAGAGTCACCCGCGGACGCCAACCCAGTTCGACATGAGCCTTGGTGGGGTCGGAAACCAGGTAGGGCGGATCGCGGCGGCCGCGGCTGGCGCGGTCAAACCAGCACAAGCGCTGCGGCGCGCCCATCAAGGACACAATCTCTTCGATCAACTGGCGCACGCTGCGCGCCTCGTGGGGACCCGCTCCGATGTTGTAAATCTGGCCCACCGCCGCGGGCGCCACGAGGCCCAGCCGCAGCGCTTCCACCACATCTTCGACGAATACGTAATCGCGGACCTGGCTGCCCAGCGTGAGCCGGATCGGTTCCCCATGCAGTGCTTGCAGGATAGCGTAGGGAACCAGCTTCGCCGGACTCTCGCCCGGACCGTAAACACTGAACGGCCGGACCGTGACGAGCGGCAGCCCTTCCACGCGGTGCAGCGTGTCGAGCAGCATCCAGCCGGCGGCCTTCGAGGCGCCGTACAGGTTGGGCGCGCCGAGCGGCGTGGATTCATCCATGGCATGGGCCTGCGGACGGTATTCGAAACCCGAGCCTACGTAGAGAAAACGCTCGATGCCGCTGGCCAGCGCCGTGCGGGCAAGGGCCGCGGTGCCTAGCGTATTGATGGCCACCAAATCCTGGAAATTCTCCGCTTCGGCCGACACGCCGGACGCCGCCAGATGAATGACCGCCGAAAAGTGAAATTGCTGGAAAAGTCTTTGTAGCGCAGCCGTGTCTCGCAGGTCGAGACGGAAGTGGCGCCGGTCCTCGTCGAACCCGGTCGTATGGAAAACGCTCACGGCGTCGAATCCCTGGCGCACCAGAGTCCGAACAGTGTGACGGCCCAAGAATCCGGATGCGCCAGTCACCAAAACCGGATTCATGACTCGCTCCTGCGCCTGTCCCGCCAGAAGTGGCTCATGTCCACACCCTCCACGGCGCCTGGCCGGAATGCCATAACTTCTCGAGCAGCAGCTTTTCCCGCACCGTGTCCATGGGCTGCCAGAAGCCATCGTGGTAGTAAGCCATCAGCTCGCCTTCCCGGGCGAGAGATTCGAGCGGATCGCGCTCCCAGACCGTTTCGTCGCCCGCGATGAAGTCCATCACGCCCGGCTCGAGCACGAAGAAGCCGCCGTTGATCCAGCGTTCGCCGGCCTGTGGCTTTTCCGTGAATTCGACGATCCGGCCGCCGCCATTGGCGCGCAATCCGCCGAATCGCGCCGGCGGCCGCACCGCCGAAACGGTAGCCAGCTTGCCGTGCGAACGGTGAAAAGCGAGCAGATCGCAGATGTTGATGTTGGCCACGCCGTCGCCATAGGTGAGCAGGAAGGCTTCATTCCCGATCCACTCGCGGAGGCGTCTGATTCTCCCGCCGGTCTCGGTGTGGGGTCCGGTGTCGACCAGGTGCACTCGCCAGCCCGGCTGGCGCCGGTGATGCACTACCGTCTCGCCGCGGCAAAGATCGACGGTGAGGTCGTTATTGCGCGCGTAGAAGTTGAGAAAGTAATCCTTGATGCACTCGCCCTTATAGCCCAGCGCCACGATGAACTCCGCGAATCCGTGAGCGGCATAGATATTCATGAGATGCCACAACATGGGCTTACCGCCGATCTCGATCATCGGCTTGGGCATCACCTGCGTCTCTTCCGCCAGCCGCGTCCCCAGGCCGCCTGCCAGAATCACAGTCTTCATGCGTTTTTCGCCGCGCGCTTGCCGCCGGCGCGATAGTACTTGGCGAAGTCCGCGTAATAGTAGTAGCTTTCGCTCGTGTCCTGGCGCACTTCGTTCAGAACCACGCCCAGCGTATTGGCGCGCAGACGGGCCAGCATGGCCAGCACAGAGGCGGCCGCCTGGCGCGAAGTCTTACCCGCACGCGTCACGACAACCACGCCGTCCACGGCGGTCGCCATCTCGAGCGGCTCGGCAAAACCCAATAGTGGCGGGGCATCCAGCACGATCAGGTCGTATTCCGCGGCGGCTTCGCGCAGCAGTTGCGCCAGGCCCTGGCCCATCAGGCCAGCCGCGCAGTATGAGGGCGGCCCGGCGGGCAGAATATCGAGATGCGCCATCCCGGGCGCGCGCAGCACGGCATCACGCCAGGAAATATCCGACATCAGTACGCTCGATAGGCCGATGGAAGCCGGCATCTGGAAGCGCCGGTGCAAGCTCGGACGCCGCACGTCGCCGTCTATTAAGAGTGTTCTCTGCCGCTGCGCCGCGTGCGTAAGCGCCAGGTGCGCCGCAATGGTCGACTTCCCTTCTCCGGGTGAAGCGCTCGTGATCAGCAGCGAATGCACCCGGCGGTCGAAGTCGGCGAGCAGGATCGAATTGCGCAGCGCGCGCACGGCTTCCCGATAGGCCTCCGACAGCGCGTCCTCGTCGGCGCGCACCAGCGCCACGCCGGCCCGATGTCCGTTGGCGTTGGCCGCCGGCACAGGGTCCAGGCGCGCCCGCCCGTTCTTCACCATGGGAAGCGAGCCGATGACCTCGGTGTTCAAAAGTCGCGCCGCCAGCTCCGGATCGCGCACCGTCTTGTCGAGCGAATCGCTCACCAGCGCCGCACCCGCCCCCAGCACCGTCGAGAGCAGCAGCGCCACCAGCAGGTTCAATCCCATGCGCGGAAACACCGGCGCCAGTGCCGGTCGCGCCGCGTCGGCGATGCGGATCGAGCTGTCCTGAAACGCGGCATTGATGCCGGCTTCTTTGATCTTGCGGACCAGCTCGTCGTAGACCTTCTTGTCGCCTTCGGCCTCGCGTTTGACCGACTGATACTCGACCGAGCGCGCGTTCAACTGGTCGAATTGCGCCTTGCTCTCTTTGACCGCCTGGCCCAGCATATGCTCGCGGTTGGCGGCTTCCTGGTATTCACTCTCCACCCGCTGTGCGATATTGGCGCGCGCGTGCTCCATCTGCCGCTCGATTTCCGCCACCTGCGCAGCGGTCTTCCGGTACTCGGGGTGGTTGACCCCGAAATGCCCTTGCACCTCCGCGAACTTCTCCTGCATTTCGTTCTGCCGCTCGGTCAGCTTCTTGAGCGCTTCGCCCTGCGTCGAGACCTGCGCCGCCGCGAAGCTGCCGCCGCGTACCGCATTGAAGCCCGCCTCTTTGCGCACGCGGTCCGCCTGCGCGCTGGTGTATTCGGTGTTCAACTGCAACAGGCGTGCCGACAGGATATTGGTCTTCTCCTCGGGATTGATCACATTCAGCTCGCGCTCGAATTGCAGCAGCCGCTGCGTCGAATCCTCCATCTTGGCCTTCAGCCCCTCCATCTCCTTTTCCATGTAGGAAGCCAGGCTCGCCGAGGAACGCTGACGGATGTTGTAGGTGTGCTGCAGGTACGATTGGGCCACGGCGTTGGCCACGTCCGCGGCCAAGCGGGCATCGGGCGAGCGGTAACTGATGAGCAGCAGGTAGGTGTTGGGCGGCCGCGTCACTTTCAAGCGGCGCAGCAGGACGGGGGCTCCTTCCACCCGCGAAGCGCTCCACTGCGGCAGGTCCTGAAACTGCTGTTCCCGCTCCAGCAGCCGGTATTTCCGGGTCACGGGGCGCAGCACGGCATCGGCCTGAATCAGGCGGATCTGCGTGGCCAGGAACTGGTCGGAATCATTGCCGGCCGAGCGCGCGGCCTCCTCTCCGATCACCGCCGAGGCCGCCTGCCGGTCGATATCGACCACGGCGGTCGATTCGTAGATGGGGGTCACGCGCGATGAGACGATGAGCGTGGCCAGTTCACACGCCGCGACGAACCCCAGAATCCTCCAGCGGCGCCGCCGCAGCACCCAGAGGTGATGGGCAAATGGCGGCGCGGTGTCTTCGGCTTCCGGCTGTTGCCCCGCCGGAAAGTTGCCGAATGCGGGCAGCCGTGACGTTTCGAGCGGCGCAGGCAGGTGGCGGGTCATGCGTTAGTGCCAGATCAGCAGGCCGGAAGCGGTGGCTGCTCCGAAACCGACAATCTTGTCCAGTGCCGAGACAGTCAGCCGCCGCCCCTTGTCGTCAGGCACATAAAAGATGTCATCCGCCCGCAAGGTCACATCCGGCGCCTTGCGGCCCATGATGCGGCTGAGGCCGACCGGGATCTCTTGCTTCTCCTCCACGCCCGCCTTGCGGCGATAGATATAGGCCTGCTTGGAAGCGAACGGCACGAGTCCGCCGGCCAGCGCCAGCACCTTCAGAACGGTCGTGTCCGTGCCGTCTTTTATGGTGAATGCTCCGGGATTCTTGATGCTGCCGGCTACGTAAACGCGGGCAGCCTCCGGCACGCGTATCTCCTCGCCGCCCGCGAGCCGCGGATTCAGCCCCGGTTTATCGCCCTCGAATAGGGCCTTCACGGAAATGTGCTCGGTGGTCTTGCCGCCGGCCGTGGCGCGGGTCAGCAGGATCTCTGGCCCCGCTTCGGGAGCCAGGCCCTCGGCGCGCGTAAGCGCGTCCAGCAACGTCACGTTCCCCGAGGCCTGAAATGTCAACGGCTTCTTCACCGCGCCAGCCACGCTGATCGGCCGGCTGCGGTATTCGGCGATGGTGACGGTAACCACCGGGTCCACCAGGATCTGTTCGGCGCGCAGGGCGCCGGCAATGGCGCTTTCCAGTTCACGCGGGAGCAGTCCCGCGGCCGGGATGGCCCGTTTCAGCATGGGCAGCCGGATCTGGCCCTCGGCGCTCACCCGCACGTTGCGTGTAAGTTCCGGCGAGTCGTAAACCGCGATCGCGACCAGATCGTCCGCGCCGATTTTCTGCGCAGGGAGGTTCGGGGCCGCAAATTCCGTGTTTTGATCCGCTGCACGTCCCGCGAATCCTGAAAGACAGACGAATAAAACAGACGCGCCGTACAAGATCTTCATAAGCTATTCAAACCATTAGTGCAGACGTTTCTAACTGGTTCTCAGTCAAAATGCTGGTTAGGTGCCTCGGTCCGCGCCGCAAGCGCCCCCAGCATGGCGAAAAACACGGCAGCCACAGCCGGCTCACGCAATGGATAATCGACCAGACTGTGCGCAAAGATTACAGGCACTCCGATGCCCCATAGCGATTCCGCCGCCGGTCGCACGCTCCACAGAGCTACCAGCGTCATCAAGGCGAAGAATGGAACGCCGCCCTCGGCCGCCCATTCGGCCCAGTCGTTGTGCGCGTGGTTGGCGGCGAGCCCGTTGTCGAAACGCGCATACGCGGGATACACCACCGGCCACGTCCCCAGGCCGAAGCCTGTAATAGGACGGTCGGCCACCATGGCGACCGACGACAGAAGCAGCTCGCGGCGCACGCGATAGGGTTCGGGTTCGCGAAATTTCTCAAGCGTGACCTGCCAGCCCACCACCGCCGCCAGCGCGACGCCGAGCACCGCGGTCCACGCTGCCCTCCGCCGCAGGCTCGCCGCCGGAATCAGGCCGCGACGCCAGGACAACAGGAGCACCACCACCAGCTCGCAGATGACCAGCACAGCCCCCGCGCGCGAAGCCGCCGTGACGACGGCCGCGAACATGGCACCCGCCATGCCGATGTACAGCGGCGAATCGCGATCGTCCACTAGCGACCGATACACCGCCAGCGGAAACACCAGCTCGATAAACGCAGCGCACTCGTTTTTATAAAGAAACGGGCCGAGTACGCGCTCCTGCCCGGCCGGGAATAGCCAGAAGACTTTTCCTTGAGATGTGAAATATTGGACCACCGCCGGAAGGCTGACCAGCGAGCCGAACCATAACAGGCCACGCAGAAAGCGGTTTCGCGCCGGTGTCCCGAGGCACGCCGCGCGCGCCGCGACGAATACGGATGCGTTTCCGGCCCAGAACAGCAAGGCCTTTCCGGTTTCGAAACGATAAACCGTCACGCCGCCCGCAAACTGCCAGACGCCCCAAGCCAAGATCGCGGCCAGGGACAAGCCAACCAAGCCTGCCGGCACCGGCGGATGACTAATGATGACCCAAGCGCACAGGGTGAACGCTCCAGTCTCTACTAGAGCCACCGGCCAGTATCCCGGTGCCCAGCAGGTGAGAATGCCGGCGAACAGCACCGCTGCAAGCAGGTCCGCGAGCCGGGCGGTCACCGGTCAAACTCCAGTGAGACGGCAGACAGCGATAACCGGCCCTCAATCCGCGTCGAGCCAGGCGCCCGCCGGTATACCAGGGCCAGCCGCGCGAGGAGAACATCACCGGGAACGGTGAAGCGCATCGCGCCGTCAGGTTCCGGCTCGTTGGCCAGATCCCTGGCGTCGGTCGCGATCTCGCCGCGTCCCGCCACGTCCGAGACACGCCACCGCAGCCCGGATGGCGCCGCAATTCCATCGGTCTGGTAGCGGAACCGCAGCCGGTACTTGCGTTCAGGCGCCACGGCGAGCACTTGCTGGAGGAGATCGCAGGCTTCGGGCTCGCGGCCGTCGAGCGTGATCCAAAGCCGTGGCGGCAGTCCGCCGCGCTCCACCGTGACGCCCTCCGCGGGCGACATGCGCCAGTCGAACCCGTGCTCGACGGGTGCGTTTGCGAAATCGCCGTTGGTGAGCGAAGCCTCTGCTTCGGGAGTGAGCGGACGGTAGGCTCGCAGCGTGCGCCAGCAAAGCGCGTTCCAGGCGTCAAGGGCGCCCCGCGCGTCGCCCGCCGCGATCAGGCGATCGCAATATTCGTACACCGCGCCCAGATCGCCTTCGCCGCCGAGCGCCACCACGCATTCGGTCACCGGCTTCGCCGCGCGAGTGAGATTTTCGCGCACCAGAAATTCGAGATAGCGCGCCTGAACCGGTCCCACATTGGGGATGGCGCGCTCCAGGATAGTGGCAGGGTCGCGTGCCAGCTTCCAGCACAGCCGGAACAGCGGCGCCGGGTCGTACGCCGCAACGTCTCCCACGCGCAGCGCCCTCTGCCCGCAGGCCAGAATTTCTCGCGTTGGTCATGGCGGAAGTAGAAGTTGGCAAGCGTCCATTGCGTGGCGTACATGTGGTCCGCCCGGCCTGCCTGCGCAAGATACGTTTCAGCGCGCGCCGCATCGCCCGCATGTTCCGCACGCAGACCCAACTCGATCCACGCCCCTGCCAGCAGGGGATCGGCCCTGACAGCCTCGTGCAGCTCGGATGTGGCAGCGTCCTCGCGCCCGGACTCTTCGAGAAGCGTGGCCCATCGCGCGTGGTACTCCGCGCTCCCCGGCGCGAGCGAGACCGCTTGCCAGACCGACGATTCCGTGTCCAGCCGGAACAGATAGTCCGCCCAGGCCAGGCGCACCGACCAGTAAACGCCCGCCCCGAGCGCGGCCAGGCAGGCAACCCGTGTGAAACGCCGGAGCGCATCGCGAAATGGCATGGTGATGGGCGGCGCCGGTTGACGATCAAACGCGCCAAAAGATACAGTAGAAATGTCTTCCCGTTTTTCTCCGAGGTCCCCATCGTCTAGCCCGGCCTAGGACATCGCCCTTTCACGGCGGTAACGGGGGTTCGAATCCCCCTGGGGACGCCAAAAAAAATTAGAGACTTACATCGCCTATCCTTTCCTTCACCTGCACTATCCGATCAGATAGCCGCCAGCAGCACGTGAGACTGGCCTAATCAGATTCCAGAGCTGTGGTGCACAGCCGTCATCTCCACTCAGCGCAACGGATTCCAGCCAATCTGCGACATTGCTGTTCGGCGTGTCAGCGATTGGCATACGGCTTGCTTTGAAAATCTCCGAAAGGAGCAAGGCAATGAAGACCAAGACAAATTTGAAAGCTGGTTCTGGCGGGGACAGACCGACAGAGAGCATAAGTCTTTCGTACGGCAAAGTGGCGTATTAACGTCAGTGGGCAGACGTGGATTCAGAGAGGAAGAAACGATGAAAACCAAGACAAACGTAAAAGCAGGTATGCGCAAAGCTGGTGGCGATCCGCAGTAACGCTACTCTACAAACGCGGACTTGATATCCCAAAGAGAAAGGAGAAAGACAATGAGAACCAAGACGAACGTGAAGGCTGGTATGGGCCTCAATTATACAAAGATTGAATGGACTTATTAAGGAGCAGGCGCCGATGAAAACCAAGACGAACTTGAAGGCTGGTGAAGTACGGGATTCGCATGACAGGTACGCCAACTGACGCCCGGAAGGGAGAACGAAAATGAAGATGAAAACGACTATTAGAGCCGGCTCCCCGACCTTGCCTCTGCCGCCACCCTGTCGAATGTGAGGACCATCATGGCGACACCGACCCCTGAGAATCGCGTTTCCGTTTACAGCCACAAAATGGTCTGCACTCTGGGCGACTTCCCGGAATTGACGAAGGCTGTGCGCGATGGTGATCTAGCGACGGTCAGCATTCTCTGTGCCCAGTTATTCGATCTCGATGCGAGTCCCGCTCCCAAGGCGAATGATGTGAGTCCGCAGTAGGGCGATGAGATTACCCCACCCGAATTTCCCCATCCCCAGGTGATTTTCAGCCGTCCATTCCTATTCAGCGCCGACGAACTCCAAGCCACTAGCGTTCGGCGGCGGTCGACGGCTCTTTCGAGTGGAATCCACCTGCGAAATCAGATAGCGCCTATCCATTCATCCACTCAAACTATCCGTTCAGATAGGTTTGTGGACTAAAAGCATCCCTGCCAATTTCCTCTCTGGATGTGCTCTGTCAGCAAGGCCCAATCACCTCAAGCACTTCGAGCAGTTCATCGGGCACGGCACACTGGCGCGCTGTCGTGGCATGCGGCGTGCTTTAGTTGTCATCGAAAGGACAGAGGTCATGAAGACAAAAACGAACGTGAAGGCGGGCGAATTCACCATCAGGAAGACGACGGATTCCAGTAGCCCGGTGCTGTTCTAATTAACGAGCCGGCGGACTATGCCGTAAGATATTCGGAAAGGAGAAAGCCGATGAAAACCAAGACGAATTTGAAGGCTGGCATCATCGCCATCCTGATCGGTTAGGGGCGCTGGCGCGATGGATGAAAGGTCGCGCGCGGCAGTTAAGCAGTCAGGTGCAGAGAAGGAGATGGGGTCATGGCAACACTGAGTACCAAGATCGACGAGCAGACGGTCCCGCTTCACACCGACAAGATCGTCCGCAGGCTGGACGACTTCCCGGAACTGGTCCAAGCGTTGCGTGATGGCGACCTGCTCACTGGCCGTTCATTTTGTGCCCGGTTGTTCGATGGCGATGCGCGGCGAAATCACCTGGGAGAGCTGAGGCCGATCTTGCAAGCCGCGATGAAAGGGCTCTAAAATGGCGGCATTGATTGCCGTGGCGGGATTCCGCAAACGCGCCAACCATCAGCATCGATGCAGTGCCGAGACTACGGGTGAGCCGGTGAAGAAACCCGAAAACTCTTAAATCCGGGGGTTATATTCCCCCCGTCCCGTGGTTTCCCCCCTTGGTTTGAAGACTTTCTGTGTCTGACCTAGACCCGCACTCTAGCTGGATTACGGATCTTCGTTTACAGGCCCAGACAGCTTGTGAGATGCTCGGACTGTCCTGGTTCAAAATGAAAAGGAGAGTAAACGCTCTCCGTTAGCTTAACGAAAGTAGGGTTTTGGTGCAGATGGTCCAAGGCTCAAATCCGCCGCAATATGTTCATGAGGCAGTGAGTCCACAGGAACGGGCAGGGTGGCGCAGGCGGTTCTCAGAAGTACCTCTCCCGAAACTGAAGGCAATCGCATCTGAACTATTTGCCGCAGCTCAGTCCAAAGCCACCGATAAGGAATCCAATATCGCCGCTTCTCACTATGATCCAGCTTTGGTTTGCGAGGTCCTGGAAACAAGGGAAGTTCAGCATGGAAAATTCAAGAAAAAGCAAACGGTGTATTGTTCTCCCAAGCGCTGCCCATCGTGCCCACACGGACCATATTGGTACGCCTACAGGTCGTCCAAGCGCAAACGCAAGGTTGCCGTTTGCTTTGATGGTGTTCCGGGCTTGCCACAACAAACCCTCAATAGTATGAGAGAAACTTCGTCAATACGCGATGCAGCGGCTTACCGAATCGAGATTTACAAAGAACACTAGTAAAGTCAGAGCAAACTCAGGGACAGCCCCGCGCATTTCCCACCGCTCGCTCCTACCCCCGCGCCCGCTTCGCCTCCTCCAGTACGCCCTTCATATATTCCGCCGCCAGTTGCGCGTTCTTGTCCACAAACTCCAGCCCTACCGTCTGGCCGTTCACTACCGGCAGCGGATGGCACAACTCGAACCCCGCGTAACCCCTGTACCCGATGTCCAGCAGACCCAGCATCTCGGCTAGAGCCTTCTCGTCGCCTTTCACCGTGATGCCGTCGGGCCCGCGGTCGTACTCGCCGCCGTAGTGCCACAGCGTTTGGAGCGCGCCCACCTCGTTCACAGCCTTGCGCACCGCGGCCTCATCGAGCGTGTGCTCCAGGCGCGCGTCGAAGCAGATTTTCAAATGCGGCGACGCCACTTCCTTCACCATCCGCAGGCAATCGACATAGCCATGTTGGATAACCGGCGGATGATTCTGTAGCGCCAGCGTGACCCCAAAGTCTCCCGCAAGCCGCGCTGCTTCGTCCAGGCTCTCGCGGCACCACGCCCAGGTCTGGTCTTCGGAGAAATCCTTGTGCTCCGCTTTCCACACGGCCTGCGCGATGTCGTACCGCCCGCCGCCCTCCGGCCGCAGCGTCACGCCCGGCCAGCCGAGGAATACGCGCACCACTTTCGCGCCGAGGTCCGCCGTCATGCGCATCAACTCCCGCGCATAAACCAGCTGCGCTTCCCGATGCTCCGGGATCGGACTGCTGAAATCGTTGTTCCCCGCGACGGCGTAGATCTCGATGCCCTCGTCGCCCGCCATCTTGCGAAGTTGCTGGCACCGTGCCTTGGGCATGTCGAGCGGATTGCCGTGCGGGCGCTTCCCGTCGATTTCGACGCCGCGATACCCGAACTTCTTCGCACGCCCGATCACCTGCTCGACCGTCAGCGCGTCTCCGCGATACCACACGCCGCCGTACGTGATGCTGTACAGCCCGATCTTGACGTCCGCGGCCGGTGCCGCCGTCAGGTTCGCCAACCCGCCCGCCGCCAGCGCCGCCGTCTGCACAAACCCGCGCCGGCTCAGTTGCTCTCGCTCGTGTTTCGTCATAACAGAAACCTCCAACGCCGCCACATAAAGTATGCCTCACCATCGGAACCACCGGCTATCCGGATGGATAAAAGCCTATCTGAAGGGATAGCGGCGAGGCCTATCAGGAGCCGGAGGCCTCGCCCAGCGCCTCACGGATATCTCCTGCAAATTCAGTCAATTGCCAGGATACTGCCCGCGCGTCAAGTTCGTGGCAGACAGATTGCTTTTGCCTGGATGTGCTGATTGATCAACTGGAGCGCATCGAACGTTGCGCACTTCTTCCTCCCGTGCGGGCTGGAAGAACCGGGTCTTCGCGGGCCTGGCCAAGGAGATGATGATGACACCGAACGGTAATAAAATCGAGCAGCCAGCCTCCCGTAACAATGAGGAGGCGGGGCGCTTGGTGGATGACTTTCCGGAATTTTTGCTGGAGACTTTGCGCGGCGGCGACCTCCTCACGGGCCGCCTGTTTTGCGCCCAGATATTCGACCGCGATGGGCGGCACTCGGCCATCGACCGGCTTCCCTCCGGCATGCTCCCGCAGTGGCGTTGAATTCCCAGCACTGAGCCACGCTATATACTGGCTCGATGCCAGTTCGCTGGATGATTCTGTTTTCCGTGACGGCGTGCGCCTTCGCCGCTTCAGACTGGCCTCAGTTTCGCGGCCCCAACGCCGCCGGCGTATCCGGGACCACGGGCCTGCCGGCCGAGTTCGGACCCTCCAAAAATGTTATCTGGCGCACTGCGCTGCCTCCCGGCCATTCTTCTCCGGTGCTCTCGGCGGACCGCATTTTTCTCACCGCCTTTGACAACGATCATCTCTACGTCATCACGCTCGATCGCGCAACGGGCAAGATCCTCTGGCGGCGCGAGCTTCCGCGGCTGCGCAAGCAGAAGCTGCACAATTCGAACAGCCCGGCCTCGCCGAGCGTCGCCACCGACGGCCGGAACGCCTACGCATTCTTCACCGACTTCGGCCTGGTCTCGTATGGCTCGGACGGCGAGGAGCGATGGCGCGTTCCGCTCGGCCCGTTCGATAACCCGTTCGGCATGGGCGCCTCTCCCGTGCTGGCTGATGGCAAAGTGATTCAGGTCTGCGATTCTGAAACCGGATCGTTTGTGATTGCCGTCGATCAGAAGACCGGGCGCACCGCCTGGCGCAGCGAACGTCCGGAGATGACGCGCGGCTTCTCGACGCCCGTGCTTTATCAGCCTGAGCACGGCGCGCTGCAGGTTCTGGTCGCGGGAACGAACCGGTTCATGGCTTACGACGTCGAGACCGGTAAGGAAATCTGGTGGGTCCGCGGCCTGACGTGGCAGTTGAAGCCGACGCCAGTGGTTGCGGGCAACATCGCATACGTTCTTGGCTGGGCGGGCGGTGCCGATCAGGGCAATCAGGCCACGGTTCCGGCGTTCAGTGAAATTCTGAAAATCGCGGATACCAATCACGATGGGAAGCTCGCGAAAGACGAACTCGCCGACGCACAATATAAAAAAGATTTCGACGATTCCGATCTGAACGCAGACGGGTTCCTGGAAGAACGCGAATGGGAAAAATATCGCGAGCGGCGGACGCTGATCAACTCGGTGATGGCCATCCGGCTGGGCGGCGCGGGCGACATGACGGAAAAGAGCATTCTCTGGCGGCATTATAAATCGCTTCCTAACGTGCCGTCGCCGCTGCTGTATGGCAACGTTCTCTACCTGGTGAAGGAAGGCGGCATCCTGACCGCGCTCGATGCGGCATCCGGCCGCGTTCTGAAGCAGGGCCGCTTGAAAGGCGCGCTCGATTTCTACTATTCGTCTCCCGTGGGCGCGGACGGCAAGATCTTCACGGCCAGCGAGGACGGGCACGTCTCGGTAATCAAGGCAGGCGCCGATTGGGAGCTCGTAGCGGTCAACGACATGGACGATGCCGTATACGCGACGCCGGCACCGGTCGACGGGCGTCTGTACCTCCGCACCAAGAGCGCGTTGTATTGTTTCGGGACAAAGCCCTAGGTAACGTTTCAAGACACCAGGCAGAAGGCCACGATCGTCTGCCCGCGCACGCCCGTAGCTTCCTGCAGTTCGTCCGAAATCGCGGCTTCCACGCCGTCGGGATCGGCTTCGACTTCGCAGGCGGCGATTTCCGCATCGCTCGCCCCAACGAAACACAGCTCGCAGCAGGCTACCGCTTCAGAGTCGCAGCGCACCGGCGGGCCGAAAGTGCGGCAGGTTAGCGGACGCGCGGCGTAAAGATCGCAGGTGCCGGTTTGCGGGTCGAGCGCCGGGCACGGCTCGTCATCCGCAAATGTGGCGAACCGCTCCTGGGCCGGTTCATCCTCGGCCAGAATGCCGCTCGCTGGATCACCGGGAAAGTTACGCGATATGCGGGCCACGGATTCGCGGGCGCGTTCGCGCACCCGGGCGGCGCGGCGCGGCTCGTTCGCTTCCAGTTCCGCAAGCCCGCGCCGGAGCCGCCGCGCGTCGAGCTGTGTGATCGCAAACGGCCCGATGCAGCACTGCGTGCATCCGGGGCGGCAGACCAGCCAGTCGCCGCTTCTGCGCGCAGCCTCGGCCATGGCGCTGTCCACGATCTGGATGAGGCCGTGGTCGGCGGAATCGATGTGGGCCGCAAAGTCCATCTTTTGACAGGGTACACTGCAATGGATGAACAGCACACTCAAGCCTCTCGCCTGCCTGGCGCTCGCCGCCTGCGCCATCGCGGCCGCACAGAACTTCTCCCTCAAAGACGGCGATACAGTCGTCTTCTACGGCGACAGCATCACCGACCAGCGCCTCTACACCACCTTCACCGAAACTTACGTCCTGACACGCTTCCCCACGATGCACGTTACCTTCGTCCACTCCGGCTGGGGCGGCGACCGGGTTAGCGGCGGTGGCGGCGGACCAGTCGATTTGCGCCTGCGCCGCGACGTCATCGCCTACCGGCCCACCGTAATGACCATCATGCTCGGCATGAACGACGGGCGCTACCGCGCTTTCGATCAGGCCATCTTTCAGGAGTACGCTTCCGGCTTCGAGAAGATCGTTCATGACGTGAAAACCGCGCTGCCGGACCTTCGCATCACGGCCATCGAGCCGTCACCCTACGACGACGTCACGCGCGATCCTACTTTCGCTGGCGGTTACAACGCCGTCCTGGTGCGCTATTCCCAGTTCGTGAAAGATCTGGCGACCCGCGAGCATCTCAACGCCGCCGACCTGAACACGCCGGTGGTTGCGATGCTCGAGAAGGCACGCGCGCAGAACGCCGCTCTCTCCCAGAAGATCATCCCGGACCGCGTTCATCCCGGGCCCAGCGGCCATCTCATCATGGCGGAGGCCCTGCTTAAATCCTGGAACGCCCCGGCCGTCGTGAGCGATGTCGAAATCGACGCGCCGTCGCGGAGTGCCGGCCGTTCGGAGAATGCCGATGTGACCTCGATCGACAATTCCAACGGACTCCGCTGGCAGGAGCGGGAGCGCGCACTGCCCATGCCTATCGACTGGAAAGACGAAACCCTCGCGCTGGCTGTGCACTCGTCCGATTTCGTCGCGGCGCTCGATCAGGAAAAGCTGCGCGTCTCCGGCCTCGCCGGCGGAAGCTACACGTTGAAGATCGACGGCGAGACGGTGGAAAACTTCAGCGCCGATCAACTCGCGCGAGGCATCAACCTCGCGGAATACGCTACCCCCATGTCCCGGCAGGCTGCTGAAGTTCACAAACTCACGCTCGAGCACAACAGCGTGCACTTCGCGCGCTGGCGCATGGTGCAGGTGCCGCTCGACGGTCAGGGTTTCCCGCTCGCCCCGGCCGAATCGTCACTCGATGCGCTCGAAGCGCAGATCGTGCTGGCCCAACGCATCGCCGCGCAAGCGAAACCGCATCAATATGAGCTTACCCGCGCGCAATAGGGGGTAGGCATAATATTAGTAGCCAGCACCCGGATCGTGGTCGAAAATCGGAGATCTCCGTGCCGAAACCGAAACTGCTTTCAGAGAATCAGATGCATCTTATCGCCAAGGCTTTGGCTGATCCGCGCCGCTACGAAATCCTGAAGCAGATTGGAGCAAAGAACTGCGCCGTGTCCTGTACGGCCGTGCATGACTGTCAGCCCGTCAGCGCCGCCACGCTCTCCCATCACGTCAAACAACTCGGGGCAGCAGGGCTGATTACCATCGTTCGGCAAGGCAAATTCGCCAACTTAGTGCTGCAGCGCAACGTCTTCCAGGCCTACCTCGATCATCTGTCAAGAATCTGCCCGGCAACTCTGAATCCTTCTGCATAGGCCTTTCATCAATTAGAGGACCATCGAAATGAAGGTCATCTTGAGTCTAGCCGGAGAAGAGATATGAGCAAATTGAAGAATAAAGTCGCAGTAGTCACAGGTGCGTCGAAGGGCATCGGTGCGGGTATTGCCAAGGGCCTGGCGGCCGAGGGTGCGTCCGTCGTGGTCAATTACGCATCGAGCAAGGAAGGCGCCGGCCGCGTCGTTGCGGAGATCGTGAAAAAAGGCGGCAAAGCGGTCGCGGTACAAGCGGATGTATCCAAGTCAGCCGATGTACGGCGCCTCTTTGCCGAAACGCAGAAAGCATTCGGAACGCTGGACGTGCTCGTCAACAACGCCGGTGTCTACGACCTCGTGCCGCTCGAAGAGATTACCGAGGAGCAGTTCCATCGGCAGTTCAACACCAATGTGCTGGGGCTCATTCTGACGACCCAGGAAGCGGTAAAGCGATTCGGTGCCGGGGGCGGAAGCATCATCAACATTGGCTCAACCATCAGTACTGTGACGCCGCCCGCGACCGCCGTCTACACGGCGACCAAGGGTGCTGTAGACGCTGTCACCCACGTGTTGGCTAAGGAACTTGGCCCGAAGAAGATCCGTGTCAACTCCATCAATCCCGGAGTTGTGGAGACTGAGGGAACCCATTCGGCCGGATTCATCGGAAGCGATTTCCAAAAGCAGTTTGAAGCACAGACGCCGCTAGGCCGGATCGGGCAGCCCGAGGACATCGCGCCCATCGCCGTTTTTCTGGCGTCGACGGACTCCGGATGGCTGACTGGCGAGACCCTGCTCGCGTCGGGCGGGCTACGGTAAATGTCACAGGGGCTGCGAGCGGCCCCTGAAACACCACTCAATGAATCCCTGCCGATGCCCAATCTTAATCGTAAAGGCCTAGTGGAACAGAAATCGTGATCATGGGTCCGATATAACTGCCGGCAACATAAGGAGAGAATACGGAGTAGGAATAGCCTGAGATTTGCAGGTTGAGGCGATAGTCGTCGGTCCCGGAACCCGCATTCGTCACCGATACGTTAGCTGCGGTCAGGTTAAAATATGCGGCCGTTCCCAAAGCCGGCGCGGCTCCCTGATTGTAGAGCACCATGTTGGTGATGGAGTCGGTATCCGTCGGATCGTTAATTGCGCCCCATCTCGCTGCAGAGCGCGCCCGTTCTACCAAGGCTTGATGGATGAACAGGAACTGCCCGAAATCGACCGTACCGACCAGCATGCTGAAGAAGGCGATGAAGATCAGGGCTGTCTCCACAAACACGCTGCCCTTTCTCGTTCGCCGCCGCGAAGCGCTGCCGCCCATCCTAATCTTTTTCATACCGGTGACCAGATCCGTTGGTAGGCATATGTAACCTGAGGTTTTGTCGTAAGCGTAGTGGTCGCAAAGACCGAGTTAATCGTGTAGCCACTAATGAAGACGGTCATT
>JACXTT010001471.1_pt1 | contig 39143 bp, 28 predicted proteins | sample 9270951 | NCBI WGS metagenome assembly JACXTT01 (sample SAMN15532306, study PRJNA645909) | rock metagenome | isolation source: weathered quartz diorite | place: Puerto Rico | collected 2017-06-21
GAACGGAATCTAGGTAAGGTTTAGTCGTTGATCGCTGCTCCCAGCACTCTGCCGAACCCGCTTCTTCACGATTCTCATTCGGTCGTCCATACCGTGCCACGCGATGGCAATCTCATCGAGTGTTTTAGTGTGAGCTACAACAACTCCGTTGGCGTCCTCGACCGTGTAGAAGCCGTCTGCGTCTTTCGGCGGACGGACGAAGAAGTGGGTGTTGTCCGCCATCGAGGTTCCCAACTCGTAGTAAGAAACGCTGGCAAGCGGTGGGGTGCCATTGGATGGCGGGATGCCTTGCTTCGCTCTGCGAGAGTCGTTGAATGCTTTGTTGAGAACAAGAAGCTCCTGCATCAGATCATGCTGAAAAAATCCGATCTCGATCCCTGCCTCGACCAGAGTGGAGTGCCCATATACAGATTCGTCTTTGTCAGCGCTACCTGACACGACTCGTGCAACTTTGGCATTGACAAGGCGTTCGGTGCATGACTTCTTCGGTGGATTCCGTGCGGAGCAAGGCTCCAAGGTCGTGTACACCGTACAGCCGCTCAGATCAACGTTGTCCGGGTCTTGGGGATTCAGTTTCTTGATAGCGCAGAACTCGCCGTGGTCGCCTTTGCCTGACTCGCCGCGAAACCCCGTTGCTAATATCTTGCCGTCCTTGACAATGACCACGCCTACATACGGATGCGGTCTGCCATCGTCCTCAGCGATGCTCTTCTTAGCTTCAGCGACCGCAAGTACGCAGAACTTCCGATCCACGGCGGTTTGAATCAGTGCTGCCCCCTCTTTCGTTAGAAAAATATCTGCTAGGGACTCGTAAGGTGCAGCCGCGCTTCTTGCCTTGGTGAGATGCCCGCTCGCGATAGCGATCTTCAACATGGCAGCTTGCACAGTTTCGGCTATGGACGTAGCTCCAAGATGGTCGTCAATCGTGTGACCCCCACGGAAAGCATCCAAGAATTCGCCGTAAGTAGTCGGAGTCTGCGTAATCTGGGGATAGATGTGTCCCTGTGGCAGTTTTTCGCGGATGAGCATTGATTCTGAAATTCTATCGCATCAACCTTGAAAGATTTCTGGTGGAACTTTAACTCACCTTCGAGCGTACAATTTAGTAACGCTTTGGAGGTGGCGTATCCATTGATACACCATTTGAACTAGGCGTGCCTCGTAAGTAAGTGGGTGACGCGCAAGACCAGCGGCGACTGCTGAGAACATCCCACTTCTCGCACGACTCGCGAGCGATGCGGTGCCCAAGCGCTGCCAAGGTACTCCGATGATCGGCATGTCAAGAGTGTCGCTTGACCGAAGGGTCTTAGTCCTAGCCGATGGGTGATGGAAGCGGATGCGACGTGGCTCAGTCACGGAGGAAACGCAACGCCTGATGGTTCAGACCGAAGGCATGTAAGAAAGCTGGGGTGACCAGTTAAGCGTTACATGTCACAGGGGAACTAGGCTGCGAAGCAAAGTCGCTTTGAGGGGGTGGAGGCGTTTGCGGTGAGCAAATATGCCCACCCCCTGACTTCTTAGTGCCGAGGGTAATGGGCCGGAGCATTACGCCGGATGCGGGTGCAAGCTACAAATAGCTACAAGAAAGCTACATTTGGGTGCTATTCTGTTTTTGCAGTACTGATGGGAAAACAGCTAGTGCCCGTCAGCAAGTCCTTGAAAATTCAGTGCAAGTCCTTGAGGGGTTTAGGCATGAGTTGAATCCCTCCCTCTCCGCCAGCAATACTTTACGGACAATCGTTGGATCGCCTCTGTTTGGGATTGTGGCATTTTTGTGGCTGATAGAACGGTCTATAAAACCGCTATTACGGTTGCATCGCCATAATATTTGTCAAGATTGTGGGTTTCATGGTGCGTCTCCCCTCCTACCTCTTTTCGATCCGCTAATTTCTTGATTCGACGATTTCCCTTGCCGCAATCCGCAACAGGATCCGGTTGTGGGCCGCCTGGCGAGCCTTGAGCCCCCGCTTACAATTTCGGCCCCCAGCTTGGGGTGACGCAGTTACTGTCCGGGCACCCGCCGACGGTCAGGCCGCTCGCGATCCGGTGGATGCCCGAGCCGTCTGCATTCATGGTGAAGAGGTCCAGGCTCAGGTCGTTGCTCAGCCGGTCGCTGGGGAAAACTATCTTTGTTCCGTCGGGCGACCAATGCGCCGCGCAGTCAAACAAATTATCGAGCGTCAACTGGGTCAGGCCGCTTCCGTCCGCGTTGATCGTGTAAATTTCCGGTGCTCCGCTCATGTCGTGGCAGAAGGCAATCTTCTTTCCGTCCGGTGAGAAGCTTGGCACCCAAAGTTCCAGGGTTGTTGCGGGCAGGTTGGTGATCTGCGTCATGCCGGTGCCGTCCGCGTTGATGGTGTACATCTGCCAGGTTCCCGTTGGATTGGCGATGAAGACGATTTTTCCATTCTGCCCGGGAAACGTGGCAGCGGCAGGAACGCTTGCGAAACACAGTGCCAGGGCGACGAAGAAGGCGATGGAAAACATCTTTGAATATGCGGAATTGCGCGACCTGAATGCAATTTTCTGTATCTAATCAAGCCACCAGGTAACCGAGAAATCTTTGATGTCTGCGAAAAACTGAGACCAATCATGGCGAAACCAATTTTGCTGAGTGTAGATGACGACGCGGATGTTCTGCGGGCGATTGAGCGCGATCTTCGTTCGCAGTACGGCGCTGAATATCGTGTGATCGGAAGTGATTCGCCGGAGGGCGCGCTCGACCTCTTAAAGCAGTTGAAGGTGCGTAACGACAGCGTGGCCCTGCTCCTTGCCGACCAACGAATGCCGCGGATGGACGGGGTCAAATTCCTGCAAGAAGCCATGGGGATTTTCCCCGGTGCAAAGCGGGCATTGCTCACCGCGTACGCCGACACCAACGCCGCGATCAGCGCCATTAATCATGCCAGCATCAACTACTTTTTCTTGAAACCATGGGATCCTCCCGCGGAGCACTTGTATCCCCAATTAGATGACTTGCTTGATGACTGGCAAGCTTCCTTCCGTCCAGCATTTCAAGGAATCCGGGTGCTGGGCACCCGCTGGTCGCCTCGATCATATGAGCTGCGGGACTTCCTGGCGCGCAACCATGTTCCGTATCAGTGGATTGACGTCGAGCTTTCCGCCAATGATCCAGAGACTAAGCGTCTTCTGGAAGCTCTTGGTCCAGAGGCGAGCAATCTTCCCGTCGTGCTCTTTCCAGACGGGACAAGGCTCCTTGAGAGCGTGCCAGCGGAGGTCGCGCAAAAGGTCGGTCTGCGAACGCGCGCGCAGACCAATTTCTATGATTTGGCAATTGTGGGCGGAGGGCCCGCTGGCCTGGCAGCTGCCGTCTATGGCGCTTCGGAAGGTCTGCATACCGTGATGATTGAACGGGAAGCCCCCGGCGGTCAGGCTGGTATGAGCTCCCGCATTGAGAACTATCTTGGATTTCCGACCGGACTCAGTGGCGCCGATCTGGCCCGGCGTGCCGTCGTACAAGCCCAGCGCTTTGGCGTGGAAATCCTGGCGCCTCAGGAGGCTGCCGGCATTCGGACGGAAGCGTCTTACCGAATTATTAAGCTGGGGGATGGGAACGAGATCTCATGCCACGCATTGATGATCGCGACCGGGGTGCAGTGGAGACGCTTGGAAGCTCCCGGAATAGACAGATTGCAGGGTGCGGGAATCTACTATGGTGGCGGCGCTACCGAGGCATTGTCCTGCAAGGGCGAGATCGTCTATGTGGTGGGCGGCGCAAACTCAGCCGGTCAGGCGGCGATGAACTTTGCGCGATACGCCCAGCGCGTCATTATTCTTGTGCGCGGCGAGTCGCTTGCCAGCACCATGTCGCGATACTTGATCGACCAGATTGAAGAGATGCCCAATATTCAGCTGTGGACACGCGCCAGCGTGGCCGAAGCGCATGGCGAAACACACCTGGAAGAGATTTCGGTTCTTTGTTCTGATACCAACAAGATAGAGCGCGTGCCCGCGAATGCTATGTTCATCTTTATCGGGGCCTTGCCGCGGACGGATTGGCTGGCGAACGTAGTCGAGCGGGACGAACGCGGTTTCCTATTGACCGGACCTGACCTCATACGGGACGGGCAACGCCCGAAGGGATGGGCGCTCGACCGGGATCCGTTCTTGCTCGAGACTAATGTTCCCGGCATTTTTGCCGTCGGCGATGTACGCCACGGTTCTATCAAGCGAGTCGCTTCCGGAGTTGGTGAAGGGTCGGTGGCGGTGCAGTTCATCCATCAGTACTTGAGCAAGGTGTAAATGGTCGACAAATCAGAACTCCTTCGCGTCCCGGCATTCGCGGATCTGCCCGATGATCAGATCGCCTGGTTCCTTAGCCAGTCGCAGGAAGTACACGTAGCTGCCGGAGACAACTACGTGCGCCAGGGTGATCCGGCGGATTGGATGTTTGTGATTTTCGAAGGCCAATTTCAGTGGCGCGGCGAATTCGGCGGTGAAACCATTGTACTTTCAGCCAAAGCGGGCGATGTGACTGGCGTGCTGCCCTTCTCCAGGATGAAGCAGTTCACTGTAACCGGTCGAGCTGTCACGGACGGCCGAGTTCTAAGATTCCCGGCTTCTCTATTTCCCGAGCTTGTGCAGAAGATGCCGGAGTTGACTACGCGCCTGGTAGGTCTGATGTCCGACCGGATCCGTGAAGCCACGCGTATCGAACAACAGCGAGATCGGCTGGTTTCTCTAGGGAAACTTTCAGCGGGACTCGCGCATGAACTCAATAATCCAGCTTCCGCTGCGAAACGCGCCACCAGCCAATTGCGCGACATTCTAAAGAAAATCAGGGACGCGAGTCTCGAGCTGGGAAGACGTGATCTCACTTCCGCGCAGAAATCAGAAATCGAAAAACTGGAAGCCTCGTTCACGCAACAGGACATAGTTCCACCCGACGCGCTGACCATCAGCGACCTGGAGGACCAGATTGATTCTCTGTTGCGCAGTCATGGACAGAACGACTTGTGGCAACTGGCCGCCAGCCTAGCGCGAAGAAACATTCAGCCGGCGGCGCTGGAATCGTTGTTCTCAAGCCTGGACGGAGACACTGCCCGAGCCGCTCTGGTCAGGATCGCAGCTTCGGTAGAGGTCGCGAGTTTGTTGCATGAAATCGAGAGCAGTACCTCGCGGATCTCGGATTTAGTCCGTGCGATCAAGGAATATACCTACATGGATCAGGCTGCGGTGCAGAACGTTGACATCGTAAAGAGCCTGGAAACAACGCTCACGATTTTGAACCACAAATTGAAACAGGGAGTGGTTGTGCAGCGCGACTACCAGCGTGTTCCTCTCCTGGTGAATTCTTTCGGAAGCGAGCTCAATCAGGTATGGACCAACATCATTGACAATGCCATTGACGCAATGGGCGGAAAGGGCGAGCTTCGAGTCCGCACTTACCGTGAGGATTCCTGCGTCGTAGTTGAGATCGGCGATAACGGCCCTGGGATCTCGCCCGAAGTAAAACCGCACATCTTTGAGCCCTTTTTCACGACCAAAGGAGTGGGAGAAGGCACGGGCCTCGGCCTGGACACTGTTCAGCGGATTGTGAAGAAGCACAGTGGCAATATTCAGGTTACCTCGAAGCCCGGCGATACTCGTTTTCAAGTGTGGCTCCCGTTGGCAGAAGCTTCGACCTAGGGTTCTTGTCGCATGCGCCCGAAAAGCTCCGGCACGTCCAAATTTCTAGACTCTCAATGGATAACTAACGACTCAAACGAAGGAGAATTGCAATGACCGAGTGTACTCATCTCGATCAAGTGCAGGCCGTCAAACCGCATACCCGAGGTTGTGAAGAGTGTTTGAAGATGGGCGACCGGTGGGTGCACCTTCGCCTGTGCTTGAGCTGCGGGCACGTTGGTTGCTGTGATTCGTCGAAAAATAGACACGCGACCAAGCACTTCCATTCGACCCAGCATCCAGTCATGCGATCGATCGAACCCGGAGAGAGTTGGGGCTGGTGTTACATCGACCAACTCGAATTGGACTTTGCGTGACACAGGAGAGTGGTTCTTGACAAAATGTCCATAAGTCAACGTGCTGGGAGCTATAAATGCTCGGTGCAAAGCATGTTCCAGAGCTTTAAGAATCCGCTCAACACCCAAACGCATCCACAGCCTGCATGAAACCGCCATGCGATGAGGGCGTAATTCGGTCGGGGAACACTGGGTCCCCGTGTAGTGCGGAAGCGGGGCATTGGGTCCTTGCCGCAACCATTCTCGGCTCCAGCCTGGCGTTCATCGATAGCACGGTCGTCAATGTCGCGCTGCCTGCGCTTCAAGCAAGCTTGCACGGCACGATTGTTGATATGCAGTGGGTCGTCGAGTCCTACGGATTGTCTCTCGGAGCGTTAATTCTGATCGGTGGATCGTTTGGTGATTTGTTTGGCCGGCGGCTGATGTTCGTATTTGGCGTGGCAATTTTCGCAATCGCTTCGGCGGTTTGTGGCGTCGCTTCCGACATTCACCAGTTAATCATTGCCCGAAGTATTCAAGGTGTGGGAGCCGCTTTTCTTGTTCCTGGCAGTCTTGCCATCATCAGTGCTTCGTTCGACGAGAAGACCCGCGGTCAGGCGATCGGCACTTGGTCCGGTTTCACGGCGATCACGACCGCCGTCGGACCGGTTGTTGGCGGCTGGCTCGTCGAACATGCTTCGTGGCGCTGGATATTCTTCATCAATCTTCCGTTGTCGGCGGCGGTAATCGGTCTTTCACTTTGGCATATTCCTGAAAGTCGTAGCGTCACTACTCGACGAATAGACTGGCTGGGCGTACTGGCAGCCACTCTCGGTTTAGGCGGGTTGGTTGTTGGATTCATCGAATCCACCAATTTGGGTTGGAGCAACCCGCTGGTTTTCGGAAGTTTGACGATTGGCCTTGCCGGTCTTGTTGTCTTTGTGTTCGTCGAGGCCACAGTAGCCTCGCCGATGGTTCCGTTGACGCTGTTTCGATCCCGCAGTTTCAGCGGCGCCAACCTGCTCACCTTGTTCCTCTATGCCGCCATTGGAATTTTCTTCTTTCTGTTCCCGTTGAACCTCATCCAGGTGCAGGGATACTCCGCTACCGCAACCGGCGCAGCCGTCCTTCCGCTCATTCTGTTGATGTTCGTTCTGTCTCGCTGGTCCGGAGGTCTGGTCGCGCGCTACGGTCCCCGAATTCCACTCGTCATCGGGCCGCTCATTGCGGCGACAGGTTTCGCTCTGTTCAGCGTGCCCTCGGCAGGAGCCAGCTACTGGAAATCGTTCTTTCCCGCAATGATGGTGCTTGGTTTTGGCATGGCGATCACAGTGGCTCCTCTCACCACCATAGTTATGAGCTCAGTCGATGAGGATCACGCCGGCACTGCCTCCGGCATCAACAACGCAGTGGCGCGGGTTGCTGGCGTACTAGCCATCGCAGTCTTTGGAATTGTGATGGTGAGTGCGTTCAGTTTTACCTTGAAACATGAGCTTGTGAATCTGGGTCTATCTTCCGACGTTTTCCACGAGATGCAGTCTAATGTGAGCAAGCTCGCGGGCCTTGACCCACCTTCCAATCTGGATGCAACTTCCTCAGCGGCGATACGAACCGCAATTAATCGAGCATTTGTCTTTGCATTTCGGCTCGTAATGCTGGCTTGCGTCGGCCTGGCCACGGCGAGCGGTGCGGTCGCATGGCTATTCCCGACGAATTCGCCACTTCAGCGGCCTGTCTGATCCTGTCGTGACGGGGGCCGCTCTCTGCGCCTCTCTGGAAGGAGCCTGGCAGGCATAGGGTTCGGACAAACACAGATATTTTAGGCGGAGCGGACTGGCAAGGATTCATCAATGACGAATTTAGCGAACTTCAGAATATCGGCATTGGACTTGTACGGGAGGCGCTTGGCAGTCCCCAGCTTGGCAATTCCGTGGACCATTGACCATGCAAGAAGTGCTAACTGACGGAGGTCTCCGGAGGACAATCGTCCTTCATCCTGGCAGCTCTTGACCAGGCTCACAATCGTCCCGAATGCCTGTTCTGCAGCTTCTACAGAATCGGGAGTTTTGCGCTTGGAAATGGGCGCGTCGAACATGACGGTGAAGTGCTCGTCGCAGGCCATCCGCACACAAGCGGCGGACATTGATCCGCAAACTTCGAGCGCACAAATTGTGTTCGCGGATCTTCCTGCGGGTGTTTACGCCGTTTCAGTGTTCCATGACGAGAATATGACCCAAAAACTTGACAAGAATTTTGTGGGCGTGCCTAAGGAAGGTTACGGCGCTTCCAATAATCCAAAGAAGAAGATGGGCCCGCCGAATTTTGGGGAAACGAAATTCCAGTTGCGCGGGACGGAGCAGTTCTTGGAAATCAAGCTCATGTATTGAAGCAATTGGCAGCGAAAGACCGACCCTTTCAACACGGAGGAATCATGCGCGTTTGTTACAGGAAGCACAGGACTCTTAGGAAACAATCTGGTCCGCGCTCTCCTACAGGATGGCCATGAGGTGTGGGCGCTGGTCAGCGCGACAGCGAATCGCTGTAGAAGGTGCACATCCGCTTTCGATACAGGCACTCGCCGACCGTCCTGGTTAGAGATTGTCACGTGGGCTGATGCCGGCCGCGGCAGGCTACACAAGTGGGGCGTTGAGCGTCTTATTCTTCCAGTACTGGTTCTCGTCCAGAGGCCGAGCGGGCGCCCCAGCGGTCGAATTGCGGACGACGAGTTCAGGCTCAATCTCGATTTCCGCTACCCACTTGTCGGGGTCTTCGATCCGGTTCAATAAGGTGCGCGCAGCTATTTCACCCATCTTCTGGAGTGGCTGGCGCACGGTCGTGAGACTTGGACTGTTATGTACGGCGATTTGGATATCGTCGAATCCCACCACAGAAACGTCTTCTGGGACTCGTAGCCCGGCTTCTTGGAATGCGCGGATAGACCCAATCGCCGAGATATCGTTATAGGCGAAGAGCGCGCTGAACGGATGGTGACGAGTGAGCAGCTCTTTCGCGAACGGATAACCCAGATCGGGTGTGGGATCGTCGCCTTCGAGTTGAACGATGAGTTCCATCGGCATAGGGATGCCGAGTTCCGCGGCGACTTCGCGGATCGCCTTCCAACGGTCCTCAGAATCTGAACTGAAGCGAGAGCCCTTCATGAAGGCAATTTCCTTATGACCCAATTCGGTCAGATGTTTCAGCGCCAGCCTTGCTGCGCGCCGATGATCCAGAACGACATTTGTGACGCCTTCCATTGGGCGGTGGCCGGCGATAGCAACGGTCGGCAGTGGCACAGGGTGATTGATGGAGGTGTCGACCGTAATGAGGCCTTCGACGCCGCGTTCCATAAGAATGTGCGAATACGTTTCAAGGAGCTTTGGGTCATGACGATGGGCAACCGTGAGGTAGAAGAAGTTTTTCTGTCGCAGGTATCGCTCAATGCCGCTGATGACCAGGGAGCCGTAAGGATCACCAATTTCCTCGGCCACCACGCCGATCATATATGTGCGCTTTACCCGCAAATTGAGAGCATAAAAACTGGGCTTGTACTTCAGCTCGCGAGCTGCGGCGAAGATTCGTTCTTGTGTGTGCAGTGGAACAGACCGGGATGCAGGAGACTTGTTCAGCACCGCGGAACAGGTCCCCTTTGTGAGCCCCACACGCTCGGCTACCATTTGCAGGGTAACGGGATGGGGCTTCTTACTCACCCTCTTCTTCTGGGCTTTCATGCGGCTATCGCTCCTGCCAAAGAAATGGCATTTGGAACCACACAGCGCAGAGTATTCTACTTTACGATGACCATGCCAGCACACTGGACAGGATCAACTGCCAGAATACCGGTTATCCATCCAATAAGATTTTAGAATACCGGTATTTTTCGCTTGACAACGCGCGGCCACGTGGCGCTAAATGGCGGTCACGCGGAATAGTGCAAAAATACTAATCGCGCAAAACCAAACTTTCGATGCAGCCCTCCCGGAGGTTCCTGTGAAGAGAATGGCGTTAGCAGTGTCGATAACATGGTTGGTGCTGGCGCTGGGCCTTGCGCCAGCAGTATTCGCACAGACTGGTGCCGGTTCCGCGCGTGGTGCCGTAACGGACGCGCAAGGCAAAGCCATTACCGATGCCGAGGTCACAATAACCAACCCGGACACTGCTTATTCGCGAAGCGTGAAGACTGACGCGGACGGCAACTACGGGTTCCAGAGCCTTCCGATCGGCAACTACACTTTGCGGGTGGCCAAGCAGGGTTTCAACACCTTCGAAGAAAAAGGCATTATTCTCCACGTCAACGACAACTTGACTCTTGACGCCCAATTGAAAGTCGGGACCATTACCGAAACGGTCGAAGTAACCGCCAGCACGACTCAGGTTGAGCTCACCAATGCTGAATTGAGCGGTACGATTCACGGTCCTCAGATCACACAATTGCCGCTTAACGGCCGGAGCTTCGCCCAGTTGCTTACCCTGGTTCCGGGCGTGGAGGTTGATGCTGGTTTTAGTTACAACAAGAAAGGCCTCAACGGCGGCGCAGACATTTCCGTCAGCGGCGCGGCTTCGAATGCAAACCTGTTTTTAGTGGATGGCGCCAACAACGTCGACGTGGGATCGAACCGCACGATCCTTATTTACCCCTCTCTTGACTCCATTCAGGAATTCAAAATTGAGCGGAACAGCTATAACGCGGAGTTCGGCGGAGCCGGGGGCGGTATCGTCACCCTCGTGACCAAGTCTGGGACCAACGATTTTCATGGCAGCGCCTATTACTTCGGTCGCAACGACCTTCTGGATTCCAAGGACCCCGTTCTTAACGCCATCAATCCAAACTCCAAGAAGAATACGATTCGCCGCAACGATTTCGGATTTTCCTTGGGGGGGCCGATCATAAAGGATAAAGTCTTTTTCTTTGTGTCGGAGGAATGGAACCGTCTGATCCAGGAAAACGTGCAGAGCGCTCACGTGCCCACGCCCTTGCAGCGCACCGGGGACTTCTCGGACTCGGCTCTGGATACTACTTTCAGCAGCACGAATACTGTCGGTTGCCTTCTGAACAGCGGACCCAACGGCCCCGGACTCCAAGATCCGGATCCCACAAATCCTGGCGGCGCATTCACGGCATCTCCCGACACGCCCGGCATCATCGATATCATTCCTACAGGGCGCCAGAGCGCCGCCGGGCCAACGATTCTGAACACATATCTCTTGCCGACGCTTCCCCGGTTGACTGGTGGTGTGCTCACTCCTAACTATGGGTGCGGCACGAACTGGGCAAAATCGCTAAAACAGCCGACCTTCTTTCGTGAAGATAGCTTCCGCGGGGACATCGATCTCACGAAGACCACACGCCTGATGCTGAAATATACCAACAACTCCTGGACGTTTGGACCTTCTGCGGTAGGCAATACTGGTTGGGGGGCTGACAATGGAGCTTCCCAGATCCAGGAGGCGTGGAGTCAGCCCGGGCGCATTGCCGTGGGCAAGTTGAGCAAAGTTTTCGGCTCCACCGCGGTGAATGATTTCCAATTCTCGTACTCGGCGAATCGCATCAACGTCAGTCAAGCAACTCCGGCCGCGGCACAAGCTCTCAACCAGGTAATTCCAACATTTTTCCCGAGTTCGGGGGACCCGGCTAACAATCCTCCTGTGTGGATCAATGGCGGCGGCCTTCCGACTATTTGGAGCTTTGCACCCTGGAGTAACAGGGAGGACCTGTACGCGTGGCAGGATGACTTTTCGAAAGTCCTTCGGCGCCATACCCTAAAGATGGGTGTTATTTACAGTCGAAATGCCAAAGACCAAGATAACTTTTCTCAGAAACAGGGCGTGACCTTTGGTCCGGGCGGCTACAACGGCTGCAAGAACGTCGGGGATCCAGGGTGCGGGAACATCGTGGCCACCACAACCGGCTATGGACCTGCCGATTGGATACTGCAGAACCAGGCCTTCAATTGGGGAGAGCAGAACGTCATCTTCAAGAAGCAAGGCCGCTGGCAAAACTTTGAGCTTTATTTCAATGACGACCTGAAGTTAAACGATCGCCTGACTGTCAACTTGGGTGTTCGTTACTCCTATCTGCCGAGTCCCTACCAGGCGAATGACCAATTCACGGTATTCAGCCCAACGGCATTTGACGCCGGCCTCGGGAGCTCGCCCTGCAACGGTCTGTTGTACTCGCCAGGTCTCAAGTCGAATCCCTGCCCTGCGGGAACGGGCGGAGTGCGCGGCCCCAACCGGGCTTTGCAGCACAACTATCATCGCGCCTTCGCGCCACGCTTGGGCGTGGCCTGGGATCCCACTGGATCGCATAGATGGGCAATCCGGGCGGGCTTCGGGCAGTTCTACAACCGCGACGACATCTTCCTGACCGACGGTACCGCCGGCTCGAATCCGCCATTCGTTGCCAGCTTCAATTCAGTGAATGGCAATGGACGCTTCCTCGACAATACCAATCAGCTTCCCGCCTGCGACCCGAATTGCTTTGGCAGTGGCAGCTTAGGCGTTCCCAGCATTGGCCAGGACCTCAGCGACCGCTCTCCTTATGTTATTCAATTCAATGCGAGTGTGCAGCGTGAAGTTTGGAAGGATGCACGACTTGAAGTTGGCTACGTCGGCAGCCGGACGAGAAACTGGACGAGCAAGTTTGACATTAACGGCGTTGCTCCGGCTGACAGGCTTGAGTTTGCGCAATCGAACGCCAATAAAAATTCGCTCAAGCCTTTCAGTGCGCTAACCGCTGGCAAACTCCCATTTTTTTCGCATCACGGCCGCGCGAAATACGATTCGCTGCAAACGGCATTCAGCACGCGCTTCCATCGCAATTCCACCTTTCAGCTGACCTATACCTACTCCAAAACGTATGCCGATACGAGTATGCATATCAGCAACGGAGGTGGAAATCTGATTATCGATCCGTACAATCTGAGGCATGACTACGGGCTGTCTGACATCAACCGCCCGCACATTTTCTCGGCCAACGTGATCTATAACCTGCCTACCTTCCAGAACATGCAGCGGTTGGCCCGCAGTGCCTTGGGTTCTTGGGAACTCGGCTCGATCATCAACATCTCGAGTGGTTCCTCCTACACGCCAGTTATCGGGGGCATATCGAATGTTAACGATCCCTCCGGCCTCGGCATCGGCACAGGCGTCGAGCGGCCCAACCTGGTGCCGGGACAGCCCTGCAAGAATCCCAGCTTTAAGAACTTCCAATGGATCAACCCCAACCGGTACACGATGAATGGATTCAAGTTGGGGACCATCGGGACCGCGCCCCAAGGCGACTGTCTGGGACCGCCCACACGCACGGTGGACTTTTCCATATCGAAGAACTTCCATCTAACCGAGCGGATTCAGATGCAATTCCGGATGGATGCTTTCAATCTCTTCAACCATCCGCAGTATGGGCTTCCGAATCCTGCCGGCGACAATACCGGCAGCGCTAAGATAGGCTTCACGGCTGCGAACACCGCCGGGAATGAAGAGTTCCTGGACGCGAATGGAGTCCCGACAACCGATCTGGCGCAGGCAGTTTCGATCCAGAACAGTTCACCGACTCCCGTCACAGGTACTGTAAAAACGCAAGCGGACCGAAGTCGCGAATTTCAGTACTCTCTGAGGTTCACGTTCTAAGGCTGCGGCCTCCCACCGCGAAGCGTCCCGCTGGCAACCATGCTAGCGGGACGTTTTTTACTCTGTCGCAGCCGGTTGAAACACCCCCATGCCGCGTCTTGTCTCTGGAGAATGCCCTGCTAAATACAAGTTCGCTTGCTGCGCGCACATCAGTGCGGCCGCCGAAGCAGACGTAGCGGGGGTGAGGATTGCTTCGGAGAAGAAACTCGTCAATGTTAAAATCACTCATTCTTGTGTATCCGTCGAGATCCTTCGTAGTCCTGGCCTGTTTTCTGATTGTCAATCTGGGGCTGCAGGTGTCGGCGGCGCAGACCCAGGGGCCTCAGCATGTTCCAGTGCCCGTGCCGCCACCCGTAAAGCGCGCTCCCTCAGGCAAGAAAGACCGGAGCGGATTGTCCCCGGTCCCGACCTTCAAAGACATCGCCAAGGAAGTTGGCCTTACCGTTTCGCACATAGCTGCCCCGGAAGCGCACTATGTGATTGATTCAACGAGCGGAGGCGACGGCCTGTTTGACTGCGACGACGATGGACGGCTGGATGTTGTCCTGGTGAATGGCTCGACCGTAGAGAGATTGCGCGAGGGCGGCGACCCGATGGTTACCCTCTACCATCAAGAGCCAAATGGCACGTTCAAAGACATCACCAAGGATGCGGGCCTGACAAGATTGGGCTGGGGTATGGGGGTTGCCGTCGCTGACTACGACAACGACGGCAAACTCGACTTGTTTGTGACCGGCTACAACGGCAACGTGCTCTACCACAATCTGGGAAATTGCAAATTCGAGGACGTTACCGAGAAGGCCGGCGTCCGCGGTGGAGGGTTCAGCACTGGCGCAGCCTGGGGCGACTACGATCGCGACGGCAACGTGGACTTATTCGTCGCCCGCTATTCGCACCTGGACATGAATAATCTTCCGCAATTTGGCAGCAACAAATTCTGCCGATTCAAAGGCATCCTGGTGCAGTGTGGCCCCTGGGGCCTGGAAGGTGAATCCGACTTTCTCTACCACAATCGCGGTGACGGCACCTTTGAAGAGGTGTCGGTCAAAGCAGGAGTCCACGACGATATCGGCTACTACGGCCTCGGGGTGATGTGGGCCGATTACGACAACGATGGCTGGCCCGATCTGCTCGTCGCCAACGACTCTGTGCCCAATTATCTCTATCACAACAATCACGACGGTACATTCACCGATGTCGGCCTGCTGACGGGTGTCGCACTGAGCGGTGAAGGCCTGGAACTTGGGAACATGGGAGTAGATTTCGGCGATTACGATCACAGCGGGCGCTTGAGCTTTTTTGTTACTCACTTCGAAGAACAGCCTAATTCGCTGTATCGCAACGTGAGCGCCAAGGAATTCGACGACGTGAGTTGGACTTCCGGAGTTGGGCAGCCGGGCTATCCGTACGTCGGCTGGGGCACGGCCTTCTTTGACATGGACAACGACACTTGGCTGGACCTTCTGGTAGCCAACGGCCATGTGTATCCGCAGATCGACACGTTGGAAGCCGGCCCTCGCTATCGCGAGCCGCTCCTTCTTCATCGCAATAATCGTGACGGCACCTTTGACGAAGTCTCCCAGGAATCAGGTCTTGCCGCTCTCCCTCTGCATTCCCGTCGGGGCGCTGCTTTCGGCGACGTCTTTAACACCGGAAACATCGACGTCCTTCTCCTAAATGTCGGCGAGCCTCCCTCTCTCCTCAAGAACAGGAACGCTGACGGCTATCACCGCGTCCTGTTCAAGCTGATCGGCACCAAGAGCAACCGCGCCGCGATTGGCGCCCGGGTGACCATCCGCGCCGCCGGAGTCCAGCAATTCAGTGAAGTGCGCGGCGGAGGCAGCTACCTATCGCAGAACGACTTGCGCCTGCACTTTGGTCTGGGTACCACCGCAAAGGTGGAATCGGTCGAGATTCGCTGGCCGAATGGCAGTGTTGAGACACTCCAGGATGTTGCTGCCGACTACATTTATACAGTCGTGGAAGGGAAAGGGATCCAGGACAGGAAGCCGCTGCCGCCTCTGTCTCCGGGACACGGTGCGCCGAACGACGCGCGTTGAACGGAGCACAACTCCTTCGACGCCGGCAGCAATCCTCTCAGGAGGTCCGGGGACAAATCCCATGCCTTCGGTTCGTAAGCGAGTTATCTTTTTAAATGGCCTCTTGAAGCGCCTCCCGCCACTCACCGTGGTCGCTGCGCTGGCCGCCTCGTTTCTTCCCGCCAGTCGAGCAGCCGACAATCCTGCCAAGGCCTTGCAGGCGGAGTTTGAGGCGGCCAAAGCGTCTTTGGCCGCGGGCGATCTTGCCTCGGCGGAAAACCATTACACCGAGGCGGTAACGCTCGGGTTGCATCAGGTGGCGCAGCTTTCTCTCTCTGCGGGACAGACTGATCAGGCTGCTGCTTATCTGGACTACGCCCTCAGGCTCAAGCCCGGTGACGTCGAAACTCAGGTAGATGCAGCCGGCGTTTGGTTCCGTAAGGGAGAAGTCAGCAAGGCCAAGGCGATGCTGAAGTCCGTCGTGGCCAAACAGCCGGGCCATGCCCGGGCACGCGGCCTCCTGGGTCGAATCTACGTGTTTGAGGGAGATTCCGATAATGCGATCCAGGAGTTGAAGGCTTCGGTAGATCTTGAGGACGATTTCGAAACTGGCTATTTTCTAGGGATTGCCTACTTGAAAGCCCGAAAGTTGGCCGAGGCCTCAGCATGGTTCCGTCAACTTGAATCCACGATGGGGGAATCGGCAGCTCTGCATGTGTTATTTGGCCGGGCCTACCTAGTTACGAAGTTCCCGCAGCAGGCTATCCCTGAATTTAGCAAAGCGATCAGCCTCGATCCGAAGTATCCCCGGGCTCACGGCTTTCTCGGCTACGCCTATCTTGAGCACTATCAAGAAGAGGGTTACCCGAAGGCGCGTGAGGAATTCGAAAAAGAGGTTAAGTTCCACCCCAATGAATATCAGGTCTATGAACTTCTGGGGATCGCCAACGTTAACTTGAGGGACTTTCCCGCTGCGGAAGCTGCTCTTCTGCATGCAGCCCACTTGCAACCCAAGGAGACCTCCCTCTACCTCTATCTGGGCGAGACCTACGCAGCAACGAATCGCATCAAGGCGGCAGTCGAAGTCCTTGAGAAGTACGTCAGCATGGTTGGCAACCCTGAAGACGATAAGCTGCGCGAAGCCAGTCGGGCATATTATTTGCTCGGGCAGAATCTGCGACGGCTAGGTCGCGAGGAGGACGCCAGGAGGGCGCTGGGACGCTCGCAGGACATACGAGAGGCGAAATTCAAGCACGATGTGAAGCATATTTTCGATGAGAAGAAAGGTCCGAAAGATGACGGCGAGAGTCGTGTTTCGGATCGCGTCGCTGACTTGCTGGGGGCAGGTTCCGCTGATGAAAAACAAGGCACGCAGAATATGATCCAGCAGGGCTTACCCGCGGGCCCCGTTGCCAAGCAGCCGGCTGGGACAAAGGAAACGGAAGCGACCAAGCAATACCGTTCATTCGTCGGAGAAATCCTGGGCAGTTCCTATAACGACCTGGGAGTGATGCGCGCCAAAAACTCGAAATTTTCCGAAGCTGCCGAGTTTTTTAGGCAGGCTGCCGCGTGGAAGCCGGATCTCCCCGGCTTGGATCGCAACTGGGGATTCGCCAGCTTCCGTGCTGAACTCTATTCGGAAGCTGCTCCGCCACTCGAACGCCAACTCAGAGCCCATCCAGAGGACTCTTTCATCCGACAACTTCTGGGCCTGAGCTATTCCATGTTGGAGAACGATGAGAAGGTAGTTGAAGTTTTCCGGCCCTTTCTCGAACATCCGCCCGACGATCCTGGCCTGCTCTTGGCGTGGGGTACTGCTCTGGTGCGCACGCGTCAATCCGGAACTGCCGCTGCTATTTTTCGCCGGCTGCTGGAGAAAAATGCCGACAACGCGTCAGTCCATCTTTTGCTTGGAAAGGCATATGCGCAACAAGAAGATTACGCGAGCGCCATCAACGAGTTTGCCAACGCTTCGCGGCTCGATCCCCGGCTTTCAGAAGCTCACTACTACGCCGGTTTGGTCTATCTCCGACAGAACGAGTTCGAATCCGCCGCGCGGGAATTTCGTGCCGAACTCGACCTTCGCCCAGGCGACCCCCATACGATGTACCACCTTGGCTATACGCTGCTCTTACAGGGTCAGCTGCCGGAGTCGGTTGGCCTTTTGCGCGAGGTTGTGAAGGCCACGCCTGGCTATGAAATGGCTTGCTTCGAACTGGGGCGCGCCCTCCTGCAGCAAGGAGAGACCGCAGCCGCCATTGAGAGCCTGGAAACAGCCAAAAAGCTTGCCCCCGATCACGCCGCCGCCTACTTTCAATTGAGCCAAGCCTATCGTCGCGCCGGCCGTGTGCGGGAAGCCGGGCAGGCGCTGGCGGCTTACCAGAAATTAATTGAAGCCAACCGGTTGAAGAAGCGCGAAAGCCTGGAGATGGACAGGCCCTAAATCAGAATTTAGCTGGCAGCACGAATCTCAGATAGGCGCCCAAAGGTAGAACGTGGTGGTTTCGTCGGTCTCGGTCGCTCTAACCCATTAAACCCTTGCTAGAATACCGGTTTTCTACTATCATTCGCCTGCTTCCGTCCGGGCTGCTGGACCTGTTGGCAAAGCTTGGCGTGCGGCGGATGTTTGGAGGTTTCATGCGCACTTGTTGGCGCCGACGATCTACCTTTTTGTTCATCCTCTGGAGCTTGACACTTACGGCATGGGGTGGCGACAAGATACCCAAAGCGGCCTGGAAGCGTCCCATCGGGCAACCTTTGGAAAATGCCGGCACGAAAAAACCGGCCCTTGATGTGGGCCACATCGATGACAGTTTCTGGCAAGGCGCGCCGGTGGGTGGATTCGGCGCAGGGACCTTTTCCCGGACATTCCGAGGCGATTTTGCGCGTTGGCACACCAAGGCCGGGGTACACAAATATCGCACGGTGAACGCCAATCAGTTCGCGATGTTTCAGCAGACAGAGGGCGCGGCCACAGGAACAGCGCGGGTTCTCTTCACGGATCATCCTTCGGAAGGGCAACTAAAAAGTTGGGATTGGGATTATCCGGTGGGTGCGGGCGACTATTATGCGCTCTATCCTAAGTCTTGGTTTGACTACCGCTGGGAGAAGTTTCCGGGGCATGTCGTCCTTGAGCAGTTCTCTCCCATCCTCCCTGGCAATTACCGGGAATCGAGTTATCCGGTTGCGGTCTATCGCTGGCATGTGGAAAACCCGACCGGCCAAACTGTCACTGTATCCGTCCTGTGTTCATGGACAAATATGCTGGGGTGGTTCCGAACCTTTTCGCGTGATTTCAGGGGCGCCTTGGATCAAGGAAACCATAACCGCTTCGCGAGTGAGTCTCTAGGCGCGACTGAGGTCATGAAAGGAGTTGTGTTCGAACACAATCGCGCCGGCAATGTTCCTCATGAGTGGGACGGGCAATGGGCCATCGCAACTTTGGAGTCGCCTGGCGTGGAAGTCAGCTACCAGACAACCTTTGAGGCAGAAGGCGACGGAAAATCCGTTTGGCAGGCCTTCGCCAAGGACGGACGACTCGCTAGCAGCGATGAAGCGTGGGTCAGCAGCGGCGAGAAACTAGCCGGCGCAATCGCCGTACGCTTCACGCTAAAGCCTGGTGAGAAGCGCGTCATTCCCATGGTCATTTCGTGGGACCTTCCCATCGTGGAGTTCGGCTCGGGACGTCAATGGCACCGCCGCTACACCGATTTCTATGGAACCACAGGGACAAATGCCTGGGCGATTGCCCGCGACGGTCTGCTCCGGTCGGCTGAGTGGAGCGACAAGATTGATGCCTGGCAGGCTGCTTACATCAACGATGAAAGCAAGCCTCTCTGGTACCGTGGCATGCTCTTCAACGAGCTCTACACGATAGCGGATGGAGGTTCCTTTTGGGGACGCCCGGTTGGATCTGACAAGAGGGACCCTGCTACGTTTGCGTTCATGGAGTGCTTTGACTATCCCTACTACGCAACCTTGGATGTGCGTTTCTATGGTTCAATGCCCCTTGTTAAATTCTGGCCGGACATAGACAAGCAAGTCTTACGTCAGTTTGCGGACACTGTGGCACGCGAGTTGCCGGAAAAAGGAAAGTGGATTTGGAAGTCGCAAGAGACGGGCGATCTCACGTTACGCGTCCGCAAGAGAAAGGGAGCGGTTCCCCATGATTTGGGCGTGCCCGAAGAGGATCCATTCTTCGACGTCAATCAATTTGCCTGGCAGGACACGAACGGATGGAAGGATTTGAACCCGAAGTTCGTGCTCATGATCTACCGCGACTTCGTGTTGACCCAAAAGAAGGATCTCGCCTTTCTCCGCGACACCTGGCCCGCAGTGAAAGAAGCGATGAACTACCTGCAGCAGTACGACCACGGTGGAGGCCTGCCGGAAAATGATGGGTATCCGGACCAAACCTACGATACGTGGGTTGTACGCGGTCCGAGCGCCTACTCCGGCGGTTTGTGGCTGGCAGCTTTGCGCGCGTCCGAAGAGATAGCAAAACTTCTAGGCGAGGTTGATTCCGTGGCACGATACCACCGAATGTTCTTGAAGGCCCAGAACACCTACATCAGCAAGCTCTGGAATGGCGAGTATTTCTCCTACGACACGGAAAGCGATTACCGGAACAGTATTCAAGCGGATCAGCTTGCGGGACAGTGGTATGCCAACATGACGGGCCTGGGCGATCTGATTCCGCGCGAAATGCGGCTGAAGGCCCTCGGAAAAATCTTCGCTTTTAATGTTATGCAGTTTGCCGGCGGAGAGATGGGGGCGGTGAACGGTATCGCCGCCGATGGCTCCATCATCAAAAGCAACGAACAGATTCAGGAGGTGTGGACAGGGACGACATTTGGTTTGGCTGCGCTGCTCCTCAGTGAAGGAATGAAAGAGCAGGCCTACCACACCGCCTGGGGTATTTTCCACGTGACTTATGAAAGCAAGGGCTATTGGTTCCGCACGCCTGAAGCTTGGGACATAACAGGAAATTACCGTGCTTCGATGTATATGCGCCCTGCCGCTATTTGGGCGATGGAAATGACGCGGCCCGACCAGAGCGAGACACACGTGAATTTGTCTGGCCGGTCGGTCGCGGATCCAGGAGAGGCACTGGTTCGGGCCAGCTCGACTCCCGGACACCAAGAGTGAACACAAGCAAGCACGAACCTAAGTCTAGGTTCTTTGGGTTCGGGCTCGAAGTCCCCAGATACACGACATCTTTCAGTTCCTTGGAGACTCTCCAAGGTGCATGCCGGTGCCACTTCGGGTCCATAATTCCTGGTGACTCCGATCGCGCATTACTTCCAGATTGACTCCTGGCGTTTCATTGCAGAAGCTTTATACTCGCCGTCGGACGTGAAGCGTCTCGCAAATTTGTTTGGCAGTTTGCGCGACGGATCGCGAGTGGCCGCGTGACCGCAAGGAGCAAGGCTATTGGGAGGTGTGGCTGATATATGTTTGTCAATCGCAAGCGCATTTTGATTGAGTTCGGAGATTGCGATCCTGCGGATATCGTCTTTTTCGCAAACTATTTTCGCTGGTTTGACGACTGCACGACCGCGCTCTTCGCGGCAGCCGGGCTTTCCATTCGCGATCTCTTTCCGTCTTACGGCATCGTGGGCATTCCTATCGTCGAAGCCAGCGCGCGCTTCCTTTCGCCCTCCACTTACGGCGATGAACTGGAAGTGGAATCAGGCGTTACGGAATGGCGCAAAAGTAGCTTCGTCATTACGCACAAATTTTTTCGCGAGGGCGAACTCATGTTGGAAGGGTGCGAGACGAGGGTTTGGGCGGCGGTTCATCCTACGGAATCGAACCGGCTGAAGGCCTTGCCTCTGCCGAAAGAAGTGATCAAAAAACTCTCAAAGGACGGGAAGAGCCGCGGGCAGAAAGTCTCTTCGCGGAATTCCCATTCCCGCCGTTGAACGCGCTTGCCACTGAAATCTGAGCACAGACAGCTTTAGTTTCCGTGTACAGCTCGAGCGCCTGGTGGCCCATCTCGCGGCCCCAACCGGACTGTTTGTAGCCGCCAAAGCGAAGGGCGGAATCGAAGACGTTGTAGCAGTTGATCCAGGCCTTGCCGGCCCGCAGCTTGGCGGCGACGCGATGGGCGGTGCTGAAGTCCCGCGTCCAGATGGCGGACGCCAGTCCGTAATTCGTGTTGTGGGCGGACTCAATGATCTCCGTCGCGTCGCGAAAGAGGATCACGGTCACGACGGAGATTTCTTCCCGCACAGTGTAGCTCAGTCAGGTTTCCATTCCATCGGAAGGCCGACATAGTTCTCCGCGAGCGTCTTAGCGGCTGCCGGAGAGCTGGTTACATAGTCGAGTTCCGCGAGCTGACGGCGGTGGTCGAAGGGGTTCTCGTCCGGGAAGCGGTGCAGCATGGACGTCATCCACCAGGAGAAACGCTGCACCTTCCAAACCCGCCGCAGACAAGTGTGGGAGTATTTGTTGAGGCAGCGCTGGCTGCCTGTGGAGTAGAACCTCGCTAGTGCCCGCGCCAGCACTTGCACGTCGGCAACAGCCAGGTTCAGTCCTTTGGCACCAGTTGGCGGTACGATATGTGCCGAATCCCCAGCCAGAAACAGCCTGCCATACTGCATTGGTTCGACCACGTAGCTGCGCATTCCGGTGACGCCTCTTTGCAGGATGGGACCTTCAATGAGCTTCCAGCCGGTGGAACTCAAACGAATCTGGAGTTCCTGCCATATCCGCTCATCGCTCCAGGCATCAATGTCTTCATCCGGATCGCACTGCAGATAAAGACGGCCGATCTGGGGCGTCCGCATGCTGTGCAAGGCGAAGCCGCGATCGTGATAGGCGTAGATCAGTTCCTCTGAGGACGGGGGCGCATTGGCGAGGATGCCGAGCCATCCGAAGGGATACTCACGCTCGTACTCAGTAAGCACTCCATCGGGAATGCTGGGCCGGCAGATGCCGTGGAAGCCGTCGCATCCGGCGATGAAATCGCAGACCAGTTCGTATTCGGTGCCATCTTTCTGGTAGCGGATCTTGGGCCGCACACCGTCGAAGTCGTGCACGCTTACATCTTCCGCTTCAAAGAAGACCTGCCCTCCGGCCGCGATCCTTGCATTGTTGAGGTCCTTGAGAACTTCGTGCTGGGCGTAGATCGTGATCCCTTTGCCGCCGGTGAGCTCCTGAAAATCAATGCGGTGACCGCGGCCCTCAAAGCGCAATTCGATCCCGTAATGGACCAGGCCTTCCTTCTTCATCCGCTCGCCGACGCCCATCTCGGTGAGCAGGTCCACCGTGCCCTGTTCCAATACGCCGGCGCGGACGCGTTCCTCGACATATTGCCGGCTGCGATTCTCGACTACGACCGAATCAATCCCTTGCAGATGCAAAAGGTGAGAGAGGACCAGACCTGCTGGTCCTGCGCCGACGATCCCGACCTGCGTGCGTGTTGAAATCAGCACTGGATTCGACACATGCGCCCGTTCTTCTGGCTGCTTGGATCAAGGATAACCGGAATATTCCCCATGCTGCACGCCAGCGGCTGGCCGATCACGGGCGCGGCGCGAGCCGGCCAGCCTTATCACCAAGTTAGAAAGTAACCTTGCCGATTTCGTTCATCATCACGGAAATAAAATCGGGCGTACGCGCTTCGAGCAGATAGGCCGCCTTAAGAATTCTCTTGCGCCGCTCGTGCGGACCAAGCGAGGACCAGGCCGGGAAGGCTTCGGCGGCCGCAATTGCATCGTCGGTGCTGGCGTTGGCGGCACGTGTGGCGACTTCACCAGAAACCGGATACTGCGGGACAAATGTGGCCGCGCCGGCGGCGGCCGTGTCACGATCTCCAATCAGAAGTTGTACCTCTGTCACGACTATTTCCTCTTCTTCGATTTCGCTTTCGTTTTCTTGTCCATCTCGTCGAAGACTTCCGCCGCCATACGGAAAGCGGAGTTCGCTGCTGGGACACCGCAGTAGATGGCGCTCTGCAACAGGACTTCTTTGATCTGGTCGCGGGTCACGCCGATGTTGAAGGCGGCGCGGACATACATCCGAAATTCCTCAACCCGATTCAGGGCCACCATCAGAGCCAATGTCAATAGACTGCGTGTGTGCCGCGGAAGTCCGGGACGGCTCCAGATGTCTCCCCAGGCATTGCGAGTGATGAAATCCTGAAAGTCGCGGTTGAAATCGGTGGTCGAGGCAATGGCGCGATCCACGTGCTCATCTCCAAGAACGGCACGTCGGACTTTCATGCCTTGCTTGTAGCGCTTCGTGTCATCCATTGTGCGTCCTCACTTGGAGCGTCTCCTCACCCGGAGAGGAACTTGCTCACTGCTTTCGTAAAAGCGTCCGCCTGTTCGACATTAGAAAGATGAGCGGCATTGAGCTCTATCTTCGACGATTCCTGGATTCGTTCCCCCAGAAATTCCGCGTCTGCCACAGGCGTAACCGGGTCTTTGCTCCCGTAGATGATCAGTGTTGGCGTCTTGATCTGGGCCACTGCATCGCGCAAATCGATATCGCGAAGCGCGGCGCAGCACGCCGAATAACCTGCTGGGGACGTGTTCTCCAGCATCCGTTGCGCCTTCGCAACTCGATCCGGGAAAAACGCGCGAAACTCCGGCGTGAACCAGCGCTCGATGACGGAGGCGGCAATCGGCTTCATTCCATCCTTGCGCGCGGTTGCGATACGGGCATTCCACATTTCGTTCGTGCCGATTCGAGCGGCGGTGTTGCACAGCACCAACCGGTTCAATCGATTGGGCGCATGTACTCCCAGCCACATGCCGATCACTCCACCCATCGACAATCCACAGAAGTGCACGCGTTCCAGCTTGAGCGTATCAAGCAGTCCCAGGACGTCGCGCCCTAGTTGTTCGATCGTATAATCGTCCGTCGTCACCGAGGACTGCCCATGTCCCCGAGTGTCATAACGCAGGATGTGGAAGCGCTGCCCCAGTTCGGCCATCTGCGGATCCCACATCGAGAAGTCAGTGCCCAGCGAGTTGGAAAACACGAGCACCGGCCTTTGGTCGCCGGTTAGTTCGTAACGTGTCCGCAGTTCTCCGGATTGGGCAAACGGCATTGCAATCCCCTTCTGCGACTCATTTCTTCGAACGGCTGGCGGCGATCACGCGGTCGGTGAACTCTTCCGCAGCGCCCAGATAATTCTCGGGAGCGAAGAGCTGGTCCAAGTCCGCTGACGTCAGGTGTTCCGTTACAGCCTTTGTGTGAGACAGTACTTCGCGGAGTTGCGTCCCTGACTCGCGCACCTGCTTGCTCGCCGACTCGACCAACGTGTGCGCCGCAGACTTGCCAATGTGACTCCCGAGAGCTATGGCAACACCTTCCGCATAAATCAATCCTTGAGTCGCGTCCAGATTACGGCGCATTCGTTCTGTGTCGATCTCAAGATGAGGAACGATTGCGGCCATCTGGTGAAGCGCTCCGCCGGTCAGGCGGAAAATCTGGGGGAGCGTCTCCCACTCCGCGTGCCAGTTACCTAATCCGCGCTCGTCTTCTTGCACCATCGCACTCAACATCGTGCTGACCAGTCCAGGCACACGGGTAGTGGCTGATAGAACGACTCCAGCACACACCGGATTGCGTTTGTGAGGCATAGTCGAAGAACCGCCGCGTCCCTCGGCGACAGGCTCAAAGACTTCGGCAATCTCGGCTTGCATGTGAAGAGATATGTCGCGGGCGATCTTGCCCAGAGTGCCGACGCACAGGCCCAACGTGGCGGCAACTTCCGCAACTCGGTCCCGTTGTGCATGCCAGGGCGCGACCGGAAATTCCAAATGGAGCTCGGTTGATAGCACCTGGGCGACTTGCAGTCCTTTTCCTTTCAGAGCCGCCAGAGTTCCAACTGCGCCACCAAACTGCAGAACCAGCACTCGCTTCCGAGTTTGCTCCAGGCGTTCGCGGTGACGATTCATCGCATCCAGCCAGCCAGCAACCTTCACACCGAAAGTTGTCGGTAGAGCGTGCTGCATTAGGGTGCGGGCGGCGATCGGCGTCGAGCGGTATTTCCGGGCGAGCTGAATCAAGCCGTCACAGAGAGATGACAGATCTCCTTCGAGCAGTTCGAACGCCTGCCGAATCTGAAGCACCAACCCAGTGTCATTGACGTCCTGACTAGTCGCGCCCCAGTGGACGAACCGTGCTGCTTCCGCGTCGTCTTTTGTGACCAGAGCCGTAAGCTGCTTGACCAAGGGAATAGCAGGATTGAGAGACAGTGCGGTGGCGTTGGCCAAAGCGGCCGTATCCAGCAGACTCACGTTGCACTTCGATGCAATGGCATGCGCCGCGCCGGCGGGGATCACGCCACAGCTGGCTTCAGCTTTGGCGAGCGCAGCTTCGAAGTCCAGCATGCGCTGGAGACGGGCGCCGTCGGAGAAAACTTCGTCCATCGCCGTTGAGCCGAACAGTGGATCGAGCAAGGCCATCTAGGTGGGTCACAATCCCAGGTCGAAGAATACCGTTTCGTGCGTCCCTTGCAAAATCACATTCCACTCCAGTTGGCCCGCACCGCCGCTCATCGACTTTGCAACAAGAGTCGAGCGTCGCCCAGGATCCACCATATTAAGGATCGGATCACTTGTATTCCGCACGTCGTTGGGAAAATACATCCGCGTCACCAACCGCTTCAACAGTCCGCGCATAAAGAGCGAGATCAGCAGATGCGGAGCTTGATCCTTGCCATTCGGGCCGGGCACAGGACCCGGTTTGATCGTTGCAAAGCGGAATGCCCCTTCGCGATCTACCAGGACGCGCGCAAAGCCCGTGAATCCGCGCTCCAGAGGCTTGTCCTGCGTGTCCTCGGGATGCGCGTACTTCCCGTGGCTGTTGGCTTGCCAGATTTCGAGCATCGCATCGGGAACAGGCATTCCGTCTCCGTCGACGATTCGTCCCTGAATCGTCACGCGCTCACCTGCCACCCCTTCCGCTGCCAGGGTGTCCTGATTCAGCCATCCCAGACCGATCTTGAAGAATGGGCCTACGGTCTGCGATGTCGAAGCCTGTAAGCTCACTGGTCCTCCATCGGAGTCGCTTCGCGGCCGCGCAGAATGATGTCGAAGCGGTAACCGAGCGCATGGAGAGGCATGGTAGTTTCCCAGTCAAAAATGGAAATGAGCCGGCTGCGTGCCTTTTCATCGGCGGTGCAATTGAAAATTGGATCAAACGGCAGCAGTGGATCGCCCGGGAAGAACATTTGCGTGACCAGCCGCGTGGCAAATGCCGGACCGAACAGCGAGAAGTGAATATGCGCCGCTCGCCAGGCATTGTAGTGATTGCGCCAGGGATATTCCCCCGGTCGAATTGTCACGAAGCGATATCGTCCATCGGCATCAGTGATGACTCGTCCAGACCCGGTAAAGTTGGGATCCAGGGGGGCATCGTGCTGATCGACTTCGTGCCGGTAGCGTCCGGCGGAGTTGGCTTGCCAGATCTCGATAAGAGTGTTCGACAGCGGACGGCTGTTCTCATCCAGCACGCGGCCGCTCACGATAATCCGTTCGCCGAGAGGTTCTCCTTTATGTTGGCGAGTTAGGTCGTGGGCTGCGTGTGAAACCAGTTCGGGAGCGAACGACGGTCCTGTAACCTCTGACAGCGTATAGGGGATCTGCACCAGAGGCTGGGTAGGCGCACGCTTAACCGAGGATACGTATGGCGGATGGAGATGATTGGGCTGCGTTCCAGGGTAGGGTGAGCGGTAGCCGGCAACGGGCTTCATGAAGAGAGAGTCCTTTGGAACCAAGCGAATGTATGCAAGCGGGCTTGAGGGTGTCAAGCCGATTATCGTCCTTGCGCTGCGCAGAAGGCCCACCTGACACGGTTTCCCCGCCGGTCATGGACGCTGTAGAAGATCACGTGGCAGGTGTGGGTCGTGGAGAGAGCGGCGGCAGTTCTTTCGTATCCGATGCGCGGCGCTTGCTCCCTGCCCGCAGTCGCAAGCGGTCGAGATACAGATAGACTACCGGAGTGGTGAAGAGAGTGAGCGCCTGACTCATGATCAGTCCGCCGACAATCGTTATGCCCAGAGGGCGTCTCAATTCTGATCCGGTGCCCGTGCCCAGGGCCAGTGGCAATCCGCCTAGCAAGGCGGCCATGGTGGTCATCATGATGGGGCGGAAGCGGCGAATGCACGCCTCGTAGATCGCCTCGGCGGAATCCTTTCCCGAACGCTCCGTTTCCAGCGCGTAATCGATCATCATGATTGCGTTCTTCTTCACCAAGCCAATCAACAGGATGATGCCGATCATTCCCATCACGTTCAGCTCACTGCCGGTCAACAACAGAGCCAGAATGGCGCCTACTCCTGCGGAAGGTAGAGTCGAAAGAATTGTGATGGGATGAATGTAACTTTCGTAGAGCACGCCCAACACGATATACACCGTGACCAGGGCAGCGAGAATCAGCAGCGGCTGGCTGGCAAGCGACGATTGAAATGCGGCGGCCGTGCCCTGGAAACTCGCGTTGATGGTAACGGGGAAATTGATGGACCGCTGGGCTTTGTTGATTGCCTCCGTTGCCTGACCTAGAGAGACGTTGGGGGCGAGATTGAAGGATAGCGTTACCGAAGGGTACTGGCTCTGATGAGCCACCGCCAGCGGCGTGTTAGAAGGACCAAAGTGAGCGAGCGATGCCAGCGGAACCGGCGTTCCGTTGGCGGCGCGGACGTAAATATTCTGTAGTGCTTCCGTGCTTCTGGAAAACTCCGGCGACACTTCCATCACAACGTGATATTGGTTCAACTGCTTGTACATGATGGAAACCTGACGCTGACCGAAGGCGTCGTAGAGAGCATTGTCAATATCCGCTGGAGCCACGCCCAGACGAGCGGCGGTATCGCGATCGATGATCACTGTGGCCTCCAGGCCTTTATCCTGCTGATCGGTATTGACGTCGCGAAGTTCAGGAAGGGCCCGTAGCGCTTTCAAGAGAAGTGGAGACCAGTGATTCAGGTCATCCAGACTCTCTCCCTGCAAGGTGTACTGAAACTGCGCCTGGCTCTGGCGTCCGCCAATCGTGAGGTCCTGAGCAGATTGCATGAACAGAGTCGCGCCCGGCACCACTGCCAGCTTGCCACGGAGTCTGGCGATCACCTGATCCGCGCTTACTTTGCGTTCCGCAAGCGGCTTCAGCGTGATGAACATGCGGCCCGTGTTGGCCGAGGTGTTACCGCCGGCGAAGCCAACAGCAGTGTTGACGGCAGGGTCTTTCATGATCAGGCTTACGAACTGCGTCATCTTCTCTTTCATCGCAGCGAATGAAATATCCTGTGAGGCTTGCACCGATCCGCTGATGCGGCCGGTGTCCTGCTGCGGGAAGAAGCCTTTGGGAACGATGATGTAGAGATAAACGCTGAGGGCGGCCGTTGCAATCGTGATCAGCAGCGTTACGGGCTGATGGCGGAGCACCAGCTTCAGAGTGCGGCTATAGAGGGAGAGGATGGTCTCGAAGACCTTTTCGCTGAAGCGATAAATGTAGCCATGTTTTTCTTTGTCTGCAGAGCGCAGGAACTTCGCGCACATGGTCGGCGTCACGGTGAGAGAGACGAGCAGAGAAATTGCGATAGTGACACTCAACGTGACCGCAAATTCGCGGAACAGGCGGCCGACAATGCCTCCCATCAGCAGGAGCGGAATAAAGACTGCAATCAGGGACGTGCTCATGGAGAGCACGGTGAATCCAATCTCGCGAGCGCCCTGGAACGCGGCCGCCACCGGAGCCACTCCTTCCTCGGTGTGGCGCGTGATGTTTTCCAGCACCACGATAGCGTCGTCCACCACGAAGCCGGTTGAAATAGCCAGTGCCATCAGGGAAAGATTGTCCAGGCTGTAACCCAGCAAGTACATCACGCCAAACGTTCCGATCAGCGACAGTGGAACGGCGACACTGGGAATGATCGTGGCGCGGAAGGTACGCAGAAATGCGAAGACAACCAAGATCACCAGGACGACTGATATCAGCAGTGTGACTTCAATGTCGTGGACGGAAGCGCGCACCGTCGTCGTGCGGTCGAGAACAATGTTGACGTCAATCGCCGGCGAAATTGAAGCCTTGAGCAGAGGCAAAGCGGCGCGCACGCGATCCACCGTCGCGATAATGTTCGCGCCGGGCTGCCGGGAAATAATAATCAGGACGGCAGGTTTGCCGTTGGAGAGTCCGACGTTGCGAATGTCTTCGACTGAATCCTGTACGCTGGCCACGTCGCCGAGGCGGACGGGCGCGCCATTCTGGTAGGAAACGATCAGCCTGCGGTACTGGTCGGCGGTAAAAATCTGATCGTTCGCGCCGAGGGTCCACGCATTCACAGGCCCGGCTACTTCACCTTTGGGCCGATTGGCATTGGCTGAGGTCAGCGCTGCACGAACGGCATCCAGGCCCACACCCAGCTTGTTCAGGAAGGTTGGATTGACCTCGGCGCGCACGGCCGGTTTGGCTCCGCCGCCCACGAATACCTGGCCAACTCCTTCGATCTGCGCGAGCTTCTGCGACAGGATCGAATCGGCAGCGTCATACATACGCGGCAGAGTGAGAATGTCGGAGGTGAGAGCCAGAATCAGAATAGGTGCGTCCGCCGGGTTCACTTTACGGTAGTTAGGATTGCCGGGCAGGTTGGCGGGAAGCTGGCTGCGGGCGGCGTTGATGGCCGCTTGCACATCGCGTCCTGCGGCATCGATGTTGCGATTCAAGTCGAACTGCAACACGACGTTAGTTGACCCCAACTGGCTGGTCGAGGTCATCTGGTTGACGCCCGCGATCCGGCCGAACTGGCGCTCCAGCGGCGTGGCGACTGCCGAAGCCATGGTTTGGGGACTTGCCCCCGGTAGTCCGGCCGAGACACTAATGACCGGGAACTCCACCTGTGGCAAAGGAGCGACCGGAAGGAAATTGAAGGCCAGCGCTCCCGCCATCAACAGCGCCGCTGCCAGCAGCGAAGTTCCGATCGGACGCTTGATGAATGGAGCCGAAATATTCATGGCTCAGTCCCCGGAAGCCTCGCCCGGTGCAACGATCGGATTACCAATCTTGAAGCGCGAGAAGCGTTGCGCCAGGCGATCAAACCACAAGTACACGACTGGCGTGGTGTAAAGAGTAAGAAGTTGGCTGACAAGTAAGCCACCCACGATGGTGATGCCCAGCGGATGCCGTAACTCTGATCCGGTGCCCGTCCCAAGTGCCAGCGGAAAGCCTCCCAGCAGCGCCGCCATGGTGGTCATCATGATGGGACGGAAACGTAGCAGGCACGCCTGAAAGATTGCTTCTTCCGGCGGTTTGTGCTCCAGGCGTTCCGCTTCGAGGGCGAAGTCAATCATCATGATGGCGTTTTTCTTCACGATGCCGATCAAAAGAATGATGCCAATCAGGGCCACTACGCCAAGATCGTTGCGCGTGAGGAACAAGGCGAGAATGGCGCCCACGCCGGCCGAAGGCAGCGTCGAAAGGATGGTCAGGGGATGAATGTAGCTCTCATAAAGCACCCCCAGCACGATATACACCGTGATGATTGCAGCCAAAATCAGCCAAGGCTCGGACGAAAGCGAATTGCGGAACGCTGCCGCCGTTCCCTGAAAGCTGGTGTGAATGCTTGGAGGCAGTTGAATTTCGTGTTCTGCCTGATCGATCGCTTTGGTGGCTTCGCCGAGGGAAACACCTGGAGCAAGATTGAACGATAGAGTGACGACCGGGAACTGCCCCTGATGATTGACGGCAAGCGCGGTGTTGGCGGTTTGAAAGTGGCTGAAAGACGCGAGTGGAACCTGTTGCCCCCCGCTGGCATGTACATAGATGTTCTTAAGCGCATCCGGATTTTGTGAAAACTGGGGAGCCGCTTCGAGCACCACATGGTACTGGTTCAACTGCGTGAAGATCGTAGAGACCTGCCGCTGTCCGAAGGCATCGTAGAGCGCATCGTCGATAGCTTGGGGCAAAATGCCGAGACGGGACGCAGTATCGCGATCGATGACCAGATCCGCCTTGAGGCCGCCATTCTGTTGGTCCGTGGCGACATCGCGCATTGCCGGCAACTTACGGAGTTCATCGACGAGCTTCGTGGCCCACACCGACAACTCCTGCGCGTCGGCATCTTCCATCGAGTATTGATACTGTGTACGGCTGACGCGGTCTTCTACCGTCAGATCCTGCACCGGTTGCATATACAACGTGATGCCGTTTACCTTTGCCAACTCCGGCTGCAATCTGCGGATAATCTCGGAGGCGGTGGACTGGCGCTGGTCGCGCGGCTTCAGGTTGATCTGAATGCGTCCGCTGTTGGGAGTGGCGTTGATGCCGTCGATTCCGATGAAGGAAGAAAGACTGGCGACATCGTTATCTTTCAAGATCACCGCAGCCAGCGCCTGCTGGCTCTGCGCCAGAGCAGTGAAGGATACACTCTGCGGTCCTTCCGAAATGCCGAGAATCACGCCGGTGTCCTGCACCGGGAAAAAACCCTTGGGCACGATGATGTACAAGAACATGGTCAGAACCAGCGTGCCGAAGGTGACCAGCAAAGTCGTGGTCTGGTGCTTCAAGACAAATTTCAGCGTGCGTCCATAGAACTCGATGACGCGGTTGTAGAAGCGTTCGGTGGATTTGTAGAAACTACTTTGACGGGCAGGATCGTGGTGCTTGAGGAGCTTCGCGCACATCATCGGCGTCAGGGTCAGCGAGACGACCGCGGAAACAAGAATGGTGACCGCCAGAGTTACAGCGAACTCGCGAAACAAGCGGCCGACGATGTCGCCCATGAACAAAAGTGGAATCAGCACCGCGATTAGCGAAACAGTCAGCGAAACGATGGTGAAGCCGATCTGTCCTGCCCCCTTCAAAGCGGCTCCCAGCGGCGATTCGCCTTCCTCCAGGAAGCGGTCGATGTTTTCGATCATCACGATGGCGTCATCGACCACGAATCCGGTTGAGATGGTCAGCGCCATCAGAGTCAAGTTGTTCAAGCTGTACCCAAGCAGGTACATGACTCCGAATGTGCCTACCAGCGAGAGCGGTACGGCGACGCTGGGGATGACTGTCGCCGAGAGGTTCCGTAAAAAGAGGAAAATCACCATCACGACAAGGCCGACGGTGAGCATCAACTCAAACTGGACGTCTTTCACCGACGCTCGAATGGTTTCGGTGCGATCGGTAAGGATCTGGACTTTGACCGAGGCCGGCAGTGACGATTGCAGCTGTGTTAAAAGCACTTTCACGCGATCGGCGACGCTGATGATATTGCTGCCGGGCTGCCGTTGAATATTTACGATCACCGCCGGGGTGGTGTTCATCCAGGCAGCTTGCTTCACGTTCTCGGCGCTATCGACAGCCGAGGCAACGTCGGAAAGGCGAACCGGAGCGCCGTCTTTGTAAGCAACGACAATGCCGTTGTATTGCGCGCTCGAATTGAGCTGGTCATTGGCACCGATCGTGAAAGACTGGCGCGGGCCGTCCAGTACGCCCTTAGCCTGGTTCACGTTGGCGGCGGCGAGCGAGGTGCGCAGATCCTCCATGCTCATCCCGTACGACGCCAGTGCCGTCGGATTTGCCTGAATCCGCACTGCTGGTTTCTGTCCGCCGCTGATGGAGACCAGCCCGACACCGGGAAGCTGGGAAATCTTCTGGGCCAGGGCCGTGTCGGCGAGGTCTTCTACTTTAGAAAGCGGCAACGTGTCCGAGGTCAACGCCAGCGTGAGGATGGGCGAGTCCGCCGGGTTCACCTTGCTGTAGATGGGCGGATTCGGCAGATCGCGAGGCAGGTATGTGGTCGCCGCGTTGATGGCAGCCTGAACCTGCTGCTCCTCGATGTCGATGTTCTCACTGAGATTGAACTGCAGGGTAATGATGGAGCTGCCGAGGGAACTGGTCGAAGTCATTTGGCTCAGACCAGGAACTTGGCCAAACTGCCGTTCGAGCGGCGCCGTGACCGAAGACGCCATTACGTCGGGGTCCGCGCCGGGATAAAACGTCACCACCTGAATGGTGGGATAGTCGACTTCAGGAAGCGCGGACACTGGGAGTTGGGTATAGGCAAGTAGCCCGACCAGAAAAAGTCCGATCATCAGCAGCGTGGTCGCGACCGGGCGAAGTATGAAAAGCCGCGACGGGTTCATGGCGCTCCCGTGGGCGAAGACTGCGCGTTCTTGTTTCCTCCCCCCGCTCCAGCGTGCGGAGATACTTTGCTGCCGGCTTGAAGCTTGTCCTGTCCGTCCGTCACGACGACGTCGCCGGGCGCGAGTCCGGTGGCGATGGACGCGACGTTATTCTGCGTAAAGGAAACCGTAACCGGCCGCACTTCCACGGACTTGTCTGGCTTGACCACGAACACATAGCTCCCCTGGGGCCCGTTCTGAACCGCGACTGAGGGGATCGCGGTAGTGTCTTTGTGTATTTCCAACAGCAGGCGAACGTTGACGAATTGATTTGGCCAAAGAGCGCCATCCTGGTTGTCAAAAATAGCTTTCAACTTGCCCGTGCCAGTGGTCTGGTCAATCTGATTGTCGATCGTAAGCAAGGTTCCGGTTGCCAACTTGGTCTGATCGTCGCGGCTGTAGGCTTCGACCGGGAGAGTGCCTTTCCGCATATGTTGAGCTACGTTGGGCAGGTTGTCTTCTGGCACCGTGAACAGGACCGCAATCGGCTTGACCTGCGTGATCACCAGCAACGGATTGGTGTCGGCAGCATGCACCATGTTGCCGACATCGACCAGGCGTAGTCCGATCCGGCCGCTGAGAGGTGCGATGATGTGACAGTACATCAGGTTCAGCTTGGCGTTTTCGATCTGGGCCTGATCCGCGCGAACCGTTCCCTCCAGCTGATTCGCGGTTGCCTTCTGAGTGTCCACCTGCTGTTGCGAGACCGCTCCCGATTCGTCGAGTAAGCTTTTGAACCGTTCGTAATTCAGTTGCGCGTCTTTCAACTGCGCCTGGTCGCGAAATAAGGTCGCTTCCGCCTGATCGAGCGCAGCCTGGTACGGGCGAGTGTCGATGACGGCCAGCAGGTCTCCTTTGTTGACGTTCTGGCCTTCCTTGAAATTGATCTGCGCGAGTTGGCCGTCCACGCGGCTTCTGACGCTGACGGTATTGGACGCCGTCACGTTCCCCAGGCCCTTTAGATAGACGGGCACATCGCGGCGCTCCGCCGTTGCGGCGCCCACGGGTACCACCGTTTGCGTCGAGGCCCGCGCCGTGCTCGGTTTGGTTGCGTCGCCACAGCCGAGCAGGGACGCGCTCAACACATAGATGGCGACTATCGCCAGACCGTGATGAACAAATCGTTTGATCGTCTTAAACCCGCCCTGGCCGACCCATGGTCTCGACCAGCGTTTCTCCGTGCGTTGAGCCACTATCGTTGTTTCCCCCGGACGCTGTACGCAACTATTGTCTATCACACGCAACTGTTTATTTGACGTGGAACATAACATTCCGGTTGCGGTTTAGTCCCGTCTTTACATGACTTTACATTTCCAGGCGTTGGGTCTACGCGGTACCCATTCCTGATTGCTCAATTCGACGCGAACTGCGCACTCGTTGTCAGTCCCTCATCCAAAGCTGCACAAAGTTAATGTTCCTCGCCAAATCACCCGTCCGGACCAGCGTTCCGTTAAAAATGCTAAATTGAGAGGTTCATGTCCGCCCCCAATTCTCTCTTTGTGCGGGCTGCGAAGGCTCAGCCTGCGGAGCGCACTCCGGTTTGGTTCATGCGCCAGGCCGGACGGTACATGCCCGAGTATCGCGCCATCCGCAAGAAATATTCCCTGATCGAGATCTGCAAGAAGGCCGAAATCGCCGCGCAGGTAACCATCGAAGCTGCGGAGATCTTGAAAGTGGACGCGGCCATCATCTTCGCTGATCTACTGTTGCCGCTGGAGGTCATGGGGTTGCCTTTCCACTTCGCTGCTGGCGAGGGGCCGAAGATTGAAAGGCCGGTCCGGACGCCACATGATGTCGCTGCCCTGCGCACTGATCGCGCGGCTGATCTGGGCTATGTTTCCGAAGCAGTCAAGCTCGTGTGCAAGCACTTTGGCGACAAACTGCCCGTGATCGGATTCTGTGGCGCGCCTTTCACGCTGGCCAGTTACATGATCGAAGGCGGTGGCTCGCGGAACTATCTTTTCACCAAGAAGATGATGTACTCCGCGCCGGCAGCGTGGTCCGAACTCATGGGCAAACTTGTGTCAGTAGCCGCAGAGTACTCCGCTGAGCAGGTACGAGCCGGAGCTGACACCATTCAGATCTTCGACAGCTGGGTTGGATGTCTGAGTGTCGAAGACTATCGCCGCTATGTTCTGCCGCACGTGACGGAGCTTGTGAAGCGCCTGCAAAGAACCGGAGTGCCCATTATTTATTTCGGTACCGATAGCGCTACTCTTCTGCCCTCGATGAAAGAGACGTGCGCGGAGGTGATCGGGCTGGACTGGCGCATCCCACTCGACTCCGGCTGGCAAAGCCTGGGTTTCAAAGGTTCCGTACAAGGCAATCTCGATCCTGTCCTTCTGTTCGCGGATTGGAAGGAGCTGAAGGCGCGCGCCGAAGACATCCTGCGCCGCGCTGCCGGACGGCCCGGGCACATCTTCAACTTGGGTCACGGCATTCTTCCGGAAACCCCGGTGGAGAACGTGAAAGCGCTCTGCGACTTTGTGCGCGAGCACTCGGCGGAGTTCAAGAAATGAGCACGTGCCCGCTGGAACTCGGCGGCCGCTGTTACTGTGCCAACCACGTGAGTTCGTTTGCCTCCTCGTCTTCCAAGACCGCCGTGCTCTTACTTGCCCACGGCAGCCCCGAAAACCCAAATCAAATCCCGGAATTCCTGGGCTACGTAACAGGCGGCCGGGCTTTGCCGCCGCAGGTCATCGAGGAAATCCGCCACCGCTACGCGCTGATCGGCTTTTCGCCCCTTGCCTGTTGGACTCTGCTGCAATCAGATCAACTGGCTGAGGCCCTGCAGATGCCGGTGTTCGCCGGCATGAGGAATTGGAGACCATTTATAGCTGATGCCGTAAAGGCAATCGCCACCCAAGGCTTCGAGCGCGTGATCGCCATCTGCCTGGCGCCGCAGAACTCGCGCACCAGCGTTGGACTCTATCATCGTGCCGCGGTGGGCGACACGAGCCTCCCATTTGCCTTAGACTTCGTCGAGGAATGGCACGATCAACCGCTCCTGGTCAAAGCCTTCGCTGAGAAGCTGCGCTCCGGCTATGAAAAAGCCCGTGCGGAATGCGGGACCAGACCACCCGTGATCTTTACAGCGCACAGCGTTCCGCAGCGAACCATCACGGAAGGCGATCCTTATGAAGCGCAATCGAAGGAGACGGCCACGCTGGTCGCGAAAGAAATCGGCCTGTATGCGGATGACTGGGTCTTCGCCTTTCAGAGCCAGGGCATGTCGGGAGGCCCGTGGATCGGTCCGACTGTCGAAGAAACGATTCTTAACCTGAAGTCACGGGGCCATCGCGGAGTCTTTATTCAGCCCATCGGATTCCTGTGTGACCATGTCGAGGTGCTGTATGACATCGATATCGCGTTTAAGCGGTTCACCGAACGAGAGGGGATGCGCTTGTGGCGTGCCGAGTCGTTAAACGGTTCGCGCATGCTGACCGCAGCCTTGGCGGAGTTGGTTCGGGGTCGGATGACGGCACTTGGCACTTAGCATTTAGCACTTGGCCTGAAATCTAAACACCAACTGCCAAGTACCAACTGCTAAATGCCAAAACGTATTGCCATCGTTGGCGGCGGAATCTCAGGCCTCGCGGCCGCATTTGCGCTCGAGCAAAGACGCGATGTCGGAGTACCTGTCGAATATGTCGTATACGAGGCCCGCTCACGACTGGGGGGCGTGCTGGTCACCGACCGCGTTCAAGGATGTCTGGTCGAAGCTGGCCCCGACTCGTTTCTCACCGAAAAACCGTGGGCCATCGAGCTATGCAAGAAGCTCGACCTCGCCGATCAGCTCATTGGCTCGAACGACTCTCAACGCCAGACCTACATACTCGTCAAGGGCAAGCTGGTGGTGATGCCCGACGGCCTGACCTTCATGGTGCCCACCAAGATCCTGCCCACGATGTTCTCGCCGTTATTCTCGTGGCGCACCAAGATGCGCATGGCGACGGAGTGGTTTCACCCTCCGCAGGAAGCCGCGAACGACGAAACCGTAGCCGAACTAATCGAGCGCCACTACGGTCCCGAGATGGTCGATCGTCTTGCCGACCCGCTGCTGTCCGGCGTCTATGGTGGCGAAGCGTCGCAATTGAGTGTGCGTGCCGTGCTATCGCGCTTTGCCGACATGGAGGCCAAGCATGGCAGCCTGGGACGCGCCATGCTGGCGGCGCGGAAGAAAATGGCCAAAGGCCCGGATTGTCCGCCGTCTCCGCTATTCACGTCGCTCAAGGAAGGCATGCAGCAGATGGTGAATGCCATAGTTGCCCGCCTCGACCGCAAAGCGCTGCGCACGTCGTCTCCGGTTCAGAGCGTGACGGCCGAGAATAGCGGTTGGACCGTCTCCGCCGGTTACCAGAGCGATCATTTCGATGCCGTTATTATCGCTACTCCGGCGCCTGCGGCCGCAACCGTACTGCGATTGACGAATGAAAAGTTAGCTTCTGAACTCGCTGGAATTCACTACAGTTCGTCGGTCACCGTCACGCTCGGCTACGACGAAACTGTTCGCCAATCTCTCCCGCCCGGCTTCGGCTTTCTGGTGCCGCGCAGTGAAGGCCGCCGCATGCTGGCGGGTACTTTCGTCCACAATAAGTTTCCCCACCGCGCTCCCGAAAATCGCGCCATGGTCCGCTGCTTCCTGGGCGGAGCTCGTGACGAGCCGATCCTCGATAGCAAAGAAGATGAAATTCTGCGCGTTGTGCGCAGCGAGCTGAAAGAGATCCTTGGTCTCGCCGTAGAGCCCCTTTTTGCTCGCGTCTATAAGTGGAGGGGCGCGATGGCGCAGTACGAGGTAGGACATCTGGAGCGCGTGCAGCGTATCCAGACTCTTTGTGAGGGCCTCCCCGGCCTCGTACTCGCCGGCAACGGCTTCACCGGAATCGGCGTGCCGGATTGTGTCCGCTCGGGCATGCAGGCGGCCGACCGGCTTTCCAGCGTGTTCGGCCTGGGCTCAGCGGCCGCTGAGCAGCCGACAGGTACCTGATCCCCTTTATTTCTGTGTCGTAGTGCCTTTCCAATTACTGCCGTAACCTGCGACCTGCTGCTGTTTGTTAGAAACTGTGAATCGCGAATGGGGTTAGTACCCATAGGAGCCTGTGGAAACAACTCGTAAATGCATGCATCACCGTGGAAGAGCGGCCCTTCAGGGACGCGTAAGGCAATCGGAATCTGTGCGGGCTTCCGCCCCGGTGGTCGCTTTCCTTTGGAAGATTGAGTTTTCCATAGTCCGCTGGAAACACGCGGGAGGATGACAGATGAAGCGCAGCTTTTTTCCAATTATTTGCGTCGTGGCTATGGCGCTGGTCACCGTCGCCCAGCAGCCCACCGATCACGACATGAGAGGCATGCAGATGCCCGGCCACGATATGTCCAAAATGCAAGAC
>JACXTT010001472.1_pt1 | contig 39141 bp, 33 predicted proteins | sample 9270951 | NCBI WGS metagenome assembly JACXTT01 (sample SAMN15532306, study PRJNA645909) | rock metagenome | isolation source: weathered quartz diorite | place: Puerto Rico | collected 2017-06-21
TCAGCGACATTAATTTCAATGATCGAGCCAGTGTAGTAAGCGAGACCGCGCGCCAATGTCGGATCGAGTTTGATTTGCTGAGCCCTCCCACTGGCTTTCGCGAATTGCAGAATCTGTCGCAGGTCGTCGACCCCGCTCGCGCCAGTCTCATGCGCGCCGATGAATTCAACTAGACGACCAAGGACGTCAGCGTTGTAAGCCCCCCGTGCATCATTTGTATCGGATGAATCAATCAAATCCGCTGCGTGTTTCGCGCCGGCCAATCCTTCGAAGAAACACATTAACTTCACCGCCGATTCATCAACTATGCCGCGTTGATTCAGTTCGCGAGCCACGCCTTCCGGTCCGGCCTTGTCCATTTTGTCCAGGGAAATCAACGCATCGTCATGCTTGTCTCGCTGGACCCCTGCTTGATCGAGAATTCCGGTGAGCACCTGTCGATGATTCAAACGAATCGTGAAGTCATTAAAGCCCAGCGCGACCAAAGCATCGCTCGCCGCCGCGATCAATTCCGCTTCGACGACCATCGAACGCGAGCCGAGCACATCAACATCGCATTGATAGAACTCGCGAAAGCGGCCGCGCGCGGGACGATCGGCGCGCCAGACCGGTTGAATCTGGTATCGCTTGAAAAACTTCGGCAACTCGTTTTGATATTGTGCGACGACACGCGCCAGCGGCACAGTCAGATCGTAACGCAGCGCGAGGTCGGCTTCGCCGGTCTTCTCATGCTCGCCGCGCTTCAGGATTTTGAAGATGAGCTGATTGCCTTCTTCACCATACTTCCCCATTAATGTCTCGATATTTTCGACTGCCGGAGTTTCGAGCGGCTCGAAACCATAGCGTTCGTAGACCGACTTGATGACGCCGATGACGTATTCGCGTTTGCGCACGTCGGCGGGCAGAAAGTCGCGCATGCCGCGCGCGGGTTGGGTCTTTGGTGAAGGCATGAGCGCCGAATGATAACAGACTTATCCGCAGATTTCGCAGATTGCCCAGAGCGAAAATCATAGCCACAAAAGGCACCAGAGACCCAAAGGAAAGAACAGAATCATCCGCAGATTTCGCAGATTACACAGATGAAGACATTGAATGAGGGTAACAGTAGTGCCCGAAGTGAGGGCACAGTCTCTTTTAACCAATCTGCGTAATCTGTGTAATCTGCGGACAAAACCTCTTGCCTTGATTACTTGTAACTTTCCGCGTATAAGCTGCGTCATTCAGTGCAAACGCCGCCCTGAAGTTCCGGGGCAAGTGAACCGACAATTCAACAAAAAAAATCTAAAAGAGGAGTCCACTATGATTCGTCGTCAATTCGCCGCTTTACTTCTACTGGTCGCGCTGCTCGTGCCCACTGTCGCGCTGGCGCAACAGCCGCAGGGGCAACAACCGCAACTCGATCCGAACGATCCGATCGCGAAGATTCGCGACGAAGGATTGAATCGATCGCAAGTCATGCAGACGCTCTCGTACCTGAGCGACGTCATCGGCCCGCGCCTGACCGCGTCGCCGGGAATGAAGCGCGCGAACGAGTGGACGCGCGACACGCTGACAAAGTGGGGCTTGCAGAACGCGCACCTCGAAGCATGGGGGCCGTTTGGTCGTGGTTGGTCTCTGAAGCGCTTCAGTGCGCAGGTCACCGATCCGCTCGACTTCCCGCTGATTGCTTATCCGAAGGCCTGGTCGCCGGCGACGAATGGGCCAGTCAGCGCCGAGGTCGTTTACTTTGACGCGAAAGATGAAGCGGATATGGCGCGCTTCAAAGGACAGTTGAAAGGCAAAATTGTTTTGACGCAGCCGCTGCGCGAAATCAAAGCGCACTTCGAATCGCAGGGAAATCGTTTGGATGAGAAGCGGCTGCTGGCGCTGGCGAATTCGCCAATGCCTCGGCCGCAGGGTCGCGGTGGATTTGGGGGCGCGCGCAATGCGGACTTCATCGCGGCGGCCCAACTCGCGGCGAAGAAGAGCCAATTCCTGACCGACGAAGGCGCGGCGGTGCTGGTTGATTCCAGCCGCGGCGACGGCGGAACGATCTTTGTGCAGTCGGCGACTGTGCCTCAGCCTTTCAATGCAGCCGCTTTTGGCGGCGGCCCGCCGGCGCCGAACGCGCCGCGCCGCTTCAGTCCGTGGGACAAGGACGCTCCGAAAATGGCGCCGCAGATCGTGATCGCGGCTGAGCACTACAACCGCATCATCCGCATGATTCAGGCCGGCGAGAAGGTGAAGATGGAAGTGAACCTCGCCGTCGAATATCAGGATCAGGATCTGAACGGCTACAACACCGTCGCCGAAATTCCGGGCAGCGATCCGACGTTGAAAGATGAGATCGTGATGCTGGGCGGCCACATGGATTCGTGGCACTCGGGCACCGGCGCCACGGATAACGGCGCGGGCGTGGCCGTCGGAATGGAGGCGGTCCGCATCATCCAGGCGCTCGGTCTGAAACCAAAGCGCACGATTCGAATCGCGCTGTGGACCGGTGAAGAAGAAGGCCTCCTCGGCTCACGCGCTTATGTCGCGCAGCACCTCGGCAAGATGGAGACGCCCGCCACGTCAGCCAATAATGGTGACGGCGCGGCATCCACGCCACCGGCTCCGGTCCTCGTGAAAGGGCCCGAGTACGACAAGCTTGCGGGCTACTTCAACCTCGACAACGGCACGGGCAAGATCCGTGGCGTGTACCTGCAAGGCAACGATCAGATCGCCGGATTATTCCGTCAATGGCTCGCCCCGTTCCGCGACCTTGGCGCGGAAACGCTTTCGCTTTCAAACACTGGTGGCACCGATCACCTTTCATTCGACGCGATTGGCCTCTCCGGATTTCAATTCATCCAGGACGAGATTGAATACGACACGCGCACGCACCACTCAAACATGGACGTGTTTGATCGCATTCAGGCGGATGACATGAAACAGGCCGCGACGATCATGGCCGCGTTTGTTTACAACACTGCGATGCGCGACGAGAAGCTGCCGAAGAAGCCGATGGCTAAGTAGCGCAAGTTGTTAACTTGCGTTCCGGAATGTCGTTCATTAACCAGCTCTAAGATCAGAAATGTCCATGCCTCCCACTTCTGGTCGTCTGGGCTACAAGTCATTTTATCGACGCAATCTCCCGCACATCCAGCCTGTCGGTGCAGATCTGTTTTTGACTTTCCGTCTCGCCGGCTCGTTGCCCAGGAACGTGTTGACTCAAATGGCAGAGGATCTCCGCTGGCGCGGTGAAATTCTGACTCGCCACAACCTTAAAAACCCATCGACCGAGTCAGCTCGAAGACATTTTGCGTTTCTTGAGAAATATCTCGACAGCGCGGCCGTTGGCCCAACATGGTTGTCGGATTCAAGAGTTGCCGATCTCGTCGCGGCAGCACTCCATTATCGTCATGGGAAAGTTTACAGACTTGACGCGTTCTCGATCATGCCAAATCATGTTCATTGTATTTTCGGGCCACTCATTCGAGATGAAGCGCCTTATTCTCTTTCATCAATCATGCACTCGTTGAAACGCAATACAGCTCAACAAGCGAACCAGGTCCTGAAGCGATCCGGAGGTTTTTGGGCTCATGAAAATTTCGATCACTACATTCGCGATAGAACTGAGCTGAACAAGATTGTAAAGTACGTGCTTCAAAATCCGGTGAAAGCAGGGCTCGCCGCCGAATGGGGTGACTCGCGCTGGAATTATGTAAGAAGGGGTTTGTTACCTGACGCAAGTTAACAACTTGCGCTACGACATGTCGCATCTGCTCGAGGTGTTGAATCTCAAGACGCACTTTCAAACGCGCGAAGGTTTGGTGCGCGCGGTGGATGGCGTGAGCTTCTATCTCGATCGCGGCGAGTTACTTGGATTAGTGGGCGAGAGCGGCTGCGGCAAATCGATCACGGCTGTTTCGATCATGCGTCTGGTGGCGCCGCCGGGAAAGATCGTCACCGGTGAGATTCTTTTCGATGGTCATGACCTGTTGAAATTTTCGAATGCTGAGATGCGCGAGGTGCGCGGGAATGACATCGCGATGATCTTTCAGGATCCGATGACGTCGCTTAATCCAGTGTTCACTGTGGGTGAGCAGATTGCGGAAGCGCTGCGACTGCATCGGAAACTGTCACGCGGAGATGCGCACAAAGCCGCCGTCGATGCGATGCGCGAAGTTGCGATTCCCGATCCGGAACTGCGCGCAAAGGATTACCCGCATCAACTCTCGGGCGGCATGCGCCAGCGGATAATGATCGCAATGGCGCTGGCGTGCGATCCAAAACTGCTAATTGCGGATGAACCGACGACCGCGTTGGACGTGACGATCCAAGCACAGATCCTTGAATTGCTGAATCATCTGCGGAAGACACGCGAGCTGGCAGTCCTTTTGATTACGCACGATCTGGGAGTGGTCGCTGAAGTCGCCGACCGCGTCGCCGTCATGTACACGGGAAAGATTGTCGAAGAATCTCCGGTCGAAGAAATGTTTGCGCGACCGAAACACCCGTACACCGAAGGCCTGCTGCGATCAGTGCCGAAGCTGACGGCAAAAGACGTCGTGAAGCAGGAGCGGCTCGCGACCATAGAAGGGATGGTCCCGCGGCCAAACGCTCTGCCGCCGGGCTGTCACTTCGAACCGCGTTGTCCATACGCCATGCCGCGTTGTCGCGAAGGTGAGATTCCTTTGTATCCGGTTGCCGGAGGCGTAGTTCGTTGCGTCTTGTTCGATCCCGCGATCGCCAACATTGAAGCCGTGTCTCAAGCCAGGCACGAACGATCTTAATCACAAATCATTTGGCTTCACGCTTGAGCAGCCGCAAGGTAGTCACGATTGCCGCGTTGGCCGTCGCGTTCGTATATCGCCTTGCGTTCGGACTCTGCGCTGAATTCTGGACGAGCAGAGACAACGAACAGATTTATCTACTTGGGCTGAAGTTCTATACGACTCGGTTATGGCCCTACTTCGGGCCAGACGTCACCGCGACGATTCAAATACCCGGCGCGCTGCAGGCGTTGCTGGTTGGACTTCCATTCTCGGTTGCTCCGATTCCTGAAGCGCCGTTTGTGCTGGTATCACTCCTGTCGTTTACAGCGCTGTCGTTCTTTGCGTGGTATTGCACGCGCCGATTTCCCAGCTTACCGGCGTGGCTGGTGTGGTCTTGGCTGCTGACTTTGCCGTGGACGCTGAATGTTTCGACGACGACCTTCAATCCTTCTTATGTACTGCCGGCCGGAATTGTGGTTTTTATCGGCGCCCTTGAGACCTATCCGTTCACCACGATGCGTTTGCTTCCCGTGGGGTGGTCGTGCGCGATGATGGGAGCGGCGCTGACGTGGACGATGCAATTACATCTGTCTTGGGTGCTGTTGTTGCCGTACGTCGGGCTGGCCGTTTACTACGAATTGCGTCGTCGCAGATACTCATCGCTGGTTTGGTTTGTCGTCGGAGCAATAGCGCCCGCGACGCTGCTGCTGCCAACCTTCTTCAAATACGGGTTTCGCGGCGGAATGGGAAGCACCGGAGAAGCTGTGCAAATCAACTTGCACAACGCCCTCGCTGCGCTCAATCCAGTCGAAGGAGTGCTGCCGAGATTCTTGTCATTCGCGAGCTATGAGATTCCTCGATTCATCGGCAACAACATGGCGACCCGTATAGCTTTTCTCAAAGCGAATCCGTGGCTGATTCCGTTCGTAATCTTTTTGACCGTTTTAGGAATTGTTCAGCCTATCCATCTGATCTGGGAGTGGTTTGCGCACAAAGGCTCGCGCGCCGAGTGGAAGCCTGTCAAATTTCTGACGGTCGCGACTGTCGTTTGGCTGTGTCTGGCGTTTCTGTTCTCGATGAAGCTGCCGGCGGCGCACACGTTTTATTTGATGATGCCGGTTGCCTTGCTTTACGCGCTTTACGCCTGGGAGCGATTGCTCGTGAAAAGCGGTTGGCAGCGTTTTGCTGCGGCGGCGATTGCGTGCAGTATCATATTTCACGCTGGCCTGGCTTTGAGAAATCTTCGGACCACTTCGATCTACACCGATCGAGATCGCCTCGTTGAAGCGCTTGAAAAGAAGGATTTCCGGATGGTTGGCGAAAGACCCGCGGGAGCAAAGTACTGAACAACGACACGAACAATTCGCTGGTTAGGGTTCGCGAACTCTACAAACACTTCCCGGTGGAACGCACGGACGAGGTATGGCGCGCGGTTGACGGCGTGACCTTCGAGATCAAGAAGGGCGAAACGCTCGGTCTGGTGGGTGAATCCGGTTGCGGCAAATCAACTACGGGCCGCTGTATTCTTCGCCTGATCGATCCGACGCGCGGCGATGTTCATTTCGAAGGACGAGACGTGACGGCGATGGGGAAGCGCGAGCTGCGCGAACTGCGTCGGGAAATGCAGATCGTTTTCCAGGATCCCAACGCGTCGCTCAATCCGCGCATGAAGATCGAGAACATCATTGCCGAGCCTTTGGTGATTCACGGAGTCGGTAACAAGAAGGAACGCCGCGAGCGCGTCGCGTGGTTACTCACCAAAGTCGGTCTCGATCCGGACTACATGAAGCGCTACTCTCACGAGTTTTCGGGAGGGCAATTACAACGCATTGGCGTGGCCCGGGCCTTAGCGCTGAATCCAAAACTAATCGTCGCTGACGAGCCAGTGTCGGCGCTCGATGTTTCTGTGCAAGCGCAGGTTGTGAATCTCTTGCAGGATCTGCAAAAGGAATTTGGGCTCACTTATCTTTTCATCTCGCACGGCCTCGCGGTGGTGGAACACATCTCGACGCGCGTGGCGGTGATGTATCTCGGACGGATTGTTGAGGTCGCTGACGCGAAAGAGTTGTATCTCAAGCCGTTGCACCCATACACACAGGCTTTGCTGTCGGCGATTCCGATTCCTGATCCCAAGCAGCAGCGCGACCGGATCATTCTTCAGGGCGACGTGCCCACGTCTCGCAATCCGCCTTCAGGCTGCCGATTTCGTACGCGCTGCCCGATAGCCATTGACGATTGTGCGCGAATCGATCCAGAGTTACGCGAAATATCGCCGGGACACAGCGTCGCGTGCATTCGGGTCGATGGTTACTCCGATGCTCGGGCCACCGAGCCTGCTCATACTGCTTGAGAACTCAGTGCTTGAGGAGCCCCAAGTGAAACACCGGTCCCCAAAAAACCGTATTATGCTTTCTAATAACCAAGGCCTTTGGGGGAATTGAAGGCTAGACCATCCGGACGGAACGCAGTCTCCCCGTCCTCTACTGTTGCGAGAGGATTGAAAACTCATGGATCCAAATCAGGAATTTCAAGCGCCGCCGCCGCCAACTATTCAGGGTGAACCCGAACGTCGCCGCCCGTCGAACCTAATGTTCGCGGGCATTGCGCTGGTGGTGATCGGAATCGTGGTCGTCGTGCTGGGTTTGCCGATGGTGAATCTGGTTGTGGGCGGAGTGGGAACCGGGCTGGCCGTGTGCGCGCTGGGCATTCTCTTCTTTGGCTTCAGCTTTATGCGGTATCCGGCGATCGAGAATCCACCTGCGAAGATGTCCACGCCGGCAACGCTCGCGGGCATATATTTTGAACCGACGAGTGTGTTCCGAAACCTGCGCGCGCACCCGCAGTTCCTCGCCGCGATTCTGATTGCCGGAATTATGAACGGCGCATATGCGGTAGCTTTTGTTCATCGGTTGACGCCCGAACGGATCATCAACTTTACGATGGACAAACTTGAAGAGAGTCCGATCAAACCGCCGCCGGAACAGATGGAAAGAGCGCGTACGGAAGGCGTAGCGCAACAAAAGGCGGCCAGCCAGCAAGTCGGCAATTTTGTGAAAGCCATCGTCGGCTCGTTTTTTAGTGTGGCCTTCGTGGCCGCGCTGTGTTTGCTCGGTGTGCTCATCTTTGGCGGCCGCATGCATTATTGGCAAACCTACTCGGTGGTGGCGTACGTAGGTTTTGCGTTTACGCTGATCCAAAAGGCTATCAGCTTCATCATTCTGTATTTGAAAGCGCCCGAGGACGTTCACCCGATCCTCAACCAGGACAATTTGGTTTACGACAATCTCGGTCTCTTGGTCTCGGGCAAAGATCATCCGATCCTATTTGTGCTGGCGACGTCGATCGGCGTCTTGTCGTTCTATCGTCTGTGGCTAACCGCGAAAGGTTTGAACGAAGGCGGTTACAAGGTAAGTAGTTCAGCCGGGTGGGGCACGGCGATAACTATTTTTGTTCTGTTCCTATTGCTCGGAATCGCGGTGGCAGCGTTGTTTGGAAGCTTCTTCGGGTAGTCGCGCAAGCTGGCGGCTTGCGCCTCACTCGCAAGTTATCAACTTGCGTGACTATTCGTATCTCAGCGATTCAATCGGATCGAGGCGCGCGGCTTTCCAGGCAGGCCACAATCCAAAGATCATGCCGATGCCGACGCTCGCAATGAAGCCGGCGGCCGGCGCCCATAACGGAACATAGGACGGCATGATCAGTTTCACCACCAGCGTTCCCAGCCAACCAAATCCCAATCCAACCAAGCCGCCAAATCCGGTGAGCGTCATCGCCTCAATCAGAAACTGAACGAGGATGTCTTTGCGACGCGCCCCGATCGCTTTGCGCACTCCGATCTCGCGCGTGCGTTCAGTGACCGATACCAGCATGATGTTCATTACTCCAATACCGCCGACCATCAAGCCGACCGATGAAATCACCACCATCGCGATCGCGATGCCGCCGGTGATCGCGTGAAATGAACTGATCAGCGATTCGGTCGTTTCGATGCCGAAGTTGTCGGGCTTGCCGAACGGAACCTGACGCCGAACGCGCAGCGTGTCGGTGACTTGATCCATCGCCGCTTGCATCATGCCGGGTTTAGCGACCGCGAGAATATAGATGTCTTCCGAATTCGGCTTCAGCTTGTGCGCGACGTTGTACGGCAGATAGATCACATTGTTCTGATCGTCGCTGCCGCCGCTGAAAAGAAACTGTTCGCGCTTTTGCAGGACGCCGACTACACGGTACTCCTCCGCACCAATCTTCAGGGTGTCGCCGACCGGCGTGCCGAATTTGAAGAAGTCGTCCGCTACTTTGGATCCAACTACACAGACATTCTGATTGGTATCGTTTTCAAACTGAGAGAAGAAACGACCTTCGGAAATAACCTGCGTACCCGCTTTCTCAAAATCAGGTAACGTCCCATTGAGGGCCACGTTCGCCGAAGTTTTGCCGCCTCCGCTGACCGTGATCTTCTGCCCAAAAAAGTTGCTCGAGATGTCGAGAAACGGCACGGCCGTGTCGACGGTCGGCAGTTTCGAAAGGGCAATCGCATCGTCGTAAGTCAAAGGTTTACGCATGCGCTCTTCGCGCGAGAGTCGCCCCACGTGAATGCCCGGATTGAACTTGCTGATGTACATCGAGCGCGTGCCGAACGATTCAACTTCTCTGGTCACCGCGGTGTCGACTCCCGCGATGATCGAGGCAATCAGCATCACCGTGACGACGCCGATGATCACGCCAATAACGGTGAGAAACGAACGCAGCTTGTTGGCGCGTAACGTTCCCAACGCCATCCATAGGTTTTCGAGAATGTCGGAGCGAACAAGTTTCATGGCTTAGTTCTCCACTCGTAACGCTTCAATCGGATCGAGCCGCGCCGCTTTCCAAGCCGGGAAAATCCCCGAGAGCACGCCGACTAGTCCTGACACGCCAATCGCAAAGCTGATTGCGAGGATCGACAGATACGTCTGAAAAAAGATGACGGTCACGACCTTGCCGACCATCCAGGCGAGGAAGACGCCGATGGCGCCGCCAATGGCTGCGAGGGTAACCGACTCAAGCAGGAACTGTTTCAGGATGTCCATCTTGCGCGCGCCCAGGGATTTCCTAATTCCGATTTCCTTGGTTCTTTCGGTAACCGACACGAGCATGATGTTCATGATTACAATGCCCCCGACGACCAGCGCAATTCCTGGCACGGCAATCGCGACAATGAAAATCGTCCCGAAGATGCGATCGCGAATTCCGGTAATCGCGTCGGGTGTCACGATCCCGAAATTATCTTTCTCGTTGGGGCCGAGTTTGCGACGCGCGCGCATCAAGAAGCGCGTCTCTTCGACCGCATCGTTGAAGCCTTCATCAGTTTTCGAGGTGGCCGTGAAGTAGAGCGAACGCTGTCTTACCAACGGGCCAAAATCGAGTTGATAGGTCTTAAGTGGAATTACGATAAAGCTGTCCTGCGGAATACCGAACACGGTGCCCTTGACCGCCTCGACGCCGACGACGCGATACGGCAATCCACGAATATCAATCTCGCCGCTGATTGGGTTGCCGGCCGGAAAAAGTTTCGTGGCGATGTCCGCACCAATGTATGCGACGCGCGCGGCGCCATCGGCTTCAGTCTCGCTGAAGAATCGTCCGTTTTCGACGTTGCGATTATCGATGTCCGCAGTGTTCGCGGTTGCGCCGGTGACGAAGACATCTTCGAGCACCTGATCGTTGCGCTTTATCTGTGACGGACTACCGCGCGCCTTTGCGCCAAGCTTGCCGACCAGCGTCGCGCGCTCTCTTAAGTAGTCGTAGTCGTCGAGCGTGAGTTCTTTATTCCGACGCTGCGCGGCGGCAATCGTGTCAGTATCTTTGAAATCTTCGAACGGATTGAAGCGCTGCACCGAAAACGATTTCGCGCCGATGCCGGCGATCTTCTCGTCGATGTAAACATTGAAGCCCTGAATGAGCGAGACCACTGTCACAAACGCCGTCACACCCACGATCATGCCGAGCAGGGTTAGGGCGGAGCGCAGCTTGTGCGCCCAAATCGCGCCGATCGCCACTTTCAGAATTTCGAGTAGTCTCACTTGCGATAATTATACGAGCGTGGGCAGCATTTGGTTACTGCGGCGTCAAACGAGCGCGCAGGCTAAGCCCAAGACTTAACAAGAATTTACAATCCGAGGCTATTACTCCCAGCGGAGCGATTCAATCGGATCCAGGCGCGCGGCTTTCCAGGCGGGCCACAAACCGAAGACGATTCCGACGGCGGCAGAAATCCCGATGCCGACGCCAATCGCCCAAGGCGGCACGTAGGCGGGCAATGGCGAATATTTATTTGTCAGCCAACTGAAGAGTTCGCCGATTGCCAGGCCGAGCAATCCACCGATTGCGGTCAGCACCACCGCTTCGATCAAGAATTGAGAAAGAATGTTCGTACGCGTCGCGCCGACGGCTTTGCGTAATCCAATCTCTTTGGTGCGCTCAGTCACTGACACCAACATGATATTCATCACGCCGATGCCGCCGATCATTAGCGCCACGAACGAGATTGCGGTCAGTACGAGATAAGTCGCCCCTGTCAGTTGATTGTAAACGTCGAGTAATGCGTCCTGTGATGAGATGCCAAAGTTGTTCGGCGCGCCGGCTGGCACGCGTCTTTGCTTACGCAGCACATCGGTCATTTCATCGATGGCGGATTTCACATAGGCGCGCGAGACTGGCCGCACAATGATTGCCGAGATGATCTCGGGAAACTCAATATCAGGGTAGTACTTTTCGAATGTAGTAATCGGAATGAAGATCGAGTTGTCCCGCGACTGACCGAGAATGCTTCCAAGCGGCTCCATGATTCCCACGACATGAAACTGATGACCGGAAATTTTGACGTCCTTGTCGAGTGGATCCTCGTTGTTTTGAAACAGGGCTTTGACCAGGTCCCGCCCCAACACGCAGACGTTGGTGCGGGCTTCGACGTCGAGGTCGGTGACAAATCGTCCGCGGTCGACATAACTCGAGACTGTGAATTCGTGGTAAGGCGTCACTCCGATCAGAATCGGTGTATCGCTCTGCTTGTCAGCGTATCGCACCGTTTCGTTAATTTTCCGATAGAACGGCGAGACCCCAACAATCGAGGACGCTTCGCGACGGATCGCGTTGGCATCTTCGATCGTCAGCTCTTTGCGATGAATCTCTTCGGAGGTCGGTTGATGACCAATGCTCGGATCGAACTTTGTCGCCCAGATGGTGTTCGAGCCTAACGATTCAATTTGAGCCGCGAAGGCTTTGTTCAAGCCCTGAATGATCGACACCATGAAAACGACGGTGATGACGCCGACACTGACACCGAGGATGGTCAACGACGAGCGCAGCTTGTTCGTGCGCACCGTATCGAGCGCCATGAACGCGGATTCACGTATGTCTACAAAGTTCAAGGGCCTCATTCCCGCGAAATTAACCGCAGATGAACGCGGATTACACAGATAGCTGAATTTCTTGTCTGTGTCTATCGGTGTTCATCTGCGGTTACTTCTGGTTACGGGCAAGAGCGGTACTTTATTCCGCTCTCAATGCTTCTATCGGATCCAGTCGCGCCGCGCGCCACGCGGGCCACAAGCCGCTAATTACTCCAACTATCGAGGAAACGCCAACCCCAAGCACGGCTGACCAGATGCTGAACAGCAAAGGAAATCCGATTGCCAAAGCGATCAGCCAAGCTGTTCCAAATCCTGTCAGGACTCCGAACGCGCCGCCAATCGCGGTGACCATCACCGCTTCGATCAAAAACTGAGTCAGGATGTCTTTGCGGCGCGCGCCGACCGCTTTACGAATGCCAATCTCCTTCGTGCGTTCGGTAACGGACACCAGCATGATGTTCATGACCACGATGCCGCCGACCACCAGAGATATCGCCGCGACTCCGACTGTCACCAGATAGATGTTCGATGTCGCGCTGGAATAGAGCTTAAGAAAAACTTCCTGGGTCTCAAGCGCGAAGCCATCATCATCGTCTTTGAAAGTCTTGCCGCGACGATTGCGCATGATATTGCGCACTTGATCTTCCGCAGCTTCGAGTTGATCGGCGTTTTGGGTCTGGATGAATACCACCAGCCGGCCGCTGGGAGTGAAGGCCTGCCCGCTGAAATCAACTCCAAAACGTTTCTTATAAGTGGCGAAGGGAATATAGACGCGATTGTCGCGCGACTGACCCAGAATCTTTCCCAAAGCCTGATGGACACCGACGATCACGTAACGATGTCCGCCGGCCCAGATGTCCTGGCCAACCGCATGATCCATGGAATCGTACGGAAACAGGTTAGTCACAATATCAGGACCGACCACACAGACATCCGCACCGGCAGCGCCTTCGCTCTCGGTCCAGAAACGTCCGGCGTCGATGGTGATGCCATCGATCTCAAACATCGAGACCGGATCAATCCCGCGCACCACGATCGTGTCGACCTTCTGATCGCCGCGCTTCGCTGGTTGAATTGAATTCACGGCAACACCGGTTCGCCAACACGCATTGCAAAGGCGCGCAACTGCCTCGGCGTCCTCCTGCGTGACGGCTTTGCGGCGGTTGAACTTGATGAAGTCTTCGCGCGAAGTAATCACCTGAGGCAACTTCGAAACGGTGAAGACGGTCGAGCCTTGTGACGAAAAAGTTTGCGCGACCGTCTGATCCAAACCTTTGATGATCGTAACGACGGCGATTACCGCAGTGACGCCAACGATGATGCCGATGAGCGTGAGCGCGGTGCGTAGCTTGTTTTGGCGAAGGCTGCCAAGTGCAACGAAGAAGGCTTCCCAGACAGCGGCGATTCTCAAACGTGGTAAAGCGCGAAGCCGGGCAGAAATATTAGTCGGGCGGAGTGCGAATCCGTTCGGGGTGCTTGTATCTGAGGCGCTGCGGGGGAACATCGCAGCACCTATTTAATCTGTTCGTCTTTTTCGATCAAGCCGTCGCGGATCGAGATGACGCGATGCGCGCGAGCCGCGATGTCGTGCTCGTGCGTGACGAGGATGATGGTGTTTCCTTCTTCGTGGAGCTTTTCAAAGAGATTCATGATGTCATAGCTCGTCGCCGTGTCTAATGCTCCGGTGGGTTCATCGGCCAGCAGAATCGAGGGATGATTCACGAGCGCGCGCGCAATGGCGACGCGCTGTCGTTGGCCGCCGGACAATTCGTTGGGCCGGTGCATCATGCGGTCAACAAGATCGACTTCAGTTAAAGCCTGCTTCGCCATTTCATGACGTTTCGTACCGGGAATGCCACCGTAGATCAGTGGCAACTCAACGTTATGCAGCGCCGTCGCGCGGGCTAACAAATTAAAGGTTTGGAAGACAAAACCCACTTCCTGGTTGCGGATGCGTGCCAGTTCGTCGTCATCCATTTCAGAAACGTTCTTGCCGTTCAGCCAATAGTCGCCTTGCGACGCCGTATCGAGACAGCCAATCAAATTCATCAGCGTCGATTTGCCTGAGCCCGACGGGCCCGTGATCGCCACGTACTCACCGCGATGCACGTTGAATGACACGCCATGAAGCGCGTGGACTTTCTCAGCGCCCATGTCATAGGTCTTCCAAATGTTTTCCATGGCGATGAGCACCTGGCGCTGGCCATCGCTGGAAGGCATCGCCGCTTTCGAAAAAACGCCGGCGGAACTTTCGGGTGTTGCTATTGCTGATTCAGCCATGCTCTTTAATTAGCTCCCCGCGTTCGCATTGGCAGAGGGGTTACGCGTTTGCTTCTTCACCTTGTCGCCGGCCTTCAAAGTCTTCAGCACGCGACTTGGTCCGGTGATGACTTCGGCGCCGGATGAAAGTCCACTGGTTACTTCAATATCGGACTCGCCGGTGATTCCCGTCGTGACTTCCACGAATTTCACCTTGTTATCCTTGTCGAGGATGTAGACGCCTTTCTGCTCCTTTGGTTTTTCGCCCACGGGCGGCGGCGCGCTGCTCGCGAGCGTTGGACCCGGCGAAGGCGTCGGCGCGGCCTTTTCGACAATGGCCTGGAGCGGAACGGCAATAACGTTACTCTTCGTCTTAGTCGTGATTGTGGCCGTAGCGCTCATGCCCGGACGCAGCTTGTTGCGAATTTCGTCAGTCATTTCGCGAAGTTCCAGAGTAACCTTGAACTCTTTGGCTTCCTGAACGTTGACGCGATTCGACAATCCGCCTTGCGTGTCTGACTTGGCGATGGCGAGCGGGTTTTTTTGCGTTACGATCGCTTTCACTTCCTTTTCGCCGAGGGCATCGACTTTGACCTTAGCTTCCTGGCCGACGTCGACGCTGGCAATTTCAGTTTCATCGACATTCACTTCGACGTTGATGGTCGACATGTCGGCGATCGTCATCAATGGTGTCGACGATAGCTGGGACACGGCGAACTCACCAACGCGCGTCGGAATGTCAGCGACCACACCGTTCAAAGGAGAATACTGTGTCGCCTTTTCGCGCTGGCTGGATTGTCCGCGCAAGAGCGCCTGTTGTTGGCTCGCGCGCATTTCGCTCGATCGAACACTGGTCTGCGCTTCTTTCACGGCGACTTTCTGTTGGTTCGCGCGTTCGACAGCTTCTTTCACTGCCAGGTTTGCGGAATCGAGCTTAGCCTTTGCCTGATCGTAGCGATCCTTCGCTGCGTCATATTCCGACCGTGACGCGACATTGGCTTCCACCAGATTAGTCACGCGCTTCAGTTCACGTTCGGATGTGCGTAATTCGATCTCCGCGCTGACGGTGTTTTGTCGCGCTTGGGTTACGCCTGATTCGGCAACTACTAATCCCTGTTGGGCCGACGCTACTCCGTTCCGTGCGTTCGAAACATCGTTTAGTGAAGCCTGTGTTAGCGCCCATTGTGCTTCCTGGCTCGACTGCAATTGCGTCGGATCGACGCGCACCAAAGCCTGGCCTTTGTTCACCTGGTCGCCCGGGTTCACATAAATCTCGAGAATGCGGCCCGGCACTTCGCTGGTCAGCTTGATGTAGCGGACAGGACGAACTTCGCCCGATGCGGTGACCGTCGACTTCAATTCCGGCCGCACATCGATCTTGACCGTGGTGACTTCCGGCTCGTCTTTACGCGTTGCGATCACGCTAATAATGATAATGAGCGACAGCAGCACCAGCGCTGACACACCGATAATTACTTTCTTTTTTCTACTCAGGGCCATTGTGTTACTTCCTTATGTTGATTCAGGCCGGGTTAATGCTCTTACTTAGATGCCAATGACGATAAATAGTTCACGGCCGAGAAGGTTTTACGAAGAATTTCTGCGCGTGGTTTCAAAGAAATCTCGGCGGTTGCACCATTATAGGCGAGGGCGCGTGCCGACCGAAATGATTCGGAAAGCGGCTTCTGCGTACCGCTAGCGCCCCCGATACTTTCGCGTTAAGATTCATTTTTCCCGCGGGGCTTGAGATTTGGCCGGCGGGGCTACACGAATGTTAGTCTGCGAGAGATGTAGCACACCCAACCCCGACGCTTCGCGCTTTTGCGATGCCTGCGGTGCGCCATTGTGGTTGGCGGGCCAATCAGATCGAGGCTTACAAGCGCCCAACGGCGGCAATTCCAACGGACACAGCCGATCGGCTAATAGCTCGGCTAGCTTGGCGTCGGCTCTCGATGATCTAACCGTCGTGCCCGCACGTTCGGGTGATCATAAGACTCATGCCACGCTCATAATCGAGCGAGGTGTTTCCGCCGGTAAGAAATTCCCGCTGAGTAACGTGGACGCGAACATCGGTCGCTGGGACGCGGATGGAGGCATTTTCCCCGACGTTGACTTGGACTCAGACGACCCCGAGGCCAAAGTGTCTCGACGGCACGCGCGCATCTCGCTGCGCGAGGGACATTACTTGATTCAGGATTTGGGATCGACAAATGGCACGTTTGTAAATCGTGGCCGCCGGTTGGCTCCCGGTGACAGTTATCCTTTAAATGATGGCGACGAGATTATCGTAGGCAAGACGTTCCTCCGATTTCGAGTGGCCAAGTAGCTCTAGCCGACAGTTGCGTGGTTGACCAATGACCGCCTGTACGACCTGCGGCGCGAATATCGCGTCAGACGAAAATTTCTGCGGCACTTGCGGTGCGCGGCAAACGCGCGACCCGATGGGCGTCTCCTCGATCGGAGGAACCAGCCAACCCGGGGTGGACGGAGTGGTGTCGCACTACTCGCAGAAGCTTGCCGACGGAAACAGCACCATGACTCCCGATGAGGATCAGTCCCCGGCAACAAAAGGCACAGGTGAGTTGGAAAGTGGGAGTCCCGGAGAGACCTCGCGCGCGGGCGATGCGCCGCCGCGCCGCCAGAAGCCGAAAGCGCTCGCCGGTGGCAAGGTCCTCAATCATCGTTATGAAATCGTGCGCCGGATTGGCGGTGGCGGGATGGGCGCGGTCTACCTCGCGAAAGACAAGAACCTCGGCGATGCGCCCCGCGCCGTCAAGGAGATGATCGAGTCGCACCTTGATGATGCGCAGCACGAGAAAGCAATCGCCGACTTCAGGCGCGAGTCCTTGCTCCTAACCGAACTCGAACACCCGTCGATTCCAACCGTCTACGATTACTTTTACGAAGATGTCTCTGAGCGGTTTTACCTCGTCATGAAGTTTATCCCCGGCAGCGATCTGGCATCGCGCCTGCGCGCCGCACCAGGTGGCCGGGTTGATGAACTCACCGTGGCTGAGTGGGGCATGCAAGTCGCGGACGTGCTGCAGTATCTGCACACGCGACCGCAACCGATCATCTATCGCGATCTGAAACCGGCGAATCTGATGCTCGACAGCAACACGAGCCGGATCATGCTGATCGATTTTGGCATTGCGCGCTGGGTCAACAAGAAAGAGAAAGGCGTTACGGCCGTCGGTACGATGGGATATGCGCCGCCGGAATTGTTTAGTGGGCAAGCGGATGCGCGCGTGGATATCTACAGTCTGGGCGCGACGATGTTTCATCTCTTAACCGGATCGGATCCGCAGGATAATCCGCTGCTGATTTTCGACTTTACGAAGAACCCGCGTCCGCGCCAGATCAATCCATCGCTGTCGAGCGAGATGGAGCACATTCTGATTCGCGCCGTCGAGTACAAACCTGAGCATCGATTTCAGTCGGGTGCGGAAATGCGTCTCGCGCTGGCTGCGCATCTCGAGAAGTTGCGTTCCGGCCAGATTAGTTTTGGCGCGCCGGCGCAGGAACTGGGCGGCGAGACCATGCGCGTCGCGATGGTCTTCTGCGGATTTTGCGGTGGACGAATCGCTGCGGATGATGTTTTCTGCGCGCACTGCGGACAGAAACAACCGCTGTCAGGAACGGATTCCAGTCGTAGTCTCGCCGCCCGCAAGACGGCGAAACTGGTGGTGGCCGGCACCACGGAACTCGATGCATCGTTCCAGTTGCAACGGGACAGTAACCTTGTCGGCCGCACGGATCCCCTTTCGAACATTTTTCCGGAAGTCGATCTGTCTCGTTTCGATCCCAATACCAAGGTCTCGCGTCGTCACGCGCGCATCTGGCGCGAAGGCGACACCTACAAGGTCGAAGATTTGGGTTCAGTAAACGGCACGGTCATAAACGACATTATCCGGCTCGAGCCGCGACAGCCGCGCCCGCTCGACAGCGGCGATCGCATCAAGCTGGGCGAAACAACCTTGCACTTTCTGCTGGGTTAATAATTTGATTTGTGATTCTTGAATTTAGATTTATGCTGTCGCACCTCGGTTTCCGACAATTGCCGATCAACCATCGTAATCAAAAATATTTTTATCGAGAGACTCGTCCCCTCTATGACCGCGAACATTGACACCGCCAGCCTGCCTCGCATGACCGGAACTCATCGCGCTGAAACACAGATTCGGGTTCGCTATCGAGCCCCTTTTGCACTGCGGTGCGGTGCTTTGCTGATCGATTACATTCTGCTGATGCTGATTCTTACTTTCAGCACCATCGTGGCGCGGTTGATGGGCGGTGGAGCGCGGATGGCCGGGGGTTCCGCCGAAACAGTTGGAATTGTGTTGGCGCTGATTGCGGCCGTTTTGGATTTGGGGGTGCTCGCAGGGTTGACTGGTCGTTCTGTCGGCAAGTGGATCACCGGCTTGCAGGTCGAGCGTGTCGGGGGCGGACCGCCGGGCGTGCCGCGCGCGATGCTCCGTCACTTCCTTGGATATCCGCTTTCGATAATTCCGTTTGGATTAGGGTTTTTGATGGCGACAGTCGTTCCAACCGGTCGCGCTTTGCACGATCTGATTTCCGGAACGGTAGTGATTCGCCGAGGCGGCGCCGCGACGGCGCTTGCTCGGAAACCGCAAGTTACTTTGCCTAAGTAATGGCTGAACTGATCGTCAAATATCCTGACCGCGCGGCTGAGCATTTTCAGATCAGCCGTCTGCGCGTGACGATTGGTCGTTCCGCTCGGAACGATCTCTGTATTCCCGATCCGTTTGCATCGCGTGTCCATGCTGAGGTGCGCAGCGAAGGCGACGAATACTTTCTCCAGGATCTCGGGTCGGCGAATGGCACGCTCTACAACGGCTCTGTCGTTGAAACGCCCATCAATCTTAGTCGGGGTGGCCGCATCCAGATTGGTGAAACGGAAATCGTATTCAACGATAGTCCGTTTCCGCTCAGCAGCGGCGCGACGATGATCACCGACAACACGTCGTCGATTCCGGAAGCCACGATCGCGTTGTCTTCCGCTGACCGCACGACGTCAGGATTGTTCGAAGCCATCGAGGGAGCGCGCACGCAATCAGAAGACACGGCCGCGAAACAGGTGACGAAACAGGCCGATCTCCTCGCGCTGATTAGCAAAGTGGGCGTTGCGTTGCTGGCTTCGGTGACTTTGCACGAAACCCTCGAGCAAATTGTCGCGCTTGTATTCGAGGCGGTTCCCGCCGATCGCTGCATGATCATGATGCGCGATGCAAAGAGTCCCGAACTGAAAGTAGCGGTGGCGCGCCTGCGCGATCGCGCCGGTGAAGTCGGCGAGATTCGCATCAGCCGATCCGTGATTGATGAAGTTGTTACCAATGGCAAGTCGGTTCTGACTTCCGATGCACAAGCCGACCCGCGCTTCGCCGGCGGCACGGTGATGTTGCAAGGCGTGCGGTCAGTGTTGGCAGTTCCGTTGGGCGTCGGCGCGAATGTCTTCGGCATCATCTACGCAGACTCGCCTTTGTCGGACAATCGTTTTACTGAAGATCATTTGAAAGTACTGACCACTTTGGCGTCGGTTGCGGCCATTCGCGTTGAGAACGCGCGCTTGACTGAAGAGCAGATTGAGCGTGAGCGACTCGAGCGCGAGCAGCAAGTAGCGAGCGAAATTCAGCAACGCTTTCTGCCGGCCACCGCGCCGCAGGTTGACGGGTACGAACTGCAAGGCATCAGCTTTCCCTGTTACGAGATTGGCGGCGACTACTACGACTTTATTCAGCGCGAAGACGGCAAACTGGTAGTTGCGCTCGGCGATGTTTCCGGCAAAGGAACCGCGGCGGCGCTGCTGATGTCTTCCTTGCACGCGGCGGTGCACGCTCAAGCCGACACGCATGATTCAATCGTCAAAACGATCGGTGCGGTCAACCGGTATTTGACGGAAAGCATCCCGCCCAATCGGTTCGTGACGCTCTTTTATGCGGAACTTGCTCCCGAAAAGGGCACCCTGACTTTTCTCAACGCCGGTCACAATCCTCCGCTGATCGTGCATGCCGGAGGGACGATGGAGCAGTTGGCCTCAGGCGGCTTGCCGCTCGGGATTATGTCGGAAGCGGATTTTCGCGAAGGCCGCACGCAACTGCATCCCGGCGACGTGCTGGTGATTTATTCCGATGGCGTCTCGGAAGCGGTGAATCCAAACGGAGAAGAGTTCGGTCCGACGCGCCTGTATGAAGTCGTTGCGCGCAACCTCGATGCGTCGGCCGGCGGCATTCGCGATCGCATCGAATCAGCGCTGACGAAATTCTGCCAGGGAACTCCGGCCGCGGACGACATCACTCTGGTGATCGTGAAACGCAATGCGGTAGAGATGTCCGCGGGGGCCGCTTCATAACCACCTAAAGCGCGCGGCCTGAAAATCTAATAAACGCTTCGCTTCTGTTCGCGCTCCTTCGATTCCAAACTGAATCTTGGTTCGATTCCGTGCGTGTCACCGTCGATGCGTGCGGTGAGGTATGCTCCGACAAAGGGCCCGTGCTTGAATCCATGACCCGAGCCGCCGCCCGCCAACCACACGTTGTCGAAAGCGGGATGACGATCCAGTAGGAAGTCACCGTTGGAAGTGTTTTCGTATTGGCAGACCCGCGCGTTAGCCAATCGCGCATCGCGCAGGGCCGGTAAGCGTCGCGCAAGTTGATGGCGCACTTTCTTTAGGCCTCCATCACTTGCGACGCGATCTCCTTCATCAGGATCGAATGGCGGGCCGTGCCGATCGATGGCGATCTTTATCCCCAGACCGTCGATATCCGGCATTCCATAAACTTCATCCTGGAAATCGATCCAGGTTGGCATAGCCGTCAGAGTGAAGCGCTCATCGCCTTGAGGCGCACCAAAATAAAAGACTTCCTGCCGCGAAGGCGTGATGCGATCGCTGAGGATGTCGGGAAAAATCTTTGGCAACCAAGGGCCACAGGCGAAGACAAATTCGCCCGCGGAGATTTGGTGACCGCTGGAGGCAGTAATTGAATCAAGTTTTCCGCGGTCGCTGGAGGGTTGAACGTGTTCGTCCAAATACTTGACGCCATCGTCGATTGCTTTGCGGACGACGGCTCGTACCGCGCGGCGCGCCATCAGCACGCCGCTGCTCGGCTCGATCATGCCCCACGCAATTTCGTCTAAACCAAACTGCGGGTAGCGATGCGCGACTTCATTGGTCGTTAATTTCTCGAATGGAACGGCCAGCTTTTCCAGCGTCTGAGCAGTAGCGATCGGATAAGGATCATCTCCGTGTGCCAGCCACAATACGCCAGTCTGTCGAAACAACGGTTCATTCACTTCAGCAGCAAGCTTCTGCCAAAGTTCGAGTGATCGCATAGCTGAGCGCGTGTAAATCTCGTCGGCGCCGTAGCCCATACGAATGATGCGAGATTCGTCGCCGGAGCTGGCGCGATCGTTTGCCGGTCCGTAGGCATCGATGAGGATGACGCTCTTTCCTGATTGGCGGAGCTGATAAGCAATCCAGGCGCCGAATACGCCGGCGCCGACAACAGCGACGTCATAACTTTGCCGATCAGGCACGCGGGGACTCTAGCACAGGCCGCTCTAAACCAGCCGATTCCTTGACACCGCGCGCAGCGGTCACTCATTATCTGCTATCAAATTCCTGCCGTGATTCAAGACGTTTTCAGTGAGTAATTCATGATCAAGGACGAACTTATCGGACTTATGAAGGACCAGCGCGCCCACGTGGGTGTGATCGGTCTCGGCTACGTTGGGTTGCCGCTGGCGACTGAGTTCGCGATGAAAGGCCTGCGCGCGACGGGTTTCGAAGTCGATGCCGCTAAAGTCGAGAAGATTAACTCCGGAGAATCGTACATCGGGGATGTTAAGTCTGAATCGATCAAGCAGAACGTCGATGCTGGTCGGTTGTCCGCGACCACAGATTTCGGCGAACTGAAGAATTGCGATGCGATCATTATCTGTGTTCCCACGCCGCTGCGAAAAACAAAAGAGCCTGATGTCTCATACATTTTGGCGGCCGCCGAACAAATACAGAAGAACCTGCGTCGCGGACAATTAATAATTCTCGAATCGACGACTTACCCGGGTACTACGGACGAAGTGTTGCTGCCGATGTTGTCAGAGACCGGCTTGAAACTCGACGAAGATTTTCTGCTCGCATTTTCACCTGAGCGTGTCGATCCCGGTAATCCGCAATTCCAAACTCATAACATCCCGAAAGTTGTCGGCGGCGTTACCGAGGATTCAACTGAAGCAGCGGCTTATTTGTATTCACAGATCGTGAACGAAGTCCATGCTGTCAGCTCAGCGCGCGTCGCCGAAGCCGCGAAGCTGCTCGAAAATACTTTTCGCGCGGTGAACATCGGCATGGCGAACGAAATGGCGCGGCTCTGTTACGCGCTGAACATCGACACGTGGGAGGTGATTCGCGCCGCGGCGACGAAGCCGTTTGGCTTCATGCCGTTTTATCCGGGACCGGGCATCGGCGGTCACTGCATTCCGCTCGACCCGCATTACCTTTCCTGGAAAGCGCGGCAACACGGATTCGATTCGCGGTTTATTGGCTTGGCGGAAGAAGTGAATTCGCGCATGCCTGAGCACGTCGTGCAACTCGTCACCGACGGTTTGAACGACGATCGCAAAGCGATGAACGGCGCGCGCGTGTTGCTGCTCGGCGTCGCCTACAAAAAGGATGTTGACGACGTGCGCGAGAGCCCCGCGCTTTCGATCATCGACCGCCTGCGCGGCAAAGGCTGCGAGGTGCGCTATCACGATCCATTTGTGCGCGAAGTGCGCTTTGATGACGCCCACACCGGCGTCAATGGCGAGCCGCTCGCTTCAGTTGAATTGACTGACCAGGAGCTGAAATCCGCAGATTGCGTCGTGATCGTGACGAATCACAGCGACATCGATTACAAGCGAGTGATCGATTTGACACCGTTAGTTGTCGACACACGCAACGCCCTCAATGGCGATTTGCGCAATCACAGTACAGCGCGGATTATTCGTTTGTGAGTTCCCAACAGGTCGCCGAAATTGTGCAAACACGCTGTTTCGGCCATCAGCTTGCCTTTAGCTCGCTAATCGAATAGCTTTTCAGTCACGCCGGGTTTCATCGATGATCCCCATCAAACCCAGTAGTCTCGTGCCGCCATTAGTGTCCCTGGCGCTGGCTTTGGCGCTTACGCCGGTGGTGCGGATGCTCGCGCGTAACTTTGGCTTTATCGCGAAACCAAAAACCGATCGCTGGCACAAGAAGCCGACTGCGATGATGGGCGGCGTGGCGATTTGGGCAGCGGTCATCGCCACGTATCTCGCGCTGGTGCCCCACACCGGCGCTGGCTGGGTCGTGGTTGGGGCATCTTCATTCCTTTTCTTTGTCGGACTGGCAGACGACCTGCTTCACTTTAAGCCTTACCAAAAACTGATCGGGCAAGTGATTGGCGCGGCCATCGTCGTCAACTACGGACTGGTTCTACCGTGGACGCGATATCTGCCGCTGAACATGGTGATCACGATTTTTTGGCTGGTGGGAATTACCAATGCAGTCAACCTGCTCGACAACATGGACGGGCTGGCGACAGGGATCGCGGCCATCGCTTCCGGCTTTCTCGCGTTCAATTTCGTGACGTCGAATCAAGTTATCGAAGCGACGATGCTCGCGGTGTTTACGGCCGGCTTGGTTGGTTTCCTAATCTACAATTCGAACCCAGCTTCGATCTTCATGGGCGACAGCGGATCGATGTTTATCGGGTTCTTCCTGTCGAGTTCGGCCCTAATAAATATTTCGGGCGGAAGATCGCGCACGCTGGTGGTGCTCGCAGTTCCCATCCTGGTACTGTTCATTCCGATCTTTGACGCCACGTTTGTGACGATCCTGCGAAAGCTGTCCGGCCGCGCCGCTTCCAAAGGCGGACGCGATCATACATCGCATCGGTTAGTGGCGTTGGGTCTTTCCGAGAAGCGCGCGGTGCTCCTGCTTTACAGCCTGGCGGCCGCGTCGGGAGTGCTCGCTGTGTTAGTGCGCGAGCTGAAGCCTGACGTAAGTCTGGCGCTCCTGATCCTGCTGACGCTTGGATTAACCCTGTTGGGTGTTTATCTCGCGGGCGTCAAAGGTTATGACGAAGAAGCTGACGTGCGGGCGGCGCGCGACAGCCCTCTCTTCGGATTCCTGATCGACTTTTCTTATAAGCGACGAATTTTCGAAGTAATGCTCGACGTCGTTCTGATTGTGCTTGCTTACTGGTCCGCGTACGCGATGAAATTTGGACCTTTTTCAGGCAGTCCGGCGTGGAGACTTTTTTTGCGCACATTGCCCGTCCTGGTGGTTGTCAGATTGGCGGCGTTTCTGTTCTTCGGCGTGTATCGCGGCATCTGGCGCTATACGAGCATGGACGATCTGATGGCGTTTGCGAGGGCCGTGGCCGCCGGGTCAATCATCAGTGTGGTCATAATCCTGTTCAAGTTTCGCTTTCAGGGATTCTCACGCGTGGTGTTCCTGTTGGATGCGATGGTGATGCTCACGCTCCTGGCGGGCAGCCGCATCGCGTTCCGGTTCTTTCGCCAGGTGCTGCCGGCCGCGAATAAGGAAGGTGGAAAGCGCGTTCTGATCTATGGCGCGGGGGATGCGGGTGAACTGTTGCTGCGCGAGTTGCTCAATAACCGCGAGCTGCGTTATGCGCCGGTCGGTTTCATGGATGATGACGGGAACAAACACGGTAAACTGATTCATGGCTTCCGCGTTTTTGGTGGTAATGGATCTTTCGCTAGAATCATTACCGAGCAGCAGGTCGAACAGGTCTTGATATCGACGCCGCGCATTACTCCGGAACGTATCGCTGAGATCTGGAGCGAGTGCGACTCGCGCAATATCGAGCTGAAACGAATGTCGATTCGCATCGAAGACATCTCGGACAATCCGCTGAAGTCAATGCACTCATCTTCGAACGGAGATCTATAACCTCACGCCGTTTTATTGTGTCACAACCGAAGCCTTCATCTGTTATCACGCTCAATCTTAATCCGCCGGCGCTTCGGTGGTTGCTGATGTTCCCCGTACTGCTGATGATTACGGCATCGTGGTTCACCACGCGTTGGTACGTTGGCAACACAGTGGCTGAGTACGCACCGCCGGTGGAGCAGGGTGGGATCGACATGGCGCAGCTCGCCGTGCGCTGGGCGCCCCACGATCCGCTGACGCATTGGCGGCTCGGCGCTTTCGAGGAAAAAACTTTCAGCGCTGAGAATCTTGCGGCCGCCGCTAACGAGTACAAGCTGGCGGTCGAAGCCGCGCCTTATGATTATCGTTATTGGATGGAGTATGGCCGCGCGTTAGAAGCCACCGGCGATATTGTCGGCTCGGAAAAGGCGTTGCGGCGCTCGGTGGAATTGGCGCCGGCTTATGCACGGCCCCGGTGGGTGTACGGCAACTTTCTGCTGCGTCAGGAACGAATCGATGAGGCCTTCGATCAACTGTCACGTGCGGCGAACGCCGACGAGCTGATGCGGCCGCAGGTATTCACTCTGGCTTGGCAGATTTTCAAAGGCGACCTCGACACCATTATGAAGGCGGTGCCGGCGCCGGCGGTGCGTTTGCAGTTCGTGGTCTATCTAATCACCGGCGGTAACTTTGACGATGGTGCGCGCGTACTCCGCTCGGTCAGTGAGTCAGAGCGAAGAGCGCACAGCGATTTGACCGGCGAAATCATCAAGACATTGATCCAGAAACGGCAGTATCGCGCAGCGCTAACGATCCTTCGGGAGGTCGAAACGGATCCTTCACAGTTACCGACGCCCGAGAAAGTTTGGAATGGCGGATTCGAATCGCCCTTGGTTCCCAAAGATCCGCGGCTCTTTCATTGGGTAATTGTACCGAGCGGCCTCGCGCCCATGTCGATCGATACACTTGCGCACAACGGTAGTGGCAGTTTGAAGATAGTTCTAAAGGCACCGGGAAAGCTCGACGCGATTCCGATTTCTCAAACCATCATCGTTGAGCCTGATACACAATATCGACTGCAGTTCTATCAACGTGTCGCAGATCTGATTAGCGCGGCGACTCCGGTAGTTGCGGTTCTCGATCCCAGCGACAATTCGCCTCTTGCAGTCTCGCCGGGATTGCAGACGGGAACACACGATTGGCAGCAAGTATCTCTGGATTTCAAGACGAAGAAGACGGACGCCGTGCAGCTTGGCTTCTATCGGGGTTCATGCGGGGAAGGCCAACCCATTTGTCCCATCTTCGGAACGGTTTGGTATGACGAATTTAACCTCCAGCGCATCGGTGGTTCCGTCCTTCGTAAACGGGGCGAAGGAACGAAGTAGCGCCCGGTCCATCAGCGGGAAAGTCACCAAGCGCCGGCACACGCTCGGCAGCAGCCTGGCGTTTCTGTCGATCAATGTCGCAATCGCGTTGACGACGTTGGCCTACGGCACCGTGCATTACTGGGCCCTGGCAATTTTTGCGATTAGCGCAGCGGCAGTGGTCAGCTTTTGGTGTCTCGATGGCTTTGTTCTCCGTTCACTTCAGCTGAATCGGAACAGTCTGCAATTACCAATTCTGGGGTTGATAGTGCTCGGACTTATTCAGTTGTTGCCGTTACGAGCTGCGCCCAGCACAGATGGTCTGCCCTTATCATTGACGAAAAGTCTGTCACTCGATCCCTACGCGACGCGATTGGTACTGGTTCAGATCGTCTCGCTCTTTATTTATTTCGTCGCGGCCGTTGTTTTCACCGACACCCCGCAGCGGCTACGTGTGCTGACGCGAACCATAATCATTTTCGGTTTTGTGCTGGCGATGTTCGGACTGACGCAGTCATTCACGACTGAGGGGAACAAGGTGTACTGGTTCCGCGAACTCACTCAGAGCACGGCGTTCGGTCCGTTTATTAATCGTCACCATTTCGCCGCTTATATGGAATTGGCCCTCGCGTTGCCGCTGGGCCTTTTGTTCTCAGGCAGCATAGAAACTTATAAGCGACCGCTCTATGCGTTTGCCGCCACCTTGATGGGCGTGTCGCTAATTATGACCACGTCGCGTGGCGGTATCATTGCGCTCGCTTTCGAGATTCTGTTTCTGGTGGTGATCGCTGGACCGTCGCTCGGCCGCGATGAGGAAGACAAAAAGAAGAAGCGCCTTACATCGCTAATGATTCGCGCCGGTCTGGCAATCGGCTTGGTGGTAATTCTGTTTTTTGGGGTAATCGCACTTGGGGGAGCCGACTCTTTCAGCCGTCTGTTGGGAACGGTCAATGCAGCTGATCCCACGACGGGCCGCGCACATTTCTGGAGCGTCACCCTCGACGTGATCAAAGCTTATCCAATCATGGGAAGCGGCCTCGGGTCCTTTAGCAACATTTATACTCATTACGACTCGCGCAATGGCTACTTCCGACTCGAGCAAGCGCATAACGATTACTTGCAAACGCTTTCCGACGCTGGAATCATCGGTGGCATTCTGGGCCTGGCGTTCCTCGTGATTCTATTTCGCAAAGGCTTTCAGCGGCGCAACACGACGGACAAATTCAGACGAGGTGTGGCCACGGGAGCACTGGCCGGCTGCTTTGCTGTGTTGGTTCACAGCGCGTTTGACTTTACGCTGCACACGACGGCGAACGCTTTGTTGTTTCTGGTTCTGGCGGCGTTGGCGACCCTCGATCGCCGCGTCGATGAAAGCGGCGGAGTGCAACGGCGTCGGAAGAAACGTCGGCGCCGCTCGTCCGCGGCTGCCGCTGAAGCGATGCCGGCTCCCAGCACACCGCCCCTCACAGAGACTACGACCGCCTGAGTTTCCGGGCATATTCCGCGAGGCTCGCGCAAGTTGTTCTTGCGACCAAAGGGATGTAGTCTTGCCGCGCTCTTCCGCTATCGCCGATAATTCAGGTACCCGGCCGTTAAAAGGAGATCGTTTCAAAAGTGTCTTCGGCAGCAGCCGTTAAGGCCTCACCCGATCAGGAAAACTTGTCCGTGACCAACACATTGCCGGGCTTTTGTCTGGATGCCGTCGCCCGGCACAACAAGCCGGACACCGTCAGTGAGAAACGCGGCGGCGAGTGGGTGCGCATTTCCGCGGCTGAATTCACTCGGCGCGTGCGGCACATCACGCTTGGTTTGGCGGATCTGGGTATCAAGCCGGGCGATCGCGTGGCGCTCATCTCTGAGAATCGACCCGAATGGTCGATTGCCGATCTCGCGATTCTCAGCGCGGGTGCGATTACGGTCCCACTCTACACGACGCAATCGATCGATCAGATTGAATACATCATGCGCGATTCAGGCGCGTGCGCCATCCTGGTTTCCGGAGGACGCATCCTGAAACACGCGCGCAAAGGCTTCGAAGCGGTCGGCGATCAATTGCAGCATGTGATCGTCTTTGAGCCGAAGGAGGCTACCGAGTCGTCGACGGCCACTACTCTTACGTCGGTTGAAACCCGCGGTGCGGAGATCGAAAGAACTCATCCCGAGGCATTCGACGAGTTGATCGGGCAAGGTCGCGCTGACGATCTGGCAACGATCATCTATACCTCGGGCACCACCGGCGAGCCGAAAGGCGTCATGCTCACGCATGACAATTTTATTTCTGACGTGCAATCAATTACGCGCGGCTTGCCGATTTCGCCACACGACGTTTCACTCTCCGTTCTTCCGCTCTCGCACATTTTTGAGCGTACCGTGTTTTATGTTTTCTGTTTTGTCGGAGTATCGGTGCATTACGCGGCGTCCTTTGAACAAGTTGGCGAGTTCCTGAAGGAAGTGCGTCCGACGATTATGACCGCGGTGCCGCGCCTGTTCGAGAAGGTTTATCACCGCATTGTAAAGAAAGGAATGTCGGCGGGTGGCCTGAAGACAAAGATCTTCGAGCGCTCACTGCTGGTGGGCCAGCGGTACGCCGAGTTGAAATTTGGTGGCAAGCGCGTCCCCCTTTCTTTGAAAGCCCGCCAAACCGTGGCCGATCGTCTGGTGTTCAGTAAGTGGCGCGACGGTATCGGCGGCCGGCTGCGTTATTTTGTTTCCGGTGGCGCGCCGCTATCGCCAACACTTTCATATTCGTTTCTTGGCGCGGACATAAACATTCTTCAGGGCTATGGCATGACTGAGACGTGCATCGTCTGTGCTAATCGGCCGGGTGATAACTGCGTCGGGTCGATTGGCAAACCCTTCGGCGACATTGAAGTAAAGACTGCGGACGACGGCGAGATCCTGGTGCGCGGACGCAACGTGATGCGCGGCTATTACGGTCATCCGGAATCAACCGCAGCCGTCATGCAAGAAGGATGGTTCGCCACTGGCGACGTCGGCCACATCGATGAACACGGGCACATCTGGATTACGGATCGCAAGAAAGATCTTTTCAAGCTCTCAAACGGAAAGTACATCGCCCCGCAGCAACTCGAAAGCTTGCTGAAACAAAGTGAGTTTGTCAGTCAGGTCGTGGTCGTTGGTTCGAGCCGTAAATATCCAGTGGCGTTAATCGTGCCTGAATGGGAAGCATTGAAGGGCGCACTGCGCGCCGCTGGAGAAGACACCAAACGCAGTCACGCTGAACTCGCCGAATCTTCCGTGGCGGTTAAGATCGTGCAGAAGGACGTGACAGCGATCACCGCGCACCTCACCGATTATGAACGCGTGCGGCGCGTCGCGCTGTTGCCGGAGGAGTTTTCTATCGACAAAGGCGAGATGACTCCTACGCTGAAAGTGAAACGGCCGGTGATCGATCAGAAGTATGGACAACTGATCGAAGACCTGTATCAATCCTGAGTCGTGTTCACATGTCCGCAGAGCAATCAATCTCAACCGTACTCTTTGATTGGGACGGGACGATCGTCGACTCCGCCCAACTCGGATTGAATGCTTACTACAAAGTCTTTGCCGAATTGGGTTGTGAGTTCTCTGAAGAGATTTACAACTCCAATTACTCGCCCAACTGGGACAAGACTTACGAAGCACTGGGTCTGCCGCGGGAGCAGTGGGAAAAAGCCGATAGGCTTTGGCGCTTTCATTACGATGCGCAGACGCCGCAGTTGATCGAAGGCGCCGCCGACACGCTCGCGACTTTGCATGCATATGGTTATCGCCTGGGTGTCGTCAGTAGTGGAAACGATGACCGCATCAATCGAGAGATTAAGCAATTCGGTATGGGCGATCTTTTTGAAGTCGTCATGTGCCACGAACACGTCACGCAACGAAAGCCTCATCCCGAAGGTTTGCATCTGGCGCTCGAGCGAATGTCAGTAGCGCCGGCTAACGTCGCCTACGTGGGCGATGCGCCTGAGGATATTCAGATGGGAAAAGAAGCCCGCGTGCTGACGGTCGGCGTGCGCAGCAATTATCCGTGTGGTGGGCGGCTGTTAAGTTCCGGGCCGGACATTTACCTTGAGTCGATTACGCAACTGCCCGATCACTTTCTTCGTTAATTCACGCGCACTAGTTGAAGATAAAGGCGCGAAGAAGTAGCAGACTTCTTCGCGCCTTCTTGTGACTAACCCAATTGGCCGGTTAGAAACCGAACTTCAGAGATAACTGCACCTGACGCGGATCTCCCACGCCCTGACGCAGAAAGCCGTCAAAGTTGAAGAGACTCGGTGCGGTGAGCGAGTTTTGATTACCCGGTCCGCTGAGCGAGTTGATGAAGTTGTTGTTGTTGAAGGTATTGAACATTTCGATGGTTGGAATCAACTGGTAACGCTCGCCGAATTTAAACGGGCGCGCCAAACGCCAATCGAACGAAATGTATTTGTTGTCCTTCCGCAGCGTGTTCCGATTGGTGGCCGTGCGGGTCGCGGGCGTGGCCGGCTGGGCCGAGCGGGCCTGAATTCGCGGAGTGAATTGGAGTCCCCAGGGCAACTCGGAATACAGATAGAAGTTGAACTTGTGACGGATGTCGCGATCTGAAAGCGCGTAATCCAGTTGCAGGTTAGTGATGGAAAACGCCCGATCAGTGAACGGATCACGTTCGTTCGAATCATCGTCCTTGTCTTTCGAAAGCACGTAATTCGCTTCGAATTGATAGTGCTTGCTGAAGCGCTTGCGCGCGCCGACAGTGAAACCGTTATAGAGCGATTTGCCTACTGAACTCGTGACGAAGATCGATCCCAAAGTTGGGAAGAGACCGAGTCGCGAAAAATCAAGAAAGCGCGTCAGGTGCACGCCCTTCGAGTGCGTGAAATCGAAATAGAGCGAGGTGTCCTTGGCAACCTCCTGCTCGAACTGGGCATTCATCGTATAGATGCGCGGGTTCTGGTAGTCCTTACTGAAGACGCGGACGGTCGCGCCAAATGGGATTGTGCCTGTGGGCGAAGAAGGAATTGTGTTGGGCCACGTGGGCGGAGCGGTCGACGCGCCGAAGCAGGTGAACGCGAAAGTCGTCGCGCATGTGACGCCAAACTGCTGCGCGCCGTTTGTGGTGATCGACCCGACCTGCGAAAGCATGTTCTGTCGCGCGTAGAAAATTCCGTAGCTGGCGCGCAGCACGGACTTCGAATCCTTGTGCACGTCCCAGGCAAAACCGACGCGCGGTTGGAATTCACTCTTTTGACTGTGCAGCGTTCCGTCGGATGGAAAACGCCGGTCGCTCAGGAAAGGACCGTAGGCGGTTTGCGCAGGCGCAATCACGGGCTTCGGGAATATCTGGGCTTCCCAACGCAAGCCGTAATTCAAAGTGATGTTCGACCGGACCTGCCACCTGTCCTGTGCAAACAGGGCCCAATCTTCATTCTTGATAGTTGACTTACCGGGAGGCGGCACGCCGGCGATTCCAGTTGGCGTACCGTCCTGGAGGTAGAGCAGCAACGGCCCTACAACGGAACTGCCTGCCGGACAAGCTGTGGGCGAAGTCACCCACGTGATCGCGCCAGAGGTGGCCTGGCATTCGAGCGTTCGCGGGCCGAATCCACCGGCCGCCGCCGGCGACGCGTAACGCAGAAAGCCGGTGACGCTGTCGAAAATATAACGACCCGTGAAGAAGCCGCGAAAGACCTGATCGTTTAGCGTGTGTAGCCATTCGCCGCCGAGTTTGATGTTGTGATTACCATGGATGATCGAGAAATTATCTTTCACATCCGTACGCCAGAGCAGCTCATCAATCGTCGGCTCGAGAAAGAACGGAAATCCAAACCGGAAGGTGGTGCCGAATCCCATGGCCGTGTCAGCCGGGACGTTCGAAGGGATCGCATTGCGCGGCCGGTTTTCGCGCGTGTACGAAAAGTGCGCTTCGTTGACCGTATTGGACGACAGCGTGCTGAAAAGGTTCGCGTTGAAGTTGTTAATCTTCGAAGGCCCTTCGATGCCGTTGGCCGAGTCGCCGTAGGTCGACACGTCGAACGTCTGGTTCGTGTTCTTCGAATAATCGAAGTTGTAAGAAAGCGTCAGCTTGTTCGAATTGTTGACGTCCCAATCGGCTTTGCCGAGGAAGGCGTTGTTACTGATCTGGTGCTTTACCGGCAGGCCTTCTTCCTGGCTGCGCGTGGTGCGGAAAAAGTTGATCAGCGCGAGGCGCTGACAATCGGCGCTGCTGTTGATTAGAGCTTCATTAGCGGTGATCGTCGGCGCGGTTACTGAACAAGGCGTACCAATAGAAGTGCTGAGGTTGTCACGGTTTAGCTTTTCGCGAATTCCTTCGAAGGCGAAGAAAAAGAAGGCCCGATTTTTTTGGATCGGACCGCCGATCGTGCCGCCGAATTGCTCGCGACGAAAACCTTTCAAAGACTTGCCGTCAGAAGTATTGGCCGTCAGGGCTTTGAGTCGCTGAAAATAAAACAGGCTGCCGTGAACATCGTTCGTACCCGATTTCGAAATGACGTTGATCACGCCAGCGGCAGTGCGCCCGAACTCGGCCGTGGCCCCTGTCGCGACGACCTGGAATTCCTTGACCGCGTCGAGCGGAATGTCGATCGCGGCGCGCTGGCCGCCAAGTTGTTCGCCAAAGAAGCCGTTGTTGTAGTCGCCGCCGTCGAAACTTACGTTGTTAAAGATGCCGCGCTGGCCGGCGAAGTTAATCTCATCGCCGTCCGGACCCTGCACGATGCTTACGCCTGGCGTAAGCGTAAGCAGATCCTCGAACTTGCGTCCCAGGATCGGAGTGTTGTTGACCGCGGCTTCGTTCAAGGTGGTGCTCGCTTCGGTCTTTACCGTGTCAACCGTCGGGGTGGCCGTAATGGTCACCCGTTCCTCAACCGATGACACCTTCATCGCGACGGGCAGATTCAAAGTCTGTCCGACGGTCAGGTCCAACCTTTCGGCCACCGCGGTCGCGAATCCTTGTTTGCTGACCGTGACCGAGTATTTTCCTGACGGAAGCGCTAAGGCTACGAAGCGCCCACCATCATCTGTCGTGACTGTTTTGGATTGATTTGTGTCCAGGTTTTTGATTTCGACCGTCGCGCCGGGGACGGCCGCGCCGTTGGCGTCGGCGACATCGCCTTGGATCGTGCCGGTAGTAACCTGGCTCTGCGAAAATGCGGAAGCTGCAAACGCGAGGACGAGAAACAGACTAATACCAAATCCCTTGGTAAAACGTACCAGGGAGGCAGACAGCATCTTGTGCATGAGTTTCTCCTGATCTTTAATGGTTAGGTTAGTTGCTTGCCAGCAAGGTAAGCATTGAACCCAAATTCAAAATTACTGAAGAACGGTTCATGAAAAAGGAATTGCGCAGGCATGTTATTGAACGCGCATAAAGGTGTCAATGATTATTCCTGAGTGCTTTTGTGATTAGGCAATCCAATGTTCAGGATTAGTTAACATTTCTTCGAGGCGCATGAAAAATCGCCCGACATGCAATCCATCCATTAGCGCGTGGTGTACTTCGACTGACATCGGCAGGAAAGTGCGATCACCCTCTTTCGCAAACTTGCCAAACGCAAAGCGCGGGACAGATTCGCCACGGCCCGGTGTGCGCGCATGAGCAAAACTGGTGAAAGAGACCCACGGCAAGGTCGTACAAAAGATCAAATCGTAACGCATCGTCGGTTTCAGCGCTCCGGTTTCACGAACCTTCGCGATCGCTTCCGACGCTTCTGAAATAAAGCGCTCGAAGTCCGGATAATAATTGAAATACGCGTAAGTAAACGTCTCGTTCGGGAGCAGCACCGTCGTGCCGGCATTGACCACTTCATAAATCACCACGCGATCGTCTTCCAGACGATAGTGAAATGGCTCAATCTCGTTCGCCGCGCGCAAAGCAAAGTAGTGATAAGCGAGCGACAAGCCGACGCCTTCGCGGTTGCGGACTGACTCGATCAATTTCGTGATGTCGAGACGCGTGCAAACGTTAAAGTAGGGATTTTGGTAATGACGAAAGAAGTTATAGAGATCGCGACGGTACCAGTTTTCAACGTCGAGGTATTCGGGCATGCATGGAATTGTAACTCACGACGCTGTTGCTGCTAATGATTGTTGAGTGGGGTGGGAGTTTGAAATCGCTTGCTGGATGCGTGCGTAATCCGCCAACATCCTTTCAAAGCAGCTATGGCACATCGATAAAGCCAACTCGCGTCCGTCCAACTGGATCACTTCGTCGCACCAACTACATCTAATCGACGGAGATGAAGGGCGAATCGGCTCACGTTGATGATCGTTTTCGTATTCGAGCTCAATGAAAGTCATTGCGGCTCCGGTTACGCGGCGCGCTTTCGTTGCGCTTCCTTGAACATCAGGCGCATCAGCCACGCCGGCATCGACCATACGTGACCATCGAGATCGCGCTGGACCATCACCCGCGTCTGATCACTCAAACTGGTTTCGATTACCGTAATCGTGGCGATGCCGTCCTCATATGCGCGGCCGATCAAATCTGCGTTTGGCTCGCGCTCCGGCTCAAGGCGCTTTGCTCTAAAGGGCAGTGCAAATTGTTTCGCGTTCATGTAAACCTCTCTGGGCGCTGGCAACGCCGCTATCACTTAGATTACGACGCCGCCAAAGAAGTTGTTCGAACGTTGTTCGTTTGTGTGACGAGCACGAGGCTAACTCTTGCGCGTTACGAACAAGTGAATAGAATGAGAACTCTTCGTTAACTTCTGATGGAGCGAAGAAACCGAAGATGAGTCACCTAAAAGTTCGTTTGCTGGCAATAATCATCATCGTGCTGTTCATCGGTTTGACCTGGCTGGGTTGGTACGAGTTAACCACTGAAGGCAAGTATCCGATGAAGATTGCCGCATTTGGTCCAGTCGGGATCGTGGGCGGTTTGTTCATGCTCATGTTTCCCACGAAAGCGGGAAAGCCCGAGACCACGGCAGACAAGATTATCGTGTTGGTAGTATTCGCGATTGGGCTCGCCGCCGGCTTATGCAATTGGTATCTCATGGACCCGGGGTTCTTCGGACGATAGATTTGGGACGGTAAAGATATGAGGATAAGTTCGTTCGCTTTCCTTCTGCTGCTTGCGCTTTCCGTCTCGGCGGTGGCCCAGGACGATAACTGGCCGTCGTTGAGTTATCTCAGACATGACTATAACCAGTCGAAAATTGTCGCGCGCGTGCAGGTGCGCGAAGCTGAGATCGTCAATCGCATCCCCGGTTATGACGATTGGCGTCTCGTGTGCGAGATAGTCGAACCGTTTAAAGGCACGCTGCGGAAAGGTCAGGAATTTATTTTCTATCACGGAGCCGAAACCGGCTTTAAGAAGGAAACGTTTCTCGGGGACAAGCTGGTCTTCCTGATTCGGAACTACGTAGAAAAAGAGAAGAAGTCGGTTTATGCAGTGATTGAGAACTCTACATTGCCGTCGAATGAAGATCGGTTGAAGAAGTTGCGAAGGATTGCCGGTACGCGTCGGCAAAGGACGAAGGCGAAAAATTGATTGAGTCGCCTCCCGCTATTCATCCATCAATCAAAGCGAGCTATGCCTAAACAATCACAGTCCCCTGGTCTCTTCGTCGCTCTGCTCCGCGGCATCAATGTGGGCGGCAACAACATGATTAGCATGGGCTCGCTTAAGACCAGCTTTGAGCGAACCGGCTTCACAGACGTCAAGACTTACATCAACAGCGGAAATATCATCTTCAGATCCAGGGAGAATGACGCGCGCAAGCTGGAAAGAAAGATCGCAGCCATGCTGTCGAAAGAGTACCGACTCGACTGCAAAGTCGTGGTGCGATCTTATTCTGAGATGGCGGCTCTGGTTAAGAACTTGCCCGGAAACTGGGGCGTCGATTCGGACTGGCGATACAACGTCATCTTCCTTCGTCACACGATCGATTCGAAAGAAGTCTTAAGCGAACTGAACCCTAAAGAAGACATCGAAGAATTAGTCTATCGTCCGGGAACTCTTCTTTGGTCGGCAAAAGCCAGCGACGCCAGTCGCACTATGATGCAGAAGCTGCCGAGCAAGAAAATCTTTCAAGACATGACCGTCAGGAACCTGAATACGACGAAGAAGATTTACGAACTTATGAAAAGCAACGATGAAGGATGAAAGATGTTAACTCAGCCTGAGCAGCGGCCCGCAGTTTGGATCGGGCACGTGGTGCTTGAGACAAGCCGGCTCGATGACACCGAACAGTTCATGCGGACAATTGGCATGCGGCCAATGGTGAAACGAGCAGAGTTTGCCGTTTTGGAGATGCGCGGCGGCACTCACCTGGTTTTGATCGCCAAGGCGGACGCCGTCGGCTGCGACGCTTCGTTCGACCTGATGGTTGAAGACATTCACGCCACCCACCACCGCTTTACTGAATTAGGTTTTGGGCCGACCCCACTAGAGCACGTGCCGCCTGACCATCAACGCTTTTTTGTGAGCGAGCCGGCGGGAAATCGGATCGCGTTCTTTTCCAATCACGTTTCGGGCGAGCCCGTTTAGGGACGCAGCTATGGGCGGTCGCTTCTCTCAATAGTCTCAAAGGGAATTTTCGTGTCGGCGCGCAAAACTGAGTTGCTGAGGAAAGCCTAGTAAATTAGAATCTGCGAGTATGAGCGCCATTCCCTCACGTCAGATCGAACCTACAATCGAGCAGAAGTTTCGGGAAAGGGATCGCCTGCTACAAACTGATCCAGAGCTGCTTCGGACAAGTCACCGCTTGCTGTTGGGCGACGCTAGATCGATGCCGGAAGTTGGAAACGTATCAATCCATCTTGTAGTGACGTCCCCGCCGTATTGGACGCTAAAGGATTACGAAGGCTCTGCAGGAGAAGCACAACTCGGACACATGGCAGATTACGATCAATTTCAGAAAGAGTTGGCGTTGGTTTGGAAACGTTGCTATGACTCTCTCGTTCCGGGTGGACGACTTTGTATCGTTGTGGGTGATGTTTGTTTGCGCCGCCGTGACGCGGGTCGCCATTTGGTTGTACCGCTACATGCGGATATATCGACTACCTGCCGGAACGTTGGCTTCGATTACTTGACGCCCATTCTCTGGTACAAGATTGCAAACGCTGCGACAGAGGTCGAAGGAAACGGAGCGCCTTTTCTTGGCAAACCGTACGAACCTAACGCGATTATTAAGAACGATGTTGAATACATTTTGATGTTTCGAAAACCTGGCGGTTATCGAAGTCCAACTAATCAACAACGCGTATTGAGCCTTATTGAGAAAGAGGAGCACTCGCGTTGGTTTAGGGCCATTTGGGATGACGTTCCGGGCTCGAACCGACTGCGTGGTCATCCCGCGCCCTTTCCCGTTGAACTCGCTTATCGGTTGATAAGGATGTTCTCGTTCGTTGGCGACATTGTGCTTGATCCTTTCATGGGAACGGGAACGACTACAGAAGCCGCTATACTTGCAAACCGTTCTAGCATTGGCTACGAAATCGAACCCGCATATCACGGAATGGCGAAAGAGCGCTTCGCCCAACTTCATAACACTGCGCAAGTAAACTTCGGATAACACACGACCTTGTACAGACTTCTTTCAACGTTTGAAAACGTGTTTACAGGCCAGGTCTATCGCCATCGCGTTAGCACGACCGGAGACTCGATCGCTGGATATCTGTACGAAGACCTACTTGAGCTAACTCAATCCTCAAAACTCTTGGATCGGGTACGGCGCGGAGAGGTCGTCGTTAATACTGGTAATCAGATAAAGGGCAAGAAGGGCCGGCGGGGTGATGGAACGTTTGGCCGAATTGTCCCGGGGAGTCCGGTCACGCAAGAGCCAGGTCTTGCTGTTCCGCGTGGTCTCGTCGCACATCTAGAGATCGGGACCGAAGTTAAGATTGGTGCGACAAAGCTAATTGCTCAAGTTGATCGCGTCATTAACGATCTTTCCAATCAAGCTCGGATCTTTCAAACTCACAACAAGGACGCGATTAGGGTAGGCATTGTTGGCGTCAACTTTGCTGAACAATACATGGGATGGGAAGGCGACCGGCCCTTCCCTGCGAAGAAACCTCCCGCACGCGAGGCGGAGGATTTCGCAAATCGGATCGAACGCTCAGCTGGATCGCATTACGATGAGTTGCTGATTCTGAGATTCAAGGCGACTAACATTGAACCCTATGAATTCGAATGGGTGAATCAACAAGAAGTCCAACAGCTGTACGGAAGCGCTCTGGTGAGAATTAGCGCTGAGTATGATCGGCGCTTTTAGGACCGAAAAGCGAGCCAAATATCAATTCCAATCGTGGCGTCATCGCTTCGAACGCGCAGCCTTATCAGGGCAAGAAGAAAGCCGCGGATACAGGCATTGACGGCCTGATTTATTTTCAGGACGACAAAGGCTTGCCCAAGAAGATCGTCGTCTCAGTCAAAGCGGGCGAAAACATCGGCGTGGCGATAATTCGCGACTTTGCGCACGTCATCGATCGCGAAAGCAACA
>JACXTT010001473.1_pt1 | contig 39138 bp, 32 predicted proteins | sample 9270951 | NCBI WGS metagenome assembly JACXTT01 (sample SAMN15532306, study PRJNA645909) | rock metagenome | isolation source: weathered quartz diorite | place: Puerto Rico | collected 2017-06-21
GCTGTCACGGTAATCGCTCTTCTGCTGGATGCCGTTCGTCGTCACGGAGCCAACCTGGCTCAGCATGTTCTGTCGTGCGTAATAAATCCCTGCGCTGCCGCGGACGACGGTCTTGCCATCCTGGTTCGGATCCCATACCACGCCGCCACGGGGCTGAAATTCCTTCCACTGGTCGGGGATGGTGCCGTCAGACGGGAAGCGCGCGTCGTTCAAAAAGCGCGAATACGCTGTCGTCTTCGGATCGACGGTCTTCGGCATGCGCTGACCATCCCACCGAAGGCCGTAGTTCACGGTCAGGCCGCGGCCAACCTGCCACTTGTCCTGCACGAACAGCGCGAACTCCTCATTGGTAATGTCGGATGCCCCAGCAGCATCGCGGGCGATGCCGTCGGGACTGCTGCTCTGCAGATAGAACAACAACGGCCCACCGGTCGTCCGCGAACCAGCGGGACAGGCGGCCGGCGCGGTCACGTACGCTCCGTTCGAACACCCGAGGGTGAACGGTCCGAAGCCGCCGGGTGCCGCTGGCGACGCATACCGCAGGAACCCGGCGACGCTGTCGAAGATGTATCGACCTTCGAAGAAGCCCCGAAAGACCTGCGCATTGTTCGTGTGCTGCCACTCACCGCCCGCTTTGAAGGTGTGGGCGCCTGACACCAGAGAGATGTTGTTCTTGACCTGGAACCGCTTGACCAGTTCGTCGATATCCGGCGCCAGAAAGAACGGATTGCCGAATCGGAACGTCGTGCCGAAACCCATGGCCGTATCTGCCGGGACCGACGAGGCGATCGCGGAACGAGGACGGCTCTCGCGCGAGTACGTCACGTGAAACTCGTTCAGCTTCGTCGCAGTGAGCGTGCTGAACAGATTGACGTTCAGAACGTTGATCTTCGACGGGCCCTCGGTGCCATTGGCCGAAGTGCCGTAGGTGGCCACGTCAAAGGTCTGGTTCGTGTTCTTGGAATAATCGAAGTTGTACGACGCGGACAGTTGATTAGAGGGATTGAGGTTCCAGTCAACCTTCGCGAGCGTCGCGTTGTTGTTGATTTTGTGGTCGACCGGCAGCCCCTCGTTCTGACTGCGCCTTGATTGGAAAAACCCGAGCAGTGCCAGCCGCTGACAATCGGGGTTCGCACCAATGAGCGCCTCGTTGGCGACGAGCGTTGGCGCGGCTACTGGGCAAGGCGTCCCGATAGCTTCCGAAAGATTGGGGCGCTGCAAATTCTCCCGCACACCCTCGAGTGCCAGAAAGTAAAACGCCTTGTCCTTGATGACGGGCCCGCCGACAGTTCCACCGAACTGTTCGCGGTGGAAGTCCTTGAGCGGTTTGTCATCCGAGGTGTGTGAGGTCAGACCCTCCAGCCGCTGGTAGTGAAAAATTGAGCCGCTGGTCTGGTTCGTGCCCGACTTGGTGATGACGTTGACCACACCGCCAGCCGTGTGGCCGAACTCGGGGCTGGCGCCGCTTGCAATGACCTGAAACTCCCTGACCGCCTCGAGCGTGATGTCGATCGCGGCTCGCTGCCCGCCGACCTGCTCTCCGAAAAAGCCGTTCGTGTAGTCGCCGCCGTCAAGGCTGACGTTGTTGAAAATGCCGCGCTGGCCCGAGAAGGTGATTTCATCGCCATCTGGACCCTGCACCACGCTGACGCCTGGGGTGAGCGTCAGCAGATCCTCGAACTTGCGTCCAAGGATTGGCGTGGTCGCAATCGTCGTCGCGTCCAACGTGCTCGCGGCGGCCGTGCGCGTCGTGTCAACCGCGGGCGCTTCGGTTGTCACCGTCACCGTTTCCGAGACCCCCGACACTTTCATCATCGGATTGAGCGGCACCGTCTGGCCGACAGTGACCACGACGTTTTCCTGGACCAGCGTCGAGAAGCCCGACAAGGTGAATGTGACCGTGTAACGTCCGGGCGGCAGCTGGAGCGCCGCGAATCGTCCGTCCTGGCCCGTCACGATGGTGCGAGTCAGGTTGGTGTCTACGTTCTTGACCTCCACACTGACACCCGGCAACACGCCGCCGTTGGCGTCGACAATGACGCCAGCAATCACACCCGTCGTGATTTGCGATTGGCCGGCTGCCGACGCCGCCGCCACCATAAGAATCAGAACGCCAACCGCGAACGTATGAAGGAACCGCATGCTCCACCTCCCGTACAGGCCGGCGATCTTCCGCCATCTACGGCCGGGCTTCAAGGGCTCTTTTGTGTGGGGATGTCGGACGTTGATCGGGGTCAACAGGAGAGGAACAGGGATCGAGACATCAATCCCTGTTCCGCGATCGCGTCGTTCTTCTACTTTGTGGCTTTTGTCGTCTTGCCGCCCAGTTCCTTCCACGCCAGGTTGACGTTGTTCTTCATGCGCGTTTGGTCGCCGGGCGAGTTGGTGACCTGCGTGTATCCCTGATATTTCGCCGGAATCTTCCAGCTGCTCGCCACCTCGTCGGGACTCTTCCCTGCGCCGATTGCCGCCTTCACGTCGGTCACGAAGTCACGGTTGAACTGCGCGTACTCCTTCAGATCCTCGGGCTTCATCTCGTTCGCATGGCCAGTGACGAGGATGTCGTACTTGCCGTTCAGTGCGTTATAGGCTTTGTCGAGGCTGTTGCCGATTTCCGTGGCGCTCCCGCCATTGTTCGCATCGAGCAGCGGAATATTCTTCCCCGAGAAGATGTCCGCCGCGTGCAGCACGCGGGGCGCGGCGAACAGGACCCATGCGTCGCCGTTGGTGTGGCCGCGGCCGAAGTAGAAGAGATCCACTTCGTCGGCACCCTTGCCGATTGTCATCTTGTCCTTGAACGTCCGCTTCGGCATGCCCTTGCCGCCGTTCTGCTGGAAGATGGTCTGCGCCGGCACCGTCTGATCCGCGGCGGTGCTATTCGGGAGCATCTTCTTCATGTTGTCGGCGGTGTTCGCCTGGACGACGATGTCGACCGTCGCTGGGAACGATACGTTGCCGCTGACGTGGTCGCCATGCGTGTGTGTATTGATCAGCGTCGTCACCGGCTTGTCGGTGAGCGTCTTGATCTTGTCGAGAATCGGCTGCCCCCAGCCGGGGTTCTTCGAGTCCACGACAACGACGCCGTTGGCGGTGATGAACACGGACGTGTTGCCGCCGCCGCCCTTGAGCACGTAGAGGTTGTCTTTTAGCTTGGTCACCATCAGCGCGTCTGCTGAGGGCTGCGGCGGTGCCTGCTGCGCGATTGCGATCGACATCGCGCCAAGGACCAGCAACGAGCCCAGGATGATGCGTCGTTTCATGCTTCCCTCCGAAGGGCGGATTATACCCTCGTCGCCCGTGGCGCGAACCCTGAAGGTTCGCGCTACTGGTTATTGGTAGTACTTCTTGTACATGCCCCTGCGGAACAGCCATCCGCCGAGCGGGCCCAGCCATCCGAGGACGTAATACATGTAGCCGAGGTCCATCATTTCGATGAGATTGCCGTCGAAATCCTTCACGAAAAAAAACGAGTGGCCACGCGGCGACCGTTCAGGCCGGCTGACGCATTCCACCCCTTTGCCGACCAGGTAGTCGTACCAACGCTGCAGGTTGCGGACGTTGAAGGAGATGTGCGTCAGCCCAATGCGGTTCCAGGGTATCGGGATTGACGGTTGCTGCGGCTGGAATTCGAAGATCTCGAGCACACCGCCCCCGGGCACACGTATCCAGCCAATCTTGCAGGCCGGGGCATCGGCGGGAACGTGAAAGAACGCACGCACGCGCTCCGAAGGGGTGTCAGCCACACCGACGAGCGGGCAGCCGAACACCTCCCAGTAGAACTTCACGGCCCGGTTGAAGTTCGACACGGTGATGCCACAGTGGCTGAAGGACCGAACCTTCACGACAGGTGTGTGTCCCTGATGTGATCCGCGACGCGCAGCGCCTGCGCCGCAATCGTCAGCCCGGGATTCACCGCGGCAGACGAGGGAAAGAACGACGCGTCGACCACGAACAGGTTGTCGACGTCATGCGCGCGGCAGAACGGGTCGAGCACCGATGTGCGCGGATCGGTGCCGAAGCAGAGCGTCCCGCACTGATGGGTCGTGTTCTTTTCCTTGTGCGAGTGCGCCACGACGACCCAGAAACCGAGCCGGCGGAGGATGCGCTTCATTTCGGCAACGAGCCTCTGGTGGCTCGAAACGTTGTTCGGATGATAGTGAAGCTGAATACGGCCATCCGGCGCCAGCGTGATGCGGTTCTCGTCGCGGGGCAGATCCTCCGAGATGGCGAGCCAGTCAACGCCACGCGCGACCCACGCGTCGTAGGCCCAGAGCGGAATCCAGGGCACGACCGTCTGCGCCATGACACCGTGCGTCCGGCCCTGCGACTGAATCTGACCGAGTGGATACGGCATGTCGTCGGTGCCGCGCAGGTAATAGTCGTTAATCGCGACCGTCTTCTGGAACACCGTCTCGTTGCGCTTGAACGGATGAAACCCCTGCATCATCGTCGCGAGATGCGCCATGTAGCGCCGGCCGACAAGTCCCGACGAATTCGCCAGGCCGTCGCGGTGCGCGTCGTTTGCTGATCGAAGCAGCAGCGCCGCCGAATTGACGGCGCCGCACGCGACGATCACGACTGGCGCCTCGACGCGAACCGTTTCGCCGTTCCGCTCCACCTCCACGGCCGCGACCCTGCGGACGCAACCGTTGGTGAGCAGCCGCCGCGCGAACGCGCGCGTCCAGAGCGTGACGGTCGGCCGCACGGTCGCTTCGCGGAGGCAGCAGACCTCCGCATCGCTTTTCGCGCCGACCTTGCACGGGAATGAATTGCAGGTGTTGCACAACATGCAGCCGTCGGCTTCTCCCGGCCGGAGGAGGCCTAACGGCAGCGGCGACGGATTCAAACCGAGGGAGCGTAGTCCGCCGACGATCTCCTGCATCATCGCCGAGTGCGGCACCGCGTCGTAGGGAAAGGGACCGCGCGGCACCTCGGTGGGATCGACGCCATGCTGGCCTCGCACGTGATAGAGCTGCTCGGCGCGTTGGTAGTACGGCTCCAGGTCGTCGTAGGAGATCGGCCATGCGGGAGACAGGCCATCCGCGTGCTCGATCTCCTCGAAGTCCTCGCGCCGCAGCCGGTACAGGACGCTCCCCCAGAATTTCGTGTTGCCGCCGACGCAGTAGTGCGTGTACGGCCGGAACGCGCGCCCCTGTTCGTCCAGCCAGTGCTCGTTGATCCGGTACCGGAGGTGTTTCCACACCGCGTCCGGATTCCAGTTTTCCTCTTCGCGCGGAACGAAGTCGCCGCGCTCGATCACCAGGATGCGGGCGCCTGAATCGGCAAGCGCGTGCGCGAGCGTGCCGCCGCCTGCGCCGGTTCCGATGATGACGATGTCGTAGCGATGGATCACTGGACGTGAACCCGAGCGGGCGAACGGGATCCGGGATCCGGGGTCCGGGATCCGGGTTCGAGATTCGGAGTTCGCAATGATGCGTAAATCTGATCCATCACCCGCTGATCGTCCATCGCGGCTTCGAGGCTCATCTCGGGTGCGCGCTCGTGACGGATGGCGCGGACGAAATCGCCATACATCGCACGGTACCCACGCATATCGCGAAAACCCGGAAAGCGAAGCTGCGGTGCCCCTTCGCCGCGAACGAGCACGAATGAACCATTCGATTCGAACGTAATCACTCGCCGGCGGCCGAAGAGTTTCGACAGACGCAGCCCGCGGAAGAGCGACGGAATCTCGCGGGAATAGTAAAGCGATCCGACCGCTCCGTTGTCATACGTGAAGGAGACGAGCATGCTCTTGGCCCGGCGATCCGGCCCGTTGCGGAATGCCGGAGGTCGATAGCCGTGCGCCTCGACGATGCGCGGCCCGAGACTGTTGGCCAGATGCAGCCAGTGGATCCCTTCTTCGAAGAACGCATCGCCGCCCGCCATCTCTTCGTCGTTGCGCCAGTCGTCGGCCGCTTTCAGCTTGAGGGCGATGGTCGTGAAATGCGCGAACACCATGTCGCCGAGCACGCCGGTCGAAATCAGGCGGCGGAGATACAGCGCGAGCGGCTTGTAATGATCATTCTCGCCGACGAGGACGACGCGCCGCGCGCGATCCCGTGCGGCGATCACGTCCGCGTAGTCCTCGAGCCGCAGATACGCGGGCTTCTCGACCAGCACGTGCTTGCGCGCGGCGAGCGCCGCCAGCGTCAGCATCAGGTGATAGCGCGGCGGCACCGCGATCACCACCGCCTCGATACGGGGATCCTCAATCGCCGCGGCGTAATCGGCGTAGGAACCGGTGCCCCCAAACTCGCGGCAAAAGGCTTCAGCCTTGTCACGGGATCGGCTTGCGTAGCTGCACGAGATTTCGCTGCGAAGGGCGCGCAAATGCCGGCTGTGAACACGCGTAATGAACCCGCAGCCCAGGAAAGCGATCCGTAGGGGACTCAAGCTGGATCAGTTTACAGGACGAAACCACGAAGGCCGCTTCGCGGCGTGCACGAAGCTCACGAAAGCCGTGTTGTTCTCTTCGTGTCCTTCGTGCATGCGAATGCCTTCGTGGTTAATAAAAATCATGCGCATCTACTGACGCTCCCCCGTCGATTGCCTGCAGGCGCTCGGCCTTCACCGACAGCACACCATCCTGATGCTGCAGCACGCCTTCGACGAGCAGAAACGGCTGGCGGATGACGGTCATCCGCTCGCGATCGAAGAGGTCGGGGCGGACGATGACGTTCGAGACGCCGGTCTCGTCCTCGAGCGTGAGAAAGACAAAGCCTTTCGCGGTGCCTGGACGCTGGCGCGTGATCACCATGCCGGCAACGCGTACACGCCGGCCGTCGCGCGCCTGCGGCAGATCCGCCGCGCGCAGAACGCCGCGCAGCGCCAGGTCGCTGCGGCGCAGCGACATCGGATGCGGACCGATGGTCAGCCCCATGCCTGCGTAATCAGCCCGCAGCCTTTCGTGATCGTCCATGGTTGGTAATGGAGATCGTTCGGGTCGTTCGGATCGTTCGATTTGTTCATCACGTTCGAATCGTTCGCGTTCGTCGTCGGATGCAAACGGATCCCGGATCCCGGCTCCTGGCTCCCGGAACAGTTCACCCGCAGGCCGAACGCAGCGCTCTACCTGCCACAGCGCGCTTCTCCGCTCATTGGTGAACGCATTCAGCGCGCCGATGTCCGCCAGCGTCGTCAGCTCATCGCGGCGCAGACTCGTTCGCTGGACAAGCTGCTCGATCGACGCGAACCGGCCGACGGGACCGAGCGGCACAGTCCACTCGTGCGCGCAGGTGTTACAGAAGTACGTCCGTACCGGGATTCGGGGTTCGGGATTCGGGATTCGATCGCGCACGATCTCGATCATTGATTCATCATCGGACCCGCATTTCGCGCATTCGGGCCGGCTGAAACCGGCCCCTACGTTCCGGCCCTTCGGTACTTCTGCCATCGCCTGACCTGCTTCTTTGCGCAGACCGTTGACGTACATGAATCCGAGGCGGATTGCCCCGTCCTCCTCGACACGACAGCGCCAATCGGACTGCTGGACGTCAATCGGATGAAACCGGACACCGCGCCGCTGAGCGTCTTTCACGAGCGACGCAGGGTGATAGAACCCCATCGGCTGGTTGTTGAGGAGCGCCGTATAAAACGCCGCCGGGTAGTGGACTTTCAGATAGGCGCCCGCAAAAGCCAGCACCGCAAAACTGGCGGCATGCGACTCGGGAAAACCGTACAGCGCGAACGAGGTGATCGAGTTGATGATCCGCTCCGCCGTCTCGCCGGTAATCTCGTTGCGCGCCATCCCTTCGCGCAGCTGCCCTTCGATCTGCTTCATGCGCTTCTCGGATCGCTTGAAGCCCATCGCACGGCGCAGCTCCTCAGCCTGCCCGCCGGTAAATCCTGCCGCCACCATCGCCATCCGCAGCAATTGCTCCTGAAAGAGCGGCACGCCGAGCGTGCGCGCAAGAATCGGCTCGAGGCACGGATGCAGCGGCACGACCGGCTCGCGCCCCGCGCGGCGATTCAGGTACGGATGCACCATGTCGCCGACGATTGGCCCCGGCCGGATGATGGCCACCTCCACGACAAGGTCGTAGAAATGTGTCGGCTTCAGCCGCGGCAGCGTGGCCATCTGCGCGCGCGACTCGACCTGGAATACGCCGATCGTCTCCGCCCGCTGCAGCATCTCGTAGACCTTGGCGTCATTCATCGGGATGTGAGCGAGATCAAAGGTGGCAGGAGGCAGGGGGCAGGGGGCAGGAGGTGGCAGGGACTCGCCAGTGTTTTCCTGCCCCCTGCCGCCTGCCCCCTGCCCCCTGTTCACCATCTCAATCGCGTCCTGCAGCGCCGCCATCATGCCGAGGCCGAGCAGATCGACCTTGACGATGCCCATGTCGGCGCAATCGTCCTTGTCCCATTGCACGACGACGCGGCCGGGCATCGTTGCCGGCTCGAGCGGGACGACGCCATCGAGCTCGCCCTGACAGATCACCATGCCGCCTGAATGCTGGCCGAGGTGACGCGGCAAATCCTGGATGGCGAGCCACAGCTCGGCAAACGTCTTCATCCGCGGCATCGACAGCGACAGACCGGCTTCGTTGACGTGTCGGCCCAGCGTGTCGTTCGGATCCGTGAACTCGAAGTTGTTCATCACCTTCGCGAGCCGATCGATGTCGTCTTCGGCAAGCGAGAGCGCCTTGCCGACTTCACGCGCAGCGCTGCGGCCGCGGTAGGTGATCACGTTTGCGGTCATCGCGGCGCCAAGCCGCCCGTATTTCTCGTACACGTGCTGGATGACGCGCTCGCGCCGATCGCCGCTCGGCAGATCGAGGTCGATGTCGGGCCATTCGCCGCGCTCTTCCGACAGAAAGCGCTCGAACAGCAGATCCATGGCAATCGGATCGACGGCCGTGATGCCGAGGCTGTAGCACACGGCGCTATTGGCCGCCGAGCCGCGCCCCTGGACGAGGATGTCCTGCTGCCGGCAGTAATTGACGATGTCCCAGACGATGAGGAAGTAGCCGGCGAGATCGAGTTTCTCGATGAGCGCCAGCTCGCGCGCGATCTGTGCGCGCGCCTTGTCGTGATAGGGGCGGTACCGCTCGCGTGCGCCAGCCTCGGTGATATGGCGCAGAAACGACGTCTCAGTCTCGCCGTTGGGTACCGGATACGTCGGAAACCGGTAACCGAGATCCGCCATCGTGTATTCAAGCCGCTCGGCGAGGGCGATCGTGGCGGCAAGCGCCGTGGGTCGATCGGCGAAGAGCTGCGCCATCGCCTCGGGCGACTTGAGGTAGCGCTCGGCGTTGCGCGCGAGCTTCCGACCCGCGGTATCAAGCGTCGTTTTGTGGTGAACGCAGGTGAGCACGTCGAACAGTGGCCGATCGGACGACTCCGCAAATCGCACGTCATTGGTCGCGACGGTCGGCACCCGGAACGCGCGCGCCAGCGAATCGAGCATGACGTTGGCGGCTTCTTCATCACGCAGCAGGTGGCGCTGCAGCTCCACATACACGTTGCCGCGCCCGAACAAGCCGACGAGCCGATCGAGCAACCCGCCGACGCCGTAATGCGCGGCATCGAGGATCGGCCGGCCGGCCAGCGCCACGAGGCCGGTCGTATAGCCGTCGAATTCCTCGAGTGCGAGCGCGCCTTCGCCTTTTGCCGCGCGCATTTTCATCTTCGTGACGAGGCGACACAGATTTTTGTAGCCGTCCTGCGCTTCCACGAGAACTGGCAGCCGCCACGTTGGGATTTGGGATTTGGGATTTGGGCTTTGGGGTTTAACAGTTAATTCCGCACCAATAATCGCTTTGATCCCAGCCTGCTTCGCCGCCTTGTGAAATCGCGGCGCGCCGTACACGCCGTCGGCGTCAAGCAGCGCCAGCGCGGGGTAGCCGAGCGCGGCGGCACGTTCGACGAGCGTTTCGGGGAGCGAGGCACCCTGCAGAAAACTGAAGGCCGATGCGGCGTGAAGCTCGATGTACACGAATCAATCGACCACGCCCTCGATGAACCAGGCATCCGTGTCGCGTTCGCGGAAGACGCGATAGGTCGCACCATCGCTGAGCGTCACGTCCCACTCGTCACGATCCCAATTGGGCGAGATGGGCGGGAGAGGCGGGATGGGCGGGACGGGCATCCACCACCCACCAGATGTTCGCCACGGTCCCGCATACTTCTCGACCGTTCCACCACTGAGGCCGCGACGATCGATGACGACGCGCACCGGGATTCCACCCTCGACGCGAATGCGCGCCGGTACGGGAAATCGAAACCGACGCATCGCGAGCAACGGACCTTCCCTCCCCTCCAGCCCCTCTCGCCTCTCCAGCCCATCTCGCGGCGCAAAGCGCCGCATCTCGAACGCGCCGGGTTTCCACGAATCCACAGTGATCGCCGACCCGCAGCGCCCTTCACCCATCAACGCCGTGAGCCGCGCCATGAGCGTTGACAGCTGCTCCGGCGATGGAAGAGGCCGTGTGAGCAGCGAGAACTGGATGACGCGTCCTGGCGTCGGATCGACGGCGACGACAACGCGATCGATGGCGGCAGAGGGCGGATGCGATTCCAGGTCGAGCAGCGCGAGCGTACGCAGCGTTCGGGCGTCGCGCATCGGCGCCGGCAGCTGCAGCGAGCGCTCGTGCACCTCGCGCGTGACGCCGTCTCTTTTTACTAAATGCAGCCGGACGTGCAGAACGGCGGCACCACGATCGCGGCGCTCGAGGTGCGTGGACAGCGGCTCCATCAAGCGCGCCAGCACGAACGACAGCGGCTCGAGCCCGTCGATCGGCCATTCCAGATCGAGCGCGTGCTCGAAGCGCTCTTCGGGAACGGACGGCACCAGCGGCGCCGGATCCTCGCCACGCGCGAGCCGCTGCCAGGCAACGCCCATCTGCCCCAACCGCGCGGCCACTTCGTCTGCGGGCAAGGCCGCGAGATCGCCCAGGGTGCGGAGGCCCCATCTGCGGAGTGTGGTTAACAGGTCGTTCGGATCGTTCGAGGCGTTCGGATCGTTCGTGTGCGAAATCCGCGCGAGCAGTAGGAGCGGTAACGGGGCGAGTGCCGTAGCCTCGTTTCCGGCTTCGACGATCGTGATGCCCGCGCGGTGGTGGACAAGCAGCCGCGCCGCCGTACGCGTGCCGGCGATGGCAATGCGGACGCGCAGCCCGCGATCGGCGGCGGTTCGCCGCAACTCGTCGGCAATGGTTTTTGCCTCGCCGAATAACCGCGTCAACCCGGCGAGATCGAGAATGACTTCCCGTAATCCACGGGTTTCGACACGCGGCGAGAAGTCGCGGGCGACGTCGAGCAGCGTTTCAAACGAACTGCCTTCGGCAGCATATAAAGCGGCGAACACACCGGCCCCCTGCAACCTTCACAGATCACGAGCCACAGAGACTCAGAGGCACAGAGGTAAAAAATTTGGTCTCTGTGTCTCTGTGGCTCTGTGGCTCGTCATCAGCGGTCGTCGTCGCGAATGCAGTAATGCTCACCTCGCCGTCCACACGCCGTCGAGGCGAGACCATGCGAACGTCGATATCGGCGCCGGTCACGTGACGACGGCGATCGGCATCACCAGTCCAGCGCACACGCCCCGCAAGCGACAGCGTCAGCCCTCCCGCACTCCGTGCAAGCGGTTGCGTCGCTATCAGCACGCAGGCGGTGTCGCTTCCTTCGATGATTCGCTGCGCACGCAGCCATGTCGTAAACGGAATCCGCCGCAGTGCAGCCGGCGGGACGTCGGCGAGATCCAGGACGACGCAGCCGAAGCCGCCCGCCTGCAGCACAAGGTTCACAGCTTTGAGCGCGCGATTCACCGCCGCGTCGAATCCGCCTGAGGTTTCGCCTCGCACCCAGAGCAGACGATCGAGATCGATCCCCGCTACTGCCGCGGACGCGACGTCGAGGCGGTCGAATGTATCGACCAGCGCCGCGATCTCCCCGCGCCGGGTTGATGCGGCGATCGTCTGCAGCACGATCGCCGTACGCCCCGAAGACGAAGGACCGACGATTTCCGAGAGCTGACCGCGCGGCAGTCCGCCGCGCAAGCACGCGTCGAGTGCCGCGATGTCGGTCGCGATTGCCGCCGAATCGTCGCGGCGCTCCCAGGCCGGGAGTGTGGTTGTTAACGTCCGGTCGAGCTTGCGATCGCGGAGCGCGGTTTCGAGCCGGGCGAGCACCTGATTCGCCATACTTTCGCCTCAGCGCGAAAATATAGCGAAGCTCTGTTTCCCACGTCAAGACCGCTAATATGGACTCCACCTTGTGACGACCGCGGCCGCTCCGCAACCCACTCCCACGCCGGACGCACGCGACGCTCCCTCGTCGGTCGATACCGCGGCCGCCACTCCTGCGCGCGCTCCGTCCTTCGGCGCGCGCGCGATCACCAGGATGTTCGCGGCATTCACCTACCGCGATTTTCGTGTCCAGTGGTTCGGCGCGTGCACCTCGAGCATTGGCACCTGGATGCAGATCGTGGCGCAGAACTGGCTGGTGCTGTCGCTCACCCACTCGGCTTTCTTCCTCGGACTCGATGCGTTTCTGCAGCAGCTGCCGATCATCCTCTTCTCGCTTGCCGGCGGCGTGCTCGCCGATCGGCGCGATCGCCGGCGTACGTTGCTCGCATCGCAGTACGTGCAGATGGCCACATCGGCAACGCTCGCGGCGCTGATGTATTTCCAGGTCGTCCAGATCTGGCACATCCTCACGCTGTCGTTCGTCACCGGTATCGCGCAGTCGTTTGGCGGGCCCGCGTATCAGTCGCTCATTCCGTCTTTAGTGGACAAAAAAGATCTGCCGAACGCGGTTGCGCTCAACTCCATTCAGTTCAATCTTGCGCGCGTCCTCGGTCCGCTGCTGTTTGCCGCGACACTGGCGGCGTTCACCAGATGGGGGTACGCCGAACCGCAGGCGATGAACGCCTGCTTCCTGCTCAACTCCCTCTCGTTTGTCGTCGTCATCAACACGCTGATGGCGCTGCGTGTGAAACACATTCCACCCGCTCATGCAGGCGGGATGCGTGACGAGCTGCGTAATGGTCTCTCGTACGTGTGGCATCACGGGACGCTCGTCGGTCTGACGGTGCTTGCGGCAGCCACGACGTTCCTTGGCTTTGCGGTCCTGACGTTCCTTCCGCTGTTCGCGCAACAGGTCTTTCAGCAGGGCGCGAGTACCTACAGCCACCTGATGGCGTTCTCGGGTGCGGGATCGATTGTCGGCGCGTTGACGGTCGCCTGGCTGGGCAAGTTCAAGCGAATGGGATTGACAGCGTTGCTGATGCAGATCGTCTACGGAGGTCTCATCATCGCCTTCGCCATGTCGCGCAGCCTGCCTCTCAGCGAAGCGCTTCTGTTTCTTACAGGCTTCGCGCTGATGATCGTCTTCTCGACGGTGACGTCGATGGTGCAGCTGATCGCTCCGAACGAAATGCGCGGCCGGGTGATGAGTATCTACATGCTGGCGTTTCGCGGCGGGATGCCGCTTGGCAGCTTGGTCTCTGGCTGGCTGGCCACCCTCACATCGGCTCCGACCGTGCTCATCGTCAACGGTGTGCTGCTGAGCATGGTCGCGGCATGGTTCCTGCTGAATAGGCACGGCGTTCGCGAGCTTTAGGCTCCGGGCTGCCGTAGATGTTGAAGCTGTTCCCCACCCTTGGGGCGATCGCCATGACGCTGTTGTTCTGCCCCCCCGTGAGGGGCCAGAACACCGCCGGAGATGCGCTGCCAACTCCCTCGCCGCAATCGACGGCGGAATCGAAGGTCGACCAACCTGTTGACGGATCCGCGCAGACGACTGATCAGCCGTCACCAGCTGTTCGAAAGGTGCGCAACTTCATCGAGACGAGCCCGATCGTGCAGAGATTGAGGGGCGACGGGTTCTATCCGCGCATCAGTGGACTGTCGCAAGGCAGCGGTCTCGCGGGGGGTGCGGGCTATCGGCGGCATCTCAACTGGGCGTATGTCGATGTGTCCGGAGCCATCTCCACGAAGGCCTATCGCGGTTTCGACGTGCAGGTCCGCTGGATAGATACGCCGCGCTTCCAGCTCGCCAATCTGGTGACGTTCCGCAATAACACCCAGGACGATTTTTACGGGCTCGGCAACGACACCACCGATGCGACACGCGTGGACTACGGGATTCGCTGGACCGATTTCGGAGCGCGAGGATCGGTACGGGTTATCCGCGGGCTGCGGCTCGGCGCGGACGTCGGGTACTTCATTCCTTCGGTTCGTCACGGACGTGACGACAACCTCCGGTCAATCGCGCAGGTTTTCAACGACGCGACCGCACCAGGTTTTGCACGGCAGCCACACTTCGAGCACCACAGCGTGTTTGCGGTCGTCGACTCACGCGATGCCGAAGGATTTCCGCGCCGTGGTGGCCTGTATCGGGCGACCTACGCAATATGGGATGACCGCTCCTTTGACGAGTACGACTTCCGGCGCTTCGACATCACCGGGTCGCAGTTCTTGTCGTTGCCGACCAGGAGTGTCGTCGCCCTGCGTCTCGCGCTCAGCTACACGAACAATGCACCCGGCGATCGTGTGCCGTTCTATCTCCTGCCGTACGTTGGCGGTGGCGATACGGTTCGATCGTTTCGCGAATTCCGCTTCCGCGACGAGAACGCCGGCATGTTCAACGTCGAACTGCGCCACAAGATTCATTCGATGGCGTACGTCGCCGGCTTCGTGGATGTCGGAAAAGTCGCGCACAACTGGCAGGACATCAATCCGACTGACTTGAAGAAGGCTTACGGAGTTGGACTGCGGGGCGGGACCGACGAGAGGACGTATTTCAGATTCGACGTCGCGCGCGGCGACGACGGCACCCGGGTTTTCCTGAAATTCACACCGTCATTTTGAGTGGATACGGTCGTTCGGATCGTTCGATTCGTTCGGAGCGTTCGAACCGTTCCTAATCGTTCGAGTCGTTCCTAATCGTTTGAGTCGTTCCTGAACGACCCGAACGATCCGAACGAAAAAGGACCGGGAGTGTGTGGCCCCCGGTCCTTCCCGGTTAGCGGCGAGTGGCTTCGTATATCGAAGCTGCGCCGCCGCCGATGGCTGCACCAAGCAGTGCACCTTTCTTGCCACCGACGATCCCGCCGACACCCGCACCCGAGGCCGCCGATCCGCCGATGATGAGCGCCGTCTTAGCCAGAGATCGGCGCGGTGCTGTCTCCTCTCGGTAGGTTGGCGCGGGTTCGACGGTGCGATAGACCGTCTGCCGCGGCGCAGCAACCCTTCGCTGGACCACCTGCGGCGCTGGCGTGGCCACCTGCGGCGCCGGCGTGTAGTAGACCGGCTGCGCGTAGGGCTGCGGCGTGGTCGTCAGATACGCCACCGGCTGACCGAGCGGCTGCGTATATCCCTGCGCCGCGTAATAGGCCATCGCCGGATTGCCGACCAGTGCGGGATTGCCGGCCATCGCCGAGTTCATCGCAAACCGGTCCTGTGCGCGCACGCCGATTGCGTACATCGCGACGCCCGAAATCAGAGCTCCGGTTAATGCTGCTGCCATGGGTCTCACGTCGAACCCTCCTTTCGAATCTCCGACTGGCGTCATACTCCAATGGCATGCCAGCGATCCCGAGCGTATAAACCATTGAATTGCGGCGATTTTATGGACGAGCCGTCGACGATGGACAGTTCGGCTGTCCTCAGCGTGCTACGATTGCGCGCCGCCTGAGGTGAAAACCGCCCTGTTTCGAATTCCGACTACCCCGCCGCATAAGATAGCCCCGTGAGGATCCTCGTTGCCGAGGACGACCGCGACATCGCGGATCTGATCGCGCATTACCTGAGAAAGCAAGGATGGGAGCCGCACGTCGTCCTGGGTGGCGACGATGCTGTCGCGTACGCTAAGCGGCACGCAATCGATCTCGTCGTGCTTGACTTGATGCTGCCGGGCCTGAGCGGCCTCGAGGTCTGCCGCCTGCTCCGCGGCGACAAGACCACAGAAGCCCTCCCCATCATCATGGTGACCGCGCGGGCGGACGAAAGCGACCGGATCATGGGCCTCGACATCGGCGCCGATGACTATCTGGCCAAGCCTTTCAGCCCCAACGAGCTCGTGGCGCGAGTTCGGGCGCTGATCCGGCGTTCCAAACGTTCTGAGGCCCCACCTGCGACGTTGACATTCGGGTCGATTGTGATGGACCTGGCGCGCCACACCGTGGCGGACGATGGCCGCGAGGTAACGCTGACCGCCAAGGAATTTCTGCTGCTTCAGTACCTGCTCGAGCATCGCGGCCGCGTGCTGTCGCGCGATGTGCTGCTTGGCGATGTCTGGGGCTACCGGTACACCGGCGGCACGCGCACCGTCGACGTGCACGTCCGGCGTTTGCGCGAGAAGCTGCCCGCGCTCGTCGATGCGCTCGTTACCGTGAAACAGTTTGGTTACAAGCTTGCGGAAAATAATGAGGTGATGTGACCCTCGGCATCCGCACGAAGATCCTCCTCGCGTCGCTCGGCGTGACTGCGGCGGCGCTTGCGGTCTTCACGGTCATCGTCGCCTACGATCAGGCGCCTTCCACCGCGGTCTCAAACGAGATCCGGCGCGTCGGGCAGCAGGCGGTGCTCGCCTTCTCGCTGGCCATCCCCGTCGCACTGGCGCTGGCGTGGGCGGCTTCCGCGCTCGCGGCCAAACGCGTCCGCGCAATTGCCGCGGTCGCGCAGCGCTACCGCAAGGGCGATCTCACACGACCGAATTACGACTACGGCCCCGACGAACTCGGCGAAGTGGCGCGCGTGCTCGATGGCTCCGTTCAGGAACTCGGCCGCCGCCTCGACGAGCTATCGCGCGATCGCGCGCGGCTCGACGCGATTTTGTTCGGGATGGTGGAAGGTGTCCTGCTGCTCGACGCTGGCGGCCGTATCCAGCTGGCCAACCGTGCTGCCCAGGGCATGCTGCGGATGGACACCGCGTCTATCGGACGGCCGTACGTCGAGGTGATTCGCCATCCCGAGATCGCGGCGCAGCTTGGAACCGCGTTGCGTGGTCAAGGAGAAGTAGACAGCCGCGAGGTCGCCCTGACACGCGATCCCGGACGCACGTTCGTGGCGCGCGCCGCGCCGGTGTCGCGTGGAAGCGGAGGCGGCGCCGTCCTCGTCCTGCACGAGATCACCGACCTGAGGCGCGCTGATCAAATTCGCCGCGACTTCGTGGCGAACGTTTCTCATGAGCTGCGTACACCGCTGACGGCGATTCGTGGCTATGTCGAGGCGCTGTTGGACGATCGTTCGCATTCAGAGGATACGAATAAGTTTCTCGAGATCATCGCGCGGCACAGCGAGCGCATGGAACGGCTGGTCAGCGAACTGCTCCGCCTGGCGCGCCTTGACGCGCGGCAAGAAGCGCTCGATCTGGCGTCATGCGATCTGCAGCAGCTGTTCAACACGGTTATCGCCGATGTCGCGCCGACGGCCGAAGCAAAGGATCAGCAAATCACGACAGCCGTTGACCGCGACGGCGGACGCGTGATGGCAGACCCGGCGAAGTTGCACGATGTGTTACGCAACCTTGTCGAGAATGCCGTCCATTACTCTCCTCAAAACGCGGCCATCCGCCTCGAAGCGACGCATCAGAACGGCGTCGTGCGCATTTCCGTTTCTGATTCAGGCCCCGGAATTCCACCAGAAGATCTGTCGCGCGTATTCGAGCGGTTCTACAGGGTGGACAAGTCGCGTGCACGGCCGGGCGGGACGGGTCTTGGCCTCGCCATCGTCAAGCATCTCGTGGAACTGCACGGCGGCGAGGCCGTGGCGGAGAACCGGCCCGAAGGGGGCGCGCGCTTCGTGATCACGCTCCCCAACCAGCCGAGGTCGAATTAAGAACCTACTTACCCGTGTTCACGTACTGAATGCAGTCCCCCTGGTTCTTGAACACGCCGCCGTCCTCGCGGAACAGCGACATCCATCCGCCTTGCTTGCACCAATCTTTGCTGGTGGCGACGGGAAACGGCACCCTCACCTGCATCAGCTGGCCCCCCTCCACGAGCTCGTTCGGGTTCTGAAACCCATGGGGGGTCGTGCTGTTGATCAGATAGTGCGCCTGGTCAACCAGCAAGTATTTTCCGGCACCGAGAATAGACGAGACGTCGATGACCCCGGACGTTTCTTCGTCCTGATTGAAGGGAGAGGTCGCCGCGATGCCGATATCTCCGAAGCGCGACACATCATGATTCGCGACACGGACGAGCGTGTCGGTTGCGGGATCGTAGAGCCACACCTTGCCGTTGTGAGGAGCGTTGCCAACGTCCTCGAGAAGAACAATGACGCCGCTCTTCTCGTTGACCGCGATGTTGTCGAACATGTTCACGCGCTCGCCGTTGACGACCCGGCCGTCGATCGGCAGATCGATGACCCCGCCCAGTTCAGGGTGAGTGATGTCGTCGAACGTGAGACGCCACAACCGCGTACGGCCCACTCCTGTGCCGGTGCCGTCGGTGACCTGATCGAGCTGGTCGGTGGTCACGAAGTAGTACTGCGACGGGTTGAGCGGATTCCACGCGCCGTCTTCCGGTCGCGAGAAGGTCGTCGAGCTCGTGCCGTTCAGCGTGAACCTGGTGCCGTTGACGATGTTGGTGGCGCGCGTGGCGGAGTTCACGATCTCGGCCGGATTCCCGATGACATTGACGAATGCGAGCGTGCCATTGTTCAGGCCGGCCTTGTCGACTTCGTTGCCGGTCGTCTGCTTTGTGCCAACGTACACCGCGAGCGCGTTGGTCATGATGCCGGTGCCGCCATCGCTGTCACCGATCACCAGCGTTTTGTCTTGCGGGTACGGGTTGGCGAGCGCGTTTTCCCACGCGGCTACTGCAGTCAGTCCTGAGCCGTTGGTGCTGAGGTTGAACCTGCCGAGCACATACGAGTTGCCCGCCTCGGGGCCCGTGGCGACCGATGCGACCTGGTAACCAGTCGCGCCCCCTTCCTCGCCGTGCATGTAGATCCGCGCCTGCGTGCCGCGGCCGGTGGCCGGGTTATAAAAGGCCGTCACCTTCGGCAGATCCCCCGAGCAGAAACGATTGAAGGCGAATGGGCTGGACGTCGCATTGGGCCGCTGAGTCGCCGTGTTCCAGAGGAACACGCGCTGCATGAGGTCGTTCCCCGACACGACATGAAGCGTGTCCTTGTCGATGACCCACCGCGATACGAACGCGCCAATCGCCCCGTGGGCCCGAACCACACCCAGGGTGTTTCCGAGTTCGTGGTTCATCAACAGTGTGAACGTGCCGTCGCCGTTGTCGAATGCGCCGAGTCCGTCGGGGATGCCGACCATCCGGTAACCGTGCACAGAGTCGCCAACGCTCAGGAGAGAGGTGGTTTCGACCGACGGTAGCGAAGGCAATACATAGGGGGACTGCAACGTGCTTGGCCCCATCGACTGGGCTGAGCCGATGGTACCGGCGGCGACGATGCCGGCAACGGTGAACGCACATGTAAGAACAATGAATGTAGGTCGTATCATGCGTGAGAGTCCTCCTGAGCGGGTGAATGGAGGCTCAGCGTATGGACCAGGCGCGACAACGCCGCGACGCCGTTATGTCGTCGAGGTCAAAAACTTCCGCATGATGATTGCGGAAGACGGACAGGCGTGGGCGAACTCGTCCGATGCAAGGACGCTGGCGGGTACGTCTGCCCGATCGACAATTTCGAAATTGAATTTCCGGAAGAACCGCTCCGCGGTGGTCGTCAGTACGTAGATGGCCGGGACCTGCCGTCGCGATGCCATTTGAATCGCCGCCTGGGTCAAATAGCGGCCAACGCCGGCTCCGCGATATTCCGCGTCGACGGCGACTGACCGCAAAAGCGCGCCGCCGTCAGACACCTCGAGCGCAGCACAGCCAACGATGCGGTTCCCGGCACGCGCGACGAGCGCATTGTTGAAATGCTGGCGCAGCCCATCGAGCGGCAAATGTTCACGTTCGAGCAGCGCCGCGACGACGTCGTAATCAGATGCGCGGGCTGGAGTGATGCCGACAGCCATCATTGGCGGCCCTTCGATGACGGTGGCGCGCAGCAAGGCAGATCCCTCGCGCGTGCGGCGGCCGGCACGCAGCAGCCGGTCTGCTTTTCCAGCCGCTTGGCATCTTTTCGCAGCGCGTCCACGTGCCCGAGAACATGTGTCGTCGCATCCTCGATCGTGGCGACAATCGGGTCCGTCGACTTCGAGAGACTGTAATACACCCAGAGGCCCTCGCGACGCGTGGCTACGAGACCGACTCGCCGCAGGTACGCGAGATGCCGCGATGCCTTTGACTGCGGAATCTTCAGCGCGTCGTGAATATTGCAGACGCAGAGCTCGCCGGCCATCAACAAACGGAGAATCCGAAGACGCGTCGCATCCGCAAGCGCTTTGAACAGCTCCTCGAGTTGGTCCAGCTGCCCCATATATTTGCCTTGACGAATATAGTGTGTTCGATCAACGCTGTCAAATATTCGCGTAGGCGAATATTGAAAGGAGGCGCATATGTGCAACTGTGGTTGCGGCGGCGGTTGTTGCGGCGACTGAGTTATTCCGCAAGCCACGCAGAGCAAAAGTTCTCCATGTGAAGGAGAAGGTCACGCGGGGGACATCAACAACGAGCCGTAGGCCAAGGGCCGTCGCTTCTCTCGGAGGGGTGCGACAGACTCGGGGCCTTCGGTTCGCCATCACAGTGACTGCGGCCGCCGACCGTCAATCGATCCGCAGACTCTGGTTCGCCAATTTTCACTCTGTTCGCACCGATGATTCCGATTGACCGGGGCTGCACCGTGTGCCGCTCGACCTCGGCGTTGCGGAGGGCGCCGGGGGTCGTCAGGCTCTTGTGGAAGCGGTCGGCGCCGGGTTGATTCCCGCGGCGCTCGCCGACATCGACCTGCAGACGCGGTCAGACGGAGATAACCTCCCAGCGCCTGGAAAGCTGACCGGAGCCATTCGCACGACCGGCGGGGTGCTCTCGCGGCTCCAACCGGTTGAAATGACGATCGTTCCTCACGGTGCTCCAAGGAGCGGCGTCTTTCTTCTCGTCGAAGTCCTCAATATGCCGTCAATCGCTGCGAATCTCGTCTTCTCAGCCAACGCGACACCCTCTGATGGTCTCTTCCACGTCGTCATGGCCGGTGAGGAATACCGCGACGCGATCGCCCACTACCTGCAGGAGGCGCTCGTACGACGTGACGCCCCGCTCCCTGTTCCGTCAAAGCCCGCGCGTCACGTGACACTTCAGGGCACGAGCGAAATCCATCTCGACGACGAGGTACTGTCCGCGTCGCCGGGCCGAGTGTTGTCGATGCACGTCGACGAAGGCGCACTGGAACTCCTGGCATGAGCTCCTTCACGCGCATCTGCCACAGAATTGTGGCGCAGTTTGTTACGCGCCCTCACGTAAGCGAGTCATCGCCAGATCATCACTGAATTCGAAGCCGCGACGCTGTTCGTCGCGGCATACCAAACAACGACGCGGCGCCTGCCGCTGCTCCTCGAAGCATCGCTGCTGCGCTTTGCCATCCCACACAAATATGTCGCCGCAATCGGCGCAGACAAGGTCGACGTCTTCGAATAGGAATCTCGCATTCATTGACGCTGCTCCGGTGAGCGCACACCACGAGTTTCGCTCGCGCACGCAACAGAGCCGTGACGCTGAGGCGTCGCGCATTCGAACCGCGTACGTCGTCGGCTGAACCGCGAACCGACGCGAAGTACAGCGAAGTTACACGACCATCACGGAACCTACATACCCACGGTCTAACTTCTCTCGCAGAGGAGACGCAAGTCCGAGAGATCCGTGCAGTGCATCGTGCTCGTCATTGCAGTGGTTATCAGCGCTGCCGTTCCGGCGGCGGCACAGGAACGCCCGTTCCTGTTCTCCATCACTACAAGAACCGCGGAGAGCACACCGGCCATACGGTTCGATTACGACGTCGATGCCGGTGAACGAGGGTTCCAAAGTGACGTTGCAAATCGGCCTGAGCAGCGTATTGGGGTGCAGGTCAGTCGCGGACGCCTGACGCTGCTCGCCCGGTTCGGGATGTCAGACGTCGGCAGCTCGTATCAAAGCTCACAGTCCAGCGAGCTGTTGTACTCGGTGCCGCGATTGGGAAGCGCCGTCGCCCTCGCCGCCGGCGGTGGCGTGCTCCATGAACCAGGTGGGACAAACGTCCTCGTCGGGCGTATCGCGGCCGGGCACAACGCCACTTCGTAGCTCTTGCACGGCAATATGGTTTTTCACAAGCCACTGTCAGTCGGACGGGATGAACTCGATGTGGTCACGAGCGTTGGATGGGCCAGGAAGCTCACACCAGCGGTATCGCTCGGGTTGGAAATGGTGGCTGAAGATCTCGAAGGCTTCTGGGAGCCAAACGAGTCCGAAGGCGGCGCACGGCTTCTGATGGGTCCGAGCCTCCGCGTCCCACCCGCGGGGCACCGCTGGCAATTGATTGCGACGGGCGGGCCGCTGTTTCATCCGTCTAACACCGGGCGATCGAGCGCCGCGTTCCGCGACCTGCCGCCGGACACGAGGAGCGGCAGCTATGTGTTCAAGACGTCTTTGTCCGTATCGCTGACGCCTGGCCGCTGATATCGAAACATCCTTCGAATGCGTAAAGGAGGTTCCGGACCTCCCTGCCATCTTTCGCCTTGAGCAGGGGACCGCCAAGATTCTCTGTGGCGATGGTTGCGGTGTAGCACCCATCGGTGGTGACAAAGAGATCGTAGGTGTCCGTCAGTGCTTGTTTATCTGGCCCTTTCCACGTCAGCGTACACATCCACTCGCCGGATCCGAGGTTGTCGCCACCGGCCGGCTTGCGGCAACTCGCGTTGACGGCGAATGCAGACGCCGCCATCGGTGGCAGCCCGAGCCAGGACACCTGCACCTGTATGAGATTTGCGAAGGTTGGCGCGATTGACGCTTCGATTCGCGCCGGTGTAATGGAGCTTGCGCCGCATCCGAACGAGCCGGCAACCACGAGCACTGCAAACGCACTGCGTAACTCTCTGCCCACTGCCGACTGCCCAGTGCCCGCTAGATGAGTCAACGTCCGATATCGCGCCGGTGCATCACACGGTACGCGATCACGGTGCAAACGAAGAAGTACACGGCACTGATGATGGTGCCGTGAACAAGGGGCATATAGAAGTGAGGCTCGGTCCAGAGTCCATGCCAAGTGGCAAACGCAGACGTGATCAGCAATCGACGGAAGGGCTCGGGCCCGTCTACCAGCCCGAAAAGCTGCATCGCCATGGCGATGGCGACCGGTAATCCGATACCAGCGACACTGCTTCGGGAAACGACCGACACCAGCACCGCTAGGCCCGTGAAAGCGAACGCCGGCGGCAACACCGATACCCATGCCATGGCGACGCGCCGGAGCGCTTCCGGCGGAGCCAGCACGACGCCAGACAGGTCGACAATCGGTTCGGCTCCGACGACGAGCGTTCCGGCTGCGATGCTGCTCGACGCCAGCACGACGACGGTGAGCAGCGAGAACCCAAGCGCAGTCAGCGTCTTTCCCACGAAGAGCTCGCCTCGGTTACGCGAACGCGTCAGCAGCGTTGTCCACGTGCCGTAGCGGTCCTCAGCCGAAAAGAGATCTCCGCCGACCACGCTGGTCAGTACCGGAAGAGCCCACAGCGCGGCGAATCCCAGGACGACGAGCGGCACCGCGAATCCCGACTGCCTGACCGACCGGCCAAACAGCGTGTCCTCGGGCAGGCTGCTTTGAAGCCGTATCACTGCGGCAAACGCAAACGGACCGAGGGCGCACGCAGCGAGCACGACGTGAGCCTTGATCTGTGCCGCCAGCTTGGAGCACTCCACGCCGACGACGGCCCGTACGCCGCGAATCGTCACGACGCAACCGACTCTGCGCATTCGCCCGCCTCCACAGCGGTCCGCTGCAGTTCCGGTGTCCGTATGCCGGTGAGCTCGAGAAAGAGCGACTCGAGCGACCGCGTGCGACGCTCCATCGAGCGAACGGCGACGCCCGCACTTGCAAGGGCAATCACATACGCATCGAGCGCGTCGACATCGGCAGTCACCTCGAGACCGTCATCTCCTGCGCTCCACACCTTGAGGCCGCGTCGGCAAGACGCGACGGACGCTGCCGCGGCGTCGTTGCTGGTTCGCAGCGCATGAACCGCGGCGGGCGCATGCTCCAGCAGCCGCTTCGCCGAACCTGCGAAGACGACGCGGCCGTCGTGCACAACGGTCAACGTCGAGCACAGCTCCTCCACTTCGCTCATGTCATGACTGCTCCAGACGACAGCAACACCGTCATCCGCGAGTTGGCGGGTAAGCGCCCGGACGTGGAGCGCGGCGGCCGGATCGAGAGAGCTCGTGGGTTCGTCGAGGAACAGCAGCTGCGGCGAACGAAGCAGCGCAGCAGCAAGACCGAGGCGTTGCCGCATGCCGGCCGAATACCCGCGGACTGCGCTGTCCGCCTCGGCTCCGAGCCCGACCTGATCGAGCGCGTTGGCGACTCGACCGCGACCATTGGACGGCCGCAGGTCATCGAGACCGCGGAGCAGAGAAAGATTCTGTCGTCCGGACAGATATGGATAGAAGGCAGGCGTCTCCACGAATCCAGCAACACCACGCGGGACGCAACGATCGCATGCGTCGAGATCGTGGCCCAGGAGGCGTACGGTACCCGCACTGCGCACAACGAGTCCGAGCAGAACCCTGATGAGCGTCGTCTTGCCAGCGCCATTTGGCCCGAGCAGGCCGTGGAACACACCGGGCTGAACGATCAGATCGACGCGATCCAGAATCTCACGATCTCCATAGCGCTTCGATATGCCGTGCGCCTCCAGCGCGAACCGTTGCATCGGACCGAATCATAGTGCGTCGATGTCGCGACGCTGTAACGAGTCACGTGCGGCTCTGTAGCGAAACGTTTACAGCCGCTTTTCGACAGCATCAGGACGTTGTCACACGTCGAGCGCACGCTTCCGGAGACGTTCGCCTCACCTCCATAAAGGACTTCCATCATGACGAAACGATCGCTGCGACATCAGCTCGGGCTGACCATGACTGCGGCGGCCCTGCTGAGGTTATCGACCGGCGCTTACGTAAAGGGGGCCGATAAGGACAAACCACAAGAGCGCGGCGCGGGTAATACACTGCAAAGCGTGAACAAGGTGCAGATTGCGACGGGGCAATACGTTTCACCTACCGCGATTGAGGACGCCGAGCAGCAGTATCTGAATCCAGGTCTGATGGCGTATCCGAATTTCGTCGCAGGAATGGCCGTGCGGTCACAGCTCAGTCCGGACGGCACCACACTGGCCGTTCTCACGGCCGGTCAGAACTCACTCGTCAAGTCGGACGGCACGACCGATACCGCCAATTCAACGCAGTACATCTTTCTGTACAACGTCGAGGGGGCGAACAAGAGAAACCCTATGCTCACGAAGGTCATCAAGCAGATGAATTCGCATGTGGGCCTCGTTTTCTCACCCGATGGAAACACTCTTTACGCGGCTGGTGGCGCTGATGACGTGATCTACGTGTACACCAAGAGCGGCGGCACGTTCTCACCTGCGGGATCGATTCCGCTGAATCATGCCAACAAGGGGATTGGCCTGTTCACGCTGCGACCCAACGCGAGCGGTCTAGGCATCTCCGCCAACGGCGCAACGCTGGTGGTCGCGAATAACTACAACGATTCGATCAGCGTCATCGATACAACGACGCGTACGGTTCGCTACGAACATGACCTACGGCCGTACTTTGGGAACAACGAAGGGGCCAACGGCGGCGCTGGTGGTACATTCCCTTACGGCGTCGTGATGAAGGGCAACGGCACCGCGTACGTGTCATCCGATCGCGACCGTGAAGTCGTCGTGGTGGATGTCTCATCGCCGACCGCGGGGCACCTGATCACGCGCATCAAGCTCGACGGCAATGCGCTTGGCATGACCCTCGACGCGTCGCAGTCGCGCCTGTATGTCGCACAGGACAACGCAGACCAGGTCGCGATCGTTGATACGTCGACCAACAAGGTAATCGCGAAGATCGACGCGCGCGCCCCGAATGGGATGCTGTCGGGTGGACAGAAACAGACCGGCGCGGCGACGTCTGCAGTCACCTTGTCTCCTCATGGCGACACGCTGTATGCGGTCAACAGCGGGTCAAATTCAATCGCCGTCATCCCGCTGAGCGGCGGCAAAGCAAACAGCGTCAGCGGTTTGATTCCAACCGCCTACGAGCCGCACGACATCACGTTCAGCCTCGACGGCACGTGGATGTATATCGTCAATGGAAAGAACGTGACCGGACCGAATTCGGATCACCTCGCGAGCAGTACGAACTGCATTGGCGCCGCTCCGGCATGCATGGCGCCTTTCGTCCCGGCAAATGTCGCCGCTGCAGCCGCATCGAGAGCGTCGAACCAGTATCAATTTCAGCTCGAGCGAGCCTCGCTGGTAAGCGCTCCGGTTCCTAGCGGGAAGGCACTGGCAGACCTGACGGACATCGTCGCCGAAAATAATTTCTACTCACAGAAGAACCAGGCAGGAAGCGCGCAGGTGGTGCAGATCCTGAGGAACCACATCAAGCATGTGATCTACGTCGTGAAGGAAAACCGGACGTTCGATCAGATCCTCGGCGACTTGAACAATGGCGCGTCGGTAGATCCGAGCCTCACCCAATTCGGCCAGTCGCTGACGCCGAACAATCACAAGCTGGCAACCCAGTTCGTCACGCTCGACAACTTCATGCATCCAGGGGACGGCAGCATGGACGGATGGTCGTGGTCGATGCAGGGGCGTGTGACGACGACAGAGACCATCACGCAGCAGATCAATTACGCGTTCGTGAACCGAGGTCTGTCGTACGAGTCCGAAGGCACGAACCGCAACGTGCCCGTCAACTTCGGAACCGTCGCGCAGCGCGACGCCGTTGGAGGGCCTCCCGGAAACAACTACAGCACGTTGTCGGCAGGTCTGCCTGGCGGGACCGCGAACTTGCTGCCGGGAACTGGGAACCACGCATCGGCAGATGCGCCGTTCGGGATCCAGGACGGCTACATTTTCAACGCCGTGTTGAACGCCGGTGGCACCGTGCGAAACTACGGTTTTCTCGTCAACAACATTGGCAGGATTGCGATCAGCGGTGTACCTGTCAGCGATCCGTTCTTGTCGGGCGAGGTACAGGTCGCGCCGCTCGATCCGGATCTGGCGCCGCTGACGGATGTCTATTTCCGTGGTTACGACCAGAACTATCCGGACCTGTGGCGCTACAACGAATGGAAACGCGAGTTCGATCAGTACGTCGCCAACGGCAACCTGCCAAGCCTGTCCCTCGTGCGAATCAGCCACGACCACATGGGCAGCTTCGGGACCGCGCTCGCCGGCGTGAACACCCCAGAGACGCAGCAGGCGGACTGCGACCTCGCCCTCGGCAAGCTGGTCGAGGCCGTCGCGAATAGCCGCTACGCGTCCGACACGTTAATCATCGTCACCGAAGACGACGTGCAGGACGGCCCGGACCATGTGGATTCGCATCGCGGGACGGCGTTTGTCGTCGGCCCGTACGTGAAACAAGACGCCGTCGTCAACACTCGCTACAGCCAGGTGAACGCATTGCGAACGATCGAAGACATTCTCGGCACGCAGCACATCAACCTGAACACCGCGTTCCAAGGGCCGATGGACGATGTCTTCGATATCAAGTCGTCGGGTGAGTGGACCTACACGGCCGAAGCGTCCACAGTCCTGCAAGGAACGACAGTCGTTCGGTCCCGCGAGAGGAACCGGGAACCCAGGTACGTAGCGGGTCCGAAGCTCACACCGAAGCACGACGCTGCCTACTGGGATCGCGTGACGGCGGGTTTCAACTTCTCGTCAGCCGACCAAATACCGCCGGCCCGATTCAACCGAATACTGTGGACGGGTCTCAAGGGTGACACGCCGTATCCGGGTCGTCCATTCATCGCTCAGTAGGACTGGTCTCCTCAGCGCTATGGAGAATCGCGATCCGGCGGTTCTCCATGGCCTCGCCCAGCGGCAGAGTCAAGCGCCGCGATTGCAGACACCGATGGCAACCGCACTGGCGAATCGATCGTCACGAGCCCTTCCTTCCACACAAACTCTGTTGAACTCTCATGGCTGCGGCGTTGTCAGAAGGCTGTACGCGAGCACCGCAACCGCTCCGGCCAACAGACACGTGGGCGTGAGCGTTGTCCGCGCTGATCACTACTCGGTGACTGCGATGTAAATCCTGGATATCGCGCGCGCTTTGTGATGGTTTCGCAGCAAAGACGTTGCGACATGTTTGCGAGTTGATTACTCCGCGTTCACCAGCACGCACGATCCTTTCAGCAAGCCGCTGATTGAAGGGCCTTCAGGGGAGTTGGGAATGCGTTCGAGCCGCCGCACGTTGCTGAAGATGCTGGGGTCGGGAGTTGTTGCAGCCGCGTGGCCGCCGAACATTGAGCGACTATTGGCCGCGCCCGCGAACGATCACACGGGGACCATCGCTGACGTCGAGCACATCGTCATCCTGATGCAGGAGAATCGATCGTTTGATCACTATTTCGGGACGATGCGCGGTGTCCGCGGTTTTGGCGATCCGCGCGCGGTGAAACTGCCCTCGGGCACTCCGGTCTGGCAGCAACCAACCGATGCTGGGTACCTCCTGCCATATCGCGTCAACAACATCGCCACCAGATTCCTGCCGGACCCTCCGCACGGTTGGAACGACACGCATGCCGCGTGGAATGCGGGTCGCCACGATCAGTGGGTCCCGAACAAGGGTGAGACCGCGATGACGTTCTACACCCGGACAGACTTGCCGTACTATTACGCGCTCGCCGACGCGTTCACGATCTGCGACGCGTACCATTGCTCCGTCATGGGGCCAACCGATCCGAACCGGTATCACATGTGGACCGGATGGGTTGGCAACGACGGCGGTGGCGGTGGTCCGGTCATCACAAACGCCGAGGCAGGCTACGACTGGTCTACGTATCCGGAACGCCTGGAGCGAGCTGGCATTTCGTGGAAGGTCTACCAGGATGTCGGCGTAGGACTTGATGCGGCAGGTTTTTGGGGGTGGACGAGCGATCCGTACATCGGCAATTACGGAGACAATTCGCTTTTGTACTTCCACCAGTATCAGAACGCTCTGCCAGGAACACCGCTCGCGGACAAGGCAAAGACGGGCACCAATATTCTTGCGACAGACCGCACAAACCCGCGCACGCTCGTCGACATCTTCCGGTCGGACGTGCTCAGCGGCAACCTGCCGCAAGTGTCGTGGATCGTGGCCCCAGAAGCGTATTCCGAACACCCCAGCTGGGTGCCGGAATATGGCGAGTGGTACGTTTCGCAGTTCCTTGACGTGCTCGCCGCGAACCCCGTGGTCTGGAGCAAGACCGTGGTGTTTGTCGTCTACGACGAGGAGGGCGGCTTTTTCGACCACATGGTGCCGCCGACGCCGCCGCAGACGCGAGCCCAAGGCCTTTCGACCGTGACAACGGCGAATGAGATCTTCCCTGGCGATTCGAGCCATCCGAGCGCGCCGTACGGGCTTGGGATGCGCGTGCCTCTGATCGTGATCTCACCATGGACAAAGGGAGGCTGGGTCAATTCGCAGGTATTCGATCACACATCGTTGATTCGCTTCCTCGAAGCGCGCTTTGTCGGTGGTGGTCGTTCGGACCTGACCGAAACCAATATCACCAGCTGGCGAAGGGCTGTTGCCGGTGATCTCACCAGCGTGTTTGACTTCAAGAATCCCAATGGATGGCAAGGCGTGGTCTTGCCGAATACCGACACCTACCAGCCCAACGACTTTGTGCGGCACCGCGACCAGGGGCCGAAGCCCCCATCGAACCAAACGATGCCTGTTCAGGAGACGGGTGTGCGCCCCGCGCGGGCGCTGCCGTACATCCTCCACGCGAACGGTCGCATTAATGATGCAGACGGCTCCTTCGTCATCGATTTCCACAACGCCGGCAGGGCTACCGCCGTGTTCCAGGTTCGAGCCGGTCACAGCCCCGTGGCACCACGCACCTACACCGTTGAAGGCGGCAAGTCGCTCTCCGATTCCTGGAGCGCAATCTCCGTCGGAGCGTCAGAGTATGACCTTTCGGTGTACGGGCCCAACGGCTTCATGCGAGCCTTTAAGGGCAGCATCGGTCTGGGAGGTGTCAACCTCGAGACGCAGACGATCTACGACGCGGCCGCCAACGCCATCACGTTGTCGATCACCAATCGTTCGGCCTCCGCGATCGTGCTGAACATCCTGAACGCGTACTCCCGCAGCCGGACCCGCCAAGCGGTCGACGCCGACAAATCGGTGACGTTAAAGTGGCTGCTGGCGCAAACGTTCGGCTGGTACGACTTCGTCATGACTGTCGATACCGATCTGCTCTTTGAGGACCGTTTCGCCGGGCATGTTGAGACTGGACAGAACAGCTTCAGCGATCCGCTCATGGGCGGCCAAGTGAGTTAATCCGGCGCCGAAATGCGGCGTCCCCTTCCCGCGGGGCTCGTGTTCCCGTTTGGCAATCTGAGGGGCGTCCAACGCGCGTGTCCGCGCGGCGTAACTTCTTCCCCCTGCGATCCACCGGATCTCCTCCACCGCAGATGGTTCCAGGCCGCCAAGGCGTCGTTCGAGCGCGGTGAGCGGCGACATCGCCTCGGCGAGAATCTCGACCGCCCATGACCTGTCAATCTGGACTTCGGTCGGCGCCGATCTGCCCGTTTGCCGATCACCCTCGAACCCGCTGGCCACGACGAAATAACTTCCGTTGCGTTCGTGCAGCTCGAGCACGTGACCGCTCCGCTCCAGATCACGGCGGTCGGTATCGAAGCGATGCACGAAAGAGACGTCGGTCTCAGCAACCGAGGATCCCGCGGCCGCGACATTCGACCTCTCTCGCGCAACCCGCGAATCGGTCATGGATCTCGAACCATGGACCTACCGGGTGATGTTTGACGAAGCGCGCGACGAGCATCGGATCGCAGGCGCAGTTGCGCCAAGGGATGTTTCGGTGATTCGTGATCCCAACTCGTACGTCTATTTCGAGGCGAAGCTGACGCTGGCAGACGCGGCGGCGACCGCATACGTGCAGGACGAATCGGGGGGCTGGCATGCGTCAGACGAAGGACTGCGCGAGCTGGCAGTTGCTCGCAATGGATGGGTTCCCGTAGCCGCACCCGGCGGCCCATCCGTGCGCGGCGTAGGCTGGGGATGTGCCTCGACGATCGATGCCTCAGGATCAAATGGCAGCACCATTCCCGCGAGTTGCCACATCCAGGCGACGCGCGTCTTCGCGCTCAACGACCGCTTCGTCTCTGGGCCCAATCTCATCGAGCCGACCATAATCGATTTGCATGCCGGCGAGATGAAGCCACTGCCAATAGCGACTTCTCCTTTGTTGCAGGATCGTCGTGTCGCTGTGCCAAAGACGATACGCCCCGCCGGTAGCCTCTGATCCCTTTTCGCCCTCTGGCCTCCATGCTTTGGCTCGTCCTTGCCATGGGAATCGCGGTGTGGGTCGGCTATGACCTCCTGCAGCGGAAGCATGCGATCCTGCGGAATTTCCCAATCGTTGGACATTTCCGGTACTGGCTGGAGGCCGTAGGCCCCGAGCTGCGTCAATACATCGTCACCAGCAACGACGAGGAACGGCCGTTCAGTCGCGATGAGCGCCGCTGGATCTACGCATCATCAAAGCGCGAGAACCAGTACTTCGGGTTCGGCTCGGACAATGACATGGAATCGACCCCGAACTATTTGATCATCAAGCACTCAGCGTTCCCGCTGGAGATGGCGCACGCCGGCGATGCCGACTTCGACGCCCTCTATCCCGTCGCATGCGCCAAGGTGATCGGCGCCGCTCGCGGGCGCAGGAAGGCGTTCCGCCCGCCCTCGATCATCAACATTTCTGGGATGAGTTTCGGGTCGCTGAGTGGACCGGCAGTCGAGGCCCTGAATCGCGGCGCCGCGATTGCCCGCTGCTGGCAGAACACGGGAGAGGGTGGCGTCTCACCGTACCATGGACACGGCGGCAAGCTGGTATGGCAGATTGGTACCGGCTACTTCGGATGCCGTGAGCTCGACGGCCGATTCAGCATGTCGCGGCTGAAGGACACCGTCGCCGCATGCGCCGCAATTCGCGCGATTGAAATCAAATTGAGTCAGGGAGCGAAGCCGGGCGCGGGCGGGCTGCTGCCGAAACCGAAGATCAGCGCCGAGATTGCCGCTATTCGCGGGATTGCCCGCGATCGCGACTGCATCAGCCCCGCGGCTCATTCTGCCTTCACCGACGTCGACGGCCTGCTGGACTTTGCCGAGGCGATTGCAGACGAGACCGGACTGCCCGTCGGGATCAAATCGGCGGTCGGCGATTCGGAGTTCTGGCGCAAGCTGGCGCGAATGATGATCAGCGGCAGCCGCGGTGTCGACTTCATCACCATTGATGGAGGTGAGGGGGGCACCGGCGCGGGCCCGCTGGTGTTTACGGACCATCTGGCACTGCCCTTCAAGGTCGGGTTCGCGCGCGTGTATCGCGAATTCGCGGAACACGGGATCGAAGACCGGGTGGTGTTCAACGGTTCGGGCAAGCTCGGGTTCCCCGAAGCCGCTCTGTTCGCGCTCGTACTGGGCTGTGACCTCGTCTCTGTCGGCCGCGAGGCTCTCTTGTCGATCGGCTGCATCCAGGCCCAGCGATGCCATACGAATCGTTGCCCAACGGGCATCACGACACACAATCGGTGGCTCATTCGCGGCCTTGATCCAACGCTCAAATCATCGCGGCTCGCCAACTACATCATCGGTCTCCGGAAAGAGCTCCTCGCGATCAGCTGCGCGTGCGGCGTTCGGCATCCAGCCCAGATCAAGGCCGAGCAGCTGGAGCTGCTCGATGGTCAATTCGGTTCGAAGACCGTCTCCGATGTGTTCGGCGATCACGTGGCAGTGGGGTCGCTGCAATGCTGAAACCGGCAGAGGGCCCGCTACTTGCGCCTGCCCGGACCCACACTGTCGATCATGGCAGCTACGGTTCCGACGAAGCCACCGGGCTGGTGTGGGGATATGAATTCGCCCGTGGTCAGTGCGCGCGCTCGATCGATGGTGAGCGCGCAGCGGAGTGTCTGTCAGGTGGTGCGGTCGGCGACAGCTGGTTGTGGCTGCATTTCAATCTGTCGAGCCCGAGGTCGGAGCGCTGGCTCCGCGAACACGTCGCGCTACCAAATGCCTTTTACGAGCTGATCGCTGAACGTCCCTCGACGCGGGTCGAAGCCGTCGACGACACACTCGTCGCCCTCATCCGTGATGTTCCGTTCTTCGCGTCGGACGCGCGCTCCGATGCGTGGATGACGATGTGTGTCAACACGCACCTGATGATCAGCGCTCGCACCCAGCAGCTCCGGTCCGTCGACCGGCTGCGTGCGGCCGTTCGACGCGGCGACCTGTTCGATTCGGCTGTGGAACTGCTTGCCCATCTGCTGCGCGATCAGGCTGACGTGCTGATGGAAATCGCTCGCGAAGCGACCGCGCATGTTGACGATGTCGAGGACAAGCTGCTGGATTCGTCGTCGTCGAGCGGCCGCGGCGCGCTCGGAATGATCCGGCGGAGACTGGTGCGCGTTCAGCGCGTCCTCGCGCCCGAGCCGACGGCGCTCTTTCGGCTCCTCCACCGGCCGCCGAAATGGCTTCATGACGATGATGTAGCCGAACTGCGGCGATCTGCCGAGGAGCTGGCTGCCGCCGTCGCTGATTCGAGCGCCGTCGTCGAGCGCGTCCGCATTCTGCAGGACGAACTTGCGGCGAAACTGGATGAAGCAACCAACCGGACGCTCTACATATTGACGGTGCTGACCGCCATTGTTGCGCCGTTCGAGTTCATCTCGCAGCTGTTTGGAATGGGGGTCGGTGGAGTGCCGTTCCACGACGACCCGTTCGGTTTCTGGGTGGTGTTCGTGATGATCCTGGTGACGATCGGTCTGGGCGCAGTGCTCGTGCGCGTTTTCCTGCGGCGATCCTGACGACTCGGTCATCAGGATTCAATCGGCGTGATGGAGTGGTGCTAATCGATGGAGGAGGAAGGATGGCCAAGTATCAGTACGAAATACTCAGCGGGCGCGATCAGATGAGCGCCCCGGGCGGCGTCACGTGGTATCTCACGAGCAACATGGATCAAGACCTGGGGCCGCAGCTGCCGTCGATCTTGAATCAGCTCGGCGCCGACGGGTGGGAAGTCGTCGGCATCGGGGACCTGGCATTCAGCAAGCGGATGGAAATCATTTTGAAGAGACAGATGGACTAACTCGATATGGCGCAGCGCCTCAAGAGTAACCGCTGCGCTTCTCGTTCGAGCGTGTGCGTCCGTTGGGCTACTCAGGCCACTCGAGCTTCGGACGAAAGTTGTAGAAGACCAGGCAGCGAGCGAGGGTCGCGCTGTTCCACCGCGAAACGAGAGTCATCGGCTGGCGCGTCAAAAGGGGGCGGATGTCGAGTTCCTTGGTGAACGCGACGAATGCCGAAAAGTCTCCCGTAAAGCGCGTCGGCCACTGGTGGCGCAACGCCAGCTGAAATTCCGTCCACGCGTGTCGCGGGTGCTCGCGCGCCAGGTGAAATTCCACCCCAGCGCTGTGATGCTCGGCAGCGTCGTCGACACCTGACGGATCCGGCGCGAGGAATAGGGCGACGGCAACGACGAGCCACGCATGTTGCGTCATCGTGGCAGTGTCGCCTGCATTTGTGACGGAACCCGCAACGTCGCGGGAACTTCGCATCGTCGCCGCTCGAGAGTTACACGACGCCGTTAGGATGGGCCTAATCCACCTGCTTGTCGCCTGATCCCGGCGAGGCGGCTGTACATCTCTCTGAGGAGGAGACGTGCGCATTCTCGCAATCGGGATTGTGTCTACGCTGGTGTTCGGTCTGAACGTCCTCGCAGCCCAAGACATCGTCGACGCGTTCCTTTCGAATTCCGGCTCTACCCTAATCAGCTATCGAGCCCTGCGAACACTGGAGGCATCGACGAGAGGGGGTCGGATGCGCGCCACGTTGACGGCCGTCACGTCCTGGAACCTCGAAAGCGGATTCCAGTATTCGATTCTCGAAGAAATGGGGTCGACGATCATCCGGAACAAGGTGTTACGCGCGGCGCTCGAAGCAGAACGACAAATCAGTCGCGATGGCACGACGAAGTACGCGGCGATCAACGCTGACAATTACGACTTCGCTCCCGCAGGCGAAGCCGAGGCTGGTGTCGCGCGAATCGATATTCATCCAAAACGCAAAGACACGATGTTGATGGAGGGACACCTGTTTGTGGCCATGGACGGGGCCGAACTGCTCCACGTCGAAGGCACACTCGTCAAACGGCCGTCGTTCTGGACCCGTCGAGTGGACGTCGTCAGGCGCTATGCCCGCATATACGGCGTGCGTGTGCCGATCGAGATGCGTTCGACTGCGGACGTGTTGATCGCCGGAACGTCGACGTTCACGATGAGCTACGACTACGAAATGATCAACGGCGAGTCGATCGGCGCTTCGCCGACGACGGTTTCCGATGATTCAACCCGCACACCCGCCGACATGGACTCGGAAGAGGCGACGGGTACCGTTCCGACTGATCGATAGGTGCGAAAGTCCAGGGCAATCTGCTCGTACAGTTCGAACAACGATGTGGCAATCGAGTCCCACTGATGTCGCTCAGCGGTCCGGCGCCCTTCGAACGCACGATGCGCGCGCAGCAATGGATAGCGATACGTAGCCTCAATAGCGGCCGCGAAGGTGTCCGGGCGCGGCGGGACGAGCCAGGCGTTATTGTCGTTTGCATACGCGAGCACGCCGCCGGCATTCGGGGCGACGAGCGGCACGCCGCAGGCCATCGCTTCCAACGGAGCGATCCCGAACGGCTCTCGTGGATTCGGGTGCACGAACAGGTCGCAATTGGCAACAATCGACGCCAGCCGCGAACGATCGCTGATCGCGTTTCTCAGGTGAACGATGCCGCTGAACTCGCGTCGGGCGCGCCCCTCGAACGCGCACCGGGCTGGCCCGTCGCCAATCACGAGTAATCGGTATCGCCGCATATCCGACAGGTGTTCCAGGCTGTCGAGGAGCAGCGAGACGTTCTTTTCGCTGCTGACGCGACCCACATAGACCATCACCAGACTGTCGTCGTCGGCGCTCAACTCAGATCGCAAATTACGTCGTTGCTGGTCGTCGCGGCGTTGAGGCGAGAACGTCGTGGCGTCGACGCCCATCCCATGCACATACACCGGCCTTGTGGTTGAAGACAGCTCCGAGGCGGTGTAAGGCGAGTTGGCAATATGTGCGTCGAACTGAGGAATGTAGACGTGCCGCATATATCGTCGCGCGAACGTCATCGCCGGTGCGCGGTCACTCATGAAGGCCGCGACGTTGTCGTCCATCCGCTCGCAGCTCATTCCGACAACGACGGGCCGTCGAGCGGGCGGAGGACGCCGCAGCAGGCCGGCCAGATAGCAAAGCGAGTACTTGTCGCAGATCTCGACGAGATCTGGCCGCTCGTCCGCGAGAATCCTCCACAGCGATCCTAGGCCTGGAACGAGGAACCGGTGCGGAAGCAACAACCGGTATCGGCCGTCGATGACCGGTGATCGCGGCGCCTTGACAAAGTAGATGCGCGCAAAGGGACCGACCTCTTCGATCGCATCGCGCTCGCCGGGCACCACAAGCCGGATGTGACGTCCACGTGCATTTCCTGCCTGCAGCATGGCGCGGTAGAACGTGCGGATGCCACCCGATTGTTCGTGGTACGCATTGGTGAAATGAATTGTCTTCAGCAAATTCAGTCCCGCGCCATGGTCGAGCGCGGACGCACCAGCGCAACCCCGAACTCACCCAGCAACGCGGGCATTTGCAGAAGGTCCGAGCGGATTGAGCGCCGTCCTTCGCCGACAATCAACAAACCGCGCCGCATCGCAAACAAGTTGAAGGATGTCGAGATCGCCGTGAAGAGCATGGATGCGATCACGCTCGATGCCAGCTTCGGAGTACCGCGCAAGAAATGAACGAGAAATTCGAGCGTGTGCGACACAGCCGGTACAAGCGCGGTCGCCGCAAGGGCCCCAGCCCACGCAGGAGAAACAGGCGCGAACGCCTCCGTCATCGCTCCATAGAAGCCAGAGGTCGCACCGCGAAAGACCAACTCCGCACCGGCAGCGGTCACCGCGGCTCGCCAGCCCGCCGGGAGATTTGTCAGGAAGAACAGCGTGGCACGAATCGCTGAACTGAGCAGCGCCGACTTCCAGTTCCACCGTCGAATCAGTACATCGCGCGGACGCGTCAGCAGAGTCCGCACAACGGACACCAGCGTGACGGGAGCGTCAGGCCGGGACATTGCCTTCGGCCGTGGCGGCCGGGATAGCGGGGACGGTGGACTCGGCGTACACCTCTGCGTAAGCGCGGTACAGGGGTGCGAGCGCGCGATCCCACCGAAGCGTCAGCGCATGATCGCGGGCCGCAAGCCGGATCGTCGAGCGGCGCTGATTGTTCCGCAGCAGTTGCGCGATGTCGTGCGCGAACCGATCAGGATCCCGAGCCGAGCTCCGCATGCCCGTGACGCCGGGCACCATGTATTCCTGTGGTCCCCCTTGGTCCGAGACAACCACTGGCAAACCACAGGCTTGCGCTTCCAAGACAACGTTGCCCGCCGAATCCGTGTCGCTCGGGAACACGAAGACATCGGCGGAAGCCATCGCGCAGGCGACGTCATCCGGTGACAAGACACCCAAGAACACCATGTCCGGGCACTGCGACTGAAGTTCGGGCCGCAGCGGGCCGTCGCCTACCATGACGAAGCGATGCGCGATGCCACGACGATAGAGACCACGTTGGATCGCCGGCAGCAAGCTGAGGTTTTTCTCACGCGAGACCCGGCCGACATACAGAATCGCCGGACGTTGGTCGTCAACGCCCCAGTGCCGTCGAAGCGCAACGGATCGCTTGTCGGGTGAAAAACGCTCGGTGTCAACACCACGGGTCCAGAGGCGGATTTTCCGCGGATCCATCTTCGCTGCGATCAACGCGTCTCGCGTGCTCGACGATGGCACGAGAATCTGGCTGCATCGTCCGTAGGGCCATCGCATGTATTCGCGCATCAGCGCCCCCAGCCGCGCCGATCCGCTCAACGTCGCCGTATACGCCGCAAGGTCGGTATGGAACGTCCCGACCATCTTTAGGCCCGTACGCCAGGCCACGAACAGTGCCGCGAGGCCAATCGGGCCTGGTGTTGTGAGGTGAATCAGTTCAATGCGATCGCGGCGGGCCATCCGGAGAAACGTCCACAGCCGAGGCATATACATCCGCATGCCCTTGTAGAACGGCATACCGACGCCGAACGAGGCCAGCGCAAGGTAATCGGGACTGTCGACACCGAGGTCGGACGCCGTATAAATCCGCGGATGCATCGCTTCCGGCGCGTGTCTCAACACGGCCTTGAGACTCGTCGTCACGCCGTTCACGTTGCCGAAATCGTTGTCCGTAAAAATTGCGACGTTCATGGCCGTGTCGGCTGCGGCCCGACAGTGGCTGGACGGGCGACAAGGTCGAACAGCAGTGACCGATTGAATCGGTCCTCGAGCATGAAATGCGCCGCGGCAACGATAAAGGCGACAGAGACGAGTGGAAGACCCGCCACGGCGCAGGCGACGACCGCATGATTTCGCCAGCACGCCGGTCGCTGCAGCAGCATGCGGGTGCGTTCCGCATAGAACGCTGTCGTGACCTGGATGATGTCGCGTGCGAGCCGCATATAGGTGCCTTCGCGCCCGTGCACGACGACCCGTCCCACCCGAAGACCGGTCATGAACTCTTCGCGGGTGCGGGCGTGCGGCACCTCGGTGTACGTGCGGCCAACACTATGCAGCGCATGCGAATCACTCGCGCCGATCGGCACCTTTCGTGACGCGGCGACGAGAGCTGACGCAGTGCGGTTCTGAACGGGCAGACGCGATCCGTTGCGAACCTCGATCGCATCAATCCAGGGCACGATCGCGGCGACATGGTCGGCGGTGATGGGGCCGTTGATTCGCGAGGCGACGTGGTTCAGCGTCGTGAAGATCTCTTCGCGCCGCAGGTACGGCAGCAGCTCGCGAATATTCCCCCTGAGGCGTTCGACCTCTCGGTATTGCAACTCGTCGATGTCGAGAAGCCCCAAGTGAACCCGGACGCCGTCCTCAGGAAACGTCGCCGTGACT
>JACXTT010001474.1_pt1 | contig 39121 bp, 26 predicted proteins | sample 9270951 | NCBI WGS metagenome assembly JACXTT01 (sample SAMN15532306, study PRJNA645909) | rock metagenome | isolation source: weathered quartz diorite | place: Puerto Rico | collected 2017-06-21
CGGCACACTGAAAAAAGGCAGGAACCGCATTCCAGCGAGGAACGGAACGCACTGGATAAAACCGCCGGATAAACCCGCAGGACGCGAGCCTGCTTTGACTCCTCGCCGACAACTACGGCAGTCTCGGCGACATGGATAAAGCCGCATCACTGATCCGGCAGGCCCTCATGCTCTCAACGAACGATCCGGCTCTTTTGTTCCGGGCCGGGGTTATCTATGAATACTACTTTCACGATCGCGCCCAGGCCCTCACGTTCTTGTCCCGCGCGCTGGCGCGAGGGTACGACCGAGCGGAAGTCGAACACGCTCCGGCACTGGCGGAACTTCGAAAAGATCCGAAATACAATTCACTGCAGAACCAATAACTGGGAGGAAAAATGGAACCACGTAACAGAGGGGGATTGTTCTTGATGTTGCTGGTAGGAGTTATTGTCGGCGTCATTGCAGCTCGTCTCGCGAGTCGGTCGCTCGCAACGATTGGGCTTGACGACAGCCACAGCGTGGATTGGAATCTGGACCTTATGCAAAGTGCGCCTAACTTAAGAGTTTGTGCCTACACATCGTGGCTCCAAAGGCACAGTTGTAAGGTCAACCTCCGTATCTATAACGGGTCCGCAAACGACGTAATCCACATCAGAGCGAAGCATAAGGGGATGGAAGCCGACAGGCTCTTCCAGGAGTTTGATGTGTTCGGAAACATTGTGGTCGACCTCGACGGCGCTGGAAAAGCGGAGGTATCCCTGACGGTAAACCGGGATGGTCTCTATGGAGGCAGCGATGGAAAGTGGGCGTACTATGTCGGGGTTCCCAGAGACCAGCCGGAAATCATCATCGAAAACTGAGTACACTGCCTGACGGCACAATTGAATTTTCGTCGCACGAGCATTGCGAGCAGCGGCCGCCCTCCTCGATGACGATCTTCGACATCTGGGTCATTGAAAAAGTTGCGCAAACGCGTATTGCGCAGTAGATCTTAAGAACCTTCGATGAGCATGCGGCAAAGTATCGATCGCATTTTGACGACGCATGTGGGCAGCCTGCCACGGCCCAACGATCTCCTCGACCTGATGAAGGCGAAGATCAGCGGCATTGGTTATAACCGGGAAGCATATGAATGGCGTGTTCAGAGCGCCGTAGCCGAATGCGTGCGTAAGCAGGTTGAAGCTGGAATCGATATTGTGACTGACGGCGAACAATCAAAGACCGGTTTCTTCACCTATATCCGAGAGCGCCTGGAGGGTTTCGAGCCGCGACCTCAGCAGCGCGTGCAGAGTTGGGCTTTGGAAGTGGGCGCTTTTCCGGAATACTACGCGCAATATTTCAAGGAAGCGATGGGTGGTGGTGCGATTGCTCCAATCGTGCCTCTCGTTTGTACAGGTCCGATCCGCTATCACGGCGAAGAAGCAGTAAAGCGAGACATCGAAAATCTCAAGGCTGCGACATCAGGCGTCAAGCATCACGCGGTATTCATGCCATCGGTGGCGCCAAGCGGAGTTGGGTCCAACGAGTACTATCGCAACGAAGAAGAATTTCTTCACGCGGTCGGTGCGGCGCTGCGCAGCGAATACCGGGCCATTGTCGACGCAGGATTCCTGCTCCAGATCGACGATCCGTTCCTGACAGACATTTTCGCCGATCCGAGGTTGAGCCCTGCGGAGCGCCACACTCGCGCTCTGATGTTCGTCGAAGCCATCAACGAGGGCCTCCGCGGTCTTCCGCCTGAGAAGGTGCGTTTTCATACTTGTTACGGCATCAATGAGGGACCGCGGGTCCATGACGCGGCGTTTGCCGACGTCGTTCAATACATGTTGAGAGTAAATGCCGGCGCATTTAGTTTTGAAGCGGCGAACGCGCGGCACGAGCATGAATATCACGTTTGGGAGCGCGTCAAGCTACCTGACGGCAAGCGGCTGATACCCGGAGTGATCACTCACGCGAGCAACATCGTTGAGCACCCCGAGTTGATCGCCGAACGCCTCATTCGATTTGCCAGGCTGGTTGGACGTGAGAATGTCGTCGCCGGCGCGGATTGTGGTTTCTCCTCTCAGGCGACGTACCGCACGGAAGTGCATCCCACCGTGATATGGGCGAAGTTTCAGGCCTTGCGAGAAGGCGCTCGGCTCGCGACCGAGCAACTGTGGTCTTGACCGATTCGATCGGACAGTTTCAGATTTGCCGGCGGCCGTTTTGGATTTAGACTCATCCCCATGTACAGCACAGTTTTATCGGCGGCTTTGATGTTCTCGCCGTTAGTCATGTCTCAAGCTGCGCAATCTTCTTTCGACACGCATAATCTTTCCGGCGTATGGCAGCTTGCGCCTGGCGGTGGCGGTCAAGGTCCCGGCGACAACTTTCCTCCGCTGACGGCCTGGGGCAAGGCAAAGTATGACGCCAACAAGCCAGGATATGGTCCGAAGGCTGCGCCGGGCGGTAACGATCCCATCTTGAAATGTGACCCGATGGGTTTTCCGCGCATCATGTTCGCGATCTGGCCTTTCGAAATCATCCAGATTCCTGGACGCATTCTGATGTTTTTCGAAGGGCATCACACGCTGCGCGAGATTTGGATGGACGGGCGCAAACTTCCAAATGATCCGGATCCCAGGTGGTATGGATATTCCGTCGGTCGATGGGAGGGAGACACGCTGGTGGTCGAAACGATCGGGTTCAATGAGAAGACATGGTTAGGCGCGCAAGGCCAGCCGCATAGCGATGAAATGCGGACCGTCGAACGTTACCATCGCGTCGATCGCAACACCATCGAGTACAACCTCACTATCGATGATCCGAAGACCTACACGAAAACCTGGCAGACCGAACCGCGGCTTATTAAATCGAAGCCGGGTGTCGAGATTCCGGAATCCTTTTGCGTTGCCTCAGAAGAAGAGGAATTTGCGAGGAGAATCCGCGAGCCGGCGGCTCGGCAGCCCGGAAAGGAATGACGAGATGCGCAATAGATGGCTAAATCTGGTTATCACATTCTTACTTTTGTGTGCATCCGCATTCGCGCATCATGGAAATTCCGCATACGACGAGACGGCGCGAGTCCCGATCAAAGGAACCGTGACGGAGTTCGTGTGGGTGAATCCTCACTCTCAGATTTATATGGATGTGAAGGAGAAGGACGGCTCGATCCGGCACTGGGCCATTGAAACGAATAGCCCGGGGATACTGAGCAGAGCCGGCTGGACAAGACGATCCCTCAAAGCCGGCGATGAAGTCACGGTTATTCTTTGTCCCGCCAAAAACGGTGCCCCGGTCGCATACATCGGATCGGGAGATCCTGGAACCAAGGTCGTCTTTTCCGATGGCCGGGAACTGGCTTTCAAAGAGAAGACTGCCCAGTAAATTTTGACCGGAGTTTGGAATCAGGCGTATTCCTATCCTTCAAGGGGCTGTTGCCTCAACGCATAATAAATTGAAAGTACAACGTCGGATTTCCCCTCCTTCGAGGAGGGGTGGCCGCGCCGATCAAACAAATGCCACGCTACCTTAGCATCGGCGCGGCCGGGGAGGTCAAACGCCTGTTGCGCAGTGTGTCTGACCTCCCCCGTCGCGCTGAAACTGAGGTAGCGTGGCATTTGTTTGATCAGCGCGCCGTCCCCTCCTCGAAGGAGGGGAGAAGCAAGCCTTATTCTTGTTCACTTGAAACGCGATCAATATTGCGCCCGATTTCGATTCAATCATCGCTTCCGAAAACGACGCATTCGATATATGATTCGCCTATTTAATTCATGAAGATGTGGCGAATTTTAGTTCTAACAATTTCTTGTTTTTGCATCCTGGCTCTGACGGGAAACGCGGCCGCCCAAACTCCTGCCGACGATTATCGGGCCATCTTTAATCAATACTGCTTTACTTGTCACAACGAACGCTCGAAAACAGCTGGTCTCGCGCTCGACACGATGGATTTGTCCGCCGTCGGCCATGACGCCGAAACCTGGGAGAAAGTCGTTCGAAAGCTGCGTTCCGGAATGATGCCGCCGCAGGGCTCTCCGCGGCCGGATGACGCGACGCGGAAGCGAGTTGTCACGTGGCTTACAACGGAACTCGACCGTGCCGCTGCCAATCCGAATCCTGGCCGTCCGTTGCTGTCGCGCTTGAACCGGACACAGTATGCGAATGTCGTTCGTGATCTGCTCGCACTCGAAGTAGATCCTTCGGTTCTGCTGCCCCCGGACGATGCCGCATATGGGTTCGACAACATCGGCGATGTGTTGGGCGTTTCGCCCGTCTTGCTCGAGCGCTACATGGACGCGGCCGGCAAAGTGAGCGCGCTTGCAGTGGGTGATGCCGACATCGGACCGGCCAGTGAAAACTTCCGAATCCGGCAGGACGCATCGCAGGACATTCATGTCGAAGGAATGCCGATCGGTACCGTGGGCGGCATTCTGGCGAAGGTCACGTTACCGTTGGACGGTGATTACATTTTTACGGTCCGCATGTTCCGCACGAATCTGGGCGTGACGCGCGGGTTGGAATACGAGCACCAGATCGAATATGCCGTCGATGGAGCGCGCGTCCACATGTTCAGCATGGGAGGCGAAGCCGACTTCAAAGCGAATCTCGTCAACATGACAAAGCTCGGTGATGAGATCGATGAACGCGGCCGCGTGCGGCTTGCGCTGAAAGCAGGCCCGCATGTCATCACCGCGGCTTTCCTCGAGCGCAGTGCTGCTGCCAATCCGACGCGCCTTCAGCCTTTCATCCGCAGTTCGACGGATACCCGAGATACGTCAGGCCATCCGCACTTCGAAATGTTTACCGTGACCGGTCCATTTAATTCCACCGGACCCGGCGACACACCGAGCCGGCGGCGCATTTTCATCTGCCGTCCGGCGAATCGCGCGGAGGAAGAGCCGTGTGCGCGCAAGATCATCACGACGCTCGCTCGTCGCGCATATCGCGGTGATCTGAATGACACGGATATTCAGCGACTGATGAGCTTCTATCAGTCCACGCGGCAATCTGCGGGATTCGAACGAGGAATCCAGAAGGCCCTTCAGCGCATCCTGGCGAGCCCGAAATTTGTCTTCCACGTTGAAAGCGAGCCTCCCAATGTCGCGGCGGGAGAAAGCTACCGAATCAGCGATCTTGAACTGGCATCGCGTTTGTCGTTCTTTCTCTGGAGCAGTATCCCGGACGATGAGCTGTTGCAAGTCGCCGGAAAGGGATCGCTCCACACGCCGGCGACGCTCGAGCAACAGGTACGCCGCATGATTGCCGATTCGAAAGCGGAGGCCCTTGCCACAAATTTCGCTGGGCAGTGGTTGTACTTGCGGAATCTGAAAAACATGCAGCCGAATTCGGAAGAGTTTCCGGACTTCGACGATAATCTGCGCTCGGCATTCGAGCAAGAAGCGCTGCTGTTTTTCGGGAGCATCGTAAAAGAGGATCGGAACGTTCTGGATCTGATGACGGCCAACTACACTTTCCTGAACGAGCGGCTGGCTCGGCATTACGGTGTCTCCAATATTTACGGCAGCCACTTCCGCCGCGTCACTTTGGAGGAGGACGCGCGCCGAGGTCTGCTCGGTAAGGGAGCTGTTCTCATGGTGACGTCCCATGTCGATCGCACATCCCCGGTCGTGCGGGGCAAGTGGATCTTGGAGAATCTGCTCGGTGCGCCGCCTCCGGCGCCTCCAGCGAACGTACCGCCTTTGAATGAGAATCCGCAGCGTCAAGGTAAGGTGTTGACGATGCGGGAGCGTATGGAAGAACACCGCGCCAATCCCATCTGCGCGAACTGTCACAAGTTGATGGATCCTATCGGGCTGTCCTTGGAAAACTTCGACGCGATCGGCGCCTGGCGTACGCGCGATGGCAGCACCGTTACGAATCTAGGTACGCCGATCGACGCATCGGGTGTACTGTTGGACGGAACCAAGGTGGACGGTGTCGTGGCGCTCCGCAAGGCTTTGGTTCGCGACCCCGACATCTTTGTTAGCACATTGACGGAGAAGCTGACGATTTACGCGCTAGGCCGCGGGCTCGGTTACTACGACATGCCGGCGGTGCGGTCGATTGTGCGCGAATCGACGAAGCAGAATTACAGGTTTTCGTCGCTGATTTTAGGAATCGTGAAAAGTACACCATTTCAGAAGAGATTGAAGTCCGGCGATAAGGGGGCATAGGTATGTTCACGATGAAGAAACATATATCTCGCCGCGCTGTTCTGCGCGGGGCTGGTGCGGCCGTCGCGCTGCCGTTTTTGGAAGCGATGGTTCCAGCCTTCACTCCCGTAGCGAAGACGGCGGCAAGCCCGTTGATGCGGTTCGCGGTAGTCTTTGTGCCGCTCGGCGAACGGCCGGGCTATTGGACACCAGCGAAGGCCGGCAAAGATTTCGAGTTCACGCCGATTCTCAAGCCTGTCGAACCCTTTCGCGATTCGATAACTATCGTCTCCGAGCTGTGCAATCCACTCGATGGTCATGCGGTGAGTGTCGCTGCGTGGCTTAGCGGCACGATACCGTTCCGCACGATCGCCGAGAATGTGCATGCGGGCATCACAATCGATCAGGTCATCGCGAACAAGATCGGCCAGGAAACACCATTTCCGTCGCTGGAGCTCGCGACGGAAGATTTCACGGGTTGGATCGGCGGCTGTGACACAGCTTATAGCTGCGCGTATATGAACACGATCTCCTGGAAAAACCCGACGACGCCGCTTCCGATGGAAATCAATCCTCGCGTGGTGTTCGAGCGCATGTTCGGACGGCCTGGCACGAAGGCGCAGCGCGTGGAGCGCATGCAGGAAAATCGCAGCATTCTCGACTCAGTGCGAGCTGACGTCGCCGATCTCGAGAAACGGCTCGGCACCAAGGATCGTGCGCGGCTCAATGATTACCTCGATAACCTTCGCGAAATCGAACAGCGGATTCAAAGGTCGGAGAAGCAGGCTTCCACAAGCGTCAATCTACCCGATGCGCCGATCGGCATTCCGGAATCGTTCGATGAACACGCGACGCTCATGTACGACCTGATGGCCGTGGCTTATGAAGCGAACATCACCCGCGTCATCTCATACATGAAGTCGCGCGATGCTAGCCAGCGTGTGTATCCGAACATTGGAGTGATGGAACCGCATCACGCGATGTCGCATCACGGAAACAATCCGGAGAAGCTTGCGGGGCTAGTGAAACTGAACACGTATCATATGACGCTGTTTGCGAAATTCCTCGAGCGATTGAAGGCCACGCCGGACGGTGACGGATCGCTGCTCGATCATTCGATCATTCTTTACGGCAGCGGAATGAGCGAAAGCGATACGCATTCTCGCGTGAATCTTCCGACGCTTCTCGTCGGCGGAGGAGCCGGGCTCATGAAGGGTAATCGGCATATTCAGGCTGCCAAAGAAACGCCGATCGCGAACATGTTGGTATCGCTCGCCAACAAGTTCGATTGCGATCTTGAAAAACACGGAACACTCAGCACCGGAACCATGGAGATCTAAGGGACGAGATTATGAAACGCGCCGTCCTGCTCGGTCTCCTGATGTGCGTTGCTGTTTCTGCAGCTGTCCCTGCCAATCTCATCGATGCAGTCAAAGCCGGCGACGGCCAGGCCGTGCGTGCTCTCTTGAAACAGCGCGCCAATGTGAATGCTGTTGAAGCGGACGGCATGACAGCGCTTCATTGGGCCGTTCGCGCCAACGATATGGACACTGTGCAACTCCTCCTTCGTTCGGGCGCGAATGCGAAAGCTGCAAATCGTTACGGAGTCACTCCACTTTCGCTGGCGGCGGAGAACGGAAACGCCGCCATCGTCGAGGTTTTGATCAAAGCGGGCGCGGATACCAACGCCACGCTTCCTGAGGGCGAAACGGTTTTGATGACTGCTGCGCGCACAGGAAACGCGGACACCGTCAAAGCGCTCATCGCTCATGGTGCCAAGGTCAACGCGATAGAAAGCTGGCAGGACCAGACTGCGCTCATGTTCGCCGCGGCTGAAAACCACGCCGCCGCAGTAAAGGCGCTCGTTGACGCGGGCGCGGAGATGAACCTGCATTCTAAGGTGTGGAACTTTCCTGAATACAAATACGAAACCAACGGCATGGCTGTCTTTCAGTTGCCGCGTGGAGGTTGGACAGCTTTGATGTTCGCAGCGCGGCAGAACGCTACGGACGCTGCCGCGATGCTTGCGGATCTGAAGGCAGATCTGAATGCCGTCGATCCCGACGGCACTTCCGCACTGCAGTTGGCGATCCTCAATGTGCATTACGACCTGGCTTCGATGCTGTTGAGAAAAGGCGCCGATCCGAATGTTCCGGACAATTCAGGGATGACGGCGTTGTATGCGGCTGTGGATATGCGTTCGCCCGCGGGCATGATGACGCGGCCGAATCCGAAGTTAACTGCCGAAATCGATGCGGCCGAGATGGTGAGGATACTTCTCGCGAATGGAGCGAATCCAAATGCGAGGCTGAAGAAGCCCATTATCGGAAGGCACAACAATCTTATCGGCGACACCTCGCTCGGTGAAGGAACCACGGCTTTAATGCGTGCGGCCAAGACGAACGATCTTGCAATGATGCGCGCGCTGCTCGATGGTGGCGCCGATCCGACGCTCACGTTGAAAGATCGAACGACTACTGCGATGGTCGCAACTTCGCTCGACGCGATCAAAATGCTTGTGGAACACGGCGTGGACGTGAACGCCTTCAACACGAATGGCCAATCGATTGTGCATAGCGCGGCCGGCCGCGGCGCGAATGCCATCCTTCAATACGCCGTTGAAAAAGGCGCTCGACTCGATAGAAAAGACAAACAAGGACGCACGCCGCTCGATATCGCTGACGGCGGTGGCGGTGGGCGTGGCGGTCGTGGTGGTGCGCGCGGCGGTGGTGGTGGCGGTGGCGGCGGTGGCGGCAATCAGGCCACAGCCGAGCTAATCCGAAAATTGATGGCCGCGAACGGGAAGTAAAGATTCGTGAAAGAACCGGAGTCGAGCAGGAGCTGTTGCCCAACACCCGTTATTGAAGGCGAGCCCCTTCTCCCTCCGGGAGAAGGTGGCGCGAAGCGCCGGATGAGGGCTTGCGAGCCCTCACCCGGCCTTCGGCCACCCTCTCCCGGAGGGAGAGGGCCCTTCCTTCACATTTGCGACGCAATTGCGACAGCAACAGCCCCTTTCAAGGAGGGGAATAAGAGCCTTGCTTCGATTCAGCGGCTCGTATTGCTTTTATTAGTTTTCGGTCTTTCATTTCTATCCGCTCATGCCCAAAACAACCAACCAGCAAAAATCTGGGACGGTATCTTCACCACGCGCCAAGCCGCACGCGGCAAGGCGGAATTCGATCAGACCTGTTCGCGATGTCACAACCTCGCACTCATCGGCTCCGAGAGAGGACCCGCAATCAAAGGAGCGACATTCCTTTCGCATTGGGACAAAGGCACGGTCGCAGACTTGTTCATCAAGATTCGCGACACGATGCCCCAGGGCGGTCCGGGTACGCTGAACGAAGACGTCAAGATCGATATCCTTTCTTACATCCTGCTGCAGAACGGCTTTCCCGCCGGCGCCGGCGAACTGAAGAACAACATCGCTTCTCTTGAAGATTTCCGTCTGGCCAAGAAAGGAATTTGGGACGGCGTCTTCACCGCATCGCAAGCTGAGCGTGGAAAAGCGGCACTGCAGCAGAATGGTTGCAACGGCTGTCATGGGGCCGAACTCGATGGCGCTCGTGGGCCATCGTTGAAAGGCGAACGCTTCATCACGGCTTGGGAGAATGGCGGCCTCGATAAGCTCTTCACCAAGATTCGCGACACGATGCCTCCTTTGAATGCGGAACAGGTCTCCGTCAATACGAAGGTCGATATCGTTGGATATCTGCTTCAGGTCAACGGTTTTCCTGCCGGCTCCTCTGAACTACCTGTCGACATTGCTGAGCTGAGCGATCTGCAAATTGTCAAGAAGGGCGCCGCCACGGGTGTTCCGAATTTTACGCTCGTGCAGGTCTTGGGTTGTTTAACTCAAGATCAGGCTGGGAAGTGGATTCTGGCGAACTCCACCGAACCATTGGCGACGAAAGAAGATTCGGCAAGTACAGCAGACTTGAAGGCCTCCGAAAACCGGCAACTCGGAACCGACACGTTTGAGCTCGTGAGTGTCAGCGCCTCATACAAGGCCGAATCGCACAAAGGCCACAAGATGGAGGCGCGTGGTCTTCTTTACAAAGACCGGAATTTCGCCGAACTCAACCTTACCTCGCTCGCGATGCTGAGTTCTAAATGCGACAGGTGAAAGTAATGGACAACGCGCGTTACGCGTAAGAAGATAACGGCAAACTAGCGATGAAGAAAAGTTTGCACCTAGCCGGTTTGATTGTTATGGCGGCAGCGGTATCCGGTGCCGTACGAGCTCACGCGCAATCACAAATTGCTGCCTCGACCACGGCGACTTCCACTCAACGTGCATTCCTCGATCGGTACTGCGTCGGCTGCCACAATCAAACAGCCAAAACAGCCGGCCTCATGCTGGACCAGATGGACTTGGCGCATATCGGGCCGAATGCGGAAGTCTGGGAAAAAGTCGTACGGAAGCTTCGCGCGGGTATGATGCCTCCATCAGGAGCGCGGCGGCCCGATAAAGCAACGATCGATACCTTCGCTACTTCGCTGGAAAGAGAACTCGATCGCTATGCGATAGCCAACGTTAACCCTGGGGCTCCGACTCTTCACCGTCTGAACCGAACCGAATACGCGAATGTCATTCGAGATCTACTCTCGCTCGAGATCGACGCCAATGCGTTGCTGCCCGCGGACGACTCCAGTTACGGGTTCGACAACATTGCGAGCGCATTAGGGATGTCGCCGGCGCTGATGGAGCGGTATCTCTCGGCGTCGGCGAAGATCAGCCGTCTTGCGGTGGGTGATGTCACCACTGTTCCAAGCGAAAAGATATACCCTGCGCCCGTGGATCTGACGCAGACCTATCACGTTGAGGGTCTGCCATTCGGCACGCGTGGGGGAATGCTCATTCGGCACACGTTTCCCGTCGATGGCGACTACACGATCGCCACCAAGCTTTCACAATCCGGCCTGCAAGCCGCGAACATCGCGAATGCCGAACAACTCGAAGTCAGCGTGAACGGTCAGAGGATAAAGTTGTTCGATCTTCAGGGGCCGCCGCCGGATGCAGAGGCTGGTTCAAGCAGTGCCCCAAGTTTCCAGGTACGGATTCCGGTCAAAGCCGGTTTGCAATTGATAGGCGTCACATTCGTTGCGAAGAATTACGCTCCTGCCGAAGATACGCTGCAGCCGTACTTCCGAAGCATCATGCCCGGGAACGTCTGGACGACCGTACCGCATGTCGGAAGCGTCACAGTCAAGGGTCCTTACGAAACCAAGGGTGTTGGGGATACTCCGAGCCGCCGCCAGATTTTTGTCTGCTATCCGGAAAATCCGCAGAGAGAAGCAGCCTGTGCCCGCGAAATCATCTCGAAATTATCGCGCCGCGCGTTTCGCCGGCCTGTGACCGACCAGGATATGGAAGCTCTGATGGTTTTTTATCAGCAGGGCCGTGAGAGCGGGAATTTCGACGAGGGCATCAAGGCCGCACTGCAGCGTATTCTCGTGAGTCCCGATTTCATATTTCGGTTTGAACGCGAGCCGGTGAAACCGGGTGAGATCTATCGCATCAGCGACGTTGAACTTGCTTCTCGTTTGTCGTTTTTCTTATGGAGCACTGCACCTGATGACGAACTGATGAATCAGGCGACCTTAGGCAAGTTGAAGGATCCGGCTATTCTGGAAAAGCAGGTACGGCGCATGCTGGCCGATCCCCGCTCAATGGAACTTGTGAACAATTTTGCCGGCCAGTGGCTGTTCTTGCGGAACCTACAGAGCCTGATTCCGGCGACGGAAGATTTTCCAGACTACGACGACAACCTACGGCAGGCCTTCCGTCGTGAAACGGAACTATTGTTCAACAGTATCGTTCACGAAGACCGGAACGTGGTTGATCTCTTGACCGCGGATTACACGTTTCTCAACGAACGCCTCGCGAAACATTATGGGATTGAGGGTGTCTACGGAAGCCAGTTCCGGCGTGTGTCGCTTGGCGCCGATAGTCCACGACGGGGACTCCTGGGTCAAGGAAGTATTTTGACGGTGACTTCGTTAGCGACGCGGACTTCGCCTGTTCTGCGTGGTAAGTGGATCCTTGAAAACATTCTCGGCACTCCACCGCCGGAGCCTCCACCGAACGTTCCTCCGTTAAAAGAGAACGGCCCGAAACCGAACGATAAAAGCACAGAGGTCATTGAATATCCCTCAGTGCGCCAGAGAATGGAAGAGCATCGAACGAATCCTGTCTGTGCAAGCTGTCACAAAATGATGGACCCGATCGGCTTCGCGCTTGAAAACTTCGATGCAGTCGGCCAGTGGCGAACTCGCGACGGACGCAATCCGGTCGACGCGGCGGGTCAACTGGTCGATGGCACGAAGATCAACGGACCTGTGGATTTGCGTCAGGCGCTTTTGGGTTATTCGGATCAGTTTGTGCGTACGGCCACGGAGAAGCTGATGACGTACGGATTGGGCCGAGGCGTCGAGTATTATGATATGCCCGCGGTTCGGTCGATCGTCCGGCAGGCGGCTCGTAGCAATTATCGATTTTCGTCACTGATCGTTGGAATCGTCGAGAGCACACCGTTTCAAATGAAGAGGAAGATGTAGTCGCGGGCTTTAGCCCGCGTTGAGGAGGACAGAACATGTTCATTGCGAAAAAACACATTCCACGTCGAACTTTTCTACGCGGTGTGGGTGTAGCGGTCGGCTTGCCGTTGTTTGACGCAATGCTGCCGGCGCAGACTCCATTGAGCCAGACAGCAGCGAATCCAAGAACGCGTGCTGCCTTCCTCTACCAGATGCACGGCGCAATCATGCAGCAATGGACTCCTAAAGAGACCGGTGCGAACTTCGAGTTCACGCGCATTCTGAAACCGCTCGAGTCGTTCCGCGAGCAATTGCTCGTTGTCAGCGGGCTGGAAGTCAAGACGGCGGGTCCCGCTCCCGGTGAAAGTGGCGGTGACCACGTGCGTTCTGCTGCGGCTTTCCTCAGTGGCGCTCGTCCGAAGCACACTGCAGGCGCGGATGTGCATCTCGGCACGACGATCGACCAGGTGATTGCGCGGAAGAATGGTCAGGACACGGCGTTGCCGTCGATTGAACTCGGAATTGAGGACGTCGGCTACACCGGCATTTGCAACTATGGATACAGTTGCGCCTATGTGAACACGATTTCCTGGGAGACTCCCACGAAGCCGCTGCCCATGGAGATCAATCCGCAGGTGGTCTTCGAACGTTTGTTTGGCGACGGCAGCTCAACGTCGCAGCGCCAGCTTCAGAAGCAGCGCGACCGCAGCATCCTCGACTCGATCACACATGATGTCGCCGGTCTTCGGAGAATACTCGGTCCCAGTGACCGCTCGAGACTGAATGACTATTTGGACGATGTCCGCGAAATCGAACGACGAGTCCAGCTTGCCAGCAAGGCGGCGACAGACTTGCCGGAAGCCCCGATTGGCGTGCCGCAATCCTTCGACGAGCACATCAAGTTGCAATTTGACTTGATCGCGTTGGCACTCAAAACCGAGATCACGCGCGTCGCGACATTCATGTATGGCCGCGACAACACGAATACCACGCATCCCGCCAGCGGCGTTACGGTGTCGCATCATGGAGCGTCGCACCACGGAAACAAGCCCGAAGGGTACGAAACTTTTACCAAGATCAACACCTACTTCATTCAGTTGTACGCGCATTTGTTGGACAAGCTTCGATCCACACCCGACGGCGACGGCACGTTGCTGGATCATTCGGTAGTTGTTCTAGGCAGCAGTATGTCCAATGCGAACGAACACGATCACGCTCCCGTGCCAATGCTCGTCGCCGGCAGGGCATCCGGCCGGATCAAGGGCGGACGTCACCTCCGGTTTGCTGATCGAACTCCGCAGTCGAATCTGTGGCTAACCTTGATCGACCGATTCGGAATTCCCATGGAGTACTTCGGGGATAGCACGGGCCAACTCGAGATTTAAACAAAATGGGGACAGTCCCCAATTTCTTGTAGTTCAGAAATTGGGGACTGTCCCCATTTTGTTTGGCGGCTAGAACTGCAAACGAAGTTGTCCTTGTAGTGTCCTGTTACCCGTCTTGGAATTGATCTCACCGAATGTCCCTGAATTGATGTTCAAATTGGGCGCTCCGGGAGTCGGGTGATTGAATAGGTTCTGCGCATCCACACGCAACGTCAGATTCTTCGTCTCGCCAATCCTAACGCTCTTTTGTACGTTGGCGTCGAAGTCCCAGGTTCCGGGTCCCTCGATCGGGCGCAGTCCCAAACTGCCGAGTTGCCCCGGAGCAGCATTTCGCAAAACGATATTGCCCTTGGCATCCGCAAGCGCCGTGAGCGTGCAGAACGAAGCGAGTGTTGACGCGACACTTGCACAAGACGGATCGGCCACTCGTTGATACTGCTGTGAAAAGTAATTGCCGAACGCATTGCCCGGTTTCAAAGGCCAAACGACGTTTCCTTCGCGCGGAAAACCAGCAACAATGTCAGGAGTTCCCAAAGCGTAGATCGTGTTGCCGCCGACGATATTCAATGGCGCTCCAGACGTGAGATTGACGATCGCTCCAACGTCCCAGCGCTCGATCAGTCGCGCGAGCCAACCAGAACTCTTACCCGCAATCAGACGGCTCGGACCGAAAGGTAGCTGAACGACGCCGTAGCTGCGGAAGTCGTGAGCACGATGCGTTACCTGGAGACTGTAGTCGGCATTCCGGTTCAGGAGATCACGATACGTTCCATTGAAACCACCACCAGAGTTGACGCCACCGCTTGTAGCGAGGCTCCGGCTCCACGTGTAAGTAGTTTGATACGTGATGCCATGCGCCGGCCGCAAGGTGAACTGCGTTTGCAACGAGTGGTAATTCGAGCTATCCGAATTGTTGCGGTAGTTGATCGTGGCGAACTGCGGATTGACGACGAATAAATTTTCAGGAAACAATCCGCTGGATCGGAGTGTACCACCGGCAACGATCTGACCCGCCGGTTGAACGGTGCCGATATTCGTTATGTTCAGGGCTCGAGCGACACTTGCGAAGTCGCCATTTGCGACAAAACTTCGGAAAAGTGAATTCCGGCGCAACGCCTCCGATCCTGAAACAGCCGTACCCACGACACCGCTTCCGAGATTCAGACCCTTGAACATCTGGTCGAACATCGGCGCGTCTCCACCGGCCCGCGTGATTTCCAGGGCTTTGATCAGGCCGTTATTCCTGAAGTCGGCTTCGTTGAGGTTCATCGTCGAGTGGAGCTTCATGCCACGCGTCCCGATATAGCGGACATCCAGCGTCATATTCGAGGCGACGGCCCGGGTCACCCCAAACGTGAAGGTCTGAACGTACGGCGTTGTGTAGTCGGGAGCGTAGATGGAGAGATTCTGCGAACGCTCTGTGATGGGGAAAACCGATGTTGGCGTGGCCTTCACCGGCAGAGGAACGGTAATGTTAGAGAAATCTCTGTATGTTCCATTTCCCTGGTCCGTCGGTTGATAACCGAGGCCGGGCATGTTTCCAACGTCCGCGTCGATCCACGAGAGGGTGTTGCCCGGCAACTGATAGGCGATTTGGTATCCGCCGCGGATCGTGGTTTTGTCTTTACCGCCCCACGTGGGCGACCACGCGAATCCAACCGCGGGTGCGAAGTTATTCTTGTCACTTGGCCAGATTCCTTGATCCGGATACTGCGTGCCTCTACCGGTCAAAACAATTTGGGTCAGATCGCCCTTCTGCGGTGTACCGCCGGACATCCAGTCATTGATACTTCGGCCGGAGTAACCGAAAACCGCTTGGTTGCCGCCTAATAAATTCCGCGTCCAGTTCTTGCCCGTAGCGCTCTCAAAGTACGGCACACGGAACAAGTCCCAACGGACACCGAGATTCAGAGTCAAGCTGGGTGTGATTTTCCAATCATCCTTAACGAAGAAATTGAATTCGTTTTGAATCGCCGTCCGGATTCGTCCGTAAGTTTTCGGCGGATTGTCCTTGCTGTAATAGGTATCGCGGAAATCGACGAACTTGGTATCTGTGGGCTCGCGGGTTTCAAATTTCTCTGTAATGCTGTCTACCGAGCCGGACAGCGACAACAAGAGGTTTTGCGCGAGCACCTGATTCGGCGTCAGCAGCCCGGAGACCTTGTCGATGCCCGTCACAGGAATATCGCCGGCGCCCCCAGTGACGGTCGGCATCAGACCTCCTGCCGACCAACCTGTCGTAGACCCATAGCGAAATTCAACACCAGCTTTGAAAGCATGATGGCTCTTGGTCCAACTCAACGAATCAGTGAACGTGCTCAAGGGACTCGTGTTCCCAAGGTCTCCGTTGACTCCTCCTGTGATATTGATCATGTGGCTCGGAAACAAAACCGGACTCTGATGAATTGGAATGCCATTGATCTTCGTCATGAAGTCCATGGCCTCCTTCGCGTGCGTTGAAGAGTGATAAGCGGGATCCCAGTAGAGAGTCGTGACGCGCCGGCCCCACTTGAATTCATTGAGTACCGTTGGCGTGATCGTGGAGGTCAATTGAGCTGTCATCACCTTCGGATACTCGGAGATCTCACCGCCCCAACCTGTGGGCCAGAACTGCACAAGGTTGTTGTCGCTGTAGTGGGATTCGTGAATAAACGTTCCTGTCAAAGTGTGATTCTGATTGAAATGGTGATCGATTTTGACGTTGAACTGTTTGCGCCGGTACGCGTCGACGTTTTCTCCGGTCCCACCGGCTGGACCGGCGATCGTGCGGCGAGTCCATCGATGCACCGCGGTGTTCAGGCCATCGACCGATATTCCGCCTATCATGCTCGGTCCATCAAACGCGTTCGCGTGAGGCATGAATCCGATTAACTTCGCCATGAAACCCGAGGGATCCATGCGTGTCCGGGATGGATCGCCGGGGTTGAGCGCGTCGCCGAACACGCTGAAGCTGCGTAGCGCGATGGGTCCCGGCAAGTTCACGAGCCCTGAGGGGTCAACCGGGTTACCCGCTTTATCGACAACAGGAGCAACAACGCTGGTCGTGCCGATCCCATTAGGGCGCACATCGGCATTTCCGTTGTTGACCCCAGGGAAAAATCGGAAGATGCCTTGCCGGGCCGTGTCGGTCAAGACGACCGTGCTGACGTTTTCCTTTTGCGATCCATCCTGACCGTCGAACATTCCAAAGAAAAACGTCTTGTTCTTAATGATTGGACCGCCGACACTGGCCGTGTACTGCGGCCGGTTGTACCACAATGGCGCGATGCCTTGCCGGTTGTTCGACCAAGTGTTGGCGTTCAGAGCGGAATTGCGGACGTTGAATGTCAATCCGCCGTGGACCTGGTTTGTGCCGGATCGCGTTCGCATTTGGATCTGCGCTGAACCGCGTCCTTCAACGTCCACAGCCGCGACGACAACGCGCACTTCATCGACCATGTCGGGGTTGATGAAGGTGGCGGTCTTCAAACCCTGAACGTGCTTGCCGGTATTCATCGTCACGCCGTCCATTGAAATACCAACGTTGCCGCCGCCGGTCGTGGTTATTCCAGCGAATGTCGTGTCCGCATGGCCGTCACCGCGAACACCGGGAATGACTCTCGTGGCGATGTCCATCACGTTACGGCCGACGATCGGCAGGTCCACGACCTGTTTCTGAGAGAGCGCATTCCCAATCGATGATGACTGTGCCGTGAGAAGTTGGTCGGCTGCTACAGACACCTCTACGGACTGCGCGACAGCGCCGACTTGCAGGGTAAAATTCTGGCGAATCTGTTGTGATGTGCCGAGTGTGACCTGGAATGTTTGACCTTGAAAGCCCGGCAGGGAAGCCTTGACCTGATAAGAGCCGGGTTGAAGACTCGCGAATCGGTAAGTCCCGGACTCATTCGTTACCGCCGTCGAAACGACGCCGGTCGCTGTTTGTGTCGCAGTGATTTCAACGCCTGGAATTAATGCGCCGCTACCATCGGCGACGGTGCCGCTCAGTGTCGCGTTAACGACCTGCGCGGATGCATTCACCACCAATAAAAAGCACGTCATTACTGCGATCGCAATAAGCCATCCCTTCATCACTCACCTCCTAAGGTTTTGAAAACCCATCATGATCAAAAATCGAAGTGAAGTTGCGCCGCGAGCACGCGGCTTCCGGTTTTCGTGGTGATTTGCCCGAATGTTCCAGAATTAATATTGAGATTCGGATTCGCTGGAGTGGGATGATTGAACAGATTACTCGCGTCGATCCGAAACGTCAGATTCTTAGATTCCGCAATGCGGATGCTTTTTTGAATATCTCCGTCGAGACTCCATAAACCCGGTCCTTCAATCGTGGCCAAACCCAACGTACCGAGTTGTCCAGGCGCGGCATTTCGCAAAACGATATTGCCCTTGGCATCCGCAAGCGCGGTGTTCGTACAAAAAGCCCGAAGGTTGGACGCAACGGCGGCGCATGCAGGGTCCGGTACCCTTTGGTACTGCTGATCGAAGAAGTTGCCAAATGCATCGCCGGGACTCAACGGCCAAACAACCTTCCCTTTCCGGGGAAACGAGCCGACGATGTCAGGCGTGCCCATCGCATACAGCGTCGTCGCGCCGACGACATTCAAAGGAGCGCCGGAGCTGACGTTCAATATGGTGCCGATCTTCCAACCCTCGATTGCCCTTGCGAAGAGACCGGAACGGTTACGAGCCAGAAGCTTGCCGGGCCCGAACGGCAGTTCGTATGTGCCGAAGGCCCGGAAATCGTGCGTGCGGTGGGTCGGTTGAAGGCTATAGTCTGCATTTCGGTTTTGCAGGTCTCGATAAAGCCCGTTGAAACCGCCTGTGGAGTTCACACCGCCGCTCACCGCAAGGCTGCGGCTCCACGTATATGTGGTCTGATACGTGACGCCATGCGTAGGTCGCAGGGTCACCTGCGTCTGCAACGAATGGTAATTCGAACTGTCGGAGTTGTTACGATATGTGATCGAGGTGAACTGCGGATTGGTCGAAATGAAATTTTCCGGAAACAAGCCACTCGATCGCAGTGTGCCGCCTGCAATGATCTGACCAGCTGGTTGTACTGTTCCGACATTGGTGGTGTTTAGAAGCCGCGCTACTGCTACGAAATCGCCAGTCGCGATCAAACTTCGGAACGACGAATTCAAACGCAGCGCTTCGGACCCGGAAACCGCCGTCCCCACGACACCACTGCCGAGGTTAAGACCTTTGAACATTTGATCGAACATCGGCGCATTTCCGCCGGCACGGGTGATTTCGAGCGCCTGAAGCAATCCGTTCCTTCGGATTTCTGCGTCATTCAGGTTCATCGTCGAGTGGAGCTTTAAACCATGCGTGCCGACGTATTTCACATCCAATGTCAGATTCGAAGACAGTGATCGAGTCACTCCGAGTGTCAACGTCTGAATGTACGGCGTCGTATAGTCCGGAGCGAAGAGCGCTAGACTCGTGGACCGCTGAGTCACCGGGACGACTCCCACGAATGGCCGCTGCGTCAAAGGTAGTGGAACAGAAATGCTCGTGTAATCTCTGAACGTACCGTTCCCCAAATCTGTTGGTGAGTAACTCAGCGAGCTTCCCGTATCCACGCTGATCCACGAAATCGTGTTGCCGGGCAATTGATAGGCGATCTGGTATCCGCCTCGAATCGTCGTTTTATCCTTGCCGCCCCAGTTGGGCGACCACGCAAAACCTACTGCCGGACTGAAGTTGTTCTTGTCACTCTTCCAAATTCCTTGCTTTGGATACGGCGTGCCTTCGCCTATTGCGACAATCTGCGTTAAGTCGCCCTTCTGCTGTGAACCTCCCGGCATCCAGTCGTTAATGCTGCGACCTGAATATCCGAAGACCGCTTGATTGCCGCCCAATAAACCCTGTGTCCAGTTTTTGCCTGACGCGCTGGACTGGTACGGCACGCGAAACAGGTCGTAACGCAGACCGAGATTCAGAGTGAGACTGGGAGTAATTTTCCAATCATCTTTGATGAAAAAATTGACCTCATTCTGATGCCACTGCCGCATGACGCCGTAGCGTCCTTCGGGATTGCCTTTAAGAAAATACAGGTCACGGAAGTCGCGGTAGTCCGTATCCGTAGGTTCGAGCGTTTGAAATGTTTCAGAAATGCTTTGAACCGATCCGGACAACGACAACAACAGGTTTTGCGCCAATGTGATGTTGGACGGCAACAGCCCGCTGACCATGTCGATGCCCTTTACGGGAACGTCGCCGGCTCCACCAGTGACAGTGGGCATGAGGCCGGCTGCCCATCCCTTCGACGATGCATAACGAAATTCAATGCCGCTCTTGAAGGCGTGAGTGCCTTTGGTCCAGCTTAGAGTATCGGTGTAGGTGTATAGGGGGCTCGCGTTGCCGCTGTATGCGCTGCCCGCTGCAAGAACGTTCGATGCGAATAAAACCGGACTCTGGATGATCGGGATGCCGTTGATCTTGGTGAGGAAGTCCCAAGCCTCCTTGGCGTGCGTCGAAGAGTGGAATGCAGGTATGAAATGAAGCGTTGTTTCGCGGTAGCCCCATCGAAACTCGTTCAATAGTGTGGGCGACAACGTTGAGGTCAACTGGGCCGACATGACCTTTGGATATTCCGTTACCTCACCGCCATAGCCCTTTGGCCACGGTGATACGAGATTGTTGTCGCTATACCGGCTTTCGCGGGTCGCGCTCGCACTCAGCCTATGACTCGGATTGAACTGGTGATCAATCTTGATGTGATACTGCCGGCGGCGGAGTTGGTCGATATTCTCTCCAGTAAAACCGGAGTTGCCGCCGACTGTATGGCGCACCCATCGGGCTGTCGCTGTATTTAAACCATCTGTGCCGGAGCCATTGAAGGCATTCGCGTGCGGCATGTAGCTCAGCAGTTTTGTCATGAAACCCGTCGGATCCACGCGCGTTCGGAAAGGATCGCCTGGATTCAGGGCATCCCCAAAAACACTGAAGCTTCGTAGCGCTAGTGGTCCCGGCAAGTTCACGAGTCCTGAAGGGTCAACGGGATTACCGGCTTGATCGACAACAGGAGCAACAACGCTGGTCGTACCAATTCCATTAGGCCGTACATCGGCATTCCCGTTGTTGACTCCAGGAAAGAATCTGAAAATGCCTTGCCGTGCAGTGTCCGTCAAAACTGTCGTGCTGACGGTTTCGCGCTGTGCTCCATCCTGCCCATCGATCAGACCAAAAAAGAAGGTCTTATTTCGAATGATTGGTCCACCAAGGCTGGCCGTGTACTGCTGCCGGTTATACCAAAACGGCGTGATGCCTTGCCGATTGTTGGACCACGAGTTCGCGTCTAGAACAGAGTTTCGGATATTCCAAGTTGCACCACCGTGAAACCGGTTCGTCCCCGATCGTGTGCGCATCTGAACCTGCGCGGAGCCGCGGCCTTCGGGATCCACAGCCGCGACGACCACTCGGACTTCGTCAACCATGTCGGGATTCACGAAGGTGGCCGTGCTCAAACCGTGGTCGTGCCTGCCGGTGTTCATCGTGACACCGTCCATCTGGATACCGACATTGCCTGTGCCGGTGGCCGTGATGCCGGCGAACGTTGTGTCAGCCGTTCCTGTTCCGCGAACGCCCGGCATGATCTTCGTCGCGAAATCCATCACGTTGCGTCCGACCAACGGCAGATCGACGACCTGTTTCTGTGCGAGCGCGTTTCCGACGGAAGCTGATTGTGCGGTTAGAAGCTGGTCGGCCGCGACGGATACTTCAACGGCCTGCGTCACGCCGCCGACCTGGAGAACGAAGTTTTGGCGTATTTGTTGAGCCGTTCCTAATGTGACCTGAAACGTTTGCGGTTGAAAGCCGGGCAATGCCGCGCTTACTTGGTACGGTCCCGGTTGAAGGCTGCCGAAGCGGTAGGTCCCGGACTCATTTGTCACGATCATCGAAACGACGCCGGTGTCGACCTGCTTCGCCGTTACTTCGACTCCCGGAATCAACGCCCCAGATGAATCGGAAACCGTTCCGCTCAGTGTTGCGTTGATGACCTGGACGAACGCGATCAAGGCAAAAGAAAGGCACGCCATCGCTCACCTCCGCGCGGATTTCGATAAATGATTCGTATAGTTAAAGTGGGGGTAGTCTGCCACAAAAAGGCACAAAATTCACAAAAGGTTTTCTTCTGTGATCTTGTGCCTTTTTGTGGCTAATTCTTTGCCGGTGCAGGAGCTGCCATCAGCTTCTTGAGGAGTTCGACAGTCTTTTGTTCTCGGCGAGGAGACTGTCCTTCGAAGGAAATGCCTTCGGCCCAATCCAGTGGTGTGCGTCCCTTTTCTGGAGTACCTGCGACGTTGCGTTCGCTGGCCGTATCTTTTGCGAAGACGTTTGCACCATGATCGACTAGAAACTGAACAGCCTCGGGAATGCCTTTGAATGCCGCTCCATGAAGTGCGGTGACGCCGGAAGGCCCACCGGAATTGGGTTTTCCGTCATTGGTTCCGTTGATGTCGTTGCCGAGATCGAGACACAACCGAAGCGACTCGATGAGGTTTTCATTGCGCGTATAAACCAGGCTCGGCAGCCAGCCGATTCCAGCGGCCGCCATCAATGGAGTGGTCTTGTCCGAAGCTGTGATATTGGGATCGGCCCCGTACCCGAGTAGAAGGCGCATGGCGACGACATCATTCGAATATGCCGCTCGCAGAAACGGCGTCGCGCCGACTTCAGACTGCCACGTCGGATTGCCTGCCCCTCTGTATGGCAACTTTGCCGTAAGCCGGGCATTCACATCTGCTCCGTGATCGAGCAGCGCCCTTATCAGGACCAACGTGTCCATGCCGTCTGGCTTCGGTTGAGGAATGTCAGTCACCATGTAATTGCGTTGGTCGACCGCTGCATAAAGAGCGGCGCGTCCTTTGCCGTCGGCGATATTCGGATCCGCGCCCTTCTCCAACAGAAACGCTGCGAGTTCGTAGTGAGCGTTGATTATTGCAATGACGAGAGCGCTGGTTCCATCGGCCATCGTCAAGTTCACATCGGCGCCGCCCTCGAGCAGCACCCGTGCGGACTCTTTATCATTCTGCCGGGCCGCGAAAATCAAAGCCGACATACAACCGCCGCCGGTTGCTTGAGTCCGAGCAGCACCGCCTGCCTGGCCGAAAATGAATTCCGGCCGGGGAGCATTCTTCGGAGGACACGACGGTTGAGCACGCGGGGCATTCTGCGAATTCTGTGCAGGAGTAGCGCCACGGGCGCCGCCACCGCCTCTTCTTCCGGCGGGGGGAGCGTCGGCGTTCGAGCGGGCATTCGCATCGGCGCCATGTTCGAGAAGCAGTTTGACAACCGCTGGATGGGATTCCGCTGCGGCCCACATCAATGCGGTATGGCCCTTCGAGTTTTCTTTGACGTTCACAGATGCTCGGTGGTCGAGCAAAACCTTCACGGCGTCCACGCTTCCGGTACGAGCAGCCATCATGATTGGAGTTTCGCCCAACGCGGACAGGGGAGCGTTAACGTCCGCTCCCGCATTCAACAACTTTTCGATCATCGCGGCATTTCCGTTCATGGACGCGATCGCAAGCGGAGTCACTTCAAACCGATTTGTAGCTTTCACGTTGGCGCCCGCTTGAATCAGAACGTCTACCATCTGCAGGTCGTCCAGTTGCACCGCCCAGTGGAGCGCAGTGGCGCCATCGGCCTGAGGAGCGTTCACGTCGGCCTTTTTCTGGATTAAAGAGCGTACGGCCGATATGTCGCGATGCATCGCTGCATCTGCAACTTCGCTTCCCGCGCTCTTTCCGTTTGCCGCCCACAGTAGTACGAATGCGCAGCATCCCGCGATCAGACGTCGAACGTTCATCCTCGTGTCTCCTCGGAATGCAATGTTATATTGAGCGGTAAAAATGACGAAGAAATATGCTTACCAACGCAGCTCGGTCCCCGTGGCAAGTCTTGAAGCTGCTTGCCACGGGTCCTTGCGTCACGGCTAACCAGAGGCCGCGGCCGGGGCGGCTTTGGGCGGATCTTCCGGTACAGGCGAGGTACGCTTCCGATGTCCGGTTGACTCGATGCGCCGCGCAACTTCCCACGACGCGAGAGCAGCAGGATTATCCTGGAGCGTATTGACAACGAGCGCTTCCAGGCGTTGCAACTGCTCTTGAGCGTCTTCCATGGTTCTTTCGAACTCACGGATCGCGCTCGAGCGAATCGCTCGGCCTTGGGTTTGACCCTGGATCGCACTCTCGAGTTCCTGAACCGCCGCTTTCAAGTCCTCCAACCGCAGTCCATGCTGGAGAAACTCGCCTTTCAGCGATTCGGCGTCCGCCGCGAAGGCACGGCCGGCCGCAATCAACGCGGAGTCCGTACGCTTCGAAGGCAACTGGAACTTGTCAATGTTCAACGCCTGCGCGGTTTGATCCATCCTCTCGAGTTGCGCTCTCAACGCTTCTCGAGCCGAGATCCGCGCCTGCCGGCTCACTCGAATCTGCGCCTGGCCCAACACCTGCGAACTTAGCTGCTGCGATAGTTTGGCCACCGCCGATCCGAGCGCCGCGACGATCTCGTTCGCCGCGGTAAACTGAGGAAACTCACCCACGTGCTTGGTTCCAAAATCAACCACTCGCGTGAGCATCTGGTACTCGTGAATCTTCAAACGTTTCATAAACCCTCCTTTAAGGTTTACGGTTAGTTGGTTTTCGGTTTCGCGTTTCCTGAGTCTCGGTTCCGGCTCAGTTGCCTTCATATAAGGCACGGCCCTGACCGAGGCCTTCGCGAATAACCACATTCGAGTTTTCAACGAGTTAGGTTTCCTTCCGCAGCTGCAACTGCAATTTCGCATGACGCAATGGTCATATTGCATGACCGAATGGTCATGTCGCGCGCTGCAGCGGGAACTTTGCAACTTGCAACGGCAAGTTTGCCGTCCGCAACGGTATGTTCCGCAGCCGCAGCGGCAAGTTTGCCGGCTGCAGTGACAAGTTTTGAACTCGCAACGGGAGTTTTGATCTCTGCAACGACAAGTTCCGCACCTGCAACGGGAAGTTTGCAGCCTGCAACGGTATGTTCCGCAGCCGCGGCGGCGACTTTTTTGCGTGAAGGGGTACCTTCCGCAGCCGCACTGATAGCTTCGAAATCCGCAACCGCAACTTCCGCAGCCGCTACGGGAATTGAATATTCAGATTCCGGATCAGCCGATGCAGGTAACTATGACTGACGTCGAGGATATGGGCGGCTTCAGGAATATTGCCGCCGCTTTGATGTAATTGGATTTGCTGAACTCATCGGCAGCGGAGAAATCAGTTCGGCACGGCTACGACGAAGCATCCCCAGTTTTCAATTATGAGCCTTAATGTCCGCCTACCTCCGTTTCTTTCGCGAAATCCAGAATACATTGGGCCACAGTCTCCGCCATTGTGAGGGGCATCCAGTGTTCGGCGCCGGGAACGATACCCAGGCGGGCATTCGGCAATGCGTCGGATAAGCGCTTCGCATGAATCGGAGGAAAATGTTTATCGTGCTCGGCCCAGAGCACGAGCGTCTGCGCTTGAATGGAGGCATAGTCGTCGGCGAGACGTCGCAATGTTCCTTCATAAGCGGCGCACATCCTGATGATGAAGTCACGCACCTCCCGGCGCCTGAAACTTTCCCACATGTCGGAATAGAGGTCCGCCTCGAGTTGTTCTCCGCGAGGTAGGAACGTACGCACTGCACGACGGAAAACAGCGCCGGGCAAATGACGCAGCGCCAGGCGATTCCATCCGAACTTTCGAAGAATTCCGATTTCCCACGACGTGACCTCGTTCCACTGAACGAGTGAATTCATGATGACCAGCGATCTTGCTCGATCCGGATTTCGAACGGCGAAAGCGAGCGCGGGCTGGCCGCCCATGTCGAGACCGGCGATGATTGCTTTCTCGATACGCCACGCGTCCAGCAGGACCCGAAGACGATCGGCCATGTGAAACGGCGAGGCGCCGCCAGGCCAGGCTTCGCTGTATCCCATTCCAGGCCAGTCGAACGCGATGACCTCGAATGCCCGTTCGAGACGCGGCGCCAGCTTCGACCAAACCTGCAGCGTATCCGGATAACCGTGTAGCAAGACGACAGGTCGACCTGAGCCCAGCCGCGCCACGCGAAGCCGGTGCCCCGAGTGCGTTTCAAAAGTCGTCGCCAGCATTCAGCCAATGTCCTCGATGAGGCAGTTCGCCGCGAGCACCCCTGAGATCGCGCAGAAACTCACCCATTGTCCGGGATGCGTGGAACTCCCGGCCAGATACAGCCTGCGCAGATGAGGACTGCGATGGGGCAGTCGTCCCTTGCGCATGAATCGCGCAGTCATCACGGGATTCATGCTGTTGGCGTACAGCTTATACTCCGATCCCCATTGGTGCGGAATTCGTTTGGCCAATACGCGAACGACGGAGAAGCCCTTCTGCCACCACTCTTCGGCCAATAGCCGATCGAGGTATTCGAGTTGAATATCCGGCCCGCCTCTTTCCGCGGCGACGTAATCCATCGGTCCCAGCAAGCGGGCGGGAAACCAGCTATCTTGTGTTGATTGATGATCGAGGACCGCAGGCTGAATCAGCAGCCGGCATTTCTCATGATGTTCGCCGAGTCTGAAGCGGAGGTAGTGCGAGGAGTTCATTCCCCGCACTGCCAGATAGGCGCACACACCCGGCGACTGCAGCGGAAGTTTCTTCAATCCTTGCGTAGCCGTTGGAGGCGTCTCGAGGAGGTGCAGATACGTTCTAATGCCGGAGCAGTTAGACACGATGGCAGAAGCCGCAATGAACTCGCCCGTGCCCGTTTCCACGCCAGTTGCAATTCCGCTCTCAGAACGAATTCGTGTGACGTCCACAGAATATCGAAAGCGAACGCCGGCCCGCTTCGCGGCAATCTCCAGAGCGTTCGGAATTGTGGCGATCCCGCCTTCGGGATAATACGAACCGGCCGTGTGCATCAGGGCCGGCACGAAAGCCATCGGGCTTGGAGCCTCAGCCGTGGTTTGTCCGGCAACCTGCGTCCAGACGCTCAACGCTTCCTGGATCGGCACGGGTAAGGCTGCATCGGCGAGCACCGTCTTCAGCGACTTCATGAGAAAGGGTGCATACCGCCACGCCCCCCTTTCCAAGAGTCGAAAGGCACCGGGATTCGACATCTGCAGCATCGGTCGCAGCGCGCTGGAGATCCTTTCCATTCTGGTCACGAAGTTCAGATAACGCTTGCCGCTTTCCGGCCACTTCGCATCAAAGCCTGCAGCGGTCTTCTGAAGATGAGAATAGAAGCGGACGCATGTGCCGTCGGGCCACTCGACCTGGTAAACGTTGTCGACGGACCGGAGTGCGATCTCACGATTGAGCTCGAGGCCGAGCTGCGCGAAAGCCCATTCCAGTCCCGGACGGTCCAGCAGGATGTAAGGTCCGGCGTCGAAGGTGAACCCGCTCTCACACATTGCTGAGGCAAGCCCGCCGGGTTCTGCGCGAGCTTCCAGAAGCTCGACCTGGAACCCCGCCCGAGCGAGCCGTAGCGCGGCAGCAAGCCCTCCCACCCCGGCGCCGATGACCACAACAGGCGCGGTCATTCTCTAGATGCTCTTTGAAGGCGAAGTCCGAGCAGCGATCTCGTAAAGCCGCGACCCACGCGCTCGAAGAGCGTTTCGGGCCGGACATGAGGGAAAGCACTTTGGTCCATCTGCGGGACAAAGAGCGATCCCCGGCAGCTTCCCATCACGTAAACCGGAAACGCGATAAGGCTGAGAAGTGTGGAAGTCTCGCTATGGTAAGGATCGCGCCATTCTTCCAGCGGCTCGTCTAGTCCGACCACTTCCGTGCGGTCTGCGGGATTTCCAAACCAGTGACAGGCCGCTCGCAACACGCTGGAGTCGCGCACATTGCGCATGCCCATGTGACGCGCGGCAACAATGTCCACCGCGAGCGCATCCGTTCCGGCGTAAAAACGCAAGGGCTGCTTCGGCCTCGGACAGCCCATCACGCCGACCAGACCGTCGGCTGCGGATTCGTAGGCGTCGAGAATCGCGAAGTGCGGCGGGAATTGATCCAACAGCATCATGATCGCTGTTTCGCGCTGCGCCTGGCGGTCGACAAAAATGAACTCGTCGCAGCGCCCTCCCATCCACTCGACATTACCGACCGTCAGATAAGCGAGTTCCACAGGATGGCTGCGCATCTTCGCGAACGAGATGCGAAAGTCGGCCTCCTTCCACGGGCGTGCCACACTGTGCTGTCCCATCCCGCGGAAATACGAATGAGGCACCTGCTCTTCGGAAGCGTCCACGATGCGATAGCTTGAAGACTGGATCTGGAAATATGCGGCGACCTCGTGCACGGTTCGGCCGTTAAAGAACTTGTCGTAAATGTTGCGAGCCTCAATCGCGACAACATCGGCACAGCCGATTTCCTGGAGATAACGCGCAAGCGCGTCGAGCAATTCGGGATCGGTAATCATCGAAGTGTCGCGGCGATCGTAGCCGAGCATGAAGGTCGGCTTGATCGTGATCTGCAAATCTCGAACGTGTTTTCCCAGCGACTCTGCGCGGCTTCGGATGCAGTCTGGCAACCTCGCTTCATCCAGGCAGCGGCGGAACATATCGAGCTTCTGTCCAAGACTTGTCCCCTTGATGACAAATACTCTTCCGCCGCTTCCTAAGGAGTTGCGCTTGATGGATTGCGTTCGCATGTTGCGGGCCAGAAAGAACTCGCTCACCGTTCCGATCTTCTCTGCCAGGCTTTCTGCGGATTCGCATTCGATAAGCGCGTCGTTTTCATCCAAAGCGTCCGCGAGAATCTGAAAGACCTGAGCGTGTCGCTCTTCATCGGACTGCACACGACGAAAATCCTCGTGAGTAGCGGAGGGCAATCCCGGAATCCTAGCAGCAAGTTCGGCCATCCGCTTCCAGCACAGCCACGCTGTTTTCTCCGCGTCAACATTGAACGCGCAGAAATTTCGAAACGGGCCGTAGTCGAGATGACGCCGGATTTCGGCGGGAACTTTGCCGAAGAGAGACCCGGCGCGGGTGACGATCGTTGCCCATGCGCGGGAAAACGGAGCGGCAGACCATGAGACATGCTGACGCACCGAGGCCGACCATCCTCCGATAACACCAGCCGCCTGGCGTCCGAAGGTTCGAACGCGCAGAGGCCAGCTTCCAAGTCTCAGCAGCGCCCCGCGAACATAGATCGCGTGCATCTCCTCATCCTTCCACGCCCAGATGAGAGCGTGCTGAATAATCTCGCGCACTTCATTGCTCACCCGCATCGAGGCCAGGCGCTGCCGGACGAGATCCTCGCGATACCCCACGGCAACAAGCTCTTCGCGCTCCAACGCGAGCAGACACAAAGCCACAATCTCATCCTGAGGCGAATCGGCGTAGCGGCGGTCCTGCGCTGCCAATTCGCGTTCAAAGCTCTCGTAGATGGTACCCATCGCGACTATATTCGCATAGGAGCGCCTTGGCGGTGATGTGTTAAGGCAACATGTGTCCAGGCTGAAGGCGTCTGGTCCCTCCTTCGAGGAGCGGACGTCTTGAAACTCACAACGGCCGGCGTGACGAACAGCGTCCAAATCTAGAAGACAAATTTCAATCCAAACTGAATCTCCCGGTTATGCGTACTGGTCGTTGTGATTCTTCCGCCGGCATCGTTGTAGGAACCGTCTTGAAGAATCGGTTGCACATTGGGCTCGCCAAGATTCGTATGGTTCAAAACATTGAAGAATTCCGCGCGGAACGTGAGGGTCTTATTGCTCGACCGTAGCCGGAGGTGCGATACCAGTAAGTAGAACCGCTGACTTGTGCTCGGTGGCACTCCGCGCGTCCAATTGCACTGCCCAGTGGAGCGCGGTGGCGCCATTGGCCTGAGGAGCGTTCGCGTCGGCCTTTTTCTGGATTAAAGAGCGTACGGCCGATATGTCGCGATGCATCGCTGCATCCGCAACGTCGCTTCCCGCGCTCTTCCCGTTTGCCGCCCAGAGTAGTACGATGCGCAGCCTGCCGCGATCAGACGTCGACCGTTCATACTCGTCTCTCCTCAGATGGCAATGTTATATCCCGTTCGCGTAATTTGCGCAATTGGCGGCTATCATTCGTAGCGGAGCGCGATGATGGGATCCACCTTCATTGCGCGGCGCGCCGGCAGGTAGCAGGCCAGTAAGGCTACTCCAAGCAGTATCGCCGCCACGGCGACGAATGTCAGCGGATCGCTGGCACTCACTTCGTACAGCAAACTCTGCATCAATCGTGTCAGGGCTAACGATGCAACCAACCCAATGCCGAGTCCTGCCACGGCCAGGAGCATTCCTTTCTTCAAAACCATTCGAAGGATGTCGCCGGCTTGGGCGCCCAAAGCGACCTGTAGTCCGATCTCCTGGGTGCGCTGAGCGACAAAATAGGAGAGCACGCCATAAATACCCAGCATTGAGAGCAGCAACGCGAGTCCGGCGAATGTGACCAGCATCATCATCCCCAACTGCCGCGCGGCCGTTTCGTCGCTCAGAATTTCATCCATCGTGCGGATATCGGAAATCGGCTGGTTGGGATCAATGGCGTGGATCTCGCGGCGCACCGCAGCCGCCAGACTTGCCGGCTCAACCGACGTGCGGATCACCAGATCCCGTGGCCTGTAAGCAGCGCCCGTCGGGATCTGCCGGAATGGGAAGTACATTTCAGCTTTCACGGGCGCATCCGTGGCCATTTGACGCACATCGGCGGCGATCCCGACGATCGTTGTCCATGGCGCAGGCGAATCTGGCCCGCCGATTTTGAAGCGTTTGCCCAAAGCCTCGGTGCCTGGCCAATACTGACGCGCCATCGTTTGGTTCACGATCGCCACGCGCACGGACCGCGCATCATCGCTCATGGCAAATGGGCGTCCTTTCAAGAGCTCGATCCCAATCGTTTGGAAGTAGTCTTCGCTGATCTGTCGAAAGTTCGCGTCGTAGACAACCCCGGGTTCGGGCTGACGGCCCTCCGGAATAAATGAGTTCGTGCCGCCCTTCCACACCAGTGGCACGGAAGTGGTGTATCCGGCGGAGATCACACCCGGCAGCGATTTCACGCGCGTCAGCACCTGGTCGTAAAAATCTGTGCGCCGCGCGAGATCGCCGTACTTCGTCTCAGGCAGCTGAGTCCGCGCCGTCAAGACGTGCTGGGGCCGCAGTCCGGTGTATTGCCCGCGGAGATTGAGGAACGTCTGGATCAACAGACCAGCTCCGACAAGCAGCAGCATTGCCAGCGCCACTTCTGCAATGACCAACGCGCTGCGAAAGCGAGTGCCGCTCTGGAAATCGGTGCGGCCGCCGCTTTGCTTCAAGATTTCGTTCAGATTCACGCGCGCTGTTTGCAGAGCGGGCACTAACCCGAAGATGAAACCGGTAAGCAATGCTACGAGCAGCGTGAAGGCCAAGATACGCCAATCCAATTCCAAGTTCGTCGATATCGCCATTCCCACAGGCACCATACGCTCCAGGAAGGCGAAGCTCCATCTTGCAAATATCAATCCGATCAGCGAGCCGGCCGCCGCCAACAGCATGCTTTCGGTGAGAGCCTGTGCGATGGTGCGAGCGTGGCTCGCGCCTAGTGCCGCGCGGATGCCGATCTCCCTCTGACGCTTGGTCGCGCGCGCCAACAACAGGTTGGCGACATTGGCGCAGGCAATCAACAACACAAATCCGACGGCGACCAGCAGCATGGTGAGCTGGCGGCGCACGTCGCCGGCCAATTCTTCGCGCAGCGGCACGACAACGGCTCCTAATTTACCGTTGAAAGCTTGTTCCGGATAGTCCTGTCCGATGCGCCGCATAATCGCTTGAGTGTCCGCCTGCGATTCCGCCAAAGTAACTCCCGGCTTTGTCCGCCCAACGACAGTCAGATAGTGCCTGCCGCGATTGTTCAGCAGGTCTCGCGTGAACGCGATCGGCACGTAAATACCGATGTCTTTCCGCAGAAACTCGAAACCCACCGGCAGCACTCCAACGACGGTGTACTTCTCATTATTAAGGAGGAGGTCGCGGCCGATGATGTCGCGCTCGCCGCCATATCGGCTTTGCCATAAACCATGGCTGAGCATCAGCACCTTCTGACCTTCGGGAGCGTCCTCTTCGGTGGTAAAGGATCGGCCGAGCACCGGCTTTGTGCCAAGCAGCGGGAAAAAGTTTTGGGTGACACCATAAGCTTCAACGCGCTCGGGTTCCCCATCACCTGTCAAATTGAAGCTGCGCCAATCCAACGCTGCCACATCTTCGAGTGTCTGACTCTGCGCCTTTATGTCCGCATAATTCGCAGCCGAGGGAGTGTTATGCGGGAAGCCGGCGAACGAAAGATCCTCCCACACGATGACGAGCCGCTCAGGATCGACGAAGGGCAGCGGCTGAAGCAGAACGGCATTGATCAGGCTGAATATGGCCGTGTTTGCGCCGATTCCCAGCGCTAGCGTCAGTATCGCGACTGCGGTAAACCCAGGGCTGCGCCGCAACAATCGCAGCCCGTGACGTACGTCTCGCCCGAGATGTTCGAGCCATGGCAAGCCGCGCTGGTCGCGCATCGCCTCCATCGCTTGTGCGACGCTACCGGCTTGGAGCCGAACCGCGCGCGCCTTCTCTTCAGGCGAGCCCCTTCGCCGCTGCAAGTCTTCGGCCGCGAGTTCTAAATGATTCCGCAGCTCTTCCTCTAACTGACTGTCGTTCGGGTTTCGCCGGAGTGTTCCCCACAAACGGCGCATCCATTCGCGCAACCTTGACATGGAAATCTCCTCTGCTCACGACAGGACTGCTTGGATGATGGACACCATCCGGTCCCACTCCGCTTTTTCCTCGGCGAGTTGGCGCCGCCCGGAAGCGGTGATGCGATAGAACCGTGCTTTCCGGTTGTTGTCGGTGACGTCCCACTCCGCTTTCACAAATCCTCGTTGCTCGACGCGCATCAGAGCGGGATAGAGCGTTCCCATGTTGAGGCGCAGAGCCCCGGCAGAGACTTGCTCTAACCTCGCCGCAATCGTGTAGCCGTGCGACGGGCCAAGCGTAGCCAGGGTTTGGAGGACCATTAGATCCAGTGTCCCTTGCAGGACATCCGCTTTGTCGCGTTTTCTATTAGACATGCCAATGGAGTATGGAGACACTCCATTAGGATGTCAAATGAAAAGTCGAGTGGGTAATGAGCCGCCAATTGCGCCAATTACGCAAAACCATGGCGTAATTGGCGGCTCATCTTCACCGCGGTAGAGCAAACACCATGTACTGACCGGGGCCGGCCGCAGAAATCGGATTGCTTGCGGAAGGGCGAGGCTGGAACACTCCAGCGCTGCCGACGGGCACGGCAATGTATTCACGCCCCGCGACTTGGTAAACGGCCGGAACGCCTTCCTGCGAACCCGGAAGATCGTATTCCCATAGAACCTTGCCGGTGTCTTGGTCGTAGGCGCGAAGCTTGCGATCCGAAGTGCTGCCCGCCAGGATCAGTCCACCTGCCGTAACAACAACGCCGCCACGCGGGGCAATACTTCCGATGCCCTTGCCCGAATCACCCAATGCCGTGACGCTGCCGTGGGGGACCTGCCACAAAATGCTTCCGGTGTTGAGGTCGTAAGCCGTGAGCTGGGACCACGGCGGTCCCATGATGGATAACCCGCCCACGCCTTCCGGCGTTGCTCCCGTCGTCATGAAGTCATAAGGCGCACTGTATTCGACAAAGCCCTCGGGACGATATGCCCGCGGGGCTGCAGCGCCGCGGCCATCTTGCGCTCCTGCGCCCGCGCCGCCGCGACCTCCACGTCCACCACCACCACCACCACCACCACCACCGCCGCCCCCAGCGCCTCGGCGGCCGCCGGCGCCGGGCTCAGTGATGCGAAGGTAAGTTGGCAGTTCTTTCGAAACGATATACATCGCTCCTTTCGTCGGATCGACAGCGGAACTTCCCCAATTGGCGCCGCCATTGTGGCCGGGCAATTCGATCGTGCCGCGCATGCTGGGTGGAGTAAACAAACCTTCATTGCGTGAGTCGCGGAGCCGTTGGAGTGCTGCAGCTTTGAGCTCGGGTGTTAGAAATGGATTGATGTCCTTTTCGGTGAAGGACTGTCGCGCAAATGGACGAGGCAAGGTCGGAAACGGTTGCGTCGGTGACGTGAATTCGCCGGGCACGTCCGATTGGGGGACAGGGCGTTCCTCGATGGGCCAGAGAGGTTCACCTGTCTTCCGATTGAACACAAACAGGAAGCCATGTTTGGTTGGCTGCGCCACGATATCGACATTCTGGCCGTTATGACGCACTGTCAGAAGTTTCGGCGCCGTCGGAAGATCGTAGTCCCAAAGATCGTGGTGCACGATCTGGTAATGCCATAGCCGCTTGCCCGTGTTCGCATCGAGCGCCACAAGACTGTTCGCGAAGAGATCGTTGCCTTTGCGATTTCCGCCGTAGAAGTCGTAGCGCGCCGTTCCGAATGGAACAAAGGCAATGCCGTTCTCCTCATCCACGGTGAACTCGCTCCAATTGTGAACTCCGCCGGCAGCAGCGCGGAGCGTTTCGGCAGGCCATGTGTCGGCGCCGAATTCGCCGGGTTGGGGAACGCTATGAAAAGTCCATTTCAGTTTTCCGGTTCGCACGTCGTAAGCGCGAACATCACCCGGCGTCGAGTCGTAATTGGCGCCGCTGGCTGGCAGCGAGACAATGATGGTGTCCTTATAGATGCGTCCGGGATTGCCGCCGGGGCGTCCCACCACACGGTCGGACTCGGCGCTTGGGTCAACTCGGCCGTTGTCGCCAAAGGTCATTATGGTTTCGCCGGTCTGCGCGTTGATCTCTTTGATGAAGCCGCCATTGATGAAAACGAGACGTCGATCCGACCGATCCTGACTTTCCCAATAGTTCATTCCGCGGCTTCCCGTTCCACCGGCGTTCGACCACAGTTCTTTCCCCGCCGACGCATCCAACGCGACGATCGCGGCCATCTGGCCCGCGCGCGGAACGTACATCTCGCCATCGACAACCAGCGGACTCGTCGAAGTGTTACCACCGACCGGAAAAGTCCATGCAACCTGGAGCTGTTTCACATTGGTCTTGTTGATTTGTTTTAGAGATGAATACTGAGACGAGTCGACTCCGCCGCCATAGCTTTTCCACGAATCGAAAGATCGGCGAACGGGCACCAGGAAAGCTGCCGCGGCAACGAGAATCCCAAGCACAGCCTTCTGCATGACTGATCCTCCTGTGAAATTGTTGGTGGAGTATACACGACTCGCAATGTGATAACTTGCATCCACCTTTGGAGGACGAGTCGGATGTTTCGAGTGCGATTGGCAGTGATGGTGATTCTGGCGGGATCGATGTTGTTACTGGCTCAGCGGCCGCGGCAAGTCGACGATGCGGCGCTGAAGACAGGCAGCAAGACCGGCGGCGAGTGGATCAGTTATGGCGTGAATTGGGCGGAGCAGCGTTATAGCCTGCTGAAACAGATCGACACGTCGAATGTGAGCCGGCTCGGATTGGCATGGTCGCAAGAGATTCCTCTTGCGCCGGGTAATCCCCAGACTCATCAGGAGGAGACACCGCTTGTCTTCAATGGTGTGCTGTACGGTATTACGCCGTGGAGCGTCACCTATGCCATCGATTTGCGAACGCACCAGGAAATCTGGCGCGCCGACCCGGAAGTGAATCAGCAGATATGGCAATCCAGAATCTGTTGCGGCGTTGTGAATCGGGGCATTGCGCTGTACGAGGGCAAGGTGATCGCGCCGGTCGTCGATGGACGACTGAGGGCGCTTGATGCGGCGACGGGCAAGATCTTGTGGGAAACACGCGTGTCGCCCGAAAACATGGCCTACACCATCACGATGGCGCCGCGCGTCATCAAAGGTGGGAAGATCATCATCGGCGTCAGCGGCGGCGAGTATGCCGTTCGAGGATTTTTCTCTGCCTATGACGTGCAGACGGGCAAGCTCGCTTGGCGCTTCTTCACGGTTCCCGGTGATCCCTCCAAACCTTTCGAACATCCGGACCTCGCAGCTGCGGCCAAGACATGGAGCAACGAGTGGTGGAAGATCGGTGGCGGCGCGGCGGTGTGGAACGGCTTTGCTTATGATGGTGACAACGACATTGTATACGTTGGCACAGGACAGCCCGGCCCGTGGACGGATGTGCACCGAGGTCCTGGCGACAATCTCTATTCCAACAGTATCGTGGCAGTGAGAGGCTCCACAGGAAAGCTCGTTTGGTATTACCAGGAAGTTCCCGGCGACGATTGGGATTACGATTCCATCGCAGACCTGATGCTGCTTGATTTGAGGATCAACGGCAAGAGCCGCAAGGTGATCGTGCATGCTCCTAAGGACGCATTCTTTTACGTTCTGGATCGCGTAACCGGCGAACTTATCTCCGCCGATCCCATTACAAAAGTTTCGTGGGCAACGGGTATCGATCCGAAGACCGGAAAAGCAAGCGTGAATCCCGCTGCGCGGTATCGAACGACGGCAGTCACAGTGATGCCAGGTCCCTCGGGCGGCCACGTGTGGCAGCCGTGGACGTACAGTCCGTTAACCGGGCTGATCTACTTTCCGGGCACGGCCGGCGGTAGTTACGTTTATCGGGCGGATCCGGACTTCGTCGCTACATCGACAGATATCGGATCAACAGGTAGAGGTCGCATGAATATGGGAACTGCTGCCGGTAGAGGTGGTGCCGGACGTGGTGGCGCAGGACGTGGAGGAGCCGGCGGACAACGAGGAGCGAATCCAGCCGGCGCGACCGACGTTCCTCCTGAAGTCGCGGCCGCGAATGCGCAGGCCGCAACGCCGGCAGCGCCTCCACAGACAGAGCCTCCGTCACCGCCGTTGGCTACGATCGGTCCAGACGGTCCAACGGGAAGCGTGCTCTATGCGTGGGATCCGATCGCGAGGAAGGAAAGATGGCGCGCGCCTGGCGGTGGAGCAGGCCCATTTGCCGGCGGCAGCTTGGCGACGGCAGGGAATCTGGTTTTCTCGAGTGTCAACAACCGGCTGCTGGCGTTTCGCGCCGACAACGGCGACAAACTTCTCGAACTCGACCTCGGAACATCGCAGATGGGGCCGCCGATTTCCTTCACGATGGATGGCACCCAGTATATCGCCGTGACTGCTGGTCCCGGCGGCGGGGGCGGCGGTGCCGGGCGTGGCGCGGCAACTCCTCCACGGCCGGCGCATCTATTCGTGCTCGCGCTCGACGGTAAGGCGCCGCTGCCGGGTTCGACTTCAAACTGACGCACGCGAACGCACGAAAGCGAGGATGGTCGCTCCAATCGCGCCTCCGATCACAATCGAAGCACCAATCCAGAAGGCCGCGGTTGCGAACGGAAGCGCGATGAAACCGAGTAAGGGATTGTCTACTGACAAGCCGGCGAAACGAGGTTCTGTCCAGTTGAAAATCCGCGCTGCCCAGTACGTGGGGAGAACCATCGCTCGAGTGCACACGGCGTAGATAGCGATGTATTTGATGAGCATCCAGTAGGGACGCGAATTATTCGTCCTTCCAATCCGGACCGCGAAGTAAATCGGGACAAGCACCGTGTGTAGTGCCGCGACACTCAGCAGATTGCTGACGCTAACGGGCGCGCCGGACCGCTCCACAATCACTCTCAAAACCACAACCACTGCAGCGACGATTAACGGCCACTTGAGCAAAATTCCTCCTCGAAGGAGGGGAATCATACCTCAGTTTTGAATTGGTCTCTCCGAGTGATCGATGTCGAGCACGTCCACTGAAGTTGTCATCGGTTTGGTTTTTTCAGTTCCTTGTACGCGGTCTGAATATTTCCCGCAATGCCCCCGAAGAAATCCACGACTCGGTAGTCCTTGTATCGTGCGGGGAGCTTGTACTCAGCGGCGGCCATCTCCGCTGTCTTTCCCGCTTTGATTTCGTTTTTCACCCAGGCAAGGAATTCCTTGTTATAGCCGGCGTACTCCTGGAGATCCGACGGCTTCATCAAAGCGCTATGGCCGGTGATGATGGTGTCGATGTTCTTCAGGGCCGCGGCCGCCTTTGAGATCGTGTCGGGATATTCGACAGCACTGCCGCCATTGTTTGTATCGATCAGTGGAACGTTCTTTCCGGCGAAGGCATCGCCGGAGTGCGCGGCACGCAATTCAGGAAACACGACCCATGCGTCGCCGCTCGTGTGAGCCCTACCGAAGTAATAAAGATCGATGCGATCCTTCCCCTGGCCGATGGACAACTTATCCTGGAATGTCCTTGTCGGGATGAACTTCGCCTTGGCGCCGCTGAACTCGGGCATCTTCTGCATATTGGTTTTCGTGTTCTCGTGCGCGACGAATTCAACATTGCCGGTGAAGAATTCATTGCTGCCGGTGTGATCCGAATGCGTGTGCGTGTTGATGATCATCGTGACGGGTTTTTGCGTCACCGTTTTTACTTTGTCGAGAATCGACTGCCCGTTGCCCGGTGTCTTCGTGTCAACGAGAACCACACCGACATCCGTAATGAATACCGCAGTATTCCCCGCGCCATAATCCGGTGTGACGACCATGTAAAGATTGTCTTTGACCTTCTGGATTTCAAGTCCGGTCTGCGCTTGATTCTGCATCCCTGCCGCGACGACAGTGATGACGCCGAGTGAGACGACCATGCTCAATACAAGTATTCGTTTCATAAGGGTGTTCAGTATATACAGAATTCCGGGACGGTTGCGTCGTTTCCCTAATTCTGTTTTCCAGAATTAGGGAAACGACGCAACCGTCCCGGAATTCTATTCTTGTGCTTTTTTGTGGCTGGTCTTGAGATATGATCCGCGGACTATGAAAACGACGCGAGAAACTGGATGGGCAAATTGCTACTACATCCGCAGCCAACCTGTCGGTCGTCCAACTCACCGATCCATGGGGAACTTCCATTGAAGTCAGTCAAGGCCTGAAGGCCGTGAAATAGATGCGAAGGAAGGAGAAGTTCATATGAAGTCGAAAGGAATAGTGATTACTACAGCGGGTTGTCTGGGCGGCATGGTCGCGATGGTTGTTTTCGCTCAGGCGCCGGCCCCAGCTGCGCCGCAGACTGGGCCTGGAGTGCAAGCGCCGGCGGACTCGAAATATCAAGAATGGGTTACGAGCAAATGCAAGATGCCGCCTGCGCCG
>JACXTT010001475.1_pt1 | contig 39110 bp, 31 predicted proteins | sample 9270951 | NCBI WGS metagenome assembly JACXTT01 (sample SAMN15532306, study PRJNA645909) | rock metagenome | isolation source: weathered quartz diorite | place: Puerto Rico | collected 2017-06-21
GCAGTCTTGCTTTGACCTTTAAGCGCCTTTGTCCGAACCGAGCAGCAGTGTCACCTGTATGTCGCGTTGGATGTACGCATTCCCGTAAGTGCCAGCCGGTGGCGAGTCCCGGATCTCGTGGTTTTCGCCGATGAAGTCCCGGGAACGAAGTACCCAATCGCGCCTCCATCTGCCGTCACCGAGATTCTGTCGCCGGAAGACAGCCTTCACGATTTGCTGTCCAAATTCGACGAGTACGTTGCCTGGGGTATTCCGAATGCTTGGCTTCTCGATCCGGAGCACCGGCGAGTCTACAGTTATGCTCACGGCGACCTTCTTAAAGTTGATGCGATTGAAATCCCCGAGCGTGGGTTTCGGCTACCAGCGTCCGAGATTTTTGGCTGACGCCTACAAATACTTCTTCAGCCATCCCAGCACTTCTTCCATGTGATAGCGCGCGTTCTCGCCCGACAGCACCCAGTGGTTCTCCTCCGGAAAAATCACCATCCGCGCGGGCACTTTCTGCCGCTGCAAAAGCTTGTACATCTCGAACGCCTGCGCGAGCGGCACGCGGAAATCGCGCTCACCATGGCTGATCAGCATCGGCGTTTTGAAATTGGCGGCATACTTCATCGGGTTCTGATCCATCCACTGCCCGCCCAGCTCCCACACCGGGCCGCCGTTGTGGCGCTCCCAATACCAGCCGCCGTCCGTCGCGCCCCACATCGAAATGTTGTCGCTCAAGCCGGCATGATTGACAAGACACTTGAAGCGCCCGCCGGAATTCCCCTCGAACCATGCCATCAGGTAACCGCCGTAGCTGCCACCCGCGGCCGCCTGCCGGGAGCCGTCGATGAACGGAAACTGCCGGATCGCTTCATCCGCCGCCTCCAGGATCTCCCGCCCCGGCCCGCGCAGGATGTCGCTGTGGATCGCCTCCGCGAACGGTTCGCCGAAGCCGGTGGAGCCGGTGTAGTTGGTCATTAGCAGCACGTATCCCTGCGATGTGAGCAGATGGTAGTTCCAGCGGATGAAGAACTGGTCCTTGGTCATGTTGTGCGGGCCGCCGTGCGGAAACAGCAGAAGTGGATATTTCTTCGACGCGTCGAACGCCGGCGGCAGCACCATCAGGCTGTGAATCCGCTTGCCGTTTTTCGCCGTGAACCAGAAATGGCGCGTGGGCTGCCAGTCGATTTTCGCGATGCGCTCCGCGTTGAAATCGGAGAGCAACTGGTGACGCCCCGCTTCCCGGTCGATCCGCACCACGTCCGGGGGATGGATCATCGACCCCCAGTTGGCGATCAGCCGGTCGCCCGCCATCGACAGGTTCGAGTAGCCGCCTTCAGCCATCTCGAAAGCGGGACGCACTTCCCCGCCGTCCGCCGAAGTCCGGAACAGCTTGTCCAGGCCGTGCTCTTCGGCCGTGAGGAAAATGGTGCGTCCGTCGGCGCTGAACACGAAGCTGTCGACCGACCGGTCCCAGGCTTCATTCAGCACTACAGGACGGGCCGGCTGCGGCCAAGCCACTCGCGTCAGCCGGGACAGGCTATACAGCCGGGTTTCGTCTTCGCGAGATTGCAGAGCGTACAACGCTTTTCCGTTGGGATGGAATTGCGGATGATCGTAGCTTTCGCGGCCTGACGTCAGCGGCTTGGGCTCGCCGCCGGCGGCAGACGCCTGATAGAGGTGAGTGAACGCCGCCGTATAAGCCGTGACACCGGCGTCGGTATGAGCGACGAAGACGACCGACTGCCCGTCCGGCGTCCACACCGGCTCCAGATCTGTCTCCGCGCTCAGGCCATGCGGCCCGTCGAATCCGGGCGCTGCGGCGAAGCGCGTTCCGGCCAGCAGGTCGCGCGCCTGCGAGCCGGAGTCCAATTCCTGCACGAACAGGTGCGGACGCAGATCGTCCAGCCAGTGGTCCCAGTGATGGATGGGAAAGCTCTCGAAGACTCGGGCCTTATATTTGCGGGTTTTGCGCTCGGCCGCGATCTTCTTGTTTGCCGCGTCGTCCTCCGCGCCGGGGTAGACCATGCTCTGAAACAGCAGAGCCTTGCCGTCCGGCCGCCACTTCGGCGCGTACGCACCGGTCGAAAGCGAAGTCACGCGCATGGCTTCGCCGCCTTCCAGCGCCAGGACGTAGATCTGCGGTTCGTCGTCGCCTTCGCGCTTGGCGGAAAACGCGATCCGCCCGGAATCCGGAGACCAGGCCACGCCGCTCTCACCCGACTTCGTCGACGTCAGACGGCGCGGCCGCGCGGATCCGTCGACGGGAACGATCCACAGGTCCGACACCTGCTTGCCGGAATCATAGGAAGGCTCGGAAACTGAGACTACCGCCCACTTGCCGTCCGGGCTGCCGACTGGCGCCCCCACGCGCTTCATCAGCCACACGTCTTCGTGTGTGATGACGGATTTCGCCGCCAGCGAACAAAGTGAAAAAAACAGGCAGAAAACAAGCCTTCTCATGTGGAAAAGGGTAGCATGGCCTTCATGCGCATCGGCATCCACACGCCCAGCCAGGGCTCGCTCGAAAAAACCGCCTTGCGGGCCCATGATCTGGGCGCGAACACCTTTCAGATTTTCACTTCCAGCCCCAGGATGTGGCGCGCCTCCTCGCTGTCCGAGCCCGATATCGTCCGCTTCCGCGCGGTACGCGAAAAGCTGGACTTGACGCCGCTGGTGGTCCACGATAATTACCTCATCAACCTGGCATCGGCCGACGCCAATATTCGCGCGCTTTCCGTGCAGGCCTTTCGCGGAGAACTGGAGCGCGCCGACGCCATCGGCGCCGAATACCTGGTGGCGCATCCGGGCAACTACAGGGGCCTCGCGCTCGCCGACGGCCTGGCGAACTTCGTTCAGGGCGTGGTCGAAGCTTCGCGAGGGTTGAAGCTTCACACCGTTTCCCTGCTCCTGGAATGCACCGCCGGCGCCGGCTCGGCCATCGGGGCTCGCTTCGAGGAGCTGCGCGCCATCCGCGAAGTGGCTGCGTGCCTGGTTGATTTTCCCATCGGCTATTGCCTCGACACCTGTCATCTTCTGGCGTCGGGATTCGACATTGCGACCGAAGACGGCCTGCGCGACACCTTGCGCCAGGCCGGCGAGATCCTCGATCTGGAGAACGTAAAACTGATCCACGCCAACGATTCCAAAGCGCCGATTGGCTCGCGGCGGGACCGGCATGAGAATATAGGAAAGGGACACATCGGACTGGAAGGATTTCGCCGCATTCTCGGCCACCCCCGGCTGCGGCGGATGCCCTTCATACTCGAGACGCCCGTCGAGCAGGACGGCGACGACCTCCGAGACATCCAGACACTGAAGAACTTATGCCCGAAAAGTCGTACGATCACCGTGAAGTCGAGCTGAAGTGGCTCGACCGCTGGGAAAACGCCGCCTTCTACAAGGCCGAAGAGGATTCCTCGAAGCCCAAGTATTACCTGCTCGAGATGCTCCCCTATCCGTCCGGCGCCCTTCACGTGGGCCACGTACGCAATTACTCCATCGGCGACGCGCTGGCGCGCTTCAAGTGGATGCGCGGCTTTAACGTCCTGCACCCCATGGGCTGGGACGCCTTCGGCCTGCCCGCAGAAAACGCCGCCATCAAGAATCAGACCCCGCCGCGCGAGTGGACGCTGGCCAACATCGCGGCGATGAAGAAGACCCACCGCCGCTTCGCCTTCAGCTACGACTGGGATCGCGAGCTCTCCACCTGCGAGCCGGAATATTACCGCTGGAACCAGTGGTTCTTCCTGCGCATGTATGAGCGCGGCCTGGCTTACCGCAAGGAAGCACTGGTCAACTGGTGTCCAAAGTGCGCCACGGTGCTGGCTAATGAGCAGGTGGTGGACGGCTGCTGCTGGCGTCATGATGACACTCCCGTCGTGCAGCGCTCGCTGGTGCAGTGGTTCCTGCGGATCACGGCCTACGCCGATCAGCTTCTGGACGGCATGCAGGCGCTGGAAGGGGGCTGGCCGGAGCGCGTCCTGACCATGCAGCGCAACTGGATCGGCCGCAGCGAGGGCACAGAGGTTGACTTCACCCTGGCTGGGACGGACACGAAGATCCGCGTCTTCACCACGCGCGTGGACACTATTTACGGCGCTACCTGCGTGATCCTGGCGCCGGAGCATCCGCTGACCGGGCAGCTCGCCGACGAAGCCGGCCGGGCTCGCGCGAAGGCCATGATCGACGCGCGCGCCAGCCAAGGTCCCGGCGATATCGCCGAAAAGGAAGGCTTCTTCACCGGAGCCCACGCCGTCAATCCGTATAACGGCGACAAAGTGCCGATCTGGGTTGGAAACTTCGTTCTGATGGGTTACGGCACCGGCGCCATCATGGCCGTCCCCGCCCACGACGAGCGCGATTTCGAGTTTTGCCAAAAGTACGGAATTCCGATCCGCCCGGTGATCCGGCCCACCGACGGCGCGCTCGCCGAGGCATCCAAAGAGCCGTTCACCGGCTACGGCGTGCTGGAAAATTCGGGCGAGTGGTCTGGCCTGACCAGCGAGGATGCCCGCCGCCACATGACGGCGAAAGCCGAGAAAGACGGCTTCGGCGAGGGTGCGGTCACGTACCGCATCAAGGATTGGGGAATTTCCCGGCAGCGCTACTGGGGAACGCCGATTCCGATCATCCACTGCGAGAAGTGCGGTGTGGTTCCGGTTCCGGAGGCCGACCTGCCGGTGCGCCTGCCGCTCGACGTGAAGATCACCGGCGAAGGCCAGTCGCCGCTGGCGGCGGACGAGGATTTCGTCCGCGTGAAGTGTCCGCAGTGTGGCGGCCCTGCGCGGCGCGAAACCGACACCATGGACACGTTCGTTGACTCGTCCTGGTATTTTTACCGCTACTGCGATGCAAAGAACGACCGCGCGCCGTTCGACCCCCAAAAGGCGGCATACTGGTTCCCCATCGACCAGTACATCGGCGGCGTGGAGCACGCGATCCTGCACCTGATTTATTCGCGATTCTTCACGAAAGTGATGCGCGATATGGGCCTTGTCCGCAACGACGAGCCCGCCACGCGGCTGTTCACGCAGGGCATGGTGATCCGCGACGGCGCCAAGATGTCGAAGAACAAGGGCAACGTAGTGGGCGGCGACGAGGCCATCGAGAAATACGGCGCGGATTGTTCGCGCCTCTTTGTCCTGTTCGCCGCGCCTCCCGAGAAGGATGTGGATTGGATCGACTCCGGCGTCGAAGGGCTGTACCGCTTCCTCAGCCGCGTTTATCGCTGGGTCACGCGGAACGTCGGCGGCGAGGCTCCGGCCGAAGGCTCGGCCGACCGCGCCGTGCTTCGGAAGCTGCACCAGGTCATCGAGAAGATCACCGAGGATTTCGAATCGCGCTGGCACTTCAACACCTCGATCGCCGCGCTGATGGAGCTGGTGAATGAGCTGTACTCCGCGGAAGGTAAGCTTTCCGGCGCGGTGATCCGGGATGTTGTCGAAAGGCTGACGCTGCTGCTGGCGCCATTCGCGCCCTATCTGGCCGAGGAGATGTGGGAGGAGATTGGACGCCAGGGGCCGGTCTTCAAGCAGCCTTGGCCAGCGTTCGATGCCGATCTGGCTCGCGAAGACGAAGTGGAGCTGCCGGTGCAAATCAACGGCAAGCTGCGGACGCGCATCCGCGTGGCCTTCGGCGCGCCGAACGAAACCGTGGAGGCCGCCGCGCTCGGCGACGAGCGCGTGAAGCAACTCCTGGACGGCAAGCAGGTGGTGAAGTTCATCATCGTTCCCGGAAAGCTCGTAAACATCGTGATTAAATAAGGTGGCGCAGGCGTTCCGGCCTGCGCTCCAGGTATCTCACATATGGAACCACGACGCGATTTCCTGAAAACGGCGGGCGCCGCGCTGACCACTCAAATTTTCACCGGCAAGGTGAAAGGCGCCAACGACCGCATTTCCATGGCCTTCATCGGCATGGGACGCCAGGGCCTGCACAACATGACGCAGGCCTCCAAACTGCCGGACATCGCTGAAATCGTGGCGGTTTCCGACGTCTATCAGCCGCATCTGGAAAAAGCGATCGCGGCCAGCGCCCGCGGCCCCAACGGCGAGTCCAACGCGCGCAAGCCCGCGCGCGGTGTCAAGGACTTCCGCGAAATCCTTAACGACAGGTCCATCGACGCAATCGTCGTTGCCACTCCCGACCACTGGCACGCCTATATGACCGTGGAAGCCTGCAAGCGCGGCAAGGATGTCTATGTCGAAAAACCGATCTGCGTCGCCGTCGAAGAAGGACGCAAGATGGTGCAGGCCGCACGGAAATACAACCGCGTGGTGCAAGTGGGCACGCAGCAGCGCTCCGGCGTCCATTTCCAGAAGGCCTGCGACATCGTGAAGAGCGGCGCGCTCGGCAAGCTCACGTTCTGCCGAACCTGGAACTACTCGAATATGGCCGAAGAAGGCCTCGGCAATCCGGCCGACGCCAAGCCGCCGTCCGACCTCGACTGGGAGATGTGGCTGGGACCGGCCCCGGAGCACGAGTTCAACAAGACGCGTTTCGGCGTCGACCCCAAGGCGTTCTCGCATTTCCGCTGGTTCTGGGATTACGCCGGCGGCATGATGACCGACTGGGGCATTCATCTGCTCGACATACTCCAGATGGGCGTCAACGAAGCCGCCCCGGTTGCGGTTACTGCACTCGGAGGCAAGTACATCGTCAAAGACAATCGCGACACGCCGGATACGCTGCAGGTCACCTACGAGTATCCGGGCTTCCTCGCCACCTATGAAAATCGCAATTTCAACGCGAATTCCCTGTTCGGACATGGGTACGGCACGGTTTTCCACGGCACAAAAGGGACTCTGTTCGTGGACCGCAGCCTCTACCGCGTGATTCCCGAAAAAGGCTCCGACCTCAAGGAATTGGAGGAGAAAAGCTCCAACAACCACAGCCTGGCGCACATGGAGAATTTCCTGCAGTGCGTGAAGTCGCGGCAGAAGCCCGCGAGCGACATCGAGATCGGCCATCGCTCGACCACCACCGCGCTGCTCGGCAACGTCGCGTTGCGCAGCGGCCTGCGCCTGGATTGGGACGCTGCGCGAGAGATCACCGCGCAGGAGCCCGCCCGGCAATATCTGAAGCGTGAGTACCGCAATCCCTGGAAGCTCGAGGTGTGAGGCTCGCGGCATAGGCGTTTTCGCCTGCGTCCGCGTAAGCCAGGCCCAAAACGAAATGATCCTCAGTCCTGAAGAGTACCCCCAGTCCTCAGTCTACGACCTGCTCGTCGCCGCCGAGCGCGGATATGTTGGCATCGACCATCGCTTGCTTCACGCGATCGTTGACCGCGGTGAAGCCGCTGTTCCCGATGTGGTCCGCTACGCCCTCGATGACCGCCCCGACGATCGCGAAGACCTAAGCAACGACCTCGTAAGCATCATCCGCCACCTTCGCGACCCGCGGGCCGTCCCTTGTCTGGTGAAATTCGCCGGCGAATGGATGGACGACATTCCCTCCAACCTCATCCTCGCCTTCCGCGAGATGGGCGCGCATGCCGTGGGAGCGCTCTTGGAGTTGTACCAGCAAGCGGGTGACGACCTCGAGAACGATCTTGCTTACCTTCTGGCCAATCTCGGCGTACGCGACCAGCACATACTGGAAGCGCTGATCGAAAGGATGGAGTACGACGTCACCGACGGCGCGGCCTGCCTGGGAGCCTACGGCGATCCAGCCGCGCTGCCGGCACTGGATGCGGCTGCGGCCGAAGCCACAGAGGATTGGGTCCGCGAGGCCGTCGCCGACGCCGTCCGCCAGATCCAGTCGCCCGAACCGCACGAAGAGGAGCCAGTCGATCTGTGGACGGAGTATCCGGCGGAAGCCGAGCCTCGCTTCGATCTGCTCGACGGCGAAGATGCGTGCGCGTTCCTATCCAGCCCGGTGCCGGAGTACCGCTTCGCGGCGGTCACCGTCCTTTGCGATCCGGATCTGCCAAAGGATTTGTGGGACCGCGTTTTCGAAATGGCGCGAACCGACACGGAGGCGCTTGTGTGCGGCCGCGCCTGGCAGGCGTTGTCGGCTGCATGGAGCCGGGATGACATCCGGAGCGCACTGCGGGCCAAGCTCGCCGATGAAAATACTCCCGATCGGGAGCGCGCCGGCGCGCTGTCCGCAATCGCCATCAATGAAGGCGATACGGCGCTGGTGCGTAGCCAGATCATGGCCTTCTACCAAAAACCCGAAACTCGGGCGCTGGCGATGGGCGCCATGATCGACACCCGGGATTCGCGCTACACGGATTATTTCCCCAGGCATCTCGACGACCCGGACGCCGTTATCGTGAAGCAGGCGGTTCAAGGGATTGGATTTTTCCAGATCGAGGGAGCGGCCTCCAGGCTGGTTCCTTTTTTCGAGGACGAGGATCTTCGAGAAGATGCGCTATTCAGCTACGTGGTTTCCGCTCCTGTCCCGCCCACTCGCCGCGGCATGCGCCAGTTGATCGAGAAGGTCGAGCGGCTCGCGCGGGGCCTCTCCCTCGAGGAAGAACTGATGATTAAATCCACTATCAACGACCTCCTGGAGGAGAGCGCACTGGAGCCCCTGTTCTCCAAGGATGGCGCGATACTGGATATTGAGAGGGCCGTCTCCGAAAAGGTCGGCCGGAACGACCCCTGCCCGTGCGGCAGCGGAAAAAAATACAAGAAGTGTTGCGGAGCGTGATCATGAATCGCCGTTCATTCCTGCAGTTGCCCGCCGCCGCGCCCCTGGCGGCCGCCATTTCCGGTACCCCCTCGTACACAGTGGTGACTCCCTACCAGCCCGCGGCCAAGCCCGGCATGCCGGGGCCTTACCCCGGCCAGGTGGTCTCGCTTCAAGCCGTGAAATCGGTGGACCCCGAAACCGAGGCCGTCGACGCCGCGCTGGTGGCCGAGATGATGCGCCGCGGCATCACCGCCCTCACCGGCGAGCGAAAGCCGGCCGACGCCTGGGCCCGCTTCTTCACGCGCACGGACGAGGTCGGCATCAAAGTCAACTGCTCCGGCGCGCCGAAGATCTGCTCGAATCCGGCGGTGGTCGCCGAAATCGTCAAGAACCTGGTGGCCGTCGGCGTCCCCACGCGGCAGATCACCATCTATGAGCGATTCTCCGATCAGCTCAAAAGCGTGCGCTACCAGGATGTCGTGCCCGAGGGCGTACGGGTGGAAGCCGTAGGTTCGTTTGGCCGGCAGGTGTCGGGGTACGATCCGAAAGTCTACGTGGAGACCGATTTCTTCGGCGAAGACGATACTCGATCGAACATGGTCCGCTGGGTGACGGAGCGCTTCACCAAGATCATCAACGTCCCGAACCTGAAGGACCACCAGGCCTCCGGCGTGACCGGCTGCCTGAAGAACATCGCTTACGGCAATTTCCACAACGTCGCTCGCTCGCACCAGAACGCCAAGACCAACACGCTAACCTTTATCGGCACGCTGGCCATGGTGGAGCCACTGCGTTCGAAGACCGTGCTGCAAGTGATGGACGGGCTCCGCTGCGTGTGGCACGGCGGCCCGTTCTCGCCGAAGAAGAAATACCGCTTCTATCCCGGCCGCATGCTGTTCGGCACCGACCCGGTCGCCATCGACCGACTGCTGCTGGATTTCATCGACGAGGAGCGCAAGCGCCACGACGCCGTCTCCGTGTGGGACCGCAATACCGCGCGCGCTCCGTTCCCCAAGGGCGGCGATGAAGACCCCAACGTCAACCGCTTCGTGCGCGAGCCGGGCCACATCGAGTACGCATCCAAGCTGGGTCTCGGCGTGTACGACAAAGCGAAGATCCGCGTCAAGGAGATCACGCTTTGATCCCGTTCCTGCTGCTGGCTGCGGCGCTGCCCGGGTTGTACCTGGACCAGCCCGCCGATACGGCGGCGGAAGGCGTAAAGAAAGCCGGTGTCGACTGCGTGTTGGTCCCGGCGGCGCGCGCGGAAGAGTGGCGGAAGACCGGAATCTGCGTCAAGGAGGTCGACCCCAATGCGTATGAGAAGGTCGCCGCCCCGGCGGTCCAATATCGGATGAATATCGCCTCCGCCACCAGCGCACCCTGGGTCACCACCAATGCCTGGCGCTTCCAGCGAAAACTGGACAAGCCGGTGCGGTACGAGGCTGCCGTGGGTCAGGCCGCGCTGAGTATGGTGGAAGCTTTCGCATACGGCGTCGACGCCGTAGTGCGCGTGGAACTCGCCGACTTGCCGGCCTTCGGCGCGGTTCTGAGTTTCCTCAAGACGATCCCACCGGCGTCACTCCCGGTGATGGCGAACATCGGCTTCCTGGATGACGGGTCGTTTCAATCCCGCGAATACATGAACCTGATGTCGCGGCGGAACCTGCTCTTCCGCGTCGTCGCCGCGCCCGATCCCAAGCTGGATCTGAACGTGAAACCCGGCTCGGAGGAATTTCCCAAAGCCGCCAATCCCGGGGAATTCGCCGCCGCCGTGCGGGGGAAGCTCACTGACGGCAAGCGCTTGGTGCGAGTGTACGGAAGCGACGTGGTGATCGCCCGGCTCACCGGCGACGGCAAGCGCGCCCGGCTCCACCTGGTCAACTACAGCGGGCGAGGGGTCGAAGGCTTACGCGTGCGCGTGCGCGGCCCATGGACGGGAGTGGATCTGCACGCCTTCCCCAGTGGCAGCACCCCGGCCGCCGATGTCTCGAGCGAGCCTGGCATCATCGAATTCAGCATTGCATCGCTACCGCTGTACGCGGTCGCGGATCTGGAATAATGACTCATTTCCAGCACTCTCTGGACGTGGAGCAGCCTCTCAGCCTGCCTCGCCGAAGGCAATCTACTCCCGCTACTGGGGCTCGAATTTGATTCCTTGGATTCGACTCCCCCACCCGGATACGATAGAGACTTGAGGAGGGCCGGCATGACGCCTTCACCCGAAACAGACCTGCACCAAATCCTGGCAAGGCAATACCGCGCCGGGATGGAAATGCTCAAACAGGCGATCACGCTCTGTCCCGAGCCCATGTGGCTGGCCGGGGATTCGCCAAACCGCTTCTGGCATGTTGCCTACCATGCCCTCTTCTACGTTCACCTCTATCTCGCGCCGGGTGAATCCGCCTTTCAGCCCTGGCCGAAGCACACGCCGAACATCCAGTTTCTCGGCCCACTGCCTTGGCCGCCTCACGAAAAGCTCGCGATCGATGAGCCCTACTCGAAACAGGACGTTCTGGAATACCACAGGTTTGTCCGCGACGAGATCGAAGCCAAGGTTCCCCTCGTTGACCTGACCGCCATGTCGGGTTTTTCCTGGGTCCCCTTTTCGAGGCTGGAACTGCAGATCTACAACATCCGGCACTTGCAGCACCATACCGGCCAGCTCGCCGACCGCTTGCGAACGCAGGCCGGCGTCGGCGTCGACTGGGTCTCCCCTGTTTAGTCCGGACATGCGAACGCGACGGCCGGCAGGCTCTCCAGAAACCCACCCGCAAGGTACTGATTCTATGGACAGGGCAGGATGAATCCTGCCCCACCTTTGCGGACAACAAATCCAGCAACTCAAAAAAGCCTGGTTTCAGATCCTGGTGAAGGGCCCCCGCCCGCCCACGCTAAAGCCTGCCCCACCCGTGGCTAACCTACTCTGCAATGGTAGAAACGCCAATCTCGCCTCGAGCGTAGCGCGCCCTCAGCACTTTTTTATCGAATTTGCCGACGCTGGTCTTCGGCACCTCTTCGATAAACGCCCACCGCTCCGGCAGCCACCATTTCGCCACCCGCGCCGCCAGGTACTGGCGCAGCTCCTCGATCGTGATCCCGGAATCCGGCTTCAACACCACGCACGCCAGCGGACGCTCATCCCACCGCTCGTCCGGCACGCCGATCACCGCCGCCTCGAACACGTCCGGGTGCGACAGGATCGCGTTCTCCAGCTCCACCGACGAAATCCACTCGCCGCCCGACTTGATCACGTCCTTGGCGCGGTCTGTGAGCTGGATGAAGCCGATCTCATCGACCGTGCCCACATCGCCTGTCCGCAGCCAGCCGTCGTGGAATTTCTCCGGCGTCGGATCGCCGTAATACGCCGACGTGACCCATGGCCCCCGTACTTCGATCTCGCCGATCGACTTTCCGTTCCAGGGCAGGACCTCCTCCCCGTCGCACAGCCTCAGCTCCACGCCAGGCAACACACGCCCGGTGCGGGCCAGCCAGTCGATCTCGTCCTCCGGCCGGGAATCCGCGGGCGGCGTCGAAAGCGCGGCCAGCGGGCTGGTTTCGGTCATCCCCCAGCCTTGCAGGATGCGCACGCCGTGCTTCGTCTGAAACCGCTCGATCAGGCTGCGCGGCACGGCGGCCCCACCGCACAGCACCAGCCGCAGCGACGACAAATCGGCCGCGTTCGACTCGGTGTAGCGCATCACTTCATTCCAGATGGTGGGCACGGCGCCGGCCAGCGTCGGCCGCTCCGCCGCGATCATCCGGCACACCGGCTCGGCTTGCAGGTAGCGCGACGGCATCAGAAAATCCGACCCCACCAGCCATCCCGCGTAGGGCAACCCCCAAGCGTTGGCGTGAAACATCGGCACTACCGAGAGGATGCGGTCGCGTTCACTCAACCCCACCGACCAGCTCAGCGCCATCGAGTGCAAGTACGTCGAGCGGTGGCTGTAGACCACGCCTTTCGGGTTGCCCGTGGTGCCGCTGGTGTAGCACATCGCCGCTGCCGAAAGCTCGTCCAGTTCCGGCCACTCGAACCGCGGCTCCTCGGCGGCCAGCAGTTCCTCGTATCGCAGCACCGCGCCCGGCAACCCGTCTTCGTTTCCGATGACGATGAAGCGCTCCACGGTCTTCAACTCGCTGGCGATCCGCGCCAGCACCGGAATCAGCGAGCCGTCCACCAGGATCACTCGGTCGGCGGCATGGTTGATGATGTACGAGAGCTGCTCCGGAAACAGGCGGATGTTCAGCGTGTGCAGGACCGCACCCGCGCCGGGGACGGCGAAATAAGCCTCGATGTGCTCCTGGCTGTTCCAGCAGAAAGTGCCGACGCGGTCGCCGGCCTGGATACCCAGCCGACGCAGCGCTCCTGCCAGCCGCGCCGCACGCACCGCCACTTCTCCGAAGCTCGCACGGCGTACGCCGCTACCGGTCCACGTCGCGACCTGGCTGCGCGAGTAAACCCGCGCTCCGTGCTCCAGAATGGAGCGGATCGTCAGCGGAAAATCGGGCATCGTGCTCAGCATAGGGCTTAGAATAATTAGGACTCGCCCTTACCGCCTCAGATAAGCATCGTCGCCTCGAATCCAATCCTCCCGTACCGGCGAGAACACGTCCACTGCCACTGAATCCTCTTCGGCCAGCACGCTGTGCGGCACGTTCGGAGGGATCACCAGGATCTGCCCCGCCAGCGCCACCACCTCTTCACCCCCGATCACGAACCGCAGCCGGCCCGATTCCACGTTGCTGATCTGCTCGTTTTCGTGGTGGTGCTCGGGGACCAGCGCGCCCTTTGTAAGGCTCAGCCGGGCCATCGTAATTCGTTCGCTGTGAATGACTTTGCGCGTGATCAGCGGGTTCATTTGTTCTTCGGAAATGTGGCTCCAATCGTAGGAGTTCATCGGGGCCGTATTGTATCATGGGGGGGATGAAAGGCGTCGTCCTGGCTGGCGGTACCGGCAGCCGCTTATCCCCACTCACCAAGATCACCAATAAGCATTTGCTGCCGATTTACGACAAGCCGATGATCTATTACCCGATCCAGACGCTTGTCGACGCCGGCATCCGGGACATCCTCATCGTCACCGGCGGCAAAAACGCGGGAGATTTCCTGCGCCTGCTGGCAAACGGCAAAGAGTTTGGTCTTGCTCATATCAATTACACGTATCAGGAAGGGGAAGGCGGTATCGCAGATGCCCTCAACCTGGCCCGCCACTTTGCCGACGGCAGCCGCATCTGCGTCATCCTCGGCGACAACATTGTCGAAAAGAGCATCCGCGGCGCCGTCGACGCATTCCGCGAGCAGGACCGCGGAGCGCGTATCCTGCTGAAAAAGGTTCCCGACGCGGAGCGCTTCGGCGTCGCCGAAATGTCCGGCGATCGCGTCGTCAATATCGAAGAAAAGCCGGTCAAGCCCAAGTCCGACTACGCCGTCACCGGCATCTACATGTACGACGAAACGGTGTTCGAAAAATGCGAGCACCTCGTCCCATCCGGCCGCGGCGAGCTTGAAATCACCGACGTCAACAACGCCTACATCGGCGAAGGCTCCATGAGCTTTTCTTACCTCGACGGCTGGTGGACCGATGCCGGAACGTTCGACTCCTTGCTTCGCGCCGGCAACCTGGTGGCCCAGACCGCGCAGGCGAAGACCGACAAAGGAGGGGCCGCCTGATGACCGCCCAGACGGCCGGCAAGCTGGTGGCTGAACGCGGCTCGTTGCGCCTGGTCCTTCCGGCGAACCCGAAGGGCATCGGCGACGTCATCCTCTCGCCGGATTCCAAGAAGCTGATCGACGGCGTCTTGGTTCAGCCCATCCCTCTATGGCCCGACGATCGCGGCTATTTCCTGGAAGTCCAGCGTATCGGCAAGGGGCTTGCCGCGCACTTTCCGCCTGAATCCTCGCAGGTGTCGGCGGCGTTGAATTATCCGGGAATCATCAAGGCCTTCCATTATCATCTGGATCAGACCGATTGCTGGACGCCAGTCGCGGGCATGTTCCAGGTCGCGCTGGCCGATCTGCGCGAGGGATCGCCCACCTTCGGCGCTCGCAATACCATCTACGCCGGCGCGCTGCGCCCCTGGCAAATCCTCATCCCGGCGGGCGTGGCCCATGGCTACAAAATCATCGGCCGGGATCCATCCGTGCTCGTCTACATGACGGACCGGTTTTATAACCCCCAGGACGAGGGCCGCATCGTGTACAACGACCCCGGCATCCACTACGATTGGGAATTGCAGTACAAGTAAGCGGATTTTTCCGAACAGGCTCACTCATGAAACTCCTCGTCACCGGCGGCGCCGGATTCATCGGTTCGGCTTTCGTGCGGCTCTCGTTATCGCCCGGCGGCGCGGACCGAATCGTCAACCTCGACAAGCTGACTTACGCCGGCAACCTGTCAAATCTGGAAGCCGTAGCCGGCGATGACCGCTATCGTTTCGCGCATGGCGACATTTGTGACGCCGCGCTGGTGGATGCGCTGTTTGAGGAAGAAAAGCCCGACGCAGTCGTGCACTTCGCCGCGGAATCGCACGTCGACCGCAGCATCCTCTCCGCGAGCCCGGCGTTTGAAACCAATCTGCGCGGAACTTTTACGTTGCTCGAAGCCGCGCGCAAGTACGGGCTGAAGCGCTTCCTCCACGTCTCCACCGACGAAGTGTACGGCAGCCTGGAGCCGCCCGCCGAAGCCGACGAAAATTATCCGCTGATCCCGTCCAGCCCTTATTCCGCTTCCAAGGCGGGCTCCGACCTGCTCGCCCGGTCCTACTTCGTCACCTACAAGCTGCCCGTCGTGATCACGCGCGCCTCCAACAATTACGGGCCGTTTCAGTTCCCCGAGAAGCTCATCCCGCTCATGATCTCGAATGCCTTCGAAGGCAAGCCGCTGCCGGTCTACGGCGACGGCATGCAGGTGCGCGACTGGCTGTACGTCGAGGATCACTGCCGCGGCATTCGCGCCGCGCTGGATCGCGGGCGCGACGGCGAGATCTACAACATCGGCGGGAACCGCTCGCTGCCGAATCTGGAGGTGGTGCGCCGGATTCTGACGGCTACCGGCGCGCCGGACAGCCTGGTTCAATACGTGAAGGACCGCCCCGGGCATGACCGCCGTTACGCGCTGAGCAGCGAGAAGCTGACCCGGGAAACCGGTTGGGAGCCGGCCATGGACTTCGAGACCGGCCTGGCGCACACCGTCGACTGGTATCGCAAGAACGCGGCCTGGGTCGCCAACGTGAAGTCCGGCGAGTATCTCAAGTTCTACGCGCGCAACTACGGCGACCGGCAGGAAGGCCGCGAGCCGGTGCGCTCCGCCAGGTAGCGCGCGATGCGTGTGGCTCTCGACGCCACTCCTCTTACTCTGACCTCCGGCGGCCTTGTGCGTTACACTTCCGAGCTGAGCATCGCCCTCGCCGCGGAATTTCCCGAGGACACTTTCGTCCTGATATCGGACCAATCCTTCAATCTGCCGACAAACGCCCCACCCAATCTCACGAAAGGCGGCTCGCCGCGCGATGTTCTGGAACAGCGCTGGTGGTTGTATGGACTCTCGCGCGAGCTGCGCCGCCAGCGCGCCGATATATTCCACGGGCCCGATTTCGCCGTCCCCTATCTTCCGCTGCGGCCCAGCGTGATGACGCTCCACGATCTTTCGCCGTGGATGGATCCTTCCTGGCACTCCTCCGCCGCCCGCGTCCGCCGTCGCGCCCCGTGGCTGGTTCGCCTGAATCTTGCCACCATGATCCTCACCGACAGCCAGTCTGTGCGCCGCCAAGCCATTGATCGCTTCCGCATCCACCCCTCCCGCATCGTTGCTGTCCCTCTGGCAGCAAAACCCGGATGCATGGGTGTGGTAGCCAGCCAAGGTGGGGCAGACTTCAGTCTGCCTGCTTACGTCAGCCAAAGTGGGGCAGCCTACTTCCTCTACGTCGGCACGATCGAGCCCCGTAAAAATTTACCCTTGTTACTGGAAGCTTGGCGCCCCGTCTATAAACAGCACGCAATCGAACTTTGGCTCGCCGGCCGCCGCCGCGCGGACGCCCCCGCTATCCCGCCCGAACCCGGCCTATGCCTGCTCGGCGAAATTGCCGACGAGCGCCTGCCCGCCCTCTACTCCAATTCCCTTGCGTTCGTGTATCCTTCCCTGTACGAAGGATTCGGATTACCCGTTCTCGAAGCCATGACCTGCGGCGCCTGCGTGCTTGCCTCCAACGATCCCGCGATCACTGAAGTCGCCGGCGACGCAGCCGTCCGTCTGGACCCGCGCGACGCCAGAGCCTGGACTGCGGCCATGACCGCCTGCGCCGCAGGCGGCGACTGGATCGCGGAACGCCGCCGCCTCTCCCTCCGCCGCGCTGCAGAATTTTCCTGGGCGCGAACCGCCCGGTTGACCCACGAGGTGTATGAAGAAGCGCGGCGTCGGTTCCGGCGGTAAGCGCAAAGCCGGGCCGTCGGTGCTGATCCTGGCACCGGAGACTCCATATCCCCTCGCCGGCGGCGGAGCCTTGCGCACCGCCTCGGTGCTCGAATATTTTTTGAGTCGCGCGGCCGTCGATATCATCGTCTTCCGCCAACCCGGCGCTCCCGATCCCGCCGAATGCCTCCGCGGATTGAAGCTCAACCGGCTGACCGTGATCGACTTGCCAGCCAACTCCCGGCACCCCGTGGGCCGTTACGTCCGCAACGCCGGCCGCCTCGCCCGCCGTGTGCCCCCGCTCGTGGATCGCTTCGCCGGTTTCTCCGCCCAGGTTGCGGCGGCGGTGCGGGGGAGCCGCTATCATCTCGGCGTCATCGAGCATTTCTGGTGTGCGCCCTACGTCGAGCAGATCGCCCCGCAATGCCGCCGCACGGCGCTCGATCTGCACAATATCGAGTCGGCCTGGCACGCTCGCTCGGCCGAGGCTTCGGCCGGCGCCAAGGCCGTGGCTCACGGCGTCTTCGAAAAAGCCAGCCGGCGTCTGGAACAAAAGTGGCTGCCCGCATTTTCGCTGCTCCTGGCGACTTCGTCCGAAGACGCCTGCCGCATCCGCGAGGCCGCCCCGGAGGGACGCATCGCCGTCTACCCAAACGCCATCCCCATGGTCCCATTGCCCTCGGTGGACGAGGAAGACCTCATCGTTTTTTCGGGCAGCCTGGAATACGAGCCCAACCGCGGCGCGGTCCGCCATTTCCGCGACCACATCTGGCCCGCGCTCCGCAATCGCTTTCCCTCCCTGCGCTGGCGTCTGGTCGGCCGCAATCCCGAAGCGGTTGCCCGATGTATCTCCGGCGACCCGCGGATCGAATGCAGCGGCCCGGTCGACGACGCCGTCGCGGAGCTGGCCCGCGCCAAGGTGGCCGTGGTTCCCCTGCTGGCCGGAAGCGGCACGCGCCTCAAGATCATCGAGGCTTGGGCCGCCTGCCGTCCGGTGGTTTCTACGACCCTGGGAGCGGAAGGCCTCCCGGTGGAGCACGGGCGGAATATAATGATTGAAGATGATGCGGCCGGGTTTGGGGTGGCCGTGTCGTCGTTACTGGAATCCCCGCCATTGCGCGGTAAGCTCGGCTCCGCCGGGCGGCAGCTCTACGAAAAGGAGTTTACATGGCAGGCCGCGTGGAAGAAACTGGCGGCCGCACTCGAGGGCCTCTAACCGTAACAGGGATGGAAGTTTTTACAAATTCGCATCTCCTCGCGAGAGAGACTATTGGGTATCCATACTGTTTAGAACTGGCATGAGATTTTCCGTCGATGGGCACGCGATCGGACGGCATCTGACCGGAAATGAAGTCTACATCCGCAGTTTGCTGAACGCCTTCGCCGCGATAGATCGCGAATCTGAGTTCATCACTTACCTCTCCGTCGACGAAGCCCGCAACTGGCTTCCCAAGGCGTTTCAGGTCCGCCCGATTTCCTCAAATCCCTTCGCCCGCCTGGGATGGGAGCTTTCAAGCCAGCTCCGCAAGGACCAACCCGACTTGGTTCACGTCCAGTACACCTCTCCCCTCGGCTGCCCTGTTCCTGTCGTGGTCAGCGTGCACGACGTCAGCTTCCTGGAGCACCCGCAATTCTTCTCCCGCGGACGCGCCATGCAGCTCAAGTTCACCGTGGAGCGCACGGTCCGCCGCGCGGCCCGCATTCTCACCGGCAGCGAGTTTTCACGGAAGCGTATCCTCAAGGCCTACGGACTGAATGAGAACCAGGTGGTGGCCGTGCCGAACGCCGCCGCGCCCGTGTTCCGGCCCCTGCACACAGAGCTCGCGCTGGACGTGGTCCGCAAGCGCTTCGAGCTTCCCGCGCCCTACGTCCTCTCCGTCGGCGACCTGCAGCCTCGCAAGAATCAGGTCGGCCTGATCCGCGCCTTCGCCGCCATGGTCCGCGCAAATCCGCAGATCCGCCACCGGCTGGTCCTGGTCGGCAAGGACACATGGTTTTCCCCGCGCGTGCGCGAAGCCGCCAAGCAGTCCGGCATCGGCGACCGCATCCGTTTCCTCGGCTTCGTCAGCGACGACGAGCTGCTGCACCTCTACAACGCCTGCGACCTGTTCGTCTTCCCCTCGTTTTACGAGGGATTCGGACTGCCGCTGCTCGAAGCAATGGCCTGCGGGCGCGCCGTGGCCTGCTCCAACACATCGGCCATGCCTGAAGTCGCCGACGGCGCAGCCATCCTCTTCAATCCTTACGTCACGGATGAGATCGCCCGCGCCATGTCGGATCTCATCGTGGATCACGATCTGCGAATCCGCATGGAGCGCCTCGGCCAGCAGCGCGCTTCCTTCTTCAACTGGAATGCAACCGCCCGCGGCACCCTCGACGTCTATTACGAAGTAGGAGAAAGAGCGCGCCGGATGGCCCCGACCGGACGGCGTTCCACCTCGGTCCCCAGCCGCTGATGCCGATCCCCGATCGCAAGGTCGCCTTTTCGCTGGCTTTTCTCGCTTCTCTCGCGCTTCCCGGAGGCGGGGCCCTCACGTCGGCCCGCGCCGAATCCAGCTTTCCCTTCCAGGAAGAATCGCTGTTGTACACAGTGAACTGGCCCGGCGGAGCCAGCCTCGGCGAAGGACGCCTCAGCGCCCGCCGCGACACCATGCACGATGGCCGCTGGGAGTTCAAGCTTTCACTCGATGCGTCCATCCCCGGATTCATCGTCACGGATCAGTTCCGCTCCGTCGCCGAGAGCTTCTGCTCGCTTCAATTCGAGAAGGATTCCGTTCACGGCCCCCGTAAGTCCAAGGAAGAAACCTCGTTCGACCGCACCACCGGCATCGCCAAGCGGTCCACCCGCGACGGCGGAGCGTCGGAGATCGAAACCGGGACTTGTGCCCGCGACGCCCTGGCCTTCCTCTATTACGCCCGCCGCGAATTGTCTCAAGGGCGCGTGCCTGCCCCCGGCACCGTTTTCTTCGGTGGACCGTACCAGATCCGCATGGAGTACAAAGGCGTCGAAACGCTGCCTTCGGGCCCGGCCGATAAAGTGGCGGCGACGGTGAAGGGCGCGGCGTCCGGCAACTCGTTCGAGATCCTGTTCGCCCGCGACCCTGCGCGCACCCCGCTGGCCTTCCGCGTCCCCTTCGCCATCGGAACTTTTTCGATGGAGCTGGTCCGCTAGATGCGGATCGCATTTTTCTCTCCTCTGCCGCCGGCCAAAAGCGGCATCGCCGACTATTCCCAAACTCTCCTCGATCATCTCCGGCCCATTGCCGAAATGGAGGCGTTCTCCAGCGCCGCGCAGCCCTTCGATCCGGCGCGGTTCGACATCGCCCTCTATCAGACCGGCAACAACGGCTTCCACGATTTCGTGTACGAAACGGCGCTCCGCCATCCCGGCGTCACCGTAATGCACGAAGCCAATCTGCATCACCTTATCGCCGACCTCACCATCCGCCGCGGCGACTGGGATGCCTATCTGCGCGAAGCCGAATTTGACGGCGGCCCCGCCGCCCTGGCCTTCGCCCAGCGCGTGCGCGCACTCGAAGTGGGGCCGGATTACGAAGGCGTCCCAATGACCCGCCGGATCCTTAACGCGTCAAAGGGCGTCATCGTCCACAGCGAATTCATGCTGAATCGCATGCGCGAGGCCGGCTTCCAGGGTCCCGTCGCCCGCATCCCGCACGGCGCCTGGATCCCGCAGGCGGACCGCTTGGGCTTCCGGCAAAAGCTCGGCCTCGACGAAACCACGCCCCTTGTCGGGAGCTTCGGCTTCCTGAAACCCTACAAGCGCATCGCCGAGTCTCTCCGCGCCTTTCGCCGCGTCGTCCGCGCCGAGCCGCGCGCCCGCATGATCCTCGTCGGCGAGGAGCATCCGGAATTCCCGCTCCGCCCGCTGATTCAGTCCCTCGGCCTGGCCGCCCACGTCCGCGTGATCGGCTTTGCGCCGATCGAAGATTTTATCGGCTATCTCGCCGCCTGTGATATCGTGCTCAATCTGCGCTACCCTACCGTGGGCGAAAGCTCAGGCAGCCTGCTGCGCGCGCTGGGTCTCGGCAAGGCCGTGCTGGTTTCCGCCGTCGGTTCCTTCGCCGAATTCCCCGACGACGTCTGCCTGAAGGTCCCGGTGGATGCGAGTGAAGAAGACCTCATCTATGAATATCTGAACCTGCTGGTCACGCGCCCTCCGGTGGCCCGCGAACTCGGCGACCGCGCCCGCGACTGGGTGGCCCGCGAGTGCAATTGGGACCTCGTGGCGCGCCGCTATCTCCACTTTCTCGAATGCGTCGCCCAGGGCCGCGAATACGCCGAGCTTGCGCCGCCCCTGCCCGAACCGGCTCCCCGCTGCGAGCCTGTCCCCGACGCCGCCGACTACATTCCCGGCTGGGCGCCCGACGAGGAGTCTCGCAAGTACATCCGGACCCACCTCACGCGCTTCGAGAAAACTCTCGAGATCACCCCGCGCGGCTCCGACTCGGACCGTGTCCTCGAAATGGGCGCCTATCTGCAAATCACGCCCGCGCTCAAGACCCGCCTTGGATATGGCGAGGTGCGCGGCTGCTATTTCGGCCCCGCTGGCAAGACCGATCACCGCCGCGCAACCTCGGTAACGGGCGAGGTCTTCGAGTGTGAGATCGATCTCTTCAACGCCGAAAAGCATACGTTCCCGTATCCCGATGAGCACTTCTCCACCGTGCTTTGTTGCGAGCTGATCGAGCATTTGTTTGAAGATCCGATGCACCTGATGTCCGAGGTGAACCGGATCACCAGGCCGGGCGGACATTTCGTCCTTACCACACCCAATATCGCCGGCCTGCGCGCCGTCGCAGCCATCCTCCAGGGCTATCATCCCGGCTTCTTTCACTCCTACCTGCGCCCGGCCGCTGAAGGCGGGGACGTGGACGCCCGGCACAATCGGGAATACGCCCCGCGCGAGATTCACCTGCTTCTGGAAAATTCCGGCTTCACCGTGACACTGCTCGAAACCGGCGAGTTCCGCGACGAGCCCCATCCGGAATTCGCCTGGGTAGAACACCTGCTATCTCGCTACAGTTTGCCAACCCACCTGCGCGGCGACGGCATCTACGCGGTGGGCCGCAAAACCGGCCCCGTACGCGAGCGTTATCCTGGTTGGCTGTACACCTGATGAGCGCCCGCTATCACGATGCGAAGGTCGAGGCCGGCGGACTCGGCCTGCGCGCATCCTTCCGCGTCGAGAACACGTCAGGCGAACCCTGGAAGCGCCAGGAAGGATTCGCCTTCGGCTATCACATCTTCGATCCCGAAACCGAGACCCTGGTGGTGGACGGCGCGCGCACCGCGCTCGACCGCGACCTCGCGCCCGGCGACCCGGCCGCTTTCGAAATCGGCTTCGATCTTCCCTCCGAGCCCGGCCGCTACCGCGTCTTCGTTTCGCCGATGCGGGAGAACGTGGCCTGGTTCTACCAGCGTGGATGGCGCTTTTTGCTCATCGACGCCGTGGTCGCCGGAGGCCGCGCCGAGGTCCGTAGCTGGCGCTTTACCACGTCGCGCTCGGTAGCCTGGGAGCGCTTCGTGCGCTCGGCCGGCCGCGCCCTGACTTTGCCCTTCCAGTCGATGTGGCGCAACCGCAGCCTGATCCGCACCATGGTCCGCCGCGACGTCCTCGGCCGCTACCGCGGCTCCTTCGGCGGAGCGTTCTGGACGCTCTTCTCGCCACTCATCCTGATGCTGACGTACTTTTTCGTTTTCGGCATCGTACTGCAATCGCGTTTCGGCGCGGACCAGAGCCGCACCGGCTTCGCGCTCTATTTCCTCGCCGGGATGCTCCCCTGGCTGGCTTTCAGCGAGGCTGTCGGCCGCTCGCCCAGCGTGCTGCTGGAGCACCGCAGCTTCGTCAAGAAGCTGGTGTTCCCGGTGGAGACGCTGCCTGTCAATCTGACCGTGGCCGGCCTGGTGACCCAGGCCATGGCGCTGGTGCTGTTCGTCGCCGCCCTGGCGTTGGTGCGCGGAGCCGTCCCTGCGACGATGGTTTGGCTCCCGGTTCTGCTGGTCCCGCAGATTCTTTTTACGCTCGGTGTCTGCTGGCTGCTGGCCGCGCTCGGCGTCTTCGTCCGAGATCTCGGCCAGATCATCGGCTTCCTGATGACGCTGTGGTTCTTCCTGACGCCTATCTGCTACCCGGAAGCATCGCTCCCCCCCGCCGTCGCGCCGATTCTGGCGAAGAATCCCATGTCCGTGCTGGTCCACAGCTACCGCCTGATTTTGCTTGAAGGCCAGCCCGCGCCGGTCCATACCCTCCTCAAGCTCTGGGTCCTCTCCCTAGCCGTCTTCCTGCTCGGCCACGCCTGGTTCCACAAACTCCGCCGCTCCTTCGCCGACGTCGTCTAAAGTCAAGGACGGCCTGCGTGTTTCCATGCTAGGCTTCAGCAGGGATAGCCGGTGATGTTCGTCCTCGCTCGCGCAGCCACCTATTCGACACTCTTTATCGGCCTGCTCCTGATATTCCTGCCGGCCCGAATTCTCTCCGCAACCGGCATCCTTCCACCCCCCACTCTCGGCGTCTGGCAAGTCGCAGGGATGCTTCTGGGCGCCTCCGGAGCGGCCCTCGCGCTGTCCTGCATCCTCACGTTCGTCTTCGTCGGCAAGGGAACCCCAGCGCCGTTCGATCCGCCTCGCCGGCTGGTGATTCGAGGCCCGTATCGACTCGTCCGGAATCCGATGTATTTGGGCGCCGGCCTTGCTTTAGCCGGCGCCGCAGTCTTTTATCAGTCGATTCAGCTGCTCGAATACGATGCGTTGTTCCTCGTCGTCACACAGTTCTTTGTAGTGCTGTATGAGGAGCCCACTTTGCGCGAGACCTTCGCCGGCGAGTACGCGGCATACTGCCGGAAAACCGGACGCTGGTGGCCGACGCTGTAACGCCCTACACAATCAACATACAATCGCCGTACGAATAAAACCGGTACCGCTCCGTAACCGCGTGACGGTAAGCCGCCAGCGCCAGCTCCCGGCCAGCGAACGCGCACACCAGTACCAGTAAACTCGATCCAGGCAAGTGAAAATTGGTCAGCATCGCGTCCGTGCCCAGAAACTCGAACCCCGGATAGATGAACAAATCCGTATCTCCGATTAGCCCCCGCCGCAACGCGCTCTCCAGCGTCCGGACACTCGTGGTCCCCACCGCGACCCGCCGCCGGGCGTTCTTGATCGACTGAAAGGCAGCCGGCTCCACTAAGTACCGCTCCGGATGCAGCCGGTTGCTTTGGATCTCCTCCTGCCCCAGCGGCCGGAACGTCCCCAGTCCCACATGCAGCGTCACATAGGCGAGGCCAGCACCCGCCGCGCGACAGGCGTCCAAAATCTCCGGAGTGAAATGCAGCCCCGCCGTCGGCGCCGCCACCGAGCCTTTTTCGCGGGCAAACACGGTCTGATACCGCTCCCGGTCGGCCGCCGAATCCGGACGCTTGATATACGGCGGCAGCGGCACGTGCCCTGTGCGCTCGATCGCCTCGTCCGGGTCCCCGTCGCAGAGCAGCCGCACCACGCGTTCGCCCATCTCCCCCTGCGACACCACTTCCGCCGCGAGGCCCTCGTCAAACCGCACGATCACCCCCGCCCGCAGCAGCTTCCCCGGACGCACCAGCGCCGACCACTCGCGCCGGTCCGCCGACACCGGCCGCAGCAGAAACACTTCGATCTCGCCCGCGTGTCCCGGCCGCCGCCCCAATAGCCGCGAAGGGATCACGCGCGAATCGTTCAGGATCAGGCAATCGCCGGGCCGTATGAACAGCGGAAGCTCACGAAAAACCCGATCCTCCCAGCGCTTCTCCTCACGATGGAGAACCAGCATGCGCGACCCGGCGCGGTCGGCGGGCGGCTCCTGCGCGATCAACTCCCGGGGCAGGTCGAACTGAAACTCCCCCAGCTTCACTTCGGCCGGGCGGCCCGCAACACCGGATAGAACTGCGCGAAGACGTTGTCTACCTGGCCGTGTTCATTATGGCAACTCCAGCACTTCTCTTTAGCAAAAGGCTTGGACTGCGCCAGCGGCCTGCCGTCGCCGCCGATGAAATTGAAGTAGCCCCACTTCTCCGCGAGCTTGCTCTCGTCCTTCAACGCCACTTCGATTCCCAGGAACTGGTCCTCGAACTTCCCCCGCTTGTTGATGGACGCGTTGGAGCCCGCGCGGAACACCTCCATCACCAGCATCGTCTTGTCGGGAAACGCGCCCGTCTTAGCGAACTGCTGGTACGCCTCGCGCTGGATGAAGATGTTGTGGAAGCGGTCCTCCGCCGGCGGTGCGCCCTCCACGTAGCCCATGTTCATGTTCGATCCCACGAACATCCACTCGCGGTATCCCTCGGGGCGAACCAGCGCTCCATCAGCCGCGTAGCGCGGTTTCGGCATGTCCGCGCCGGCCAGTACCGCCGCCAGTCCCAGAAACGCAACAAAAGATCGGCTTGCCATCACTAGAAATGATACCGGACAATAGAGACTCACACCGAAATGGCCAAAGAATTCTCCCTCGTTCCGAAACGCGTGCCTCGCGTCGAGACGCGTCTCCGCCGCATCGTCACCGACATCCCCGCTCCCGGATCGGTGCCCACGCTGGAGCGGCTGCACCGCTATGAGCCGGTCGCCATGCGCGGCCAGCCGTCCGTCGTCTGGGACCACGCCGAAGGTTTCCTGGTCTTCGACGCCTGGGGCAACCAGTGGATCGACTGGTCCAGCGGCGTGCTCATCACCAACGCCGGGCACGGCCGCCAGGAGATCGTCGAGGCCATCCAGCGCCAGGCCGGCTCGCGCCTGCTCACCAATTACTGCTTTCCAAGCGACATCCGCGCGGAGCTCGTCGAGAAGATGTCCTCCATCCTGCCCGAGCCGCTGAAGAAGGTCTTCCTCCTCACCACCGGCTCGGAAACCGTCGAGTGCGCCATAAAGGTCTGCCGCTCCTACGGAGTGAAGGCAGGCGGGCGCGCCAAGCACGTCATCGTCACGTTTGAGAAAGCCTTTCACGGCCGGACCCTAGGCTCCCAACAGGCCGGCGGCATTCCGGGCTTGAAGGAATGGATCGTCAACCTCGACCCCGGCTTCGTTCAGGTTCCTTTCCCCGACGGATTCCGCACTCCGGACACCTCCTTCGATTACTTCCTGGAATGCTTGCGGGAGCGTGGCGTCGAGGCGCAAAATGTGGCCGGCGTCATCCTCGAAACTTACCAGGGCGGCAGCGCCGCGTTCGCCCCGCCCGACTACATGAAAGCGCTACGCCAGTGGTGCACCGGACACCAGGCGCTGTTGGTCTGCGACGAAGTGCAGGCCGGCTTCGGACGCTGCGGAACGCTGTGGGGCTTTGAGCATTACGGCATCGTCCCGGATTTGGTCTGCTTCGGCAAAGGTATCTCCTCCTCCATGCCCCTGGCCGCCGTCTGCGGCCGTCCCGACGTCATGGACATATTCCCCTCCGGCAGCATGACTTCGACCCACACCGGCAACCCGATCTGCTGCGCCGCGGCGCTGGCCTCCATCGACCTGGTGTTGCGCGAGAACCTCGCCGCGAACGCCCGCGAGGCCGGCGGATTGATGCATTCCAAGCTGCGCGCCCTGAAAGCAAAATTCCCGCAGATCGGCGTGGTGGAAGGCAAAGGCCTAGTCGCCGGAGTGGCCTGCGTCGTGCCGGGCTCCAAGGAGCCGGATGGCGATCTGGCTTTCGACGTCATCCGGCGCTCGGTGGAAAAGGGCGTCCTGATGTTCTCGCCCGTGGGCTTCGGCGGCGCTACGGTCAAGATCAGCCCGCCGCTGGTGATCACGGCGGAGGCGATCGAAGAAAGCGTGTCCGTGCTCGAGGAAGCCTTCGCGGAGGCCATCGTCCCCGCCGGGGCCGCCGTATGAGCACGCAGGTTTCCGTCATCGGCGGCGGCATGATCACGCATGACCAGATCCTGCCCTCGCTCCTCCAGCTCCAGCGCCTCGGCGTCATCGGGGAGATCACCGTCACCGCCTCGCGGCCGGCCACGCTCAAAGCTCTGGCCGGTGTGCCCATCTGGCAGCGGGCTTTCCCCGGACAAAGCTTTCGCCTGACCCCGTCGCCGTCGGACTCCACCGAGTCCAGCCCGGATCTGTACCGCGAAGTCATCCGGTCGCTGCCACCCCGCCAGATCGTGGTCGCGGCCGTTCCCGACCAGTTGCATTACGACGTCGTAACGGAGGCGCTGCGGCATGATCAGCACGTCTGCGCCGTTAAGCCCCTGGTGCTGGAGCACCGCCACGCCCTGGAAATCGAAAGCACCGCCCGCGCCCGCAACCTGGTCGTCGGTATCGAATACCACAAGCGCTTCGACGACCGCGCTCTGATGGCGCGCCGCCGCTACCGCGCCGGCATGTTCGGCGAGTTCATGCTCGGTACGGCCTGCCTGCTGGAGAAATGGTACTACCGCCATTCGAATTTCCAGAACTGGTGCACCACGGAAAACTCCGACGCCTTCACCTACATCGGTTGCCATTATGTCGATCAGGTCCACTTCATCACCGGCCTGCTGCCATCGCGCGTCAGCGTCTATGGCATCCCCGACAAGTATCCCAATGGCAACCAGGGTTACCTCTGGACCGACGCGCGCGTGATCTGGAACAACGGCGCTTGTCTCAACGTCCAGAACGCCATCGGCTTCCCGGATGAAGCCCCCGGCACCAACACGCAAGGAATCGTCATGTACTGCCGCGGCGAAAAGAACGGCGCTCTCCTGCAGCACTCCGATCAATACCGCGGCCTCCAGTATTGCTACGTGGACCGGCCGGAAGGCCCCGCCGCCACAACGTACGCCGAGCCCAGTCCGGATTATTTCCAGTACCTCGATCTTGGCGGCAGCGGCTTGATTCCTTCCGGCTACGGGTACCGCTCCATCGACTACTTTGTCCGCCGCTGTCTGGAGGTGGAATCGGCCGAGCCCGGCGCGCGCGCGGCCCTGCTCCGCCGTTTCGACGAGGATGGAATCATGGCCACACCGGCCAACAGCAGCTACAATGAACTGGTTATTGAAGCCGGGCGCGCATCGATCCTGAACGGTGGCCGCGAGGTGGCGATCGAATACGGCGACCGCCCCGGAATCCGGCTGCAGTGATTGCGGGCCCAATCAAATTCTTTGGAGGAAGTCTGAAATGAAAGTCATGCGTTGGATTCTCGTGATGTTTGCCGCGTTGACCCTGGCCTTCGCGCAGGGCGACGTGAAAAAGGCGGCCAAGAAAACCGGCGACGCCGCCAAGAAAGAAGCCGCGGCAGCCGCCCCCGCCGCCGACCTGCTGGACATCAACAGCGCCAGCAAAGACCAGTTGATGAAGCTGCCCGGCATCGGCGAAGCCCTTTCCGACAAAATCATCAAGGGCCGCCCCTACCACGCCAAAAACGAGCTGACCCAGAAGAAAATCATTCCCGCGGCGACGTACAGCAAGATCAAGGACCTGATCATCGCCAAGCAGAAGTAAGTGCCCGAGCCATCCTCGCGGCTGGTGTCGCTCGACGCTTTCCGCGGCGCGACCATCGCCTCCATGATCCTGGTCAATAACCCAGGATCGGGCGAGATCTACGCGCCGCTCAAGCACTCGGTGTGGCACGGCTGGACCTTCACCGACCTCATCTTTCCCTTCTTCCTGTGGATAGCCGGGGTGGCGATGACTTTCTCCTTCGCCCGCCGGTTGGAACAGGGCGCCGAGCAAGGCGCGGCGCGCGGCGGCCTTCTGCTGCACGCTCTCCGCCGGTCCGCTCTTATCTTCGCCCTCGGCCTGCTGCTGAATGGATTCCCGTATTACAACCTGTCCACTCTCCGCATCCCCGGCGTGCTCCAGCGGATCGCCATTTGCACCTTCTTCGCCGCCGTTGTCTTTCTCTATATCGGACTCAAGGGACGCGTCGCCGTCATCGTTGCGCTGCTGGCGGCCTACACAGGCCTGATGGCGCTCGACGGCGGCAGCTACGACAAAGGCTCCAACTTCGCGGCGAGAATCGACCAGATGCTTCTCGCCGGGCACATGTACGCGGCCAGCCGCACCTGGGACCCGGAAGGCATCGTCAGCACGCTGCCCGCCATCGCCACTACTCTGTTCGGAATCCTCACCGGCATGCTCCTCCGGTCTTCCCGCACGCAGTCCGAAAAGACGGTTTGGCTGTTCGTAGCCGGCAATGCGCTGATCGCCGCCGGACTCGTGCTCGATCCGTTCCAGCCCATCAACAAGAGCCTCTGGACCGCCTCGTTCTCGCTCTTCATGGCCGGCATGGCCTCGGTGGGGTTCGCCTTCTTTTATTGGATCGTCGATGTGTTGGGCCTGCGGCGCTGGGTTCGCCCGTTCGTCATCTACGGCTTGAACGCTATCGTCGTCTACGCCGCATCCGGTGTCCTGGCCCGCCTGATGGGGGCGATCCACGTGGGCGGCGAAAGCCTGAAAGCCGTGATCTTTCGCAACTTGTTCGCGCCACTCGCCAGCCCGCTGAATGCTTCTCTACTCTATGCCCTTACCGACGTACTGGTGCTATACGCCGTCGCCTACGTGATGTACCGCCGGAACTGGTTCATCACGCTCTAGTTCCCGGGCGGGCGTCCGATAAGGGATGGGTGGAGATCCTGATATCCCCTCCGGAAGAACTGCACCCTACGGGTCTGGTGGCGCTTGCCCAAGCGACTTCGCCCGCTGGCACGGACCTGTTCGTGCCGAAAGTGCCGTTGACCGTCGCTGAAACCGGCTTGCCGGTTTCGCTGGTAGAGCAAACCATTCTCCGCATCATTCACTTCCGTGGGGAAATTATCGGCCGTGACCTGGCCGACTCGATCGGGCTGCGCTACAGCTTGATCGACCGGCTGATCGAGCACCTCAAGCGCAACCGATTGCTGGAGGTGAAAGGTTCGCTCGGTTTCGGCAACATCTCCTCCGTCTTTGCTCTTTCCGAGGCTGGGCGCGTGCGCGCCCGCGACGCGCTGGAATCCTGCCAGTACGCCGAGAAACTTCCTGTCCCCATCGAGCAGTACCAGATCGGAGTCCGCGCGCAGCGCCTCGCCAACGGCTGGGTCACCCGCGACGCGCTTATCCGGGCGTTCGCGCACATGGTAGTCAGCGACGCCGCAATCCAGCAGATCGGTCCGGCTGTCAATTCCGGCAAGTCCTTCCTCCTTTATGGAAATCCCGGCAACGGCAAGACCTACATGGCCGAGGCTCTGTTCAATCTCAACAGCCCGCCGATCTATCTCCCCTATGCAATCGAATGCCAAGGCGCCATCATCCGCTTGTTCGACCCGGTTTACCACAAGGCCATCCCGGAGGATACCTCCAGTTCCGACTCGATGGCCCACGAACGGCAGTACGACGGGCGCTGGATCCGGTGCCAGCGCCCGTTTCTGGTCACTGGCGGAGAGCTCTCCCTCGACATGCTCGACCTGAGTTTCAACCCGGATTCGAAAATGTACGACGCGCCTTTCCAGTTGAAGGCCAATAACGGGATCTATCTCATCGACGACTTCGGCCGCCAAAAGGCTTCGCCGGCCGAAGTGCTCAACCGCTGGATCGTCCCCATGGACCGCCGCCTCGACTATCTCAACTTTTCCACTGGCGGCAAGATCGAAGTCCCATTCGAAACCTTCCTCATCTTCTCCAGCAATCTCCGCCCGGAAAACCTGGGCGACGAAGCCTTCCTCCGGCGCATCCAGTACAAGATGATGGTGCGCAACCCGGAGCCCGAAGAGTACGCCGAAATCTTCCACCGCTACTGCGAGAGCCAGAACCTGGTGTGCGACGACCTGCTGATCGAACGCTTCATCGAAAAGCGCTACATCCGTACCGGCAAGCCCATGCGGCGCTGCCACCCCCGGGACGTCCTCTCCCACGCCGTCGACTTGCTCTACTTCGATCGGCGCGAACATTGCCTCAGCGAACAGGTCCTCGACGCCGCCTTCGAAAGCTGCTTCGTCGACATGACCGAAGAACCGTAACATGGCGCCGGCATTCCTGTCCGCCGCGCCCTGTAGGACAGCGTGTTTCCTGTGCCCGACTTCCTCCTACCGCCCGTACTTCCGCAGAATCTCCTTCACCCTCTCCACCGGCAAGGCCTCCGCCACGTGCCCGTCCCTCCCTTTCACCGTCACCGCCTTGAGCAGCGAATCATAAATCGCCTCCTCGGTCGACTCCACCACCGCTTGAAAGAGCGGCGTCAGCGAATCGTCCGCCAGTACCGGCACGCTCCGTGCACCTGTCGACCCATGGCGGCGCCTTCCCTCGGCCACCGTCGAAAATGCGATCACGTAATCGCCGCTGCCGTGCGTCGACGGCGACCCGGTCCGCGCCAGCCCCAGCATCGCCCGCCGCGCCATTCGCTTCAGCTCCCTCGCGTCCACCGGAGCATCCGTCGCAACCACCATCACGATCGACCCGTCGCCCGTCTGGTTGCGGAACAGGTACCGCCCCAGCTCCCGTCCCACCGGCACGCCGTCCATCGTCAGCACGCCGCCGAAATTCGACTGCACCAGCACACCCACCATGTACCCGCCCTGGGCCGCCGCCAGCCGCCGCGACGAGGTGCCGATGCCGCCCTTGAATCCGAACGCTTCCGTGCCCGTTCCGGCGCCCACCGCGCCTTCTTCCACCGCGCCGCCCCGCGCCCGGCGGATGGCTTCCAGCACGTGTCGCTTCTCCACGTGAAGCCCGCGAATGTCGTTCAGCCCGCCGTCGTTGGTTTCGCCCACCACAGGATTAACCGAGCGCACCTCGCCGTTCCCGGGCAGGCCCAGCGTGTATTCCGCCACCGCCTCAGCCGCGCGCCACACGCTCAGCGTGTTGGTCAGCACCAACGGCGTTTCGATCACGCCCAGCTCGTCCACTTGCGTCGAGCCGGCCAACTTTCCGAAACCGTTGCCGGTGTAAATGGCCGCCGGCACTTTTTCCTGGAACAGGTTTCCTCCGTGAGGCAGGATCGCGGTGACCCCGGTGCGGATGCTGTCCCCCTCCATCAGCGTCACGTGCCCAACACGAACGCCCTCCACATCCGTGATCGCATTCAAAGGCCCCGGCGCCAGCACCCCGGGTTTCACGCCGATCTCGCGCGCCCGGGGGCGGACCTCCTGCCCGTGCAACGTAACCAGAAACAGCAACCATGCCAGCCCGCGCAACATGCCGACCATCATAATCCGGCGTTCAACCCGGATATACTGAAGCCTTCCCCATGCCTCGCGCCGCCGTTCTCACCGCTTACCAGCAGCCGCTCGAGATCCGCGAGTACCCTTCGCCCGAGCCAGGCCCTGGCGAGGCGCTGGTACGCGTCGAGCTCGCCGGCATCTGCGGCACCGACGTCCATCTCTGGCTCGGCCAGCTCTCAATTCCGCTGCCCGTCGTTCTCGGCCATGAAACCGCCGGCCGCATCGAGCGTCTCGGCCCGGGCTTGGAAAAGGGCTGGCGCGGCGGACCGCTCGCCGCCGGCGACCGCGTCACCTGGGCCAGTTCCATCGTCTGCGGCGCCTGCTACTACTGCCGCATGAAGCGCCAGCCGACCCGCTGCCTTTCGCGCAAAGCCTACGGCATCTCCTATTGCGCCGACGAGGCGCCCCACCTTCGCGGCGGCTATGCCGACCAGATCCTGCTGCGCACCGGCACGTCGATTTTCCGCATCCCCGACGAGGTCCCGTCCGAATCGGTTGTCGGCGCCGGCTGCGCCCTGGTCACCGCCATCCACGGCCTGGAGCGCGCGCCGGTGGAATGGGGCGACGTCGTCGTAGTGCAGGGCACAGGCCCGGTCGGCCTGGCAGCCATCGCCGTCTGCCGGCACGCAGGAGCGGAGAAAATCGTCGCCATCGGCGGCCCCGCGCACCGCCTCGATCTGGCCCGTAAATTCGGCGCCGATTTGGTCATCGACATCGACGCCGTGCCCGACGCCGCGCGGCGCCAGACCGCAGTCATCGAGCACACCGGAGGCTACGGCGCCGACGTCGTGATCGAATGCGTCGGCCATCCGGAAGCCGTCAACGAAGGCTTGCCGCTCACCCGTGACGGCGGACGCTACCTGATTCTCGGCCAGTACGCCGACGCCGGCAACATCTCCTTCAACCCGCACACCATAACCAGAAAGCAACTGCAGGTGATCGGCTCCTGGGGATTCGAGCCCCGGCACGTCGACCGCGCCTTAAAGCTGCTTGCGTCGACGCCGTTGCGCGACCTGTTCGCCGCGGAGATCACGCACCGCTTTCCGCTCACCGAGGCCAACCAGGCGCTCGACACCGTGCGCCACTGGCGCTCCGGCAAATCCGTACTCATTCCTTAAATCGCCGTCACAGGCGTTTCTCGGCTTCCCGTCGCGCCCGGCTTCTGAGCTACGGCACCCCCCACAGCGGGCGCCGGACATTCTTGAAGCTGAACCGCGCGGGATTCACCGCGGTGACTCCCGGAACGTCCACCTGGATCAGCCGCGCCGCCACCGGCTCATAAGCGGCCAGCGGAGCGATGGTGCCCTTGGCGACGAGAATCTTTTGACGCTGCGGGTACACGCCGTTGCTGATCAGCGAATGCAGGCTGTTGGGCATTGTGCGCTTGATCGTCAGCAGCAAGAGGCTGGGAAGGTCCCGCGTCGAGCTTTCCTCTTCGATCACCGCGGTCAGGCCCATGTCCCAATAACGGTACCCGCCGTGCCGCGTTTCCGGCTCGACGAATCTTCCGTCGTGCAAAGACTTGATCCGTCCCCGGACACGGACCGGCTCCCCGTGCATCCGGTCGGTTTTGCCGCCCACTTCCTGATCGAAAGGCTTCCCGACTCCGGCTTGAAACGCGGCTTCCGTCGCCTCGCGATCCGCGATGGTAACAACCCAGCCTTTAGCCTTTTGACGCAACAGCTCCCTGAGGATGAACGTGCTGTCGCCGGGAGAACCACCGCCGACGTTGTCCCCGTTGTCGAGCAACACCACGGGAAACTTGTCGCTTTCCATGGCCAGCTTAACGGCTGTGGCGGGGTCCGGCAGATCGAGGGTCAACTGGTTTCGCGAAGCCCATATCATATCGGACAGCCTCTGTGCTTCTCGCTGCGCTAGCTCGGGATCGTTGTCGGTCACCACTACTACGCTCGGTCCCATAGCCGGGATGTCGGCCCACTGATAGCCTCCGGGAATACTCACGGCCAGAATCTTCGGATTCTTTTCCAGCCGTTTGCTCTCATCGGTGAAGCGCTTAAACGGATCGCGGTAGGTGTTCTGGAAGATCAGGTTGTAGACCATCGGCGGCTTCGCCAGAGCCTGCACCGGCTTTACTTTTCCGCTCACCGTATCGGCCATGATCTTCGCCGCCTGGATGCCCCGTTCCCTGGTGTCGAGGTGAGGACATTCCTTGACGGTGTTCAGCGCCGTGGACAGCTTCACGATCTCGGGCGAAACATTGGCGTGAAAATCGTGCGTGACGACGATGGGAATGCCGCCGCCCAGCGCCTGCCGTACTCTGCGCACCACCTCGGCATCCGCATGAGAGTGGCTTTCGGTCACCATCGTGCCGTGCAGGCAAAGCAGCACGCCGTCCAGCTTGGGCGCCGCCTTCAGGCGCTCGATCAGTTCGCCGGTGAGCGTGTCGAAGGCTCGATCGGTCACGATGCCGCCGGTCTGGGGACCGGCCATGATGGTGGGATAGAGTTCCAGGCCGAAGCGTCGCGCGCCCTCGATGTAGCCGCTGATGATGGTACCGCCGCCGTCCTGTTCCCGGATCAGTGGCTGGCCCCGCAGAATGCCGGCGCCCTCCGCCAGCCCCACCTCGAAATCGGCCAGATCTGTTTTCGCGGGGTTAAACGTATCCGTCTCGTGCATCACTCCACCCACCGCGATGAGCGGCCGGCGGGTCTGGGCCGAAGCCAGCAGAACAGGCAATATAAACAGGGCAAGCTTTTTCATCTAACCGACTCCTTTTAGTCCGTCCAACAATGTAACAGCCGCGCGAGCCGGCCGCGCCTTACCGCCTGCTTAAGGGAATCCGGCGGGCGGAATTTCGCTCCCGCAGTCCTGACTGGCGACCATCGACGACAAACAGCCCATTTTTGCATGTATAGTTGAACTTGGCCGGGATGACGGCGGTGAGGGGATAAACGCCGCCGATCCACGATTCTTTTTCGAACTTGACAGGGCTGCGTCGCCCAAACAGATTCTCGGTGTGGGAGACCTCAAACATGCGCTTGGCTCAGGTTGTGGGATTCGTATGGTTCGGTCTATGGCTCGGTGCCGGCATTTTGAAGGCGCAGACCGCGAGTGGCGTCATCACAGGGTCGGTCCTCGATTCCAGCGGCGCGGCGGTGTCCGGCGCCAGGGTCGTCCTGACCGAAGTTCAGACCAATCAGACGCGCGAGCAGTCCACCAACGACGCCGGCATCTATGAATTCCGGGCCCTGCCGCATGGCGACTACCGCATCGAGGCGGAGATCCAGGGATTCAAGAAGGAACAGATCACCGGCATTCAACTCACCGTGGCCCAAACGCTGCGCCTCGACATCAAGCTGGAAGTGGGCCAGTTGAGCGAAGCCGTGCGGGTGGAGGCAACGGCGGGCCTGGTCCAGGCGAGCGATTCGAATCTGTCGCAGGTGATCGATGAGAAGCGTGTGCGCGAACTGCCCCTTAACGGGCGCAACTTCATGCAACTGGCGTTTCTGTCGTCGGGCATCGTAACGGCGGGACGGGCCAGCGCCACGCAGCGTCAGGCCAACTACGGCCCGGCGTTCTCCGCGGGAGGCCAGCGCGACAACACGACCACGGTTCTGGTGGATGGCATCGAGATCAGCGGCATGGAGCTGAACAACTATCCCTATGCCATCCCATCGCTCGAATCGGTGGGAGAATTTCGCGTGCTGACCTCCGGCGCCTCCGCCGAGTTCGGCGGCAACTCGGGCGCTTTCGTCAACGTGGTCACTCGGCGCGGCGCGAACGAATACAGCGGCTCATTGTTCGAATTTTTACGTAACGACAAGGTCGATTCGCGCAATTTCTTCGACCGCACGGGCAAGTCGGCGCCGAACAAGCGCAACCAGTTCGGCTTCATCGTGTCCGGGCCCGTGCTGATTCCCAAGCTCTACAACGGCAAGGACAGGACGTTCGTCGTCTTCAGTTGGGAATGGCAGCGCCAGCGGAACGGAACAACCAGCACCACGATCGTACCCACGCCCGAAGAGCGCGCCGGCGATTTCAGCGGAACCGTGACGCCGGTGGTGGATCCTCTCACGAAAACGCCGCTGCCAGGCAACAGGATTCCCGCCAGCCGCATCAACGCAACCGGCCGGGGATTGTTGAACCTCTATCCGCTGCCCAACGCCACGGACCCGGCGCGCAATTATGTCAACGCGCCGCTCCGCCGCTACGACTTCTCTATCCCCTCCGGCCGCATCGATCACCGGCTCACGAGCAAGAACAGCCTGTTCTGGCGCACGACGGTGAATGAGCCGGACGATGTTGGCCCCGGCCAGTCCTTATCGCAGGCGTTCCGCTACGATGCCGTCCAGACCGAGCGGCACGTCCAGTTGTCGCTCGGCGATACGCACATTGTCTCGACGAACATCGTCAACGAGTTCAATGCGGGCTTTGTCCGCATGAATAGGACCCGCAATTCGGCGGACTCGTTCGTACGCGATTGGGTAAAAGAACTCGGCATCCAGGGAGTCCCGACACAGCCGCTGACCTACGGCGCGCCGGCCGTCACCATCGCCGGATTCTCGCAGGCCGGCTTTTCCACCAACAACGCGTTCTTCCTCTGGATCACCCAGGCGGCGCAACTGGTAGACAATCTCTCGATCGTGTGGCACAAACATACCATCAAATTCGGAGGCAGCTACCAGAAGAAACAGCTCAACTCGACACAATGGGGCGCGCCGAACGGCAACTACACGTTCACCGGGGCCTACACATCGCCGCCGCCGATAGGCACGCCGACTCGCCAGGCGGCGATCGCCGACGTGCTGTTCGGTTATCCCGCGGCCTACGCGGTGCAGACCACTCCGTTCGAGCAGCGGATGCGTTATTGGAACGCCGCGTGGTACGTGCAGGACGACTACCGGCTTTCGCCCAATCTCACATTGAATCTGGGCCTGCGCTGGGAGTACTTCGGGAAACCCTACGACCTGTTTGACCGCATCGCCACCTTTGATCTGGGCACGGGCCAGCAGTTGCTGCCAGGCCAAGGCGGCACGCCCCGCAGCTTGATGAATCAGGACACGAACAACTTCGCGCCGCGCATCGGCTTCGCCTGGCGGGCGCGAGGAACACAGGACCTGGTGGTCCGCGGCGCGTATGGCATGTATTACAGCCCGCCTATCGGCAACGATTTCCGCTCCCGCGGGTTCCAGGACCCATTCGCGTTCCAGGTGAATCGAACGTACCGGCCGGCCAGCACAACCAGTCCTTTGCCGGAAATTACCGCCGAGGCCCCGCTGGTGGGAGCCAATCGGCTGACCAATCTCACGCGGGCCGGTGTCGATCGCAACTTCCGAGACGCCTACGTTCAGCAGTGGAACCTGAGCATCCAGAAAATGCTGGGCGCCAATATGCTGGTGGAGGCGGCGTACCGCGGCTCGAAGAGCACGCGCCTGCCTACCAACCTCGACTACAACGAGGTCACGCCGAACCCGCCGCAGGCTCCCGATTTCCGCCAGATTTTTCCCTATCCGACGCTGGCCGGCGTGACGATTCTCGAGTCCCGTGCGGCGGCCAACTATCACGCGCTGACGGCACGGGTGGAGCGGCGCTATTCGAACGGGCTGACGTTTCTGGTGAACTACACGTTCTCGAAGACCCTGACCGATGTGGACGCGAGCACGGTGGGCGTAGCCATCGGGGCGGGCTCATTCGGAGCGAACACAATCCGCAACCTGAAAGACAACAAGGGCCCGGCGGTGTTTGACCGGCCGCATCAGCTCAACATGAGTACGGTTTACGAACTCCCGTTTTTCAAGAACGCGAAGCCGCTTCCTCGGCTGATCCTGGGAGGCTGGCAGGTGGCGCCCATCTGGACCGCGTTCCAGGGCGCTTACCTGACTCCGGGCAACTTCAACGTGCTTTATACGGGGGCGCGGCCCGACGCTCTTCGCAATCCGAATCTCTCGCGCGGCGACCGCACCATCGAGCGGTGGTTCGACACGGAAGCCATCGCCAATGCCACCCCGGGCCGCTTCGGCAACTCGGGCAAAGGCATCATCCAGGGCAGCGGCGTGAACAGTTGGGACATCAACTTCGCCAAAAACTTCGTGATCAAGGAGCGCCAGCAACTACAGTTCCGCGTGGAGATGTTCAACGCGTTCAACCATCCGCAATTCGATGACCCGGTGTTGCAGCCGGTGGTGCGGGATGCCGCGGGCCGCGTGCTGAACCCGACCGCCGGCAAGGTGACGTCGGCGAGCGATTTCGGATTCCGGCAGACCGAGCGGGTGATGCAGTTCGGTCTGAAGTACTCATTCTGACCTGAAGTACTCATTCTGACATGAAGTACTCATTCTGAATGTATAGTAGTGAGGAGGCCGTTCTCATTCCCCGGAAAATCAACGTCCTTTTGTTGGGAGTTTTGGCAGGCTCCGCCGCGATGGGCCAGGATGCCGTCCAGGGCGTCCTCGCGCGGCACTGCTACGCCTGTCACAACGAAAAGCTGAAGACCGCCAACCTCAGCCTTGATTCTTCCGCCCTCACGCCCGGCGTTTGGGAGAAGGTGCTCGACAAGCTCAGTAGCGGACGCATGCCGCCGCCGGGGTCGCCCGCACCCTCGAAGGCCGACGTTGCTCTGGTCACGGCGTGGATTGAAAAGCATCTTGGCGCGCCGGCCGATCCCTGGCACGTCACCACGCGCCGCCTCAATCGCGACGAGTATAACCGCACCGTGCGCGACCTGCTAGGCGTGTCCATGCGGCCCGCCGGCGAGTTTCCGCTTGACGACGCGGGCTACGGCTTCGACAACATCGGCGACGTGCTCTCCGTGTCTCCGCTGCTGATGGAAAAATATATGGCTGCGGCGCGCGCCGTCTCCAAGGCCGCGGTCTACGGTGCGGACGTGCCGGCCCGGCCCACCAAGCTCATCCGCTACCTCAGCAAGAAGTCACAGGACGACCCCACCGCCAGTGCCCTGCCCTACTCTTACCGGGGC
>JACXTT010001476.1_pt1 | contig 39084 bp, 46 predicted proteins | sample 9270951 | NCBI WGS metagenome assembly JACXTT01 (sample SAMN15532306, study PRJNA645909) | rock metagenome | isolation source: weathered quartz diorite | place: Puerto Rico | collected 2017-06-21
GTAAGCTTTGGCCGCGGAAGGGGCGGGCCTGCAACTCACGCTTTGGCGAATGCGAGTTGAAACCAGGCATGGCAGAAATGCACAGCACGATTTGCAGCACGATGGTAAAGCCGAATCAGAGCATCGCCTGGTCGCGTTCCTCGAAGAGCCGGCGCACCCACATGGCGATGAAGTAGACGAAAGTGTTCATCAGCCCCGCCAGCACGGTGGTCGTGAACATGTCGCCGTTCCAGACGTGGCCCATCTCGTGCGCGAGGACCGAGCGGGCTTCCTCCTCGCCCATGTTTTCCAGGAGCCCGGTTGACACCGCCACCATGGCGTTGTTCTTTGTCGGTCCGGTGGCGAAGGCGTTCGGGTCCGGCGACTCGTAGATCCAGACTTCCGGCATTTCGATATGGAGCCGCTGGGAGAGTTCCCGGACGGTCTGAAACACCACTTCCTCCTGCCGATTCTGCGGCTCGGTGATCTGGCGGCACTCGTCCAGCATGGCCCGCGCCAACTGCTTGGAGAGAGCCAGCGAAATGAAAGCGCCGCCGAAGCCGAGGACGCCGGCATAGAGCAGCATGGACTCGTTGACGGAGCCTCGGATATCGATGCCGAAGGCCGGCAGCACGACATTCGCCAGCACCTGGAAGACGATGTACAGTGTGATGGAGATGAGCAGGTTCGCAACCAGCAGCAACCCGATCCCCTTCAACTTTTTAAGCATCTGGATGGTTCCTCCTTCATGTGCGGGGTTAAGGGAGCCGCACGCGTGTGTGATAATGTTACCATCGCATGGCTCCGTGTCAAGACCCTCCGCCGCGATCTTCTTGACCGGAGCGGATTGAAAGGGTACAAATCTTTCAAATGGTTGCGCGGGCCACCTCACAGACCCTCCTGCGTCCGCTCCTCAAATCCGTTTCGCGCTCCTTTTATCTCACGCTGGCCGTTGTGCCGAGCGATGTCAGGGCTCAGGTGGGAACAGCCTACCTGCTGGCCCGCGCGGCCGACACCATTGCGGATACCGAGCTGATCGAGCGCACGCGCCGGCTCCAGTACCTGACCAGACTTCGGGAGTGGATCCTGGATCCGGTAACGCATGGGGAAGCCGGGCGGGAGGTCCAGGCGGGGCTGCTCGCTGCCCGTCCCTCCGCTCAGTCCGATCGGAACGAGCGCGTCCTGCTGTCGCAACTCGACGAGTGCGGAACTCTGCTGGAGTCGTTCACGTTGGAAGACCAGGCCTTGATTCGCCGGGTGCTCGGCATCTTGACCCAGGGCATGCAGAAGGATTTGACGGATTTCCCGGGTGCAAGCGCGCAGTCGCTCACCGCGTTGAAAACGATGGCCGAGCTGGACCTGTACACTTATAACGCCGCCGGCTGCGTCGGCGAGTTCTGGACCGGGCTCATGTGCGCGCATCGGGCGGCCCTGCGGGACTGGGACGTCGAGCGGATGTTGCAGGTGGGGGTTCGATTCGGCAAGGGCCTGCAATACACGAATGTCCTTCGCGACATTCCGGCGGATCTTCGCCGCGGCCGGTGCTATATCCCGAGTGAGCTGTTGGAGACGGCGGGGCTGAAGCCGGCCGATCTGCTGGATCCCGCCTCACTGCAGAAATTCAAGCCTGTGCGGGATCGGCTCCTCCGCATTGCGCTGGAGCATCTCGACCAAGGGTGGTTCTACACGATGGCCATTCCCTGCGGCGAAGTGCGCCTGCGGCTGGCCTGCGCCTGGCCGATCCTCTTTGCTCTGAAGACCTTGCAGCGGGTGAGTGTCTCGGAAAGCCTGCTCGATCCGGGAACAACGTTGAAGATGAGTAGAGGAGAGGTCTACCGCATCATGGCGCTGACGGCCGGCACGCTCGGCTGCGCCCGCACCCTCACCGCCTACTACGGCCACCTCCGCAAGCGCGTGGCCTGCTGAGCTTACTTGGTTTCCGGCGCCTTGGTCGGTTCGAGGATCTTCTCGCCCCTGCGGAAAACGGCGAAGATGGCCTGCGAGGGGCAGGCGTCGAGGCAGAGCCGGCAGGTCTCGATGCAGCGGGACGAGTCGAACTTGAACGGCGGCGTGGACAGCCAGGCGCCGGTCGGACAGACCGGGATGCAGATCGCGTTGTGGGTGCAGCGGTCGGGGTGGCGGACCAGGTGATCTCGTTTAATCAGCATCGGTTTGACTCCTTCGAACAGGGCCCGCGAAAACAGCTCAAAGATGTCCTTCGCCGGCGTCGTCATGGCTTCAACGGTTCGAGCGGCGTCTTCGGCGGCTCGTGCCCGGGCATGAGGAGGCGCTCGACGATCCGTCCTCCGACGACGTGCTTCTCCACGATCTCGGTCACGTCCGCCTCGGTGCCGGCCCAATACCAGACGCCCTCCGGGTACACGACGATGCTGGGCCCGTATTCGCAGTGATCCAGACAGCCCGCCTTGTTTGCCCGTACGATTCCCTTGAGCCCCAGCCGGTCCACTTCCTTCTTCATGAATTCCTGCAGCTGCACCGACCCGCTGTCCGCGCAGCAGCCCCGCGGGTCGCCCTTGGGGCGCTGGTTGATGCACATGAAGATGTGGCGCTTGAAAGCGGGCATGTCAGGCTTGTCGGGATTCGAGCGATCGCGCGAGGGCCGACACGTCGTCCGGCTTGAGCAGGGTCTGCTTCAGCGCATTGGCGGCGATCATGGCCGCGATCTCCTTCACACGCAGCATCGCCCGCTCGCGCTGCTCGGCTTGGCTGAGCGCCGAGGCGGTCCCTTTCGACAGTTTGTCGAGCTCGCCCTTGATGTCCCGGAAATCGCGCTGCAGAGTCTTCTCGACGGAACAACGGTCGCAGTACCATTTGGGGCTCAGGTCGGCGTTCGGCGAGAGCCGGTCGTACACGCGCCCGAAAAAGTCGCGGCCCAGCGAGATCTTCATGAGCGGGACGTCGGCGGCCCCGCAGCCGTCGCACTTGCCCGCCGACGCAGAAGAGCTGTTGGCATCCATGACGGCTGTTCCCCCTCCCAAGGCGATCGAATCTTACACCAAAGCGCGAAAGGGTGTCTATTGTGATTTGGCGCGCTATCGGCGAAAATATGGTCATGCGAGCGCGAGTGACGGCAGCGATCGGGTTGAGCCTGCTGGCTGCCCTGCCTTCGGCGCTGGCGCTGGAGCTGGACTCGGCGGCGGAGGCCAAGCGGCTGGAAGCGGGCCTTGCGCGCTTGTGCGGCGTGTGGGAGTGGACGGTGCATTCCCATGCGATGAATCACCGGGAAGGCAAGTCGAAGATTGTCTTGCCGTCGCCGCAGGCGGCCGGCGTCGAGGGGCTGTCACCGAACGAGATCCGGGTCTACGGTGATGCGGTGTACTTCCGCTGGGACTTCCCGGGCGGCTATCAGGAGGACAGCTTGCTGCTGAACGACAACCGGCGGCTGGAGGGTACCTTCCGGACGACGAACGGCAATGTCGGTGCCGTGACGGGGAAGCGGATCGCCGGTTGTCAGCAGGGAGGCGTCGCGCCGAAGCCATGATTATCGCGGTGCCCCGGGAGATCAAGGACCATGAGTTCCGCGTCGGTCTGACGCCGGGAGGCGTACGGGCGCTGGCGCAGGCCGGGCACCGGGTGCTGGTGGAAGCGGGCGCCGGCGCCGGCAGCGGATTCGGGGATGACGAGTACCGGGCGGCAGGGGCCGATATCACGACGGACAAGAAGGCCCTGTTTGAGCGCGCGGACCTCATCGTCAAGGTCAAGGAACCGCAGGAGCCGGAATATGCGCTCTTCCGCAAGGGGCAGGTGCTCTTCACGTACCTCCATCTGGCGGCGGACCGGCGTTTGACCGAGGCTTTGCTGGAGCGGCAGGTCTTCGCCATCGCCTATGAGACCGTCGAGCGGCCCGACCGCAGCCTGCCGATTCTCCAGCCGATGAGCGAGGTGGCCGGGCGGCTCTCGGTGCAGATCGGCGCGCACTATCTGGAGCGTACGCACGGCGGCCGCGGCGTGCTGCTCGGCGGTGTGCCCGGCGTCGCGAGTGGGAAAGTGGTGGTGTTGGGGGCCGGTGTCGTGGGGACACAGGCGATCCGGATTGCGGTCGGTCTGGGCGCCCAGGTGACCGTCTTCAATCTGGATCGTGGGCGGCTGGAAGTGCTGGACGCGCTGTATGAGGGGCGGGTTGTGACGATGGCCCCGGATCCGGCCTGGCTCGAAGCGGCGGTTCTCGAAGCGGATCTCGTAATCGGCGCCGTGATGGTGACCGGCGCCCGGACGCCTGTATTGGTGAAGCGCGAGACGGTGCGCCGCATGAAAAAGGGCGCGGTGATCGTGGATGTGTCGGTGGATCAGGGCGGCTGTGTCGAGACGACCAGGCCGACTTCTCACTCCGATCCGATCTATACGGTGGACGGGGTTCTGCACTACGCCGTCCCGAATATTCCCGGCATTGTGCCCCATACCGCGACTTTTGCCTTGACCAACGCGTCGCTTCCCTTTATTCTGCGTCTCGCCGAGTCGGGGCCGGAGCAGGCGGTCCGGACCGATCCGGCTCTCGCGAAAGGCCTCAACCTCGCCTATGGCCGGGTGACGTGCCGGGCGGTGGCTGAGGCGCATAAGATGCCGTTCAATCCCTGAATCGGGGCGTAGCGCAGCCTGGTAGCGCACTGCGTTCGGGACGCAGGTGTCGGAGGTTCAAATCCTCTCGCCCCGACCACTCAGAACTTGTTGAACCGCCGCTTCGATCAAAAGCGGCGGATATTCACTACCACTTGCCATGATTTCTTCTGGCTCCTCCGATCTCGTCGCCGCTGAGATTTTCGTCTCCGGGATGGTGCAGGGCGTCGGGTACCGGTTCTTCACCCAGCGCGTTGCCGAAGAATTGAACTTGTCCGGCTGGGTGCGCAACCTTCCCGATGGGCGGGTGCAGGCCGAGGTGGAAGGGCCGCGCGCGCGCATCGAGGAATTGCTCGCCCGCCTTCGCGTCGGGCCGCGTCTGTCCTCGGTGACCGACGTCGCAGTGACGTGGAAGGCGGCGGGCGGAACAGTGCGTGGCTTCCTGGTTGAGCCGTGATCAGGGTGGTGCAAATATCCGGGAAAGATTTTTCGGGTTTGTTTGATTGACAGGCCTTCCCCCGTCCTCCTATACTCTGCCCCCACATGAATTACAAAAAGCTCATCCGCGAGGTTCCGGACTTCCCCAAGCCGGGGATTTTGTTCTACGACATCACGACGCTGCTCAAAGACCGCGAGGCCTTCAAGAGCATCATCGGGGACCTGACGGCGCTCTACCGGACTCACAAGATCGCCAAAGTCGTCGGGATCGAGTCGCGGGGGTTTATCCTGGGGGGGCCGCTGGCGCACCAGTTGGGTTCCGGCTTCGTGCCCGTCCGGAAGCCGGGCAAGCTGCCGGCCGACATCTTCGAGGTCAAGTACAATCTGGAGTACGGGTCCAATTCGCTCGCGGTGCACCGGGATTCGATCGTGATGGGCGAGCGGGTGCTGATCGTGGACGATCTGCTCGCGACCGGCGGGACGGCCGCCGCGACGGTCAACCTGGTCCGCCAGCTCGGAGGGGAAATAGTGGGACTGGCCTTCCTCGTCGAACTGCTGTCGCTCAAGGGACGCGCGCAGCTCGACGGCTGTGAAGTGCAGGCCCTGATTCAATACTGACGCCGATGGGGACTCACCGCATCTCGTCGGGCGGCGTCGTCTTCAGACCGGCCGGGGCGGCGCACGAGGTAGCCCTGATCCGGGTGGCCCGAGCCGACGGCCATGCGTGGACGCTGCCGAAAGGCTGGGTTGAGAAGGGCGAAGACCTCGAGCAGACGGCCGTGCGGGAAGTGCGGGAAGAGACCGGCCTGGACGCCAAGGTCCTTCGCAAATTGGGCGAGATCACCTATGAGTTCTATTCCAAGGCCGATCGGGGCCGCGTGCATAAGACGGTGCACCTGTTTCTGCTGGAATGTCTCGGCGGGAATATCGCCGATCATGATGATGAGGTCGAAGAGGCCCGTTGGTTTCCGCTCGGCGAGGCGGTCGCGACGCTGACGCACAAGAACGAGCGCGACATGCTGGAGAAGGCCAGCAGTCTCATTCAGGGAGGAGGGAAGTCCGCATGACAGTGAAATCCAAGCCTCGCCGCGCGGCGAAGGCGGCCGTAAAGGCGAAGGCGAAACCGAGGCCGAAGGCGGCGGTGAAGACCAAGGCCAAAGCCACGCGTAAGGCCCTAGCCAAGATCAATACACTCACGCCCAAGGCGAAAGCCGCGCCGGTTGTGAAAGACACAGCCTCCAGTTTACGGAAGGATGCCCTCCGGAAGATCTTGATGGACCGCCGGCAGGAAGTGATGAAGGAGATCGACGGACTCCTCGGCAACCGCATGTCGGACGAATACCAACGGCGCGTGGACTCGGCGCCCGACGTGGGCGATCAGGCGCTCCTCGACACCGAGCGGGTCCGGGACATTTCACTCCTGGAGATGCGCAATAAGATGCGGCAGCAGATCGACGAGGCCCTGACCAAGCTCGAAGAAGGGACCTATGGCCGTTGCGCTGATTGCAAAGCCGAAATCAGCGAGAAGCGGCTGCGCACGGTCCCGTTCGCCCGACGGTGCGTCGCGTGCCAATCCAAGCAGGAGCTCCTCGAGAAGATCGAAATGGAACCGGAGGAACAAGAATCCTGACCGCATGAGAGCGCCGTTTCTCGCGATCGCCTTGGCCGGCCTGCTGGCGGCGGCGGCCTGGGCTCTGACCGGCGATGAGGAGAACAGCGTCTCGATCTACCGGCGGCTGAACGCCGGCGTCGTCAACATCACGAACCGGGCCGTCGCCTACGACTTCTTTTCCAACCCGATCCCCAGCAATTCTTCCGGTTCCGGCTTCATCCTCGATGCCCAGGGACACATCCTGACCAATCACCATGTGGTGCAGGGGGCCCAGCGCCTCGAAGTGAGTCTGTCCGACGGGTCTAAATGGCTCGCGAAGCTGGTCGGGGCAGATCCCCTTACAGACTTGGCGGTCGTGCAGATCAAGGCGCCGCCCGCGATTCTCACCATGCTGCCGCTGGGCGATTCCTCCAGCCTGCAGGTCGGGCAAAAAGTGCTGGCCATCGGCAACCCGTTCGGGCTCGAACACAGTCTCTCGGCGGGGATCATCAGTTCGGTGCGAAAGTTCGTGAAAACCGGCGCGACGGAGCTCGAGGACGTCATCCAGACCGATGCCGCCATCAATCCCGGCAATTCAGGGGGGCCGCTGCTCGATTCCGAAGGGCGGGTGATCGGCATTAACACGGCGATCTTTTCAACATCCGGCGGAAACATCGGGATCGGGTTCGCCGTTCCGGTCAACACCGCGAAGCGGGTGGTGGCGGATATCCTCGCCCGTGGCTACGTCGTCTACGCCTACCTGGGAGCCGAAACACAGACGCTGACGCCAGCCCTCGCCCGCGCGCTTGATTTGCCCATCGCTCAGGGGGCCATCGTGGTCCGGATCGCGCGGAGCAGTCCCGCCGCCAAGTCGGGGCTGCAAGGCGGGACGCGACAGGTCGTCATCGGGAACGCGATCGTCGTGCTCGGCGGCGACATCGTGACCATCGCGGACGGCACGAAGATCCTCACCGCGGAGGGCTTCCGGCAGCTGATCCGCAAGCATCAGCCAGGTGATACTATGAAGCTGGAGATCCTCCGGCAGGGGAAACGGATGGAGCTTGAGGTGAAGCTCGGAGAGCAGCCTCGGTAAGGGGCGATGGCCTCCACGATCAAACGTGCTATCGTGCTGTGCAGCGGCGGGTTGGACTCCGCGGTCGCGGCCGCCGAGGCGCGGGCCGCGGGCTACGAGCTGTTTCTCTTGTCCGTGAATTACGGCCAGCGGCACGCCGTCGAGTTGAAGCGGGTGCCTGAGATCGCCGCGGCGCTCGGCGCCAAGCGCCATTTGGTGGTGGATGTCGATCTCCGGGCGTTCGGCGGATCGGCGCTCACCGATGCCGTGCCGGTTCCCAAGGATCGCCCTGATGAGGCGATCGGCGCCGGCATTCCTCCCACCTATGTCCCCGCCCGCAACACCATCTTTCTCTCGCTGGCCTTGGCGTGGGCGGAGGTGCTGGGCGCCGAGACGATCTACTTCGGGGCGAACGTCCTCGATTACAGCGGTTATCCGGATTGCCGGCCGGAATTCCTCCAAACGTTCGAAGCGCTGGCCCGGCATGGGACGAAGGCCGGGGCGGAGGGCGGGCGCATTCGTGTGGAGGCCCCCTTGCTCCGGATGACCAAGGCGGATATCATCCGTCGAGGCGTGGCGCTGAAAGCGCCGCTCCATCTGACCCATAGCTGCTACGACCCGGACGGACAGGGCCGGGCCTGCGGCCGCTGCGACAGCTGCCGCCTGCGGCACAAGGGTTTTGCCGAGGCCAACGTTCAAGACCCGACGCCCTACGTCCAGAAGTAGAGTTAGGACACATCCATGTACGGCATCTCTCCGGAAGAATTTTTCATGTACCTCACCATCGGGCTGGTGTTCGTGATCCCGATTTCGGTCCGGATCTACCGGCGGGTGATGCTCGGCCGGCTCAAGGAGCAGCTCCGGGACAAGGGGCAGACTCCATGAGGCTGTGCATGCGCACGGGAAAAGGACGCGTCCCACGGGAAGAGAGCCTGCTCCTGCCGGCTTGGGGCGGGCGGGTGTGATTGGTTGCGCGCTCATCGGTCTCGCGCTCTTGTGGGCGGTGCCGTCCGTTGAAGCGGCGCCTCCCATCGACTCGGACAGCGAGCTCACCGCCGTCTTCGTCCGCTACTACGGCGCGCTGAAGAAGGAACGGTGGAGCGAGGCGTTCGGGCTTCTGCACGAACGCCTGAAGAAAGGCATGAACGTCCAGAGTCCGCAGGAGCTCGCCGTCCGCAACATCGTCGCGCAGCAGAACCTCATTGAGGGCTTCCGGCGGTTCGACAATCTCGACGTGGCCAAGACTGAAGTGGATCTGACCTCCCTCAAGGGAGCCGTCACGGCGTCGGGAGACGGCAACGTGGCGGGCCAGGTGGTGTACGATCTCGTGGTCTTTCCGCTCGGGCCGGGCCGCCCGCTGATGTACCGCGTGGTCATGGATGTGGGTCTCGCGCAGGGTCTGATCATCCGACTGAGCCAGTCCTCCATGACGCGCATCGACCCCGGCGCCCTCGGCGACGTGCTGTAGGAGTGACGTGGCCTCCTCGCAGAATAAACGGGCCCAGGCGAAAGCGCGGCAGGAAATGAAGCGCCGCGTCGCCGAGATTCGGGCCCGCGTCACCAAGGACGTCGACTACGCATTCGAGGCGCTGCTGCAGGAGCAGCCCGACCTGTCCCTGAAGATGGAGGGCGCGTTGGAGGAAGTGCTGCGCATGGCGGAGACGATTGACGGCGAGCTGGAGGAAGTCTCCAGCGTTGCCGAGCTGGAGCGCCTGGACCGTCGCATCGAGTTCATCGAGGAGCAATTCGAGGATGTCGAAGCCGAGCTCTACGGCCGTCCCCGGCGTCGCCGGAAGCGCCGGCCCAATATGTCCGATTTCTTCCGGCAGGCGACCGGTGGCGGCGGGTGGGGCGGCGACTCGTCGGATCCGCAGAGCGAAGTGCGGACGGCGGCCGATGCGTTTGCCGTCCTCGGTCTGGAAGAGGGGAGTTCCTATACGGCCGTCACGAAGGCTTTTCGCAAGAAGGCCAAGGAACTCCATCCGGATTCGCGCGATGGCGACCGGAGCGGCGAGACGCAGCTACGCAAACTGATCGCCGCCTACCAATACATCAAAACCATCTATAACTGGGGCGAGGACAAACCGGCCCCCGGATCACCGCGCGCATGAACGCCCGCTTGCTGCCGATCGCCCTATTGACCTTCGCGGCAGGCGTGCCCGCCGGCGTCGCGCCGGCGGCAGACGACATCGTCGTGTATTCCGGCCGGAAGGAGGTGGTGGTCCAGCCCGTGGTGGCGGCGTTTCAGAAGAAGACCGGCATTCCGGTCAAGCTCAAGGTCGGCCCGACATCCGGGCTGGCCAACGAGTTGATCCAGGAGAAGACCCGCCCGCGGGCCGATGTCTTTATTTCCACGGAAGCCGGCGTGATGGAAATCCTCGCCAAGAAGGGCATCCTCGACGCCTATGTCTCGCCCGAAGTCAAGGACCTGCTGCCCGGGACTCGCGACAGGGATGGCCGGTGGACCGGCATCACGTCCCGCGCCCGCGTGATCCTGTACAACAAGAAGCTGGTGTCGGAGAAGGACGCGCCCCGCTCCGTGTTCCAGTTGACCGATCCTAAATGGAAAGGCAAAGTCGCCATCGCGAGCACGCGCGAGCGGACGACCTTAAGCTGGGTCTCCTCGCTCGTCGCCGTCAAGGGGGTCGAGTTCACCCGGAGCTATCTGGCGAAGCTCTACGCGAACGGGCTGAGGATCTTGCCGGACAACGCGGACGTCTGGCAGGGCGTGGGACGTGGCGAGTTCGCCGTCGGACTGACCAACTCGCCGAATTATTTTCTGGCGCGCAAGGCAAACTATCCGGTCGGCGTGGTCTATCCGGATCAGGAAAACGGCGGGACGGGGACGCTGCTCAACCTCAATGCAATCGCGCTCGTCAAGGGCGCGGCGAGTCCCGCCGCCGCCAAGCGGTTTATTGACTTCGTGCTGTCGGCGGAAGGCCAGCGGATCCTGATCGACGGCGCCTACGAGATTCCCCTCAAGCCGGACATCATCGATCCCGTCCCGCTGACCGGATTCCGGCGGACCCCCGTGACCGAAGCGCAACTGGCGGCACTGGCCGAGCCCACGCTCAAGCTGTTGGCCGGCATCGGGCCCGAGTGGTGAAAGGAGCGACCATGCGAGACCTGCGATGGGCGGGTGCCTGTGTCCTGACCGCCATAGTGCTGTGGGCGATGCCGTCGGAGGCGGGGGCGGCCGACCTCAACCGCGATCTGCTCAAACAGGGGATGCCCCTCTCCGAAGCGATCGAGGCATTTGGGCAGCCGGTCCGAGTGGAGTGGGTCAATCTGAAGGGCACGGCGATTTTCTTCATGTTTTACGAGTCCGAGGACTGCCTGCTGTGTCTGGAAACCATCCAAGGCACGGGTGCTCTTGCGCTGGAGGACGGACGGACTGTGCTCCCGCTGGGATTCGTCACCGAAACGTTGGCCGGCTGGGGCAAGAAGTTCTACCAGCAGGCGAAATCCCCAGCTGACAGCCGATGAAGATCCTGATGCTGGCGAGCGAGGCGGTTCCCTTAGCCAAGACAGGCGGCCTCGCCGATGTGGTGGGAACGCTGCCAGTCGAGCTGGCGCGTCTGGGGCATGAGATCACGCTGGCTCTCCCGCGCTATGCCGGCATCGATGCCGCGGGAATCAAGTTGAAAAAGGCGTCCACCCATCAGGTTCCCTGGCGCGAAGGGGAACTCCCCGTCGTTCTTGAAACCGGCGTCATCGGGGAGGGCAGAGTCTCGGTTGCCTGCATCCGCCACGATCCCTTTTTCGCGCGGGCCGGACTGTACGGCGAGGACGGCCGCGACTACCCCGACAATCTCGACCGGTTCGTCCTGTTCTGCCGCGCGGCCATGGAGGCCTGCAGGCAGCCGGGCAAGCCGCCGGACATCCTGCACGCGCACGACTGGCAGGCGGCGCTGGCCGTCGTCTACCTCAAGACGCTCTACCGGACCGATCCGGCCTGGGCGGAGACCCGCGCTCTCTTCACCATCCACAATATCGGCTACCAGGGTCGCTTTCCCGTCACGGCTTACGATACCACCGGCCTTCCATGGTCGGAATACACGCCCGAGCGGCTGGAGTTCTACGGGCAGGTGAATCTCCTCAAGGGCGGGCTCGTCTACGCCGATCTGCTCAACACGGTCAGCCCGACTTACGCACGCGAAATCCAGACCGGCGAATTCGGGTATGGCTTGGAGGGCGTGCTCCAAACGCGGAAGGACCGCCTCTTCGGGGTGACCAACGGGATTGACGCCGCGGCCTGGGATCCGGCGACCGATTCGCACCTGGCGGCGCACTATTCGGCCGACGACCTTTCCGGCAAGAAGGCCTGCAAGCGGGCCCTGCAGCTGGAGTTGAAGCTACCGGCGCGCGACGTGCCCGTCATCGGGCTGATCTCGCGGCTGGCCTTTCAAAAAGGCATCGATCTCATCGTGGACATCCTGCCGAAGCTGCTCGCACTGGATGTGCAGATGGTGGTGCTCGGAAGCGGCGAGCTGCAATACCATACGTTCCTTGCCGGGTTGCACGACCGCTACCCTGACAGGCTTGCGGTGCATCTGGGATTCGATGAGGCACTCGCCCACCGGATCGAGGGGGGAGCGGACCTCATGCTCGTGCCTTCCCGCTACGAGCCGTGCGGCCTCACGCAACTCTACAGCCTCCGGTACGGGACAGTGCCGGTCGTCCGTGGGACGGGGGGGCTTGCCGACACCGTGGCGCCCTCTCTGCCCAGAGGGTCCTCCAACAGCGCCGCAACCGGCTTCGCCTTCGAGGCGCCTCATTCCGAGGTGCTGTTGAGCGCCGTTCTGCTGGCTTTGCAGGTGTACCGCGACAAGGAAGAGTGGCACGAACTGGTCAGTCGGGGGATGCGGCAGGATTTTTCCTGGCGGCGCTCCGCCCAGCAATACGTCGAATTGTACAAGCGCGCGCTGGCCGTCTGACGGTCACTCGTCACAAGAAGTTGCGGTAGTCGAGGGAAGGAAAGATGTTGTCCTTCTCTTCGATGTCCTTGAGCCAGCCGGCGTCCACGCGGTTGGCGAGCAGCTGCTCGTAAAGACGGGTGAAGCGGGCAAGGTGGTCCTTCGTGCGCTTCACGGCGTACTCCACCATCGTGCCGGTCTTCATGATAAAGGCCCAGTCCGAGCTTTGCGCCAGCAGAAGCTCCCGCCCGGCCTGCGCGAGTGCCCGCTGCGTGAGTCCGTCCGCTCGGGAGAACCGGCTTGTCAGTTCCTCCATCCGCCGGGCCGCCGCGTGGAGGTGCCGGTAGATCCAGTCGTTGCCGCCGTTGAGCCAGACCTCGTGATAGCCCTTGTACCCCCAGGAGGACCCGCAGGGCGTGCACACCTGGTTGACTTCGTGCCGCTCCAGGTATTCGGCGGGCGTGATCGGCTTGACGGTCTGCTGATCGAAGTGCAGCTTGCGGAATAAATAATCCAGCCACTCCGGCCCCTCGAACCACCAGTGCCCGAAGAGCTCGGCGTCGTACGGCGCCACTACGATCGGCGGCCGGTCCATCATGGGAGCGAGCCATTCGACCTGCCGCTCCCGGTTGAACATGAAATTGCCGGCATGGTCCGCGGCCCGTTCCAGCGCCCAGGCCCGGTCGTATACTTGCTTCTGGTCGGTCTTGCCGGTGATCCGGTAGTACTTGATGCCGGTGCTGCCGCGCTTGCCGTCCGGCTGGACGTAGGGCCGGACGTAGTCGTAGTCCAGGTCCCAGCCGGCGTCGCGGTAGTAGTCGCGGTAGGCCGGGTCGCCGGGATAGCCCTCCTCGGCGCTCCAGACCTGCTTGGAGGAATCGAGGTCGCGGGCAAAGGCGGCGACGCCGGTCGGGCAGAAGACGGGGGCGTGCACGTCGTAGCGCGGGCGCGGGTCGGCGTAGAGGAGCCCGTGGGACTCGGTGAAGAAAAACTGGATTCCGACGTCGCGCAGCATTTCGTCGAGGCCGGGAAAGTACCCGCACTCCGGCAGCCAGATGCCGTGCGGGGGCCGGTTGAACGTTTCGTCGTAGTGGGCAACGGCTGTGCGAAGCGGCGCGCGTACGGCGTTGGGCACGACGTTGAGCAGCGGCAGGAAGCCGTGCGTCGCGCCGCAGGTGATGATCTCCAGCTTGCCCAGGTCTTGCAGGCGTCCGAAGGCGCTGACGAGGTCGCGCCCGTACTCGTTCGTAAACGCGTTCCGCGACTGCAGGAACCGCTCGAGGTACATCGTGGAGAGACGATGGAATTCCGGCTGGTAGGCGGTGCGGTGCACTTCTTTCGCGGCCAGCTCAATCAGCCGGTTGATGTGCCGTTCGTAGCGGGAGATCAGCAGCGGGTCCTGGAGCATCGAGATCAGCGGCGGCGAGAGCGTGGCCGTCAGGCGGAAGTCCACGCCGTCGCGGACCAGCCCGTTCATCATCCGCAGGAGCGGAAGGTAGGTGTCGGAGATTGCCTCGTACAGCCAGTTCTCCTCCAGGAAGCGGTCGTGCTCCGGATGCCGCACGTAGGGGAGGTGGCAGTGGAGGACGAGGCAGAGGTAGCCGGTTGGCTGTGCGCTCATCGGAAGCCCTGCTCCGGAGACGACGGCTTCGCGCCGGCGGCGAACCGCGCGGCGGCCAGGGCCTTCTCTCTCGCCAGGCGCTCCTGCAGCGCGCGGAGTTCTTCGGGAGACAGCCGGCGAGGGATGTCAGGGGCCGGCACGAATTCCAGCAGCCGCGCGGGATCGGGCTTCCGCCGGCGCATGAACTTCACGCGCATCCAGCGTTCGTCGGTCCTGGCGGAGACGCCGGCGCGGGGCGTGTGAATGACGTTCGACCGCGCGATCGCATGGAAGCGTCCGGTGCGGGCCACGAAGCCCAGGTCCGCGCAATAGGACTTCTCCGCCGTCCAGACCGGGACGTACCAGCCGCGGGCCTCCAATCCGACGTCGATGTCGAAGGTGTGGTGGGCGTTGGCGCCGTCGAAGTGAATGAGCGAGACGTCGTAGAACCGCATCACGGCGCGCGCGCCGTCCATCTCCGCGCCCAGCGCGTTCTGGGCTTCCCGCAGGCTCTCCGGCGTGACCTCCCAGTAGGCGAACAGGTGCAGCGGGTCGACCACCATCAGGACCAGTTCGGTCCGGCCGTATTTGTCGGGGATGTCTGAGGTCATGATGTCGGTGGTTACCGTCCGTCGAGCTTCATGCCCTTGGAGATGGCCACGATGCCGGACTCGGTGACCGTGAAGCGCTTGCGGTCGGCCTCCAGGTCGTAGCCGATCTCGGTCTTGGGCGGGATCGTCACGCCCTTGTCGATGATGGCTTTGCGGATGCGGCAGTGGTCGCCGATCACGACGTTTTCCATGATGATCGACTGGAGTACCTCGGCGTGGTCGTTGATGCGGACGTTGGCGGAGAGGACGGAGTTTTGCGCGCGGCCCCCGCTGATGATGCAGCCGCTGCTGACGATCGAATCGAGCGCGATGCCCACGCGGCCGCCGCTGCCGTGCTCCTCCGCGAAGACGAACTTGGCCGGCGGGTACTGTCCCTGATAGGTGCGGATCGGCCAGTTCTGGTCGTAGAGGTTGAACAGCGGGTCTACGGACACCAGGTCCATATTGGCCTCCCAGTAGGCGTCCAGCGTCCCGACGTCGCGCCAGTACTTGACCGCCTTGCGGTTCTCGTCGCGGAAGTTGTAGGCGAACACCCGGCGGCTCCCGATCATGCTCGGGATGATGTCCTTGCCGAAATCGTGCGCCGAGTCGCGTTCGGCGTTCGCCAGGAGATGCTCATGCAGGATCGAGGTCCGGAACAGATAAATGCCCATGGAGCACAACGCCCGGCTCGGATCGTTCGGCATGGGTGCAGGATGGGCGGGCTTCTCGTCGAAACGGGTGATCTGAGCGTTGCCGTCCACGGCCATGACGCCGAAGTTCGGGGCGTCGGCCAGCGGGACTTCGATGGCGCCCACTACCGCGTCGGCCTGTTTTTGCTGGAGGAAGCTGTGCATCTCCCGGTAATTCATTTTGTAGACGTGGTCGCCTGCAAGGATCAGGACGAACTCCGGCTGCTTGTCCTCGACGATGAACCAGTTTTGATACACGGCGTCGGCGGTGCCTCGGTACCAGTCCTGGCTGATGCGCTGCTGGGGCGGCAGGGAGAAGATGTACTCGCCGAGTTCCGGGTTGAAGACGGTCCAGCCGCGCCGGATGTGGCGGTCGAGCGAGTGGGACTTATACTGGATGAGCACGATCATGTTGCGCAGGCCGGAGTTCACGCAGTTGCTGAGTGTGAAGTCGATGATGCGGTATTTGCCGCCGAAGGGCACGGCCGGCTTGGCCCGGTCCGCCGTCAGCGGGTGCAGGCGCTCGCCCCGTCCGCCCGCCAGGATCATGGTCAGGAAATTCTTCATGGGGAAAGCGATTGTAGCAGGACCGGCGGGAGATGGCAAAAGCGGAACGTTCTTGATAAGATTCCGCGCCAGCGGGGCGATCGGATTTGGACGGAAACGGCAACAGCGTCGAGCTGCGGGAGGTGACCAAGCGCCACGGGGCGACCGTGGCGGTGGACCGGCTCTCGCTCACGATCCGCAAGGGCGAGTTCTTCGCCATCCTCGGGCCCAGCGGCTCGGGCAAGACCACGACGCTCCGCCTGCTGGCCGGGTTCGAGCAGCCCGATTCCGGCACGATCATCATCGAAGGGCGGCAGATGGAGGGCGTGCCTCCCAATCGCCGTCCGGTCAACCTCGTGTTCCAGAACTACGCGCTCTTTCCCCACATGACCGTCACGAAGAACGTCGCCTTCGGGCTCGAGATGAAAGGGATGGCGGAAGCGGAGATCGGCCCGCGTGTGACCGAAACGCTCGAGATGGTGCGGCTGGCCGCGAGGCAGGACCGACTCCCGTCGCAGCTGTCGGGCGGGGAGCAGCAGCGGGTGGCGCTCGCGCGCGCGCTGGTGAACCATCCGGCCGTGCTCTTGCTGGATGAGCCGCTGGGCGCGCTGGATAAGCAGCTCCGGCTCGAAATGGAAGTCGAGCTGAAGGCTTTGCAAGAGCGGGTCGGCATCACCTTCGTGTGCGTGACGCACGACCAGGAAGAGGCGCTCACCATGTCGGACCGCCTCGCCGTCATGCACCAGGGGCGGCTCTTGCAGGTCGGCACGCCGGAGGACATCTACCAGGCGCCTGCCTCCGCCTTTGTGGCGAACTTCATCGGCGTCTCCAACGGCCTGTCCGGACGGGTGGAAGGGATTGTCGGGCAGCACGCGACCGTGGCGGTGGAGGGGATCGGCGTGATCCATTGTCCGGCCGTGTCGGGCGTGGCCGCCGGCGCGCCGGTGCTGGTCACGGTCCGGCCGGAACGCCTGCACCTTTCGCGCGATCCGGCGCCTGAAGGCTATCAGAATCATTTCGCGGTGCGGGTCGCCAAGGCCATCTACGCCGGCAACGAGACGCAGTATCTCCTGACCCTGCCCAACAACCAGACCTGGAAGGCGCGGGTTCCCAACGCCGACGGCGCGGCCAAGCGGTTCCATGCCGGCGAGGCCGCCTATCTCAAGTGGCGGACGGCCGAGGCCGTGCTACTTCCCGAATGAAACGGTTTCCCTGGCTGATCGTCCCTCCGGCCGCCACGCTGTTCTTGCTCTTTGGGGTTCCGTTGGCGCTGGTTCTCGCCGTCAGCTTCGCCGCGCGCGGCACCTACGGCGGCGTCGAATGGGCGCTGACCTTCGGCAACTACACCAGCATCGCGGACTTCCTCTATCTCCGTATCTTCTGGCGGTCACTGTGGCTGGCCGTTCTTACTACGGTGATCTGCCTGGTCATGGGCTTTCCCCTGGCCTACGTCATTGCGCGGGCCTCCAAACGCTGGCAGGGCGTCCTGCTGTTTCTCGTGATCATTCCCTTCTGGACCAACTTTCTGGTCCGCACGTACGCCTGGATGTTCATCCTCCGCACCGAGGGCCTGCTGAATACGGCGCTTTTGTCGGCCGGCGTCATCCACGAGCCGCTGAATCTGCTGTTTACCGACTGGGCCGTGCTGATCGGGCTGGTATACGGCTACCTGCCGTTCATGGTCCTGCCGCTGTACGCGGCGCTGGAGCGGCTCGACCGCTCGCTGGTCGAGGCCGCGTGGGACCTCTACGCGAAGCCGGTATGGGTGTTCACGAGGGTCGTACTGCCACTCTCCAGGCCGGGCGTGATCGCCGGCTGCGTGCTGGTATTCATTCCCTCGCTCGGGGCCTACGTGACGCCGGACCTGCTCGGCGGGGCGAGGACCATGATGATCGGCAACCTGATCCAGCACCAGTATCTGGTGGTGCGCGATTGGCCATTCGGCTCGGCGCTGTCGTTCGTGCTGATGGCGGGCGTGCTCGCGGCGGTCCTGTATTACCTCCGCGCGGGCGGGGCGAGGAGCCTCACATGAAGACCGGTCGCTGGCTGATCGCCGCGAGCGCGGCGGACCTGCTGTTTCTCTATCTGCCGATCGCGATCCTGATCGTATTCTCATTCAACGCCTCGAAGCTCTCCGCCCGCTGGCAGGGCTTTTCACTCCAGTGGTACGCGAAGCTCTTCACGGACCAGGCGCTGCTGGCCGCTACCGTGAACAGCCTGATCATTGCGGTGGTCTCGACGATTCTCGCCGGCATACTGGGCGTGCTGACCGCCGTGGCGCTGGAGCGGCGGCCGTTCAAGGGGCAGGTGGCGTTCGAGGCGTTCCTGCTCATGCCGATCGTGATCCCCGAGATCATGATGGGGGTGGCGATGCTCCTGTTTTTCGTGATGATCAAACTGCCGCTCTCGCTCGTCACGATGATCGTCGCGCACACCGTCTTCAACTTTCCCGTGGTAGCCCTGATCGTGCGGGCGCGCCTGCGCAAGCTGGACCGGCGGCTGGAGGAAGCAGCGTACGATCTCGGCGCGACGCCGTGGATCGCCTTTAAACGGGTGACGCTGCCGCTGCTGATGCCGGGCATCATCGGGGCGCTGCTGATGGCCTTCACGCTCTCGCTGGACGACTTCATCATCAGCTTCTTCACGGCCGGGGTCGGCTCGACGACGTTGCCGATCAAGGTGTACGGGATGCTGAAATCCGCGGTGACGCCAGAGGTCAACGCGCTCTCGGCGATCCTGGTGCTGGTCTCGATGGGTCTCGTTGCCCTCGCAACTTGGGTGCAACGGCGATGAGCAGGATCCTGTGTGCCATTGTGCTGCTGGCGTTGCTTGCGGCTTGTTCGCCGGGGACGGATGGCAAGGGCTCCAAGAAGGTCACGCTGCATCTGTTCACGTGGTCGGACTACACCGAGGAGACGGTCGTCAAGCAGTTCGAGGAGCGGTTCGGCATCAAGGTGGTGACCGATACCTTCGGCTCGAACGAGGAACTGCTGGCGAAGCTCCAGGGCGGGGCGGCTGGCTACGATGTGGTCGTGCCCTCGGACTACATGGTGTCTATCCTGATCAAGCAAAAACTGCTGGCCGAGCTGGACCCGGCGAAAATTCCGAACCTGGCCCATGTGTACAAACACCTCAAGGGCCTCTATTACGATCCGAAGAACCACTATTCGGTCCCGTACCTGTGGGGCACGACCGGCATCGGCTATAACGCCGACCTGGTCAAACCACCCCCGGAGAGCTGGCAGGTGCTGTGGGACGAACGTTACAAAGGCAAGATCAGCCTGCTGAATGACGAGCGGGAGGTGTTTGGCATGGCCCTGCGCGCGGCGGGCGAGTCCCTGAACGCGGCGGAGCCCGCCAAGCTGGCAGCGGCCAAGAAGCGGCTGATGGCGCAGAAGGCGCTCGTGAAGACCTACACGAGCGAGAACTACGATCAGCTTCTGGTTTCCGGCGAAGTGGCACTCGCGCATGGCTGGAGCGGGACGATCATGCGGGCCGCGGCCGAGCGTCCGTCCATCAAGTACGTGATTCCCAAGGAAGGCGGCACGATCTGGCAGGACAACCTGTGTATCCTGAAGACGTCGAAGCACAAGGACGAGGCAATGACCTTCGTCAATTTTTTGCTGGAGCCGCAGACCGCCGCGCTGATCACGACCAAGGTAAAGTACGCCAGCGCCAGCGAGGAGGCGCGCCTCTTCGTACCCAAGGAGATCGCGCAGAACCACGCCATTTATCCCCCCGATGCAGTGGTCGCCCGCCTTGAATGGATCAAGGATGTGGGCGAGGCGATCAAGGCCTACGACCGCGCCTGGACCGAACTGAAAGTCCAATAGCCCCTCTCGATTTTCTCAAACGCGCTACGGTATACTGAGGCTCCGTCATACTGAATTGATTAGGAGGTAGCGGTGTTCATACGAATGTTTGCAGTTGCGTTGATGGCGCTGGCTTGGGGCTCTCCGGCATGGGCCGATTTTAAAATTCTCGAATGGGCCTTCGACAAGGATGCGCCGGGGAATCCGCCGTCCGGGTTTGCCGTCGGCAAGGCGAATGGGACTGCCGGAAGATGGGAGGTGAGGGCGGAGCCGCAATCATCTTCTCCTCCGCACGTGCTGGCGCGCATTCCTGCGGATTCGCCGGGCACAGGACCGCAGGTGATTTTCATCGAGAGCGCCGAGGCGGCCAACCTGGACATTACGGTGCGCGTGAAGGCGGTTGCAGCCGGAGACGGCCAAGGGGGAGGCATCGTCTTTCGTGCCGCGGATGACCGCAATTATTATGTTGTCTGGTTCAGCCCCCAGGAGAAAACGGTGCGCCTGGACAGGGTGGTGAACGGCGAGGCGAAGCCGCTCCAGGACCTCGGGATCGAGAACACCGACATCGGCAAATGGCACATGCTGCGGTTGAACGTGGTCGGGCCGGTTTTTGAAGCCTTCTTCAACAACCGACAGGCCCTCTCGGCCCGCGATGAAGCCTGGGAGTTCGGGCGGTATGCGAAGGGAAGGGTCGGGCTCTGGGCGCAGGGGCCCGCGGCCACCTATTTCGATAACGTGCGGTTCACGGCCATGGACGGGGGGACCGGCAGTGCGCCGCTGGGCGGCACGGAATCCACGATCATCAAAAACTAGCGGAGATCTAAATGTTGCGATTAGCCGCCTGGAACACTCGGGCCCGCATTGTCCGTCCTGCGGGGTCTGTGCTAGCATAAGGCACGATCAAAGGCGAGCGACCGGCTTTCAAGGAGTGCAGAGATGGCCGTACTGAAGATTGCGAAACTCGGTTCGCCGGTCCTGCGGGAGATCGCCGCGCCGGTCGATCCGGATGCGATAGGCAAACGCGGATTCCAGCAGTTCCTCGACGATATGATCGAGACGATGGTCGCGAGTGAGGGCATCGGGCTGGCCGCGCCGCAAGTGTCCCGCTCCGAGCAGATCGTCGTCATGGAATGCAAAGGCGAACAGGGGTTCCCCCGGACCATCCTGATCAATCCGGTGATTCTGGGTCACTCGCCCGCGACCGCCGAAAGCTGGGAAGGCTGCCTCAGCGTCGATAATCTGCGCGGGAAAGTGACGCGCCCGGTCGGGGTGCGCGTTAAGTATCTCGATCGTGACGGGAAGTCCGTCGAGCTGGACGCGTCGGGGCTCTATGCCGTCTGCATCCAGCATGAAATGGATCACCTTATCGGCAAACTGTTCCTGGATCGCATGACCGACTTCTCGACGCTCACCCAACTGGAAGAGTTCGACAAGCACTGGCGGACGGAACACGCCGAGGTCATCTAGCCTGCCTTGAAGTCCCTGCTTCGGGTACTCGCGTACATCAGGCCGTACTGGGGGCTCGCGGCCTTCACCTTTGCGGCGGCCGCGACGGCGGCCGCCATCGAGCTGCTTCCTCCCTGGCTCATCAAGATCATCATCGACGACGTCATCGGCGGCAACCGGCCGGGGCTTCTGCCATGGATCATCGGGGGCCTGCTGCTCGCCCACGTCGGCAAGAACGTCGCCTCGTCGTTGCGCATCCGCTGCAACAACACCCTGGAGCAGCGGGTCATCTACGATTTACGCGATGAGGTGTTCACGGCCCTCCAACGCCTCTCGATCAGCTACTACGAGAACCGCTCGACCGGCGAGATCATGAACCGAGTGAACAACGACGTCGAGCACGTCGAGCGCATCTTCATCGACGGCATCGAATCCCTATTGATGTCGTCGCTGACGCTGATCGGGATCTCGGTCATCCTGTTCTCGCTCAACTGGAGGCTGGCCTGCCTGTCGCTGCTCCCCATCCCCGTGCTCGTGTATGCGGCGTCTTACTTCACGAACAAGGTGCACAAGTTCTACCGCGCCGTCCGCGAGAGCTCCGCCGAGCTGAACGCCTATCTTCAAGATGCGATCTCGGGCATCCGGGAGACGATGGGATTCAGCCGGGAGGCCCACGAGCGGGATCGGTTCAATCAACGGAGCAAAGCCTATTCCGACAGCAATCTGCGCGTCATGACGCTCTGGTCCATGTACTCGCCCAGCATGATCGTGGCGGGGAGTCTCGGCAGCGTGATCATTCTGTGGTACGGCACCGGCGAGGTGCTGGCGGGGACCCTGTCCGTCGGCGAGCTGGTCGCCTTTGTCTCCTATCTGGCGCTGTTTTACGTGCCGGTCAACCAGATCCACTCGGTGAACCACATGCTCCAGCACGCCCTAGCGGCCGGAGAGCGGGTGTTCGAGATTCTGGATACCAAGCCGGAAGTGGCGGACGGGCCCGGGGTTGTCCGGCCGGCGGGCCGCCTGTGCGGCGAAGTGGCGGCACGGCACGTATCGTTCCATTACCGGCCGGATATCCCGGTGCTGCAGGATGTGAACTTTCAGGTGCGGGCCGGTGAGCGCATCGCGCTGGTGGGGCCCTCGGGGGCCGGCAAGAGCACGCTCATCAAGCTGTTGATGCGGTTCTACGACGTGCAGGACGGGACGATCATGCTGGACGGCCGCGACCTCCGCGATCTGCCGTTGGCTTACGTGCGCGAGCAGATCGGGTTGGTCCAGCAGGAGCCGTTCCTGTTCAACGGCACGGTGCGTGAGAACATCGCGTACGGCGATCTCGCGGCGAGCCAGGCTCGCCTGGAGGAAGTCGCGCAGGCGGCGCGTGCGCACGAGTTCGTGGTCGAGCTGCCGGAGAAGTACGACACCTGGATCGGAGAGCGCGGGGTGAAGCTTTCGGTCGGGCAGAAGCAGCGGATTTCCATCGCGCGGGTGCTGCTCAAAGATCCGCCGATCATCATCTTCGATGAGGCCACATCCAACATCGACACCGAGACGGAAGTGAAGATCCGCGAGGCGCTGGCGGAGCTCACGCGCAACCGGACGACCTTCATCATCGCGCACCGGCTCTCGACGCTGCGCCACGTGGACCGCATTTTCGTTCTCAACGGCGGGAGGCTTGTCGAGGAAGGCACGCACGACGCCCTTCTCGCCCGCAGTGGCCTCTACCGTACCCTCTACGAAGCCCAGTTCCAGATCTAAGGAGTCGTGAAGACTACTTTGCGGTTGGGCCTTGATTGCACTCCATGCTATATCGAAATGGATAGGCATGATGTACCTCGCGGTACAGTATTCGCTTCGTTACAGTCGCGAGGCCTGTTCATTCCAGGTAAGGATATGATAAAGTTTCAAGAGTTGTCATCATTTTGATGAATGAATTCCCGTAGCGTTCCATGTAGCGTAGGGGCACCGACATTGCTTAGCATATAGAGCGAGAGGGCATAGGGTCCTCACAAAGGAGTGAAGATTATGGGTACGCACAGTTACTTGAGCCGGTCGGTTTTGGGGATTTTCGGAATGGCTCTGGTCGCGGGAGTCGGGATGACCGTCATTCCGCAAGACGCGGCAGCCGCCGATAAGCTCGTGTCCGAGGACGAGTTCTCGGCGCTCTTTACGCCGGACCCTGCCGAACCCGACAAGGATGCTGTCAAGCATCGGGGTTTGGCCAAGGTGCCGCGGCCTGGTTTTGAGTCGAAGAAGCGTGAGGCCACGACCCACATTCTCTTCGAAACAGGCTCGGTCCTCTTAAAGAGCCCCGAGTCCTTCCAGCAACTGGACATTGCGGGCCGGTCTTTCAAAAAAGCCATGGAAGTCGGTAAGGCCGACAAGTGGGTGATTGAGATCGCCGGCCATACGGACAATGTGGGCAATCCGCAGGGCAACATCAGGCTCTCGAAAGAGCGCGCGGAGGCCATTCGCCAGTACCTGTTGCAGACGTACGGGCTGCCGGCCGGTTCGGTGGTCGCTCATGGTTATGGCGATGCGTACCCCATCGCTTCCAATGACACCGTCGAAGGTCGGGAAGTGAACCGGCGGGTCGTGTTCAAGGTGACTCAAAAACCGGCGACGGAACAGCAGTAAACACCGATTCCAACGAGCAGGGGGAGGCTACCGGGGAGCCTCCCCCTTTTTCTTACCGGCACAACTTCCGCACCTCGTCCCACTTCACGCCAGGCAACAGCGGCTCGGATGAGCCGGGCGTGGCCGCGGCCAGGGTTTTCATCTTCGCCAGCCGTTCGTCGGTGTCGGGATGGGTGGAGAAATAGGCCGGCAGTTCCCCGCCGCCTGTGTGCTTCTTCAACGTCTCAAAGAACCGGACCATGTCCGCCGGGTCGATGCGCGCGGCCTGTAGCAGGCGGAGGCCTTCGCGATCCGCTTCCGTTTCGGTTTCCCGGCTGTAGTGGAGCGTCGTCAACGTCCGTCCCGCTGCTACCGCCAGCGCGCCGATACCCGTGATGTCTCCAAACACCGCGCCCACGATCGCGGCGATCGAAAGGTCCCGCACCAGCGCCTTCATGGCGTGGCGCCGATAGACATGCTGCATCTCATGGGCCAGTACGCCGGCCAATTCCTCCGGCCGCTCCGCGGCCTGCAGCATTTTCCTGAAGACCACGATCTGGCCGCCGGGAGCGGCAAAGGCGTTGAACACCGGTCCGTCCACGACGGTGACGTGAAAGCGGTAGGGGGAGTCGGGGCGGGCGGCCGCCAGGCGCGCCACGATGCCATCCACGCTGTCCCGCAGCCGGTCGTTGGCGCACCGGCGAGCGGCCGGCGCAAGCTGTTGCACGACGGATTCACCCAGCGCCGTCTCCCAGGAAATCGGAATCAGCGGCGTAGCCCACTCGGCCAGCGTCGGAATGCCCCAAAGGATCAGACCGGCGATCAGCACGATGGAAGCAACGCCGGCCAGCAGAATGAGACTCACGAGGCTTGCGTGACGGCGCGGGCCGGCGAATTGCCGCTCGTTCTCCCGGGCAAAGTGTTGGAGCGCACGGAGAAACGCCGGGTCTTCCACGACGACGGCTTCGGGGAGCGGGCTTCCGCGTTCCAGCCGGACCGGCTCGTCAGTGTACGAGCCCTGCGTCTGGGTGATGTCGCCGTAAGGCCAGAAAGCCCGCGTGCCGTCCGCGATGTGCAGTTCGATCCCGCTCGGCGTGAGGACGATGGTGACGGGGCGGCGCGCGGTCGTGCGGCCGTCGAAGTAATGGCCTTGCCAGGAGGCTTGGCTAGCCGGGGAGGGCATCAACGTCGAGGAAGCCGGAGAGCTCTTCGCCGGTGGGGGTGGCGGCTTGTGCCTGTTGCGTGATGTGCTCGATGTCCACCGGCCCCTGCAAGGCCAGGTTCTCCATCTCATAGCGTCTCGTCCGGACCGTCGCCCAGGGGAGGGCCAGTCCCAGACTGGCAATGATGATCACCAGGTTGACGGCATAGAGGCCGAGCAGGCCCGCTCCGGTGACCGTGCAATGGAAACGCGCGCCGGCAAAGGAGGTGTGATCCCAGTAATACCGTCGCTGGAAGGCGAGGTACCACGGCCAGACGAGCCCCAGCGTCGGCAGGGTCAGCAGGAGCGTAAGCACGTACCTGCCGAACAGCGCGCCGGCTTCACCGTCGAAGGTGAACGAGGTGGAACCGAAACGGGAATGGCCGGCCAGGAAGCGCCGCAGGTTGGTCTGGTAGAACGGCAGGTACAGCCCCAGGGTGAACCCTGTGAGCAGAAAGCTCCAGAGTATGATCCCCAGAAGTTCCCGGTAGCCTCCTTGAAAACCGAAACGCACGCCGCGCCAGGACGTGCGGTTCAGCCGATAGCGCATCGCGCCGATGATGGCCAATGGGACGAGGACGACGAAGCCGGCGGCAAGCAACAATTGCCCCACGGGTTCCGCCAACGGGTTGTCCCAGACCATGGGGAGGAATGTCTTGGTGATAAGCACGAGTCCCCCGAACAGGACCGCCGCCTTGAGCCATCCGATGAGCAACTCTCTACCGGTCCCGTGGAAGCCGAAACGGTCGCCGGCGAATTCCGTCTGTCCCCACAGGTATCGGCGGGTGTTCACCTTGGCCCAGAAGGAATAGACACCGAGGGTGAGGAGGGTGAACAGGACGTTGGTGATGAAGATTCCGAAAAGCTCGCTCCCGGAGCCGTGGAAACGCAGACGATGGACGGAATCCGTATCGGCGGGAGCGGCCGCCGCAGATTCTTCTTTCGGGCTGATCCCGGCCGGGCTCGGCGGAGCAGCGGCGGGTCGCTTTCCGATGAAGGGGATCGCCGCGACCACGCCGGCGACCGTCACCCAGACCAGGAGACGGGTTCCGCCGGTCACGAAGACGTCGAGAAAGCGTTCTCCCCAACTGCGCCCGATGGTCAGGGTGGCCTGAACCTGGCGGGGGCTCGCGGAGAAAAATGCGTCGAGCTCGTAGGGGCCCCGCTGTTCGATCCGGAACTCTTTAACAGCCACTGCTCGCCGGTCGCCCCAGATGTAGAACAATGTGGTGGTGACCGGTTCGACGGGGACGAAGGCGCCCGTCGTTTTGGAGGAGAGCCGCACGTTCAGCTTCGCCGCGGGCTGCTCCGCGCCCGATTCCATAAAAATCGTGTAGGTGCCCGTCTCCGTGAACGCCACTTCGGTCGTGCCGGGCGCGGTGACCCGGATGAGACTGCCGATCAGGTTGTCGAGGCTTCTGGCCGCGTAGATCGTGAAGTCCGCCAGTCCCGCCAGGACAAGCAGAAGCGCGGCGATCCAGTACCACCGGCTGGAGGGGGGGCGGCTCAGAAAAGTTCCTTGTAGTTCGGTGCACGAAGTTGTCCGTCTTCGTCGGCGTAGCCGATCGAGGCGCGGTCCCGCCGCGCGGCCTCGTGCAGGTTGATGACGTAATGACCCCGGATACGGCCGATTGTCTCCGCGAACGTGGGCCCGCCTTTCTTTTTGGGATCGGGTGGGCTGTGCGGACCGCCCGCCAGGATTAAAAGGGTGCCCGTGGTGGCCCATTCGGTCTCGGAGAACACGTAGATGTCGGCGAGGGCGTGGGGGCCGAGCTTGTCGCCCTTGCTGGTCGGCGGGATGTACTGGGAGAGGGTTTTGTCCTGGCGAGCCTTCTTGAAGCGCTGCAGCAGCTGGGCGACCTGTTCATCGGTCGTGTCCGGCGGCACGAGTACCGCGACCGCGTTGTATTCCGGCAGTACGGCCACGGTGCGGGACGTGACGTGCGGGGCGCTCGGCGTGCCTGTGGTCATGCCGAGCGTGATGGTGGTCTGGCCCGTCGTCGGGTCGGTCGGCTGGTCCTTGGGGTTCGGAATGACGATCCACAGGGTGAGCCACAGCGCGAGGATCCCGCCCACGACGGCGGCGATCGGATGCCCGCCGGTGGGCTGCCCGGGCTCAGGCGCGCTGGGATTGCGCCAGGCGGGTTCAGGCGTCCCGGCAGACTCGGGGGCCCCGTCGGTCATGGCTGGGCCTTGTTTCCTTCCGTCGTTTTGGCTTCGTCCCACAGGCGATCCATCTCGGCCAAGGTCATCTCGGACAGCGAGCGGCCGCGGGACTTGGCGGCTTGCTCCATGTGAGTGAAACGTGCGGTAAACCGGTTGGTGGCCCCGCGCAGGGCTTCTTCGGGATTGACTTTCACGAAACGGGCGAGGTTGACCAGCGCGAACAGGATGTCGCCGACCTCGTCCTGGAGGCGCCGCCTGGCCGCGTCAGTCGCGTTTGGCGCGACATCGGCCCGCGCCTCTTCCACTTCGCGCAACTCTTCATGGACTTTGTTGACGACCTGGGCGTAGCCGGTCTCGTCGCTCGGCCAGTCGAAGCCGACGCGGGCCGCCCGCACCTGTAGTTGATAGGCGCGCAGGAGCGCCGGCAGCGACTTGGGCACGCCCTCCAACGCTGAGCCCGTCTCGCCGTTGCCGGACCGGTCGGTCTTCTCCTGGCGCTTGATCTCTTCCCAGCGATGGACGACTTCCTCGGCTCCGGACACCTTCGTTTCTCCAAAGACGTGCGGATGGCGTCGGATCAGTTTGTCCGCCAAGGTCTGCAGCACATCCTCGATGGTAAAGGTGTGGTGTTCGCGGCCGATCTGGGCGTGGAAGAGCACCTGGAGGAGCACGTCGCCCAGTTCCTCTTTCAGCTTGGGATCGTCCTGCGCTTCGATGGTTTCGAGGACTTCGTAGGCCTCCTCGATCAGGTAGGGCTTGAGCGACTCGCGGGTCTGCCTGCGGTCCCACGGGCAGCCGCCTTCCCCCCGCAGGCGCGCCATGATCGCGACGACTTGGTCGAACCGTTCGGACATGCGGGCATTATAGAAGAACGGGCGCAGTTTTGAAATCCGGTCCCCCGGCGTCTCCGTAAGAAGGAAAGAACGGTATCTTTTCTTGTGTAACGATCCCTGTTACGGCGAGACTGCAATGGTGCGGCAGCCTACAAGTTGACGCAGCGTCGCGTTGCCTGCTATATGGGCGTATCTTTCCAACGTCATCCGGTGTGAGGTGCTTATGCCCGATGAAACGATCACGCAGCGAGTCAGCGAGCGGTACGCCAAAGCCGTGACCACCGGCGAGCAGATGTGCTGCCCGACCGGCTACAACTTCGACGATCTGCGTTCCTTTGTTCCCGAAGAGGTGTTGCGCGTGTCCTACGGCTGCGGGACGCCCGCGGGCCTGGCGACTGTGAAGCCCGGCGAGACCGTGCTGGACATCGGGTCGGGTGGGGGCATTGATTGCTTTGAGGCCGCCCGTCGCGTCGGCCCGTCCGGCCGGGTGATCGGCGTGGACATGACCGACGAAATGCTGGCGATGGCCCGGCGCAACGCGCCGATCGTGACGAAGAACCTCGGCTATCCCGCGCCGAATGTCGAGTTCCGCAAGGGCCACGCGGAGCAGCTGCCGGTCGAGGACGGCACGATCGACCTGATCATCTCCAATTGCGTGATCAATCTGGCGCCCGACAAGGCCAAGGTGTTTCGCGAGATGTTCCGCGCCATCCGGCCCGGCGGGCGGTTTACGATCTCGGACATCGTGGCGGACCAGCCGGTGCCGAACTATCTCATCCACGATACGGAAAAATGGGGAGACTGTCTGTCCGGCGCGCTGCCTGTGTGGGAGTACCTGGGTGGGCTGGTGCAGGCCGGTTTCCTGGGTGTGCATCAGATGAAGTTCACGCCGTGGAGCGCCATCGACGGCATCCAGTTCCTCTCGCTGACCCTGACCGGCTACAAGCTTCCCGAAACGGCGTCGTCCAACGGGGCGCGGTTCGCGACGCTGCTGGGGCCGTTCAGCCGGGCGGTGGATGAAATGGGACAGACCTACCGCCGCGGCAAGCCCGAGCCGGTGTCGGCCCGCACGGCGCAACTGCTCAAAACTCCGCCGTTCGAACGGCTCTTTCTCCTGTCCGACCAGCCGATCGCGCTTGCGACGACCGATCAGCGCCTGGTCTCGATTCTCCCCGCCGATGCGCCCTGCGTCTGGAAGGGCCACTTTGCCATCCTCGCCGCGCCGTTCACGGAAGCGGAGGACGACGACCATCACGTCTATCGGCGGGGCGTTCCATTGGAGATCTGCTCGAAGACGCTGGACGTGCTGGAGTCCGGTCCTTACAGCCGGCACTTTACGTTCATCAACCGCGCGGGCGAAGCGGTCGCCGGGGACGCTGTTTCCTGCGATCCGGGCGGAAGCTGCTGCTGACATGCTGCAACTCACGCTGGTTCCCTTCGACAAGACTCTCGCCACGCATGGGCACGGGGCGCTCCGGGCGCTGCGCCTCGACACCCTCCAGGTAAACGTGGGCAAGCTTTGCAACCAGACCTGCACCCATTGCCACGTGGACGCCGGGCCGTCCCGGACTGAAATCATGACGCGGGAGACGGTGGAGGCGGTGCTGTCCGCCGTGCGACGCTACCCGGAGCTGCGCACGGTGGACATCACCGGCGGCGCGCCGGAGATGAATCCGCACTTCGAGCACCTAGTGGAGCAGTGCCGGGGGCTGGGCCGGCGCGTGCTGGACCGCTGCAACCTGACCGTCTTCTTCGTCCGGGACAAGCAGCACCTCCCCAAATTCCTCGCCGATCATCAGGTGGAGGTGATCGCCTCTCTGCCGTGCTATCTCGAAGAGAACGTGGATCGGCAGCGCGGAAAGGGCGTGTACGGCCGGAGCATCGAGGCGCTTCGGCTTCTCAACGAGCTGGGCTACGGGAGGGAAGGCACGGGCCTGGTGCTCAACCTTGTTTATAACCCGTTGGGCCCCAAGCTTCCGCCTCCGCAGGCCGGCCTGGAGGCCGACTACAGGGACGAACTGGTGAAGCGCTTCGGCATCCGCTTCAACCGGCTCTACACGATCACGAACATGCCCATCAACCGCTTCCTCGACGACCTACACCGCTCCGGTGAGTACGAGGCCTACATGGAAACGCTCATCACGAGCTTCAACCCGGCTTCCGTGGACGGGCTCATGTGCCGGAACCTGGTCAGCGTCAACTGGGATGGCCGGCTCTCCGACTGCGACTTCAACCAGATGCTGGACCTGCCGGTGGACGGCGCGGCGCCGCAGACGATCTATGAGTTCGATCTTGCGCTGCTGGCGCGCAGGCGGGTGGTGACAGGGATGCACTGCTACGGCTGCACGGCCGGCGCCGGGTCCTCCTGCGGCGGCGCGATAGCTTAAGGATCGCCCGTGGAATTCTCGCTACTCGCGCTTCTGTTGGTGATGGCGCTGGCTTACGCCAACGGCACCAACGATGTCTCCAAGGCGATCGCGACGCTTGTGGGTAGCGGGGTCACGAACTATCGCACCGCCATCATCTGGGGGACGATCTGGACGGTCGCCGGCGCGGGTCTTTCGGCCTTTGTGGCGAGCGCCATGCTGAAGACTTTCAGCAAGGGTCTCATTCTGCCCGGCATCGCCACGCCGGCTGCGCTGGCCCTGGCGATTCTCGTCGGCGCGATGGGGTGGGTGCTGATCGCTTCGCGGACCGGCCTGCCGGTGTCCACCACGCACGCACTGACCGGCGCCCTCGTCGGTGCGGGGCTGGTGTCCATCGGTAGTCAGGGACTTGTCTGGCCGGCTATCACCGGCAAGATCGGGCTGCCGCTGCTGCTGAGTCCGGTCCTCGCCATGACGGTCGCCTTTCTTATTCATCCCCTCGTCCGGCGTCTCGCGCATCGCTGGGAGGGCGCCTGCCTGTGCGTGATGCCGGCGTCGCGCGCGCTCGTCACCGTCGACGCGCATGGGAACACCCGTACGTTGCTTCAAACCCCCGCGCTCGGCCGGCCCGTAGTGGCGGTGCCCTCGCAATGCGACCGGGCGGGTTTGCAGGGATTGACGGTCGGTCTGGACAGCATCCACTGGCTCTCCAGCGGCGTGGCGTCATTGGCGAGAGGCGCCAACGATACTCCCAAGATCATGGCGATGCTTCTGCTGGGCAGCGCGACGGCCTCCTGGCCGAGCATATCGGTGCAGTTCGGCACGCTGGCGGCTGTGGCGCTGGCGATGGGGCTTGGTAGCTACATCGGCGGTCGGCGCGTGACCGAAGTGCTGGCCGAGAAGGTCACCCGCATGGACCATACAGAAGGGCTGTCGGCCAACCTGACAACGTCGTCTCTGGTGCTGGTCACGGCAACGATGGGATTGCCCGTCTCCACGACGCACGTCAGCAGTTCCGCAATCATCGGCATCGGTCTGCTGAAGGGGATCAAAGCCGTCCGCTGGACGACCGTCCGGGACATGGTCCTGGCCTGGATTGTCACGCTGCCGGTGTCAGCACTTCTGGCGGGACTGGCGTATTTCATACTAGCCAGGCTTGGTTGAGATTCCACCCACCCGCGTCAGCACCCAGTCAGTAAGTTCACGCTCAACAACAGGCAGCGGAATGACTTCCTAATGCTCTCTCTCCTTCTCATGAGTCTGGCGGCATTTCTTGCGGCCGGACTCACTCTTTTTACAGGTTTTGGCCTTGGCACACTGTTATTGCCGGTTTTCGCCCTTTTCTTCCCTATAGAAATCGCCATTACGCTTACCGCGCTCGTACACCTCATAAACAACTTGCTCAAGCTCGTTTTGTTAGGGCGATATTCCAACAGAACGGTGGTCCTCCAGTTCGGAGTGCCCGCTGTTGCAACCGCGTTCCTGGGAGCTTGGGTGCTGGGCTGGCTGACTAACCTCCCGCCATTAACGAGCTATCAGATATTGGGCCATGCCATGCACGTCATGCCCGTGAAGGTGGTTATCGCCGCGCTTCTGGTTGTTTTTGCCGTTTGGGAGATGATCCCGCCGGCCGGAACGATCTCGTTCGGAAAGAAGTATCTTTCTCTTGGTGGACTCTTGAGCGGGTTTTTCGGCGGGCTTTCAGGACATCAAGGGGCACTACGCAGTGCGTTTCTGTTGAAATATGGGCTGTCAAAGGAAAGTTTTCTGGGAACCGGCGCTGTGGTTGCATGCATGGTTGATATTTCTCGGGTTGCCGTTTATGGCTCCTCATTCCACTTAACCGCTGTGGCAGCTGATCCCTTTCTGCTCCCCGCAGTGATCGGCTCTGCCTTGCTGGGAACATGGTTAGCGAACCGGTACGTCAAGAAGGTGACGATGGGTGCAATCCAAGCCCTTGTCTCCATCATGCTGCTGGGAATCGCTATTGGATTGGCTATGGGAGCGATCTAATCTTTCCGATGAAGCGTCGGCGCTGGCCTATGTCATCCTGAGTAGGCTAATCTAAAAGCCTGATTTACTTCCGCCACAAGCCTGATGCCGTCTTCACCGCGATCCTCCACGCGGCGCTCGAGCGCGAGCTTGCGAAGATCGCGGCGCTTGGCGCCCGCCACGACCTGGATGCCTGGGAGGCCTGCTACCCGCATGCCTCTCGCCGGTTCACCGCCCAGTCCGCGGTTCCGACTCTTGAACGGGTGTTGGGAACCAGCCAGGCCCTCGCCGTGTATCGGATCTCGGAGAGCCATTGGCTGCTGCTCTACGAGTGCCTGGAGAATTATTGCGCGGAACTGAACGACGTCGCGCCGGGCCAGCCGGACGGGCTGCTGCCGGTCGGAGCCTATCGGCTCGCCGAGATCGACTTCGACGCCATCATCGCGCTGTATTTCTGGGACACGGATTTTCTGGCGCCGCCCGGCGAGATCAAACCGGTGGGGCTGGCGGGCTCGCGCGGGGCTGGCCTGACGGAAGACTTGTCGGGCTACGCGCACGGCTGGCGGGCCGATTCGAGCGAACTGCACGTCGAGAAGGTCGAGGAACCGGCGTGGGGCGACGGCGAGGCGCCGTGTTTCAGGCCAGGCTCCCGCCGCTATCCCGACTGGGACAACGGCGCGGAGTTTTAGGGCTTCGGGTATTTGGAAAAACAGATCATATCCATGTGGTGGTACTGGTCCGGCATGACCGATTCGGGACGATAGCCCAGATTCAGAAACATTGCGATGTTGCGGGACGCGCGGAGCATCGTGCAGACGTAGAGCTTGTGCGCGTCCGCGGCGTGCCGCTCGATCTCTTTCATCAACGCTTTGCCGATCCCGCGGCCCTGGTACGCCGGGCCGACGGACAGCAGCCTGATCACGCAGACGCCGCCCGCGTTCCAGAAGCGGACCGACCCCGCGACCGCGCCGTCCCACTCCGCCACCAGGATCACTTTGTCCTTTGCGTCGAGCTTGACGTTCTCGAGCGTTTCCTTGGTCCAGGCGGCCGTCTCGTACGTGCCCTCATAGGCGCCGAACGCCTCCGCCTGGATCTTGAGGATCATGGGAAGGTCGTTCTCGGTCGCCCGCCTGATCGCCAGCATGCCGCAGTCATAGCGAGTTCCGGGGCGTTTGGCAAGCGGGACAGTCTCGTGCGGACGGTGTAGAATGGGGGTAAAAGGAACGCTGCTCTGGTTGGCGTCAGAAAGGAGGCAGGGAAATGAAAACCGTAGTCGGCACAGCAGCGCTGGCGGCGCTGATCGCCGTGAATGGATGCACGACCGATTCCAGCCGCGTCACCGAATACCTTTCCGGCTTCCAGGCGACGCCCGTCGCCTCGTCGCAAGCGCAGCCTGCATCCGGACCGCTCATCACAGGGTTGGTTCTGGTGTTGCCGGGAACGGAAGTCGGCAAACCGACGACGCCGTCACCGGACGTGCTGGAAAAAGTAGCGGGGCGTGTCAAAAAAGAATTGGGGGAGTCGTCCGGTCTCGTGGTCCAGCAGATTCTGCCTCCGATCACGATCCCGGCGTCCGGCCCGTCCGGCCTGAGCCTCGAGCGCCTTCGGACGCTCGCCAAGGAGGCCAAGCTGGACAACCTGATCGTGGTGGTGGCGACGTCCCAGTCCGCCAGGAAGCTGCGGTTCTGGCCCATCATGGAGAATCAGCTGTACGTCCGAATGGATGCGGCGCTCGTCGATGTTCCGAAGGGCGCGGTGCTGATGACTGAATTCGGAGAGGACGATTACGTGATGGCGGAGGCGGTGGACGATGTTGACCGGATCAGCTTCCCGCGGGTGTACTATCGAACCTTTACGTTTGCCGGTCCGTTTATCATCGTGAAGGGGAATCCCTATCACGCGCTCGGCTGGGAGACTTTCAAGGGAGCCGCCGACCAACTCGGCATGAAACTCCGGCAACGATTGAGCCCTGCGGGTGTTTCCTGAGCGCGCGCCGCAGTCTGGCGGTCTTGCACAATTCTCCCCGCCGTGCTAGATGCTAATGCGTTGCGAGTGACGGAGCGAGGGGACGCGCATGCCGGAACAGCAGCCCGGGAAAACCTATCACTACCGCTACAAGTTCAGGTTCCCCAACGGGCTGGAAAAAAACTTCGAGGTGGTGCTCAAGGCCGACACTCTGGAGTTGGTGACGAACAACCGCGCACCGAAGCCGGAATGGACGAAACTGAAGTTTCACCAATGCACGAATTGTCCGTTGGGCGATGACGTCGCGTACTGCCCGGTTGCGGTCAATCTGTCGACCCTGGTCGAGACGTTCAAGGACGCGCTCTCGTTCCAGAATCTCCACGTCAGGGTGATGACCGAACGGCGTGATTTCGAGGCCAAGACGACGCTGCAGGAGGGCCTCAGCTCGATCATCGGGGTGTACATGGTCACGAGCAACTGCCCGATCATGGACCGGCTGCGCCCGAACGTGCGGTTCCACCTGCCGTTCGCGTCCGAGGAGGAAACGATTTACCGCGCCATCTCGATGTACTTGACGGCGCAGTATTTCCGCATGCGGCACGGCGAGGAGCCGGACTGGGAGCTCAAGAAACTGGGCGAAACCTATCGGGGCGTCTCGGAGGTCAACAAAGGGATGACGGAGCGCTTGGCCGACGCGTCCACGAAGGACGCCAACGTCAACGCCGTGATCCATCTCTCGACGTACGGCCAGACGCTGGACAACTTCCTCGAACATTGCGTCAAGGAAATCGAATACCTGTTCCCGCCTTCGAATAAGGCCGGGTCGGGGCGGCGCTCGCCGCGCGAGCGGCTACTTGTTGGGATAGTCCCAGGACGTCAGCAGTTGGGTCCTGCGGTCGAAGACCATGCGCACGCGCTCCCCGTGGAGGCGGGAGAGCCCGCCCGAGCCGCCGTCGGCTCTGTCCATCCGGAACCCGGCCGACGTCGGGTCTTCCCACACGGCCGTGATGCTGCTGGCGGTTTCCCTTCGATCCGACGGAGGACCAAAGAACCCCAGAATCTGCTCGTAGGTCACCTGCCCGACGGAACGGTTCATCGTGCCTTCGAACACGAGCCGGTCTTCCTGGCGCTGCTTCTCGTCCGATACGCACCCTGTCATCAGGAGCAGGCCGAACAGGAGGGCGAGCAGGGATTTCTGGAGCATCGGAGAGGACTAGAAGAGGGGAGCTTGCGGTCCCGGCCGCATGCCGGCGAGGTCCGGGTCTTCACCATCGCGAGGCCGAGGAGTTGCCGCCTTATCCGCCTTTTCCGCTTTCCGCTGGGCCCGGCGCTCCTCTTTTTCTTTCTGCTTGGCTTGCTTGGCCCGTTCGCGATCGCGTTTCGCGAGAGTCGCTTTTCCTGGTCTGGGGATCGTAGCCTCCCGGCGTGATGGTCTCGCCCTTTAGGGTTGAATGGGCCGGAACACCCGGCTTCGGCTGCCCCGGCCCATCGTGTTCAGTCGGTTTTTATCCTATCGCAGGATTGGTTACCAACGTCCGCCGCGGTCGCCGCGGTCGCCGCCGCCGTAGCCGCCGCCACCCCCGCCCGATCGCTTTTCCTGGGGACGGGCCTCGTTCACGGTGATTGTCCGGCCGCCCATTTGCGTGCCGTTCAACGCCGAGATCGCCTTCTGGGCCTCTTCACCCGTCGCCATCTCGACGAATCCGAACCCGCGAGACTGGCCGGTGAACTTGTCCGTGATCACCTTGGCCGATGTCACGGAACCCTGCTGTGAGAACAGCTCGCTGAGCTGTTGCTCGGTGGTGGAATAGGGCAGGCCGCCCACATACAACTTCGTACCCATCGGGTACCTCCTTTACTGATGCGACGCTGTCTTGGGAGTAAGGAATGAGAGGGGCAAGGAGAGCACCGAAGGCGCGTTGACGAGGGCGTCTTTCAGAGCAGATTGTCCGATCAGATTCCTACTGCAAGGCACGATCGCGATGGAGTCCTTCTTCATCTGGCGTCTCATCGCCGGACTCCTTCAACGAGGAAACGCAAGAGGTAGGCTAGCACAAGGTTCAAGGGAGATGCAAGCGCTCCGCGCCGGACGGGCTACACCTGGAATTCCGCCCACAGGAAGGTGTGGTCGGAGGGATCCTTTGCGCGCCGCGGCTCGACGTCCACATCGCACTGCATGCAGGTCTTTGCGAGCGGGGGGGTCGCGAGGATGTGGTCGATCCGCCAGCCTTTGTCGGCGTCCAGCGAGCTCGGCTGGCGATAATCCCAGAACGTGTATTGCCGGCGGTCGGGGTGGAGCCTCCGGAAGACGTCCTCGAAGCCCCAGGCGAGCGTCTCTTTATAGGCGTTTCTCGCGTCCTCGTGGAAGCAGACGTGCTTGAGATGCTTCTCCGGACTGTGGACGTCCATCGGTTCCGGCGCGACGTTCACGTCGCCGCACCAGAGCGCCGGTTTCTTCGGCGAGAGATGCTTGTCGAAGTAGGCGCGCAGGCGCTTGAACCAGCCGAGCTTGTATTGGTACTTCGGCGACTCGATCTCGAAGCCCTGCGGGATATAGGTGTTGATGATCGGAATCCCCTGGACGACCACCCGCAGGAGCCGCGCGTCGTCGGGGTCCTTGCCGTCGTCGAATCCGTAAAACACCGCGTCCGGCGGTCGCAGAGTCAGCACGGCGACGCCGTTGTAGGACTTCATCCCGCGGAACGTCGTATGGTAGCCGGTGGAGGTCAGTGCGAGCGCCGGGAAGTCCTCGTCCTGGACCTTGGTCTCCTGCAGGCACAGCACGTCGGGCCGGTGCCGCCCGAGCCAGTCGAGCACGATCGGCAGGCGCTTGCGCAGGGAGTTGACGTTGAACGTGGCGATCTTCATCGGCCGGCTTTTTGTTTCGTGGAAAGCGTATCTACGACGCGGGTTTGGCCTCGGCGGGGGCGGCTGGCTGGGCTTTGGGTGCGGGCGCCGGACCGTCTTTCTGCATCGACTCCTTCAGCGTCTGGATGGCCCTCTCGAAGTCGCCCGGGGTGGACCCGAACGTGTCCGCCATCACCTTGATGGCCTGGTTGATGGCTTTCGTCATCTTCGCGATCTGCTCTTCGGGCGTCATTCATGCTCTCCTTCTTTAAGAATTCACGTACAAGCGCCGCGATTGTAGCACAGCTCTGTTGTTCGGACTAGGCAAGCGGCTCGCGGCTTGGTAGGATGCGCGCCATGACGCGAATGGCCCGGCCTCGATCCATCTGTTCGCTTGTCGCGCTGGCCGTGATGCTCTCCGCAGGCCTCGCACCCGCGGCCGAGAACCGCCTAGGAGCCCCGGACGTGCTCGCACTGCTTCAGCAGGCGAAGGACGCCGCGCGCGCGATCGCGGACGATCCCTCCTTGCGGGACCCCGCCTTGCGGGGCGTCGCCGGGGCGCAGGCGGAGGCGGGGCGGTTCGACGTTGCGCTGGACACGGCGTCCCTGATAGGCGACGAGTATTTGAAAACGGGCGCCTGGCGGCAGATCGCGGTCGCGCAGGCACGCGGCGGCGATCGCGAGACGGCCGGCAAGCTCCTGAGCCAGGTCCTCCAAACGGTGGCGGCTTTCAAGAACGGGCATCTGATCCGTGCGGACGCCTTGATCGCCACGGCGGAGGCCCAGGCGCAAATCGGAGACGTGCCGGGTGCTCTCAAGACCACCCTGTCCGTCGGGAACCTTCGCGCGAAGGCCGAAGCCTTGCGCAACATCGCGCTGGTTCAGGCCAAAGGCGGGGATGCCAAGGGCGCGCTCGACACCGCCGACACCATCGCCGACGAGAAAATCAAGGCGCAGGCGCTGCGCGGGATCGCGGCGGCGCGCGCCGAAGCCGGCGATCGCGAAGGCGCGCTTCAAATCGCCGCTGCGATACGCGATCCCTATCTGAAGGCCGGCGCCTTCCGCAAAATCGCCGTCGCCCCGGCGATTCTCAAGGACAGGGCCGGTGCGCTGGAGGTTCTGAAACAGGCGCTCGACATCGCCGGGATCGTTCAAAACGACAATGAAAAAGCGGATGCGCTGGGCGGCATCACGATGGCTTTTCTGGCGGCCGGCGATGTGCCCGGAGCCTTCAGGACGGCGGCTCTGATCGAGAGCGCCTTTGCCGGGAAGCCGCTCCCTGAAGTCGCCGCGACCACCAAGTCCGAAATGCTGCGCGCAATTGCCATCGCGCAGGCCAGGGCGGGCGACAGCCGGGGGGCGTTGCAGGCGGTCGGGAGCATCGGGAATCCGTACATGCAGGCCAGCGCGCTGGCGGAGATCGCAGTGACCCAGGCCGAGCGGGGCGATCAGCTTGCCGCAGGCGCGACCCTCCGGAAGGCGCTGCAGATCGCAACGGCCATTCAGGACTTTTCTGCGCAAGCTCCCGCGCTGCTGGGAATCGCCCAGGCGCAGGCCAAGGTCGGTGATCGGGCCGCGGCCACGAGAACCTTTCGGCAGGCCCGCCAGACCGTTCGCGTGAGCGAGGATGAGCGCTATAAAACGGACGCGTTGCTGGATCTGGCCATGGTGCAGTCCGGCGCGGGGGATTTTTCGGGCGCTGTGGAAACCGCCGACGGGATCCAGGACGTCGATGCGAAGGCGCACGCCTGGCGGGTGATTGCGGCGGCGCAAGGCGCGAACCGCGAGCCGGTGCTCTCGTGGCTCGCCAAGGACGGCGCTTCCGCCAAGAAAGCCTACGCGCTCCT
>JACXTT010001477.1_pt1 | contig 39080 bp, 31 predicted proteins | sample 9270951 | NCBI WGS metagenome assembly JACXTT01 (sample SAMN15532306, study PRJNA645909) | rock metagenome | isolation source: weathered quartz diorite | place: Puerto Rico | collected 2017-06-21
CTTTTGGGCCAGCAAAAGAAAAGTGACTCGAGCGTCCCACGGGGACTAGCTTCGCGTCGCCGGCAGGGGATCGAAACGCCCGCCGCGTAGGCGGCACCCTGGCGGCAGCGTGGCTACCGGAGGCATATCCAACCTCGCACAAGCACCAAGAACATGACGACCGAGGCGAAAGGCCTCGCGCACAGGGTGCGCTCCTACAGAGATGGGCAGGCCCTCGACATGTCAGCCGCGTCCCGCGGGGACTTCCTTCGGTCGTAGGCGGGCAACCTGGCGGGATCGGGGCTACCGGAGGCCTAAATCGGCTGTAGCAACAACCAAGAGCATGCAGACCGGCGCGAAAGGCCTCGCGCACAGGGTGCGCTCCTACAGGGGTAGGCAGGCCCTCGACATGTCCGCGGCGTCCCACGGGGACTTCCTTCGGTCGTAGGCGGTACCCTGGCGGGAGCGGGGCTGCCGGGGGCAACACCTCGCTCCGGCAAGAACGAAAGACATGAAGGCTGGGGCGAAAGGCCGTCGCGCGCAGGGGGGAGAAGGCCAGGCCCGCCACGGGACCAAACCGTGCACGCCACATGACGCCGCCGTCACACCCGGCCCGACAAGTCTCACCCTCACCTAAACGCAACAACTTTCGCCACGAAAATTCGCGTCTCAGGGTTGACACTCCCGCACCGCAGCAAGACAATTTGCGCGCCACCGGGCGCGGTTTCGCCCTCAGTGGCCTCTGTCCTATCAACCCAAGGCATATGGACGTTTACCCTAGTCGCAACGTCGACATCCGCGAGCATCGGGTGCCGGCATTGCATTACAAGCTGATCTGCTGCGGCGACCGCCTGCGGTCGGCTGGCGCTTTCCTCGACTAGGGAAGTCCGGCCCACCTCTGATGGCGCCGTTGGCGCCGTTAACGAGGAGAAAGGGCCATGAAGCTCCTTCGCGATTTCTTCCGTCTGCGTACCGCTGTGCGCCCGGTGTCGGGCCGTCGTGCGGACGCCCGCCGTTCCTGGACGATCACCGTCCCCGCGCCCCTCGACGGGAAGGCGCAGTCCCCCGCCGTGCTCGACATGCACTGGAATGCCGACGCTTCGCGCGGCCGTCCGGTCGCCCGCTGGCACGAACATGACGCTTCGCAAGCGCATCGTCATCTGCAGCTGGTATCCAGTCACTGATGAACGCTTCGTCGCGCCCCGCGATGCCCCGCAAGGGCTGGCCTCCGCCAGTCCCGTGGCGTCGATTGCGACGAAGTCCGTAGCGCAGGTCTAAGCGTCACGCGCGGGTCCCTCCCGCCCGGCTCGCTGGTCCGGCCCAGGTGTCACCGATTTCACGGAAGCGAGTCATGTTGAAGCACTCCACCCAGACCGTCACCGGCAAGGCGGCCGTCAAGAGCGCTGCTGCCCCGGTGCGCGTGGCCGTGGCGCAGGAAGCGTTCCGCCACAACGAGGCCCTCTATGCGGCGCTGGATACCAGCGCGGCCGGCCTGAACGAGGAGCAGATCGCCGAGCGTCTGGATCGGGATGGCCTGAACGAGGTATCGCACGAGAAGCCGCCCCATTGGTCGGTGCAGCTGCTGCGCGCGTTCAAGAATCCTTTCATCATCGTGCTGCTGGTGCTGGCCGTGGTGCAGCTGGCCACCGACGCCAGCGACATCACCGGCCCGATCATCATCGCGGTGATGGTGGGCATCAGCGTGGTGCTGAGCTTCACCCAGGAATACCGTTCATCGCTGGCCGCCGAGAAGCTCAAGGCGATGGTGCGCAACACCGCCACGGTGACGCGCCGCGCTTCGGACGGCCACAGCGAGCGCATCGAAGTGCCGGTGGGCGAGCTGGTGGCGGGTGACATCGTGCACCTGGCGGCAGGCGACATGGTGCCCGCCGACCTGCGCCTGGTCTCGGCGAAGGATCTCTTCATCAGCCAGGCCATCCTCACCGGCGAATCGCTGCCGGTCGAGAAGTCCGCGCCCGCGCACGGCCATCGCGACGACGAGCTCGAGGGCGGCGCGCACGGCGACAATCCGCTGGACCTGCCCACCGTCTGCTACATGGGCACCAACGTGGTGAGCGGCAGCGCGACCGCGGTGGTCGTGGCCACCGGCTCGCGTACGTACCTCGGTTCGCTCGCGCGCACCATCGTCGGCCAGCGCGTGCAGACCAGCTTCGACCGGGGCGTGAACAGCGTCAGCTGGCTGCTGATCCGCTTCATGGCCGTGATGGTGCCGATCGTCTTCCTGATCAACGGCCTGGACAAGCACGACTGGCTGCAGGCGTTCCTGTTCGCGCTGTCGGTGGCGGTGGGCCTGACGCCCGAGATGCTGCCGCTTATCGTGACGGCGAACCTGGCCAAGGGCGCGCTGGCGATGTCCAAGCGCAAGGTGGTGGTCAAGCGCCTCAACGCGATCCAGAACTTCGGCGCGATGGACGTGCTGTGCACCGACAAGACCGGCACGCTGACGCTGGACAAGATCGTGCTGGAGCGCCACCTCGACCTGTACGGCGAGGAGTCGGACGAGGCGCTGGAATATGGCTACCTCAACAGCCGCTTCCAGACCGGCCTGAAAAACCTGATGGACAAGGCGGTGCTGACGCACCGTGACCTCGAAGAGGTGGCGCAGCACTACCGCATCGTCGACGAGATCCCGTTCGACTTCCAGCGCCGCCGCATGTCGGTGGTGCTGGGCAACGGCGACGGCCACGAGCTGCTGGTGTGCAAGGGGGCGGTCGAGGAGATGCTGTCGATCTGCTCGTCCGCGAAGTCGGGCGACGACGTCCTGCCGATGACCGACGAGATGCGCGCCGAGATCAAGGCGATGACGCGCGGTCTCAACGAGGACGGCCTGCGCGTGCTGGTGGTCGCCATCAAGCAGCAGCCGCCGGCGGGCCGTGCCTACGGCGTGGCGGACGAGAGCGGCCTGACCGCCATCGGTTGCCTGGCCTTCCTCGACCCGCCGAAGGACAGCGCGGCCACCGCCATCGCGGCGCTGCATCACCACGGTGTCGAAGTGAAGGTGATCACCGGCGACAACGAGGCGGTGACGCGCAAGATCTGCCGTGAAGTGGGCCTGGACGTGGAGCACTCCGCGCAGGGCAAGCATATCGAGCCGTTGACCGACGACGAGCTGGACGAGCTGGTCAAGCGCACCACCGTGTTCGCGAAGATGTCGCCGCTGCAGAAGGCGCGCGTGGTGAAGTCGCTGCAGCGCCAAGGCCACACCGTGGGCTTCCTTGGCGACGGCATCAACGATGCGCCGGCGCTGCGCGAGGCGGACGTGGGCATTTCGGTCGATACCGCCACCGACATCGCCAAGGAGTCGGCGGACATCATCCTGCTCGAAAAGAACCTGATGGTGCTGGAGGAGGGCGTGATCGAGGGTCGCATCACGTTCGGCAACATCATCAAGTACATCAAGATGACCGCCAGCTCGAACTTCGGCAACATGTTCTCGGTGCTGGTGGCGAGCGCGTTCCTGCCGTTCCTGCCGATGCTGCCATTGCAGATCCTGGTGCTGAACCTGCTGTACGACATCTCGCAGCTGTCGATCCCGTTCGACCGCATGGACGACGAATACCTGCGCAAGCCGCGCAAGTGGGACGCCAGCGACATCGGCCGTTTCATGGTGTGGATCGGGCCGGTCAGCTCGATCTTCGACATCACCACGTTCCTGTTGCTGTGGTATCTGTTCGGCGCCAACTCGACGGAGCACCAGTCGTTCTTCCAGTCCGGCTGGTTCATCGAGAGCCTGCTCACGCAGACCCTGATCGTGCACATGATCCGCACGCGCCGGATCCCGTTCGTGCAGAGCATCGCCTCGGCCCCGGTGCTGGCGTTGACCACGGCCATCATCATCATCGGCATGCTGGTGCCGTACACCGGGCTCGGTGCGAAGATCGGCATGATGCCGCTGCCCGGCGTGTACTTCGGCTGGCTGGTGGTGACGGTGCTGACCTACTGCGTGCTCACGCAGCTGATGAAGCTGATCTATATCCGGCGCTACGGCCGCTGGTTGTAAGCAGCGTCGCTGCGGGCTCATTCGTCCGTCGCTCCGGCGTCCACCGGGGCGACGGTCCCGCTGCGATCCTGGCGTGCGCGCTGATGCGGTCGCGCTGACACGTCCACCCATACGCGAGGGCATCCCTGTCGGTGCCCGTTCCTGCCACAGGCTCTCGTAAGCGAGAGCACGGATGCTTGCGGCATCTGTTCTAGTTCCAAGGAGGCCGAGCCATGAAAGGCATCTTCGCCCTGCTCGATATCGCCGGCTACGTTGCCCTGCTGCTGTGGGGTACGCACATGGTCACCAGCGGCGTGCTGCGTGGCTACGGCAGCGTGTTGCGACGCTGGATGGGCCGCTACCTCGCGCATCGCCCGGCCGCCCTGGGTTTTGGCGTGTGCATCACCGCCATCCTGCAGAGCAGCACGGCCACGGGCCTGATGGCGACCTCGTTTGCCGCCAGCGGTTTCCTCGGGCTCGCGCCCGGCCTGGCAGTGATGCTCGGGGCCAACGTGGGCACGACGCTGATCGTGCAGGTGATGTCGTTCGACATCTCCATCGTGGCGCCGGTGCTGATCCTGATCGGCTTCACCGTCCATCGCCGCACCGACGACGTGAGCTACGAGAACCTCGGCCGTGTTTCCATCGGCCTGGGGCTGATGCTGCTCGCCCTGCACCTGCTGGTGGGGGCGATGGCGCCGGTGGAGAACGCGGTCGTGCTGCGCGCGATCCTGCAGAGCCTGGCCAGCGAGCCGGTGTTCGCGATGCTGGTGGCGGCGCTGCTGACCTGGGCCTGCCATTCCAGCGTGGCCGTGGTGCTGCTGATCGTGTCGCTGGCCACGGCGGGCGTGGTCGATGCGCCGGGCGCGCTGGCGCTGGTGCTGGGCGCCAACCTCGGCAGCACCATTCCCGCGCTGATGGAAGCGCATACGCCGGTGGCGCGTCGCCTGCCGATGGGCAACCTGATGGTGCGTGCGTTCGGCTGCGTGGTGTGCCTGCCGCTGCTGCCCCTGATCGCGCACTGGCTGGCACCGCTCGGCGCCTCGCCGGCGCGCATCGTGGTGAACTTCCACACCGCGTTCAACCTGGCGCTGGCGCTGGTCTTCATCGTGCCGCTGGATGGCCTGGCGCGCCTGCTGGTGCGCCTGCTGCCCGAGCCGCCCAAGCCGAACGATCCGGGCGTGCCGCTGCACCTGGACGAAGCGGCGCTGGGGTCGGCCAACGTGGCGCTGGCCAATGCGGTGCGCGAATCGATGCGCATGGCGGACATGGTCGAGGGCATGCTGCAGGGGCTGGTCAAGGTGTTCGGCAAGGATGACCGCGCCAGCGCGGTGGCGATCGGCCACACCGACCAATGGCTGGACCGCCTGGGCATGGCGATCCGCGATTACCTGGCCGACCTCGGTGGCCAGCCGCTCAACGAGGAGGACGGCGAGCGCAGCCAGGAGATCCTGGCGTTCGTCATCAACCTCGAGCACATCGGCGACATCACCGCGAACAGCCTGATCGAGTTCGCCAACAAGAAGGCGCAGAACGGACAGGATTTCACCGCCGAGGACATCCAGGACCTGGCCGCCATGCACGCGCAGGTGATGGAGAGCCTGCGCCTGGGGCTGACCGTGTTCCTGCGTGGCGACCTTCGCGCCGCCCAGCAACTGGTGGCGCGCAAGGAGGTGCTGTGGCGGCTGGAGAACGAGGCGTCCGAGCGGCACATCAAGGCGTTGCGCGAGCGGCGCGAGGTCGGCGGTGCGGACGTCTATCTGCGCATCCTGCGCGACCTCAAGCGCGTCCACTCGCACCTGGCGGCGCTGGCCTACCTGCCCCTGGAGCGCGCGGGCATGCTGCAGAACCGACTGGTGCGCGATCCCGCGACGACCTGACGTAAGCCGCAGTCGTTATCGTATTAACCCTGCAAAGGAGCAACGGCACATTGGACCCGGACCCATCGACCGACATCGCATTTTCTTGCTGACGACGCCGTCCTCGTTCCTTCGAATGCTCCTTCCGGAGTAGTCCCCGCGAGCGGTGGCCGGTGTCGGCACACACCGCGAGCGGGTGCAGCGTTCCAGCTCCAGGCGACCTGGAACGATCCCCCTTCGCAAACATTGCTCCATCGCCGGAACGGCGGTGGAACGCGGCTGCACGCAAAATTCTTGGAAGGGAATACCCATGTTCCACCGCCTGTCCCGAGTTGCCATCGCCCTGGCCATCAGCGCATCGCTGGCGGCGTGTTCCCGTCATGCGGACGACCAGGCCAACACGCCCGCCTTCGTGGATGACCACGGCATCCTGCGTGTCCCCGACGGCTCGCCCCTGCGCAAGGAACTGGTGATTGCACCAGTGGAGATGCGCGAAGCGCCGCACGCCATGCAGTTCCCCGCAACGGTCGAGGCCGATCCCAGCCGCACCGCCAACGTGCAGGCGCCGCTAACCGGCCGCATCGCCGAGCTTAAGGTCGGCCTGGGCGATCACGTGGCCCGCAACCAGCTGCTCGCCGTGATCGATTCGGGAGACATGGCGCAGGCCTATGCGGATGTGGCCAAGGCCACCGACGCGCTCGCCCTGGCGAAGAAGGCGCTGGACCGCTCCCGTGGCGTGCAGCAGGCGGGCGGCAACGCGGTGAAGGACCTGGAAACTGCGCAGAGCAACTACAACCAGGCCCAGGCCGAAATGGACCGCGCGCAGACCCGCCTGCGTTCGTTGAGCGCCGCGGGCCAGCAGGGCGGCACGCGCAGCATCCGCATCACCGCGCCGGTGAGTGGCTACGTCACCGCGCTGAACGCCGCGCCGGGCACCTATGCCAACGACGCGTCCACCGCGCTGATGACGATCTCCGATCTCGACTCGGTGTGGATCACGGCGAACGTGCCAGAAGCCGACGTCGGGCATATCGCCAGGGGACAGGCGGTGGATGCCGTGCTGTCGGCGTATCCGGACGAGGTGTTCCATGGCCAGGTGAGCTTCGTCAGCCAGGTGCTGCAATCGGATACCCGTCGCGACATGGTGCGTGCCGTGTTCGCCAACGCGGACGGGCGCCTGAAGCCGAACATGTACGCCAGCGCCAGCATCGCGGTGCAACAGCCGGCCCAGGTGTTCGTGCCCGACTCCGCGCTGCTGATGAACAACGACGACACCACGGTGTTCGTGGAAGTGTCGCCGTGGACCTTCGCGCGCCGCACGGTGGAATTGAGCTACGACGAGAGCGCCGGCGCCCGCGTGCTGAAAGGACTCAAGGCGGGTGATCGCGTGGTCGTGAAGGGCGGGATCCTGCTCAATGATTAACGCGATCTTCCATTTCTGCTTCCAGAAGCGCGTGATGTTCCTCGTGGTGTCGGCGCTGGTGCTGTGCTTTGGCTACTACTCCTGGACGCAGCTCGCGATCGAGGCGTATCCGGAACTGAGCGACGTCGCCGCGCAGGTGACCACGCAGGTGCCGGGCCTGGCCGCCGAGGAGATCGAGCAGCAGATCACCATCCCGCTGGAACGCGGCCTGTCCGGCACGCCGGGCCTGGTGAGCATGCGCTCCAGCAGCACCTTCGGACTGTCGCTCATCACGCTGGTGTTCAAGGACGGCGCCGAGGACTACTGGTCGCGCCAGCGCGTGATGGAGCGCATCAGCCAGGTGACGCTCCCCGCGGGCGTCACGCCGGGGCTGGATCCGGTCTCCGGCCCGGCGGGCGAGATCTATCGCTACACGCTCGAATCCACCAGCAGGAACCTGATGGAGCTGTCGGAGCTGCAGCGCTGGGTGGTGGTGCCGGCACTGGAACGCGTGTCCGGCGTCGCCAACGTGGACACCTTCGGCGGCTTCACCAAGGAGTTCCGGCTGGAGCTGGATCCGGGCAAGCTGCTGAAGTACGGCGTCAGCGTCAGCCAGGTCACCAGCGCCATCTCCTCCAATACCGCCAACGCGGGTGGCGGGCGGGTCACCCGTGGCGAGCAGTCGTACATCGTGCGCGGCATCGGCATGGTGCATACGCTGAAGGACCTGGGCGACGTCGTGGTGACGCAGAGCAACGGCGTGCCCGTGCTGGTGCGCGATCTCGGCAAGCTGGAATACGGCCACCAGGTTCGCGAAGGCATCCTGGGCAAGGACAACAACCCCGATACCGTCGAGGGCATCGTCGACCTGCTGAAGTACGAGAATCCTTCGCGCGTGCTGGAAGGTATCCACGCCAGGGTCGATGAGCTCAACAAGCAGCTTGCCGGGCAGGACGTGCGCATCGTGCCGTACATCGATCGCGATGACCTGGTCGAGGCCACCAAGGAAAAGGTCTTCCACACCGTGATGGAAGGCGTGGGCCTGGTGTGCATCGTGCTGATCCTGTTCCTGGGCAGCCCTCGTTCGGCGATGGTGGCGGCGGTGGCGATTCCCATGTCGCTGGTGACCGTGTTCATCCTGATGCAGTTCACCCACATGCCGGCGAACCTGTTCTCGCTGGGCGCGATCGACTTCGGCGTGATCGTGGACGGCACCATCGTGGTGACGGAGGCGATCCTGCGGCGTCGCGAAGAGAAGCCCCAGTCGATACTCACCGAAGACGACGTGATGACGGTGACCAAGCACGTGGGCCGCTCGATCTTCTTCGCGACCCTGATCATCGTCACCGCCTACCTGCCGCTGTTCGCGTTCGAGCATGCCGAAGGCAAGCTGTTCCGTCCCATGGCGTTCACGGTGGGCTACGCCTTGCTCGCCGCACTGCTGTGCACGGTGACGCTGACGCCGGGCCTGGCGTATATCGCGCTGCGCAAGCCGCGAAGGATCTTCCACAACAAGCCGCTGGTGCGTTTGCAGGCCGCCTATACGGCGACGCTGGAGCGCCTGCTCGGCAAGTTGCCGGTGGTTTATGCGGTGGCGGGCGTGGCCTTCCTGGGCGTCGTCCTGCTCGGCGCCACCATCGGTCGCGAGTTTCTCCCCGAGCTGGACGAGGGCTCCTTGTGGTTGCAGGTGCAGATGCCCACGGGTCTGTCGCTGGACAAGGCGAGCGCCATGACGGCGGACCTGCGTCGAGCGGTGCGCGAGTTTCCCGAGGTGTCCTACATCGTCACGCAGATGGGCCGCAATGATACCGGCACGGACCCATGGACGCCGTCGCACGTCGAGGCGGGCGTGGGGCTTAAGCCGTATGACAGCTGGCCGGGCCAGGAGAGCAAGGCGGAGTTCCTGCGTCGCTTCAACGCGCGCATGCAGCAGATCCCCGGCATCTCGGTCGGTATCAGCCAGCCCATCGTGGATGGCGAGAACGACATGATCGGCGGCGCGCACAGCCCGCTGGTGCTGCGCGTCTATGGCGACGACCTGAACGAGCTGCGCCGTATCGGCGGCGAGATCGTCGATGTGCTGCATGGCGTGCGAGGCACGGCGGAGGCCTCGATCTTCCAGGAGCCGCCGATCCCGCAGCTGGCGATCACCGCCGACCGCGATGCCGCCGCCCGCTACGGCATCAACGTCGGCGACGTCAGCAACCTCATCCAGACGGCGGTCGGTGGCGCGCCGATCACCCAGGTCTATGTGGCGGACAAGATCTACAACGTGACGGCGCGCGTATCCAACGCGACGGCCAACAGCCTCGAGGCCCTCGGCCAGTTGCCGCTGACCTCCGCCGGCGGCGCGCAGGTGCCGCTGAAGCAGGTGGCGGACATCCGCTACAAGACCGGCGAGAGCACCATCGCGCATGAAAAGGGCAAGCGCCAGATCACCATCCGCATCGACAACCGCGATCGCGCGCTGTCGGAGTACCTGGCCGATGCGCAGCAGCAGATCGACGCCAAGGTGCACTTCGACAAGCAGAACTACCAGCTGCAGTGGGCCGGTACCTTCGAGAACCAGCAGCGTGCCCAGGCCCGCCTCGTGGTGGTGATGGGCCTGGTGATGGCGATCATGCTGGTGTTCCTGTTCATGGAGTTCGGCAAGCTGCACCAGGCGGTGATGGTTCTGGCGGTGGTGCCGCTGGCGACCGTGGGCGGCCTGATCTCGCTGCACCTGCGCGGCGAGACCTTGAACATCGCCACCGCCGTGGGCTTCATCGCGCTGTTCGGCGTGGCGGTGCAGAACGGCATCATCATGGTGGCCAACATCAATCGGGTGCGGAAGACAGGCCACAACCTGCGCGACGCCGTGCTGGAGGGCGCGACCGAACGCTTCCGCCCCGTGCTGATGACCGCCACCGTGGCCAGCGTGGGCATGCTGCCGGCGGCGCTCGCCACCGGTATCGGCACCGATGTGCAGCGCGGTCTCGCCACCGTGGTGGTGGGTGGCCTGCCCATCGCCACCCTGCTCACGCTGTTCATCCTTCCGGGCTTCTATTTCGCCGTCGAGCGACTCATCGACCGACGTCGTCGCCAGCATCGTCCGCATCCGTCGCGGGAGCTGTGATCATGACCAGGACCAGGTTCCTTCCCCCGTTCCGCCCGATGCTCGCCCTGAGCATCGCCCTTGCCCTCGGCGCGTGCGCCGTGGGGCCTGATTACCAGCGGCCGCAGGCACCCGAGGCCAAGGGATACGCACCCGTGCCCATCGCGCGCGATACCGCGTCAGCGAGCGGCCAGGGCGGCCAATCGCAGCATCTGCTGCAATCCATGGACATGCCGGGCCAGTGGTGGACCTTGTTCCATTCCGAGCCGCTCAATGCGCTGATCGATGATGCACTCAAGCACAACGCCGATGTGGAAGCCGCGCACGCCGCGCTGAAGGTGGCCTGGGAAGCTGCCTATGCGCAGCGTGGTGCGTACTTCCCGCAGGTGAACGCCAGCGTGAACCCGACCCGCCAGGATATCGCCAAGGATCTCGCGAGTCCGGCGTCGTCAGGTGCCGATCTCTATAACCTCACCACCGCGCAGGTCAGCGTGTCCTACGTGCTCGACCTTTGGGGCGGCAACCGCCGCCAGGTCGAGTCGCTGGTGGCGCAGGCGAACCAGCAGCGCTTCCAGCTGGAGGCGACCTATCTCACGCTCACCAGCAACGTGGTGAACGCGGCGATCCAGGAGGCGTCGCTGCGCGCGCAGATCCTGGCCACGCAGCAGATCATCGACGCGCAGACGCGGATCCTCGCCACCTTGCAGCGACAGCGCGAACTGGGCGATACCTCCGAAGCGAGCGTGGCCGCCCAGGTCACGGTGCTGGAGCAGAGCAAGGCCACGCTGCCACCGCTGGACAGGCAGCTGGCGCAGCAGCGCGACCTGCTCGCCGTACTCACCGGCCGCACGCCGGACCAGCGCATCGATGCGCAGTTCACCCTGGACAGCCTGCAATTGCCCACCGACCTGCCGCTCAGCCTGCCGGCGCAACTGGTGGAACAGCGTCCCGACGTGCGCATGTCGGAGGAGCAACTGCATGCGGCCAGCGCGCAGGTGGGCGTGGCGATCGCCAATCGCCTGCCCAACGTGCAGATCGATGCCTCGTTCGGGCGTGCGTCGGAAAAGGCCGGCGAGCTGTTCAGCGCGGGCAACGGCTTCTGGAGCCTGGGCGCGTCGGTGACCCAGCCCTTGTTCGATGGCGGCACGCTCAGGCACAAGCAGCGCGGTGCCGAAGCGGCGCTCCAGCAGGCTGCCGCGCAGTACCGCAGCACGGTACTGCAGGCGGTACAGAACGTCGCCGACACGCTGCATGCCATCGATGCGGACGCCCGGGCCCTGGCAGCCAGCGAACGCGCCGAGCAGGCGGCGGCACGGAGCCTGGCGGTCGCGCGCAGGCAGCTGGCGCTGGGCGACCTCAGCGAGAGCGCTATGCTCGATGCCGAGCTCGCCTGGCAACAGACGACGCTTGCGCTGGTGCAGGCAAGGGCGGCGCGCTACGCCGATACGGTGGCCTTGTTCCAGGCGCTGGGCGGGGGCTGGTGGCACCGGAAGGATGCACAGGACGTCGCCTCGTCCCGCTGAAGTGGGACGGCTCCTCCGGAGAACGGCGGCGTCAGTCCCGCAGCTCGATGTCCAGGCTGTCCAGCAGCGCGACGGCTTCCGGCAGCGAGAAGCGTGCCCGCTTGATGTCGTTGTTGAAGATGTCGATGCGGTAATGGCATGCATCGATGAAGTTCGCGCCGGCCAGGCGCGTGCGCGCGAAGACGCTGTCGCGCAGGTCCGTACCCTGGAAATCGGCTTCCGTGCAGTTGGCGTCGGTGAAGTCGACATCCAGGGCGCGGCATTCGACCAGCGCGCATTCGCCCAGGTCCAGGCCGAAGAACGTCGAATCGTTGAGCACGCAGCGGTGGAACGACAATGCCCTGGCCAGGCGCACACGCGGCCAGTGGGCCTGGGTCCAGTTGATGCCGACCATCTTGCAGTCGGTGAAGCGCGCGGCGTCGAAGCTGCTGCCGGTAAGCCGGGCCAGGCTGAGGTTGCAGTCGATGAATTCGCAGTCGCTGAAGCGGCAGCGGGCGAGCGTGGCCTCGCTTAGGTTGCAATGACGGAACGTGCAGTCGCGGAAACGGATGCCGTCGACCGTGGTGCCGGCGAAGTCGACCCCATCGAAGGTTTCGTCCTCGTATTCCGGTTGCTTAAGCGGGGTCATCCGGGTGGTCAGCGCGTTTCCGACTGGCAGGCCACGCGGCGCCGGTGCCGCCACCACAGCAGCAGCACGATCGACACCACCACGCCGCCGAACAGCCACAGCCCGTTCTGTCCGCGACGGATCCACATCGCCAGCCACTCGTGGTTGTTCGCGCCGAAGTAGCCGAGGTAGACCCAGATCGGCACGCTGATCAGCGCGGCGCTGCCGTCGAGCAGGAAGAAGCGCAGGAACGACACGCGATGGGTCGAGCCGGCCGTGATGAACACCGCCGTGCGCATGCCCGGCAGGAAGCGGGCGATGAACATCAGGCGGTTGCCGTAGCGCTCGAATTTCTCCTGGACCTTGGCATAGCGTTCCGGCGTGAGCACGCGCGCGACGAGCCGCCATTGGCGGATGCGCGCGCCATAGTGGTGACCCAGCAGGAACATGCCCGCATCGCCGACCAGCACGCCCGCCATGCCCACGCCGAACATCACGTGCACGTTGCCGTAGCCCAGGCCGGTGATCACGCCGCCGGCGACCAGGGTGATGTCCTCGGGCAAGGGGGCGCCCGCGCCGCACAGCAACAACGCGATGAATACCGCGAGGTAGCCGTTCTCGGCGAACAGGGTCACCAGTCGTTCAAGCAGTTCCATCTACGTCCATGCCCGGGCTGCACCCATGCCTACTAGAGGGGTCGATGATCCCATAGGAAGACGTCCGCACGCTTGCGGCACCGCACGGACGTTTCGATTCCCCTCCGGGGAGAGGGCCGGGTGCTCATCTTGCGGGCTGGGAAGTTAGAACGCTGTTCTTTCCGGTGGCGGGGCGAGGCATCACGCCCGGCATGGTGCCGCCGGTGCGACGGCCGGTCGCGCGCTCACTCCGCCTTCACCGGTGCGACGCGGGCGGCCAGCAACTCGCGCAGCTCGGCCTTCTCCGCGCTGCTGAGCGCGCCTTCGCGGCTCTTGGCGGTCAGCCAGTCGCGCCGCTGGATCACGGCCTGTTGTTCCATGCGCCTGAGCGCGTCGAAGAACTCCGCGCGCTGCGTCTCCGGCTCGCCCACCACCATCGCCGCCATCAGCTTCTGCAGGGCCGGGTACTCGGGGCGCTCGGCGAAGTGTTGCACCAGCATCGCCGGGTTGATGCCGGGGCGAGAGCGCGCCAGGTCGATCAGCTCGGCCAGCAGTTCCACGCCCGGCTTGTCCATGCGCAGGAAGCCGTACGGGCGCTCCACCTCGTCGGCAACGCCGGGCTGGGCGAGCAGGAGCGCAATGGCGCTGCGCACCAGCGAACGCTGCACGACGATCGGTCGCTGCACCGGGCGGCGGGCGGCTGGATCGACCTCGAGCACCGCGCGCGCGCCGGTGCGCTTCTCCAGTTCCTGCGCCATCAGGTCGCGGAATGCGCCGTCGGGCAGTCGTGCGATCAGCGGGCGGGCGCGCTCGGCCAGGCGCGCGCGGCCATCGAGGCTGGCGGTATCGACGTCGTGCGCGAGTTCGCCGAAGAAGTAGGTCGACAACGGCGTCGCTTCCTTCAGGCGTTTCTCGAAACCGTCCTTGCCTTCCTTGCGGATCAGCGTGTCCGGATCCTCGCCGTCGGGAAGGAACAGGAAGTACGCCTGCCGGCCGTCGCGCAGGCGCGGCAAGGCCGCCTCCAGCGCCTTCCATGCGGCCGCGCGGCCCGCGCGATCGCCATCGAAGCAGAACACCACGTCGGGCGCGGCACGGAACAACACCTCGGTGTGCTCGGGCGTGGTGGCCGTGCCCAGCGTGGCCACCGCGATCGGCAGGCCGGCCTGGTGCATGGCGATCACGTCCATGTAGCCCTCGACCACCACGATGCGGGCGAGGCTGGGGTTCGCCTGCTTCACCTGCCACAGCGCGAACAGTTCGCGGCCCTTGTGGAACAGAGGCGTTTCCGGCGAGTTGAGGTACTTGGGGCCCTGCTCCGACTGCAACACCCTTCCGCCGAAGGCGATCACGCGGCCGCGACGGTCGAGGATGGGAAACATCAGGCGTTCGCGGAAGCGGTCGTAGCGGTTGCCGCGTTCGTTGCTCGCCACCATGCCCGCCTCGTTGAGCAGGTGCATGCGCTTGTCGCTGCCGCCCAGCGCCTTGATCACGCCATCGAAACCGGCAGGCGCCCAGCCGATGCGGAAGCGCTGGATGGTCTGCGCATCGAGCCCGCGCTTCTTGCAGTACGCCTGCGCGTCGGCGCTCCTGGGCAGTTCGTTCTCGTACCAGCGCGCCGCGGCATCGAGCAGCGCGTAGAGGTCGGTCTTGTCCTCGCGCGGCGCGCGATCGTCGCCCCCTTCGCGAGGCACCGTGAGGCCGACGGACTGCGCCAGCTCCTCCACCGCATCGGGGAATTCCAGCCGCTCGTAGTCCATCAGGAACTTCAGCGCGCTGCCGTGCGCACCGCAGCCGAAGCAGTGGAAGAACTGCTTGGCGGGGCTCACATAGAACGACGGCGAACGTTCGTTGTGGAACGGGCAGCAGGCGGTCCATTCGCGCCCGGCCTTCTTCAGCGGCACGCGCCGCTCGATCACGTCGACGATGTCGACGCGGGCAAGCAATTCGTCGATGAAACTGTCGGGGATACGTCCGCGCATAAGGCGTGTAGTTTAGAGGCTGTTGCGCGTCCTGGGACGCCCATGGCCGACACGCCCCCCACGCCGGCCGATGGTGCCTCTGCGCCGCCCGGAAGGCCTGCCCTATGCTGGGTCGACGGGTGTCTGGCGGGGGAAGGGTGGATGGCAAAGGTGGCGGGCATGGCGCAGTCCGGCATGCAGGTGCGTTTTCGTCCGGCGGCGCCGGATGATGCCGCGGTGGCCGTGCCGCTGATCTACGCCTCGGGGCCGGACTCGTTCGACTACGTGTTCACCACCCGCGACGGCGGCGATGCCCTGGCCTTCCTGCAGCACTGCTACGCGGACGGCGCCGGCGAGTTCGGCTGGCGCAATCACTGGGTGGGGGTGGCCGACGGTCGCGTGGTGGCGGTCGGGGCGGGCTATGGCGCGCAGACCAAATGGCCGTTCACGCTGGCGGCGGCCCGGCAGATCATCAGCCATTACGGATTGCGCCGCGGCCTCGCGGTGATCGCCCGTGGCCTGCGGGTGGAGTCGGTGATCCGCCCGCCCGACGGCGACATGCACTATCTGGCGCACCTGGCGGTGCTGCCGGAGTTGCGGGGCCTGGGCGTGGGCCACGCGCTGATCGACCACCTGATCGGGCTGGCGCGGGATGCCGGCCGTCGACGCATCACCTTGGACGTCGCGGCCAGCAATCCACGCGCGGAGGCGCTGTACCTGCGCACCGGCTTCCGGGTCACCGTCGAACGCAAATCGCAGTTGGCCAGCGAGTGCGGTCGGGTGGTCGACCACCGGCGCATGGAGCGCGTGCTCGACTGAGCATCGCTACAACGCGTTGAAGATGCCTGTGAGTGCCAGCAGCGCCAGCAGGAACAGGATGAGGAAGATCGCGAACAGGACCTTGGCGATGGTGCCGGTGACGCCGGAGATGGCGCCGAAACCCAGCCAACCGGTCACCAGCGAAACAATGGCGAAGACGATGGCCCACTTGAGCATGAGGCACTCCCTTGTCGTTGGACGGGACCAGCCGTTGACTGGTCGCTACCGGTTGTAGGGAGCGGGGCGTGAAAGGCTTGCAGCAAAAGCCTTCGGAAGTCGTGGTGAGCGGGTGGTCCGCTCACCTGCGAGACAGTCGCGGCTGGGCTGCGCGACAGCTTTGTGAAGAGCGGGTGTTCAGCCCGCGAGACGCGTCTTGATGCGACCGGACACGGCGCCCATGTCGGCGCGGCCGGCGGCCTTTTCCTTCACTGCGGCGACGACCTTGCCCATGTCGCGCGGGGAGGAGGCGCCGGTCTCGGCGATCGCGGCCGTGATCAGCGCGTCGACTTCCTCGTCGCTCAGCTTGGCCGGCAGGTAGGCCTCGATCACGCGCATCTCGGCGCGCTCGACGTCGGCCAGGTCGGGGCGGCTGGCGGCCTCGTACTGGCTGATCGAGTCCTTGCGCTGCTTGACCATTTTCTCGAGCACGGACAGCGTCTGGACGTCGTCCAGCTCGATGCGCTCGTCCACCTCGCGCTGCTTGACCGCGGCCAGGATCAGGCGGATCACGCCCAGGCGGTCCTTGTCGCCGCCACGCATGGCGGTCTTCATGTCTTCGGTGAGCTGCTGCTTGAGAGTCATGGCCTATCCTCGGAAACGCACAAAGCCGGCGTTGCGCGTGGCAACGCCGGCTAGTGCAGGTCTACATCGACAGCGGCAGCGGATGGACGCGCCAGCTGCCAAACTACCTGGTACGGCGCGATGGGCGCCGGAGCCTCGGGGCCGTCCGCAAGCCGCGGACGCAAGGCTCAGTACAGGCGCGTGCGACGCGAGGTGTCGCGCGAGAGACGGCGCAGGTGACGCTTCACGGCGGCAGCGCGCTTGCGCTTACGCTCCTGGGTCGGCTTCTCGTAGAACTCGCGCTTGCGGGTTTCGGCCAGGATGCCGGCCTTTTCGCAGGTGCGCTTGAAGCGACGGAGGGCAAGCTCGAACGGCTCGTTCTCGCGGACTTTTACGCTGGGCATGGAGACTCCAATGTTAGACTGGCCCGCCTGGACGGACCGTTATGAATACGGTGAGCCGCGAAGTATAACGTGGATACGACGACATTTTCAAAGTCCCAGTCGGCCAAGCCGGTTCTGGGCATCGAAACCTCCTGTGACGAGACCGGCGTGGCCCTGCTGCGGTGGGAGCCCGAGGCGCCCGGCCGGGGCCTGCTTTCACACACCCTCTACAGCCAGATCAAGCTGCACGCCGAGTACGGCGGGGTGGTCCCCGAGCTGGCCAGCCGCGACCATGTGCGCAAGCTGCTGCCGCTGGTGCGCGAGGCGCTGGCCCAGGCGGGCCTGACCCCGGCGGACCTCGGCGGCGTGGCCTACACGGCCGGCCCCGGCCTGGTGGGCGCCCTGCTGGTGGGCGCCTCCGCGGCGCGGGCCATGGCCTGGGCGCTGGGCGTGCCGGCCATCGGCGTGCACCACATGGAAGGCCACCTGCTGGCGCCGCTGCTGGAGGAAGAACCGCCGGAGCCGCCCTTCGTGGCCCTGCTGGTCTCCGGCGGGCACTCGATGCTGGTGGAGGTGAAGGGCATCGGCGAGTACCGCATCCTCGGCGACACGCTGGACGACGCCGCGGGCGAGGCTTTCGACAAGACCGCCAAGCTGATGGGCCTGCCGTATCCCGGTGGCCCGGCGCTGGCGAAGCTGGCCGAGCAGGGGCGCTCGGGCGTATTCCGGTTCTCCCGCCCCATGACCGACCGCCCCGGCCTGGATTTCAGCTTCTCGGGACTGAAGACCCAGGTGCTGCTGGCCTGGCAGCAGTCGGACCAGAGCGAGCAGACCCGTGCCGACATCGCCCGCGCGTTCGAGGAGGCCATCGTCGACACCATGATCATCAAGTGCCGCCGCGCCCTGCAGGCGGCGGGGGCAAAGCGCCTGGTGATCGCCGGTGGCGTGGGGGCCAACAAGCGCCTGCGCGCCGAACTGGCCGCGGCGGGCGAGAAGGACGGCTTCAAGGCCTACTTCCCGCGCCTGGCGTTCTGCACCGACAACGGCGCGATGATCGCGCTGGCCGGGGCGATCCGCCTTGCCCACGGCCAGCATCAGGATGAATCGGTGCAGGTGTTTCCGCGCTGGGATCTGGAAACCCTGCCGCCGGCGATGTAACGGCGCCGGCAACGAAGGCCACCCGAGGGTGGCCTTTCTTTATTTCGTGGCCCGGGTCTGTCGCGTGTTTTGCTCGATGCGACCGAACGTAAGCACCTGCAGAAGCAGCATGAGCATCAGCAACGGGCCACCAAGGCGCATGAGTGAGCGCCAGGCATCGGCTTGCTTCTCGCGGCCCATGGCGTCGCGATCGTCGTGAAGATGGCTGACCATGGTCACCTGTTCGGTGAAATCGCTGTCGAACTGGTCGATCAGGGCGTGCGTGATGTCCATGGCAGTGGCGTCGTTGGCCCACGCGTCCGCCTTGCGCGCGCCGGGCGCGCGCAGCAAGGCGTCGATCCTGGCGTCGGCCAGCGCGCGTTCCAGCGCATCGGCAAGGCCGGTGGCGTATGCCGCTTTCAGTTCGGGAGTGTCCTGATAGCCCACTTTTTCTCGGGCAAACGAGATCACATCTTCAACGCTCAAGTCTTCTTCCGATGGATGCTTCCTGGCGAAGGCTGCTACGGCTTTCCCGATACGGTCATAAGCCGGGCGGTTGGGATCATGGCTACTGATGGGGTCTATCGATTGGCCGGTCTGGCTGGCGAGGACACGCTTGATGACATCCTCGGAGGCGACATGGGGCGGCGCAGGCCGTGCCGCTTCCTTGCGAGGCGATTCGCTTGCGGTGGCGCGCTGCCAGTTGAACAGCGCTGCCACTGACACGACCAGCAGCGTTACGGTCAGCAGTGCAGTAATCAGGCGGACGAGGCCGCCATAGAGGCCTTCGAGTTTGTGCAGCAATGACATGCCAGGTCCTGATCCAGGTGACTGGACGTCGGCAGCCGCGCGGCTGACGTCCGGGAGCAGCGGACAACATACGTCCCGTGGGGCGCACGTACATTAGGAATCGTCCGAAAGTTGAGCCTTGACGTGTCTCTGCGTGGACCACGAGACCCGTTACAATGGCGAGGTGATCGCCGGGCATCTCATTGTGGCGTTGCCCAATTACTACGGTGTCGCCGCCCCATGGACATAGTTTTCATCGAAGACCTGCGCATCGATGCCGTGATCGGCATCTACGACTGGGAGCGCCGCGTGCGCCAGACCCTGTCGCTGGACATCGAGATGGCGTTCGACAACACCGTGCCCGCCGCCAGCGACGACATCGCGCACACGCTCAACTACAAGGACGTGTCCAAGCGGCTCATCGACTACGTGGGCGCCTCGAGCTTCGGCCTGGTGGAAACGCTGGCGGAGCGCTGCGCCGGCATCATCCGCGAGGAATTCGGCGTGGCGTGGGTGCGCCTGAAGCTGTCCAAGCCCGGTGCGGTGCGTGGCGCGAAGGCCGTGGGCGTGCGCATCGAACGCGGCGTGCGTCCCGAGTAACGATGGCGCGCGTCTACCTGAGCCTGGGCTCCAACCTCGAACCGAAGCGTTACCTCAATGCCGCCCTCGCCGAGCTGCGCGAGCGCTTCGGCGTGCTGGACGTGTCGCCTGCCTATCGCAGCAAGTCGGTGGGCTTCGACGGCGCCGATTTCGTCAACCTCGCGGTGGGGCTGGATACGGAGCTGTCGCCCGAGGCGCTGAACGAGTGGCTGCACGCACTGGAGGATCGCCACGGGCGGCGCCGCGACGTGCCGCGCTTCTCCGACCGCACGCTGGACGTGGACATCGTGCTGTATGGCGACCTCGTGCTGCAGGGCGAAGGCCATCTCGACATCCCGCGCAAGGAGCTCCGCCACGCCTTCGTGCTCAAGCCGATCGCCGACCTTGCGCCCGGGCTGGTGCATCCGGTCAGCGGGCGGACCATGGGCGAGCTGTGGGCAGCGTTTCCCGTCGAGAGCGAGCCGTTGGTGGTCGAACCGCTCTGATCGACACGGGTGCGACCCGGTCGCCGCTGCCGGCACTGTCGCGGGCTGGGAGCGGATGCTAGAAATCGCCGAATCATCACAAGGAGGTAGTTATGGCAGGCAAGTTCTCCCGCAGCTGGGAGTTGATGAAGGCCAGCGCGGCGGTGCTGCGTTCGGACAAGTCGCTGTTGATGTTCCCGCTGGCATCGAGCCTCTGCTGCCTCCTCGTGGCAGCCACGTTCCTGATACCCGTGGCGCTTGCGTTCGCCGGAGCGGAGGGGGCGGGTGAAGTGCACGGCCGCGCGCTTTCGACGGGCGGCTACATCGTGCTGTTCCTGTTCTACCTGGTGCAGTACTTCGTGATCATCTTCTTCAACACCGCGCTGGCCGGCGCGGCGCTGATGCGCCTGCGCGGCGAGCCGGCCAGCTTCGCCGACGGCTTCGCGATCGCGCGCGCGCGCATCGTGAACATCTTCGGCTACGCGCTGATCGCGGCGACGGTGGGCCTGGTGCTGCGCGCCCTGCAGGAGCGCCTGGGCCTGATCGGCCGCCTGGTGGTCGGCTTCCTCGGCCTGGCGTGGACCGTGGCCACCTTCCTGGTGGTGCCGGTGCTGGCCAGCCAGGACGTGGGACCCACCGAGGCGATCAAGCACAGCGTGGACCTGCTCAAGCGCACCTGGGGCGAGAACATCATCGGCAACGCCGGCCTCGGCGTGGTGTTCGGCCTGCTGATGTTCCTGGCTGTCCTGGTGTCGGCCGTCATCATCATGGGGGCGGTCGCCATGCAGTCCGTCGCGGCGATCATCGTCGCGGCCGTGGTGATCGTGGTCGGCATCACCCTGCTGGCCCTGGTCCAGGCCTCGCTGCAGGGCATCTACGCCGCCGCGCTGTATCGCTACGCGGAAGAGGGTCAGGTTGGCTACGGCTTCGACCAGGCCCTGCTCGAGCAGGCGTTCAAGCCGAAGAAGTAAGCAACGCGATCATGGGCGCGCTCCTCACGGATTTCTCTCTGTAGGAGCGCACCCAGTGTGCGATAGCCGGCGGAGCGATACATCCATCGCTCCACGCCCGCCCACCGCGGCATCGCACTCGTCGATCCATGACCCTTGTGGGAGCTCACCCTGTGCGCGACAACCCGACGAAGCGGCCGGCATCAGGCGCTGCGGTCGCCCACTGGGTGGGCTCCTGCAACATCCATCGCTGCCTTATACGGACAGCGTCCGTCCACCGTCCACGCGGATGATCTGCCCCGTCACGAACGGCGCATCCCGCAACAGCCACAACACGGCGCCCGCCACGTCTTCCGGTGAGCCGGCGCGCTGCAGCGGCGTGCGGGCCAGCATGGCCTGCTGGTCGTCGTAGGGCTTGCCGTCGCTGGGCCACATCACGGCGCCCGGTGCCACGCCATTCACGCGTACCTGCGGGCCGAGGTCCAGCGCCAGCGATCGCGTCATCGCGGCCAGCGCCGCCTTCGCCATGCAATACAGCGGATGGTTGGCCAGTGGCCGCTCGGCGTAGATGTCCACCAGGTTGACGATGGCGCCACCCGCCTCGCGCAACGCAGGCGTGGCCGCCTGGGCCAGGAAGAACGGCGCCTGCGCGTTCGATGCGAAGAGTTCGTTCCACTGCGCCGTCGTCGCGCTGCCGACGGGCGTGGGATAGAACGCCGAGGCGTTGTTGACCAGGGCGTCCAGGCGCCCGTAGCGCCCCAGCACGCGCTGGACCAGGCCGGGCAGCGTCTCGATGTCCGCGAGTTCGCCCTGCAGGGAGTACGTGCTGCCCGCACGCTGCCGTTCCAGCGACGCGGCGAGCAGTTCGGTGTCGGCGGCGGAATGGCGGTAGTGCAGGGCGAGGTCATAGCCGGCCGCATGCAGCGTGCGTGCGATCACGGCGCCGACCCGCTTGCCGGCGCCGGTGACCAGGACGACGGGGCGTTCGTGGCGTGGACTCATGCGTGGGCTCCTGCGTGACGCGGCTGGACCGCGAGCTTGCCGCAAAGCCCCGGCAACGTCACCCCGCGGGCGTGATCGTGCCGTCTCCCGGCGCCGCTTCCGTCTCGATGGGGGCGTTGAACATCGCGATGGCCGTGCGCGCCACCTGGCCGGTGTCGTAGTACGCATAGGCGCCGACGCCCATCGCGCCCACCACCGGCAGCCAGCGCGAGAGGCCATTGCCCACGGCCCGCTGGGTGACCTTGATGCCCACGGTCTTGGCGATGCGCTCGGCGACGCTGTAGGTCACCCGCCGGAACAGCAGGCGGTCACCCACGCGCACCACCAGGTCGCGGAATGCCTGCGCCGCGGTGTGGCGGAACAGGCACCACAGCATCTGTTCACGGCCCAGGTCGGAGTGCTTGCCATAGGCGGCCGCGATGTCGCTGACCATCTGCGCCTGGATCTTCCAGATCGCGATCAGCTCCGGCAGCACGGTGAGCCAACCCAGCGGGCCGGGCGGCAGGGCCAGCGAGCCGGCGGTCAGTGCGGCCCGCTGGGCTGCCCGGGAGGCCAGGCGCCGGGCCTCCTGCTCAGGATCCCGGCTGCCCTCGACGGCGCTGTCGGGGATCTGGCTCACGAAGTCCAGGATCGCCTGGGTGACCCGGCTGTGGTCGGTGATCACCGCGGGGAGCTGGGAGGAGGGCTTGGGCATGGCCGCGACTCGAAGGGCGCTGGGCGCCGAACAGGGGGCCAGTCTAGAGGTCGGCCGTGAAGTCCGGCTGAGCCTGGCCGCGGGCGGCGCGGCGTGCAGGATGTTTCGGTCCGGGGCATGACTTTTGGGGCAGGCGCCATCCGGGTTAGAATGGCAATGTTATAACGTATCGAAAATAAGAACTTCACCGCCCCCTCTCTTGGACCCCTGATGAAACGTTCCTTGCTTGCCTTGAGTCTCGCTGTTGCGCTGGGTGCTGTTCCGGTCGCGTTCGCCCAGGTCCAACCGAATCCGGACACCAGCAATGTCGCGCCCGGTGCCGGCAGCGATGGCGGCAACGACAGCGGGAACGCGGCGAACGGCGGCACCAAGCCCAAGGTGAAGCAGTTGAGCACGGTGGATGTCACCGCGGCGCTCGACCAGTCGCGCAACTCGCTCTCGCCCGACACCGGCAGCAGCCAGTACGTGATCGACCAGAAGGCGATCCAGCAGCTTCCGCTGGGCGATGCCACGCCGCTGAACCAGGTGATCCTGCAGGCGCCGGGCGTGGTGCAGGATTCCTACGGCGGCGTGCACGTGCGCGGCGACCACGCGAACCTGCAGTACCGCATCAATGGCGTGATCATTCCCGAGTCGATCTCCGGCTTCGGCCAGACGCTGGATGCGCGCACCATCCAGAGCGTGAAGGTGCTCGATGGCGCCCTGCCGGCCCAGTACGGCCTGCGCACGGCGGCGGTGGTGGACATCGACACCAAGAGCGGCCACGACCTGGGCAACGGCGGCAGCGTGGGCATCACCGGCGGCTCGTTCGGCACGCTCAACCCCAATGCCTCGCTGTGGGGCAGCAGCGACCGCTGGAGCTGGTTCGTCACGGCGAACTACCTGGAGAACGACGTCGGCATCGAGAACCCGACGCCCAGCCGCACGCCGATCCATGACCATACCAACCAGGTGAAGGGCTTCGGCGACATCTCCTACCTGGTCAACGACAACATGCGCGTGAGCTTCATGTTCGGCGCGACCAACAACCGCTTCGAGATTCCCAACAACCTGAACCAGCAGCCGCAGTTCGGCTACCTGGACCAGACCGAGTTCAATTCAGCCGACCTCAACGAGCGGCAGAAGGAGCAGACCCGCTTCGGCGTGCTCTCGCTTCAGGGCAAGTGGGGCAAGACGGACTACCAGGTGTCGCTGGGCCAGCGCTACAGCACGGTGAACTTCCTGCCCGACGAGATCGGCGACCTGATGTTCAACGGCGTCGCCTCCACCATCAACCGCGCCAACCGCGCCAGCACGCTGCAGGCGGACTTCGCCACGCCGCTGGGCGACAGCCACACGCTGCGCTATGGCATCTACGGCGAGTTCGAGCGCGGCAACACCACCAACAACTCGCTGGTGTTCCCGGCCAACCCGGACGGCTCGCAGGCCAGCACCACGCCGATCGGCATCTACGACGCCACCAACCTGCTGGCGCGCACCTGGTCCGCCTATCTGCAGGACGAATGGAGCATCGGCGACAAGTGGACGGTGAACTACGGCGTGCGTGGTGACCGCTACGAGCTGTTCCGCACCGAAAGCCAGCTGAGCCCGCGCCTGGGCGTGGTCTACCAGGCCACCGACAGCACCACCATCCACGCGGGCTACTCGCGCTACTTCACGCCGCCCGCCACCGAGGTGATCGACGACAGCAACATCGCGCGCTTCAACGGCACCACCAACGAGCTGCCGAGCGGCGGCAACAACCTCCCGTTGTCGGAGCGCTCGGACTACTTCGACGTGGGCGTCCAGCAGCAGTTCGGCTCCACCCTCACGGTGGGCCTGGACGCGTACTACCGCAAGGTCAGCCGCCTGCAGGACGAAGGCCAGTTCGGCGCGGCGCTGATCTACTCCAACTTCAACTATGCCCAGGGTCGCATCCGCGGCGCGGAATTCACCCTCAACTACGACAACGGCCCCGTCTCGGCGTACTTCAACCTCGCCTACAGCCGTGCCATGGGCAAGCGCGTGATGACCGGCCAGTACAACTTCTCGCCGGACGAGCTGGCCTACATCAGCGACAACTGGATCCACCTGGACCACGACCAGAAGCTGTCGTCGTCCGGCGGCATCACCTACTCGTTCACCGAGGCCACCCGCGTCGGCGCCGACTACCTGTTCGGCAGCGGCCTGCGCAAGGAGGCACCGGGCGTGCCGAACGGCGCCTCGTTGCCGTACTACTTCCAGCTCAACCTCAACGTGGCGCACGACTTCAATGTCGGCAGCCTGGGCAAGGTGAAGACGCAGCTCGCCCTGATCAACGCGCTGGACCGCACCTACGAGCTGCGTGACGGCACCGGCGTGGGCGTGGGCGCACCGCAGTTCGGTCCGCGCCGCGGTATCTACCTGACGCTGCAGAAGGACTTCAGCTTCTAAGCCAACAATGGCGACGTCGGCACCTCGCCGGCGTTGCCCCGAGTCGACTGGGCCGGTGCCCCGCCGCAGCCTGTCTCCCCCACGGGGCTGCGGCGGGGCATGGGTTATCCTTTGCGCGTTTCCCGGCTCAGAGCCTGTTCAATATCTCCGCATGGCCCGCGCCGGGAGCTGTTTGCCCGCAGGCCAAGGAAGAACGAGGGCGTGTATGTCGATACACAACCGAGTGATGACGCAGGTCTTCGGGCAAACAGACCCGGCCCGGACGGTTGACCACCTGTGCCCGCCAGGAGGCGGTGCGCGGCTTGACTTGACGGCCAGTCAAGCGCCGCGCCACGCTCCACTCCCTGGCGGGCACAGGTGGTCAACGCGGGCTATGCAGAGATATTGAACAGGCTCTTACGCGCATGTCTTCCCGACTTCCCGATCCCAGCGCCGACGAGCGCACCCATTCCGATCGCCTGCTGACGCAGCTGCGCGAGGAAATCGCCGTGCATGGCGCGATGCCGTTCTCGCACTACATGGAGCGCTGCCTGTATGCGCCGGGGCTCGGCTACTACAGCGCCGGCAAGACCAAGTTCGGCGAGGCCGGCGACTTCGTCACGGCACCGGAGCTGGGCAGCCTGTTCGCACGTTGCGTGGTCAATGCGACCTATCCGGTGATCGAACTGCTCGGCGAGGAAGCGGACTTCCTCGAACTGGGCGGCGGCAGCGGCGCCTTTGCCGAGTCGGCGCTCCTGGCGTTCGCCGCGGTGGGTACGCTGCCGCGTCGTTACCTCATCCTCGAGCCCAGCGCCGACCTGCGCGAGCGCCAGCGCGAGCGCCTTGCCGCCGCGCTGCCGGCGGACGTGTTCGCCCGCGTGTCGTGGCCGGATCGTCCGCCGGAGCAGGAATGGCGTGGCGTGCTGTTCGCCAACGAAGTGATCGACGCGCTGCCGACCACGCGCTTTGCGATGCGTGCGGGCGAGGTCTACGAGGAATACGTCACGCTGGACGGCGAGGGCCGCCTGATGCGGGTGGACCGCCCGGCCGACATGCTGGTGTCGGGCGCGGTGCGCCATGTGGAGCGCGATCTGGAGACCAGCTTTCCCGACGGCTACCGCTCGGAGATCCTGCCGCAGCTGCCATACTGGATCCAGGCCATCGCGGGCTCGCTTGGCTCGGGCCTGATGCTGTTCCTCGACTACGGCTACGTGCGCCGCGAGTTCTACCTGCCCGAACGCAGCGATGGCACCTTGATGGCCCATTACCGCCATCGCGCGCACAACGATCCGCTGTACCTGCCGGGCCTGAACGACCTCACCGCGTCGGTGGACTTCACCGCGCTGGCCGAGGCGGGCAACGGCGCCGGTTTCGGCGTCGCCGGCTACCTGTCGCAGGCCCAGTTCCTGATTGGCAGCGGACTGCAGGAGGCGTTCGAGAATGCCTACGAGCAGGCTCCCGACGACGCCGCGCGCTACCGTCTCGCCCAGGAAGTGAAGAAGCTGACCCTGCCCGACCAGATGGGCGAGCGCTTCCAGGCCATGCTGTTCGCACGCAACCTGGACGTGCTGCCCTTGCCCGAGGCGTTGCTGGAGGCGGACCAGGGCGACCGGCTCTGAACCCACGGTTCCGTCGCGGCCGATCGATTCCGGGCGCCCTCGGCGACCCGTTACCCCCACGCAACGAAGGAAGTCCGCACGCGATGGATGCACCTGCCCGCAATCGCTGGATGCTGTTCGCCGCCACCCTGGCGATCGTGCTCGTGGTCCAGTCGCCCCTGGTCTTCAACCCCGGCTATTTCAGCCATGACGAGCTGCAGTGGGCCTACTACGCCACCCGGTTGCAGGGCGGGTTCTTCGGCAACGCCCTGTGGACGGACGTCCATGCGTTCCAATACCGCCCGCTGACTTTCTCGCTGTGGGTCCTGCTCTCGCGAAACCTGTTCGAACATCCCTACGCGTTCCACGCGGTCATCGTGACGTGGGGCGCGGCGAACGCCGGACTCATGGCGCTGCTGTTGCGCCGCTACGGCGTGACCACCTGGGGGGCGCTGGCCGCCGCCCTGGTGTTCGCTCTGGGGCCTTATGCCGCCTACGTCCATGGCTGGGTGGGGACGATCGCCGACCTCATCTGGATGAGCTGCACGCTGCTGATCGGCCTGCTGGCGAAGGAAGGGCGCCGACCTGCGTGGGTGTTCGCGGGCGTGTTCGCGCTGACCTCGGTGGCGCTGCTGGCCAAGGAGGCGTCGATCGTCATACCGGCGCTGGTACTGCTGGCATGGTGGTACTCCGGCAGGCAGCGCGCCTGGGGCGTCGCCGCCGTCGCATCGGCCGCGCCGGTGCTGCTCTATCTGCTGCTGCGCCTCAAGGCGATCCTGTTCGCCTCGGAGCCGACCGGGGCCATCTACCACTGGAGCCTGCTCTCCATCCCCGCGCGCTGGCTGGAGTACCAGCTGTTCCCGGTCCTTACCAGCCGTCTCGGCGCCGGCGATTTCCTGGTGAAGGGATTGACCAGCCGTGCCGTGGTCGTGGCGGCCGTGATGTGGCTGCTGCTCGCCTGGTCCCTGGGCAGGGCCGGCCTGCGCTGGCTGCTGGCGTTCCTGCTGGGCGGCGCTGCCGCGCTGGGGCCGGTGCTGCTGCTCGCCGGCGGCGCCAATCAGTACGGCTACGGTTTTGCCGCGGTGACGGCAGGCGTCGTGGCCCTGGCATGGGGATCGATGCAGCGTGCCCCAAGGGTGCTTGCGGCGGTGATCGCCTGCCTGTGCGTATGGCATGGCGTGAACATCATGCGCAGCACGCACGACATCGGCGTCAAGCAATCGCGTTTTTCGCCGGCCTTGGCGAAGGCGGTGGCATCCTCGCCCACGCCGGTGCGGGTGCGGCCGCTGATCGAGAAGGATCGCTGGATCTACCTGCGCCTGACCCACGAGATTCCGAGCTACCGTGGCGTGCCGATCGGCGACCGCGTGCAGCTGGTCGAGGCGGATGAACCGATGGACTACCTCATCGGCCGGATGGGCGAGCTGCTGCCAGCCCACCCGTGAGCCTGCGCGCGTGCCGTGGGCACGCGCGGCTCCGGCTTCAAGGTGCTGCCGCTGCCTGCGGCGCCACCGCCGTGCTGTCCTCGGGCCTGCGCACCATCAAGCCATGCTTGAACAGGAACGCCGCCACCTGGTAGTACGCCGTGGCGTCGTCCACCTGGTGCTCGTCGATCGGCGTGTTCGGCACCGCATCGCCGTTGTCGAAGTTCGGCCGCACCTGTTCCAGCTTGCGCTGCGGTTCCAGGATGGTCAGCAGGTCGTTGCGCAGGTAGCCGAGCTTCTCGTAGGTGGCCGGGAAGGCGCGTTCGCGGCCCGGTTCCAGCTGGAAGATGTCGGCGCCGAAGAAGCGGCTGCGGTAGCTGAAGTTCAACAGGCCCATCACGGTCGGGATGATGTCGACCTGCGCCATCTGCCGGGTCACGCGCTGCGGCTGGATGTGCTTGGGCGCATAGATCCACAGCGGGATGTGGTAGCGGTTGATCGGCACGCTGGTGCGGCCGGCGCTGGAGGCGCAGTGGTCGGCCGTGATCACGAAGATCGTGTCGTCGAAGTAGGGCTTGCCCTGCGCGCGCTTGATGAAGTCCGCGATGGACCAGTCGGTGTACGCCACCGCCGCCTCGCGCGTGCCGTTCTTCTGCGGCACGCGGTTGGCGGGCACGGTGAAGGGGCGGTGGTTCGACGTGGTCATGATATGCAGGAAGAACGGCTTCTTCTGCGCATACGCCTCGTCCATTTGCTTCAACGACAGCGTGTAGAGGTCCTCGTCGGCCACGCCCCACACGTTCTCGTGGTGGATGGTCTCGCCCTTGGCGATATCGTTGCGGTCCACCGCGCGATAGCCGTTGTGCGAGAAGAAGTAGTTCATGTTGTCGAAGTAGCCGTAGCCACCGTAGACGAAGTCGGACTGGTAGCCGCGGTCATTGAACACGTTGGCGGCGGAGAACAGGTTCTCGTTGTTGTGCGCCTTCACGATCGAGTCGCCCGGCGTCGGCGGTACGGACAGCGACAAGGCCTCCAGGCCACGCACGGTGCGCGTGCCGTTGGCGTAGAGGTTGTCGAAGAACATGCTCTTGCTGATCAGCGCGTCGAGGTTCGGCGTGATGTCGCGCTTGTCGCCGAATTCCCTGAGGAAGTCGGCCGAGAAGCTTTCCACGCTGATCAGCACCACGTTGAGGTGCTTCTCCGGGCCGTCATGGCGGATCTCGCGGGTGAGGTCGCGCGGGTCGTCGCTGACGTAGGTGGCCTCGGGCGTCTTGACGAGGTCGCGCACGCGGCGGAACGCATCGTCCTCGGGCAGCGTGCGGTAGAAGCGCGAATAGTCCAGATGGCTGCTGCGGAAGGCGGCGAAGAACTCGTACACGCCGTTGCCGCTGAGCTCGTTCACGTAGGCGTTGTCGGTGCGGTCCTTGAAGGTGCCCTTGATGGCGATCGCGGTCACCACCGTGATCAGCAGCCACACGAGGGCCACCTTGGCGCGCTGCACGAAGCGCGTGCCGCGATCCTCGGCCTTCAGGCCGCGGCGGCTGAACCACACGATCAGCACGGTCGCCAGCGCTAGCAGGCTGATCCACGTGCCCAGCGGGTACGACTCGCGGATGTTGCCGATCACCTCGGTGGTGTAGACCAGGTAGTCCACGGCGATGAAGTTGAAGCGCGTGCCGAACTCGGCCCAGAACACCAGTTCGGAGGCGCCGACGAACAGCAGGCCGAACAGCATCACCGCGCCGCCGCCGTACAGCAGCCCCTGGCCCAGGCGTGACACGTAGATGCGCTGCGGCACCAGCCACAGGTAAAGCACCAGCGGCCAGGCGATGTAGATGAAGGCGATCAGGTCGTACGACAGCCCCACGCCGAACGCATAGGCCCAGTACAGCGGATTGTGCGGCACGCCGCCGCCCGACATGAACAGCAGCGCGATGCGCGTGGCGGCGCCGATCAGCACGTAGCTGATGGCCAGCCACCAAAGGGGACGAAACCGCTGGCGCAGCGGCGAGGTCGGGTGAGACGCAGTGGACACGGATGACTCCGGGGTTGGAACGACAGGCGCCCGGTTCAACAGGGCGACGAGTGGCGACCCGTCTTTATACACGGGCGGGGCCTCCGGGGGAGGCCGCGGGACGCCAAACCCCGCATTCTAGCCGCGGCGACCGTTCCGCCGGAATTCCGCGCCGGGCCCGTTCAGCCGGCCGACGGGCGCACCGCCGCGATGGCGGCGACCCGCGCGGCGCCCATGGCCTCGCCGATGGCAGGCCCCGCGAGGCCTTGTGCCACGAAGGCTTCGGAACGGACCGCCGCCGCCGCGTCGCGGGCCTGGCGCAGGTAATCGGCCTGGGGATAGGTGTCTTCCTCATGCCCGAGACGGCCCCGTTTGTCGGCCTCGCAGGCCGCCAGGAACAGGTCCAGGCGCTCGGGGCGGCGCAACGCATCCAGCGACGCCAGCAGCTTCAGCACCGTGGCGGGCTTCAGTTCGAAGGCCCGGTGCGCATTGAGGTGCTCGCGGCAGACATGCTCGGCCAGCGTGGCGTGCTCGGTCGGCACCTTGAGGCGCCCGGCCAGGCGCTGCAGCGGCGCGAGGCCGGCATGTTCGTGCCCGATGTGGCGAGGCAGCACGTCGGCGGGCGTGAGCGCCTTGCCGAGGTCGTGGGTGAGGGCGCAGAAGCCCACCACGTCGTTGCCGGGCGCGATCCGGGCGGCCATGTCCAGCACCATCTCCACGTGCACGCCGGTGTCGATCTCCGGGTGGAACTCCGCGCGCTGGGGCACGCCGTACAGCGCGTCCACCTCCGGGAACAGCACCGCGAGCGCACCCGACTCGCGCAGCACGCGCAGGAAGGCGGAAGGCTGCGCCTCGCCGAGGGCCTTGCGGGTCTCCTGCCAGACCCGTTCGGGCACGAGGTGATCCACCTCGCCCGCGCGGACCATCTCCTGCATCAGCGCCATGGTCTCCGGCGCGACGGTGAAGCCCAGCGGCGCGAAGCGCGCGGCGAAGCGCGCCACGCGCAGCAGGCGCACGGGATCTTCGACGAAGGCGGGCGACACGTGCCGCAGCAGGCGCCGTTCCAGGTCGCGCAGGCCGTCGAACGGGTCGACCAGGGTGCCATCCTCGGCCTCCGCCATCGCGTTGATGGTCAGGTCGCGGCGCGCGAGATCCTGCTCCAGCGTCACCGAGGGATCGGCGTGGAAGGCAAAGCCGTGGTAGCCAGGGCCGGTCTTGCGCTCGGTGCGGGCGAGCGCGTACTCCTCGCCCGTCTGCGGATGCAGGAACACCGGGAAGTCCTTGCCCACCGGGCGATAACCCCGGGCCTGCAGATCCTCGGGGCGCGCGCCCACCACCACGTGGTCATGGTCGATGACCGGCCTGCCCAGGCGTTTGTCGCGGACCGCGCCGCCGACGAGAAAGATGCGCATGGGGAGATTCTGCCATGCGGCGTCGACGGGCCTACAGGTGCGCTGCCTCAGTGCCTGCTGCCGCGTGCCTTGGACAGCCGGCGCAGGCGCGCGGGTTCCTGCAGCAGCAGCGGCAACCACGCGGACAACGGTTGCGGCACGATGCCCAGCGCGGCGTAACCATCCTGCTTGCCCACCGAGTCGGTGCGCAGCGTGCGGAAATTGTCCAGCGAGAACGGCTTGCCCGGCAGCAGTTCGGCGAACTGCGCCTGCAGCCGGCCCAGGCCGTCCGGCAACGACAGGATCGGCGTGCGCAGCCCCGCCGCGTCGCGGACCTGCCGCACGATCTCGCCGAGCGTCAGCACCTCGGGCCCATACAGTTCGAAGCTGCGGTCGATGCCGAGCTTGTCGTCACCCACGCAGCGGGCGATGGCCTCGGCCACGTCGCCCACCCAGGTCGGTGCGAGGCGTGCCGAGGCCCGTGCCAGCGGCAGCGCGGGCATCTGCCGCAGCAGCGTGGCGAAACGCTCGACCAGGCCGCCGCCGCGGCCGAACATCACGCTGGGCTGGTAGATGGTCCAGTCGAGCGAAGAGTTGCGCACATGCGCCTCGGCCTCGCCCTTGGTCTTCAGGTATTGCGACAGGCCCTGGCCGGCCTTCAGCGCGCTCATCTGGTGCAGGCGCGCCACGCCGGCGGCCTGGCAGGCGGCGATCACGCGCTGGGTCAGGTCCACGTGGGCGAGCTGGAAGTTCTGCTTGCCGAATGCGTTGAGGATACCGACCAGGTTGATCACCGCGTCGGCGCCCTCGAACTGGCGGCGCAGGGCATTCGCGTCGTAGACGTCGACGCTGCGGATGCGCACCGACGGCAGTACGCCCAGCTCGCGCCGGCGTTCGCGGTTGCGCGAGAGCAGCAGGACGTCATGGCCGTCGGCCACCAGCCGCGGGACCAGGTGCGAGCCGACGAAGCCGGTGCCGCCGAGCACGACAAGGTGCTGGAATGTTCGTGCCACGTGCGGGCTCCCCTTCAACGCGTATTGCTGGATGTCGATGCCGGCGGCGCCATGTTGCTGGCGGGCGCGGCCGTGGCCGCCTCGGCCGGAACCGCGGGTGCGGTGACCGGGCACCCCACGAGCTTACGCTCACCGGAGACGTCCGCGAGGTTGAAGCCCTGGCCGATGGGCGTCAGTCGCTGCGACAGCGTCACCGCGTTGCCGTGCTGGCGCCAGTCGTAGATCACCGCGAAGGACATCACGCGCGCGACGTACTCGCGCGTCTCCTTGTAGGGAATGGTGGCGACGAACATGTCCGGCGGCAGCGCGCTGCGCGCTTCCAGCCACTGATCGACCTTGCCGGGACCCGCGTTGTACGCCGCGCTGGCCAGCCAGATCGAGCCGCTGAAACGCTGCGCCATCTGCGCCAGGTAACGCGTCCCCAGGATGATGTTGGTCACCGGGTCGAACAGCGTGTCGCCGCCGCCCCAGCTGATGCCGTTGCGCTTGGCCACCAGTGCGGCGGTCGACGGCAGCAGCTGCATCAGGCCGCGCGCGTCCGCGCCGGAGCGCGCGTCGCTCATCCATGCGCTTTCGGCGCGCAGGATGGCGTAGGCCCATGACGGGTCGATGCCGGCTTGCTGCGCCTGCGGCACCAGGCCGTCCTGGCTGGCGAGCGGGAATCGCTGCTCGTAGTAGCGCAGCGCCTCGCCGGTGTTGAAGGTGAACACCGCGCGGTCATACCAGCCGCGTCCATAGGCGAGGGCGACCGCGAGCTTCAGCGTTTCCGCGTCGGCCCCGTCCAGCGCCTGGCTCCACTCGCGGCGCGCCTGGCGCGGCAGGTCGACGGCGAACAGCTCGAAGGCGCGCTGCAGGCCGCGGTTGGCCAGCAGTGCCTGCTCGCGCTTGCTGTCGCCGCTGAGCTGGATCGGGCAGATGCCGTACGGCTGCTGCAGGCGGTCGGCGGCGAGGAAACCGAAGAACGTGGGTTCCTGTGCCAGCGGAGTCAGGGTGCGCTGCGCTTCGGCGCCGCGACCCAGCTCGGTGAGGGCGCGCGCGCGGAACCAGCGCCATTCGCCGTCCTGCTGCTGCGCGGTCGGCATCGCGTCGATCGCGGCCAGCACGGCCCGCCAGTCGCGTTGGGCCAGCGCCGCGCGAACGCGCCATTCGCGGCTGACGTCGGTCTGCAGCGCGGCAGGTAGCGCCGCCAGGCGCGACAGCGCGCCTTCGTCGTAGTCGGTGGCGTGGAACAGGGCGAGTGCGTACACCACGCGGTCGCGCTGCTGCTGGGTGAAGGCGAAGCGATCCTGCAGCTTCTGCCACGCGGTATCGGCGGTCACCGATTGTCGGCGCGCGAGGCGCTCGACCGCGATCGCGGCGGCCTGGCGGTTGCGCGGCGTATCCGGCCACTGGTTGGCGGCCACCGCGGCGGTGCCGGGATCGCTCAGCGCGGAGGCCAGCCGTCGGGCTGCCTCGGCGTCCTCGGCGGGCAGCCACGCGGCCATCGCGTTGATGCTGCCCGGCTGCACCGCGTCGGCCGCGCGATCGATGCGGTCCCACAGGCGTTGCGGCGTCAGCAGGCCCTGGTCACGCACGGCACCCAGCACCGGGTCGCAGGCACCCGGCAGCTTGGGCTTGGCCCACAGCGCGGCGAGGTCGCGGTCGAAATCGAGCGGCGTGCCCTTGTTGAGCTGCGCCTGCAGTGCGTTGCAGGCCAGCGCATCGCCCTGGCCCGGCTGGTACATCGCAAGGAAGTTGTCCCAGTCCTGCCGGCGCGCCAGCTCGGCGAGGAAGTCGCGGCGAAGGTCATTCGCGGGGATCAGGTCGGGATAACGCTTGAGGTAAGCCTCCACCTGGCCACGGTCGACCTGCCGGATGTCGTGCGTCAGCGCGGCCGCTTCCAGGTAGGGATAGAGCGGGTAGTCCTCCAGCCCTTTCGCCTGGCTGCGCCAGCCATCGCCTCCCTGCTGCGCCGCTGCATAAGCCTGCTTGAAGGCGGCGCGCTGCGCCTGGGTGGGTGCGGCCGCATGGGCGGCGCCGGCCAGCAACAGGCCGGCCATCACGATGAGCAGGCGCCGGGCGTAGCGGCGCGGTGCCACGGAGAGGGACATGAAAGCTCCTTTTTTGCCTATCCCGCGCGATGCATCGTAGCGGTTCGCAGCGCATCGGGCCCGGCAGCATGGCCAACGCCCGCTGAGCGTGGCGTGAAACCCCCGCGCGCATGGTCCCCCAGGGTGGGCCTGATAGAATCAGCGGTCCACGAGGCGCCGCGTTCGGCGCATTCCCAAGGAAGCGCATGACGCCTTTGCCCTCGCCGTCGTCCCGTGTAGCGCCGCTGGCGTGGCTCGCGCTTGTCGCGGCGGCGCTGTGGGGCGCGCTCTGGTGGTGGCAGATCGGTCGTCCGGTGGCGCTGCCCGAGGCGCCCAGTTCGCGCATTGCCTGCGTGTCCTACGCACCGTTCCGCAAGCCGGGCGAGACGCCGCTCAACATCCGCGCCTACGTCAGTCCCGACCGCATCGACGCCGACCTGCGGGCATTGTCGGAGCGCTTCGACTGCGTGCGCACCTACTCGCAGGGCTTCGGCCTCGATGCGGTGCCGTCGATCGCGCAGCGCTACGGCATGAAGGTACTGATGGGCATCTGGATCGGCCGCGATCCGGTGGCCAACGAGCGCGAGATCAAGGCCGGCATCGAGACCATCAAGGCGCATCCGGAAGTGCTGCGCGGCGTGATCGTGGGCAACGAGGTGCTGCTGCGCGGCGAGCAGACGCCCACGGCGCTGGCCCGCTACGTGACCGAGCTGCGCGATGCCGTGCGCGACACCCACGTGCCGATCACCTATGCCGACGTGTGGGAGTTCTGGCTGCGCTATCCCGAGATGGCGAACGTGGTGGACTACATCACCATCCACATCCTGCCGTACTGGGAAGACGAGCCGGTGGAGCCGCGGGACGCCGTGCAGCACGTGGCCCAGGTCTACGCGAGCGTGAAGTCGCAGTTTCCGGGGCGCGCGGTGATGATCGGCGAGACGGGCTGGCCCAGCCAGGGCAAGCAGCGCCGCGGTGCCGCGGCGAGCCTGGTGAACGAGGCTCGCTACATGCGCGAATTCCTGCGCTACGCCGGCAGCGTGGACATGCCCTACAACGTGATCGAGGCCTTCGACCAGCCGTGGAAACGCGAGCAGGAGGGCACCGTGGGCGGCTACTGGGGCATCTTCGATGTCGACGCGCGCCCGAAGTTCGCCATGCAGGGTCCGGTGGTCGAGGAGACGCACTGGCTGCTCGGCTGGTGGGCCGGCATCGCGGGCGCCGTGCTGTTCGTGCTGGCGGGGGCGTGGCGGCGGGAGTGGCGTTCGCGCCGGGCGCGCTTCGCCCTGGTGCTGGCCGGTTTTGCCTGCGGCGCCGCGATGGCCTGGCAGTTCCGCCAGATGTGGTTCGCCTGCCGCGACGTGGTGGAGTGGGCGGTTTCCGGCGGCCTGTGCCTGCTGGCCCTGCTGACCACGGTGGCGCTGACGCGCTGGGTGGCCGCCCGCCTGTGCGGCGAGCCGGCCCATGCCATGCCCGGTCCCCGCGTGCGTTTCGCCTGGATGTTCGGCCTCACCCTTTACGGGCTGCTGCTGGTGTTCGACGGCCGCTACCGCGACTTCCCGCTGGGGCTGTTCTGGCCGCCGGCGCTGGCCTATTGCCTCGCCTCGATGCTGGACGCGGGCAGGACCTGGGTGCCGACGGTCGAGGAACGCTTCATGGGCTGCCTGATGCCGCTGCTGGCCGCCGTGACGGTGGTGCAGGACGTCGGCCTGAACCCGGGTTCCTGGCTATGGCTGGGCGTGAATCTCTTGCTGGGTGGCGCCGCGCTGATCGCGTGGCGCCGCACCGCCCGCCTGCACGCGCACGAGCCGCAGGCAGCCTACCAGTAGCGCCAGCGCGCCCGGCTCGAAGCAGTACAGCACCACGGCGAACAGGCCCGTGGCCGCGGCCAGCCAGGCGGTGGATGCGCGGGGGCGCCACAGCGCCAGCACGGTGGCGGCCAGCGCCACCCAGCCGTAGATGCCGATGCGCAGGCCGCCGATGTTGCCGGTGATGAAACCCATCACGGTGACATGGCGCAGGTCGCAGGCCAGGGTCTTGCCGGTCTCGCACACGCGCGCCACCTCGGGCGACTCGACCAGTCCGTAACGCAGCAGCAGGGGCACGGAGCCGAGCGCGATCAGCAGCAGCCAGGGCAGGACGAGGGTGAGGGTTCGCTTCATCGGCGCAGTCGAAAGGGTTGGGGCGCCACATGGTCCGGCAGGCGGATCTCGGCCGCCAGCGGCAGGTGGTCGGAAAACGCCTGGGGCAGGGCCCAGACCTTGTCGAGCTGGATCGCTTCGGACGTGAGGATATGGTCCAGCGCCCGGCGCGGCTTCCAGCTGGGGAAGGTGGGCGTGGCCTGTTCGGGCGACACCAGGGTGGAGCGGGCGAACAGGTGCCTCATCTCCGCGCTGCGCAGTTCGGTGTTGAGGTCGCCCATCAGCACCGCGTGCCGGTAGTCCTGCAGCACCTCGCCGATGAAGGCGAGCTGCCTGGCGCGCGCGGGGGCGCTCAGCGACAGGTGGGCGATCATCACCGCCAGCGCGTCCTTGCCTTCGCCGAAGCGCGCCAGCAGCGCGCCACGGCCCGGGATGCGGCTGGGCAGCGGGAAGTCCAGCACGCTGGTGGGCTCCAGGCGGCTGATCAGGCCGTTCGCGGAATGCGCCAGGCGGGCCATCGGCCGGTTCGGCTGGTGGCTCCAGAACGGCATGCCGGCCGCCTCGGCGAGGTAGCGGGTCTGGTTGAGAAAGCCCGAGCGCAGGCTGCCGGCGTCGGCCTCCTGCAGGCCGATCACGTCGAACTGGGGCAGTACTTCGGCAAGACGGTCCAGGTTGTCCAGCTTGCTGCGGCCGGGCAGCACCGCGTTGATGCTGCGGGTCAGGTATTCGCTGTAGCGCTGCACGCTGGCGCCGGCCAGGATGTTGCAGCTGAGTAGCCGCAGGCGGCGCTCCGGAGCGGCAGGGGCGGGTGGATCGGCGCGGTTCATCGGGCGGGCAGGGTAGTTGCAGGAGGTGACAGGCGCCCTCGCAGGCGCCGCCGGATGCGCAAGCATGCCCGCCCGGGTGTGAATGCGGGGAAAGTCCCGGAGGGCCTTCCCCGCGAACGCATTACTTGCCGCCGGCGAGCTCGCGCTTGGCCAGCCACTGGGTCAGGGCCGACAGCTGGTCCAGCGTCTTGATGTTGGCGCTGCGGTACTTGCCGTCCACCACGATGGTCGGCGTGCCGTCCACCTGCCAGGCCTGTACCAGGGCGGCATCCTTGCGGATCTGCTGGGTGACCTCGTCGGAGCTGGCGATGCGCATGAAGTCGTCGCGCTTTACGCCGTGGCTGGCGTAGAAGTCGGCGATCTCGTCCAGCGTGGAGATCGGGTAGTGGTCTTCGAACTTGGCCTTGAACAGGGCCAGGTGGGTCTGTTCCACCACGCCCAGCTTCTTGGCGGCGTAATAGGCGCGGGCGTAGGGCACCCACTGGTCGTTGAAGGCGGCGGGCAGCAGCTTCAGCACCACGCCCGGCGGCAGCTGCTTGCGCATCTGCTCGGCGATCGGGGCGAAGTGGGCGCAATGGATGCAGCCGTACGAGAACACCTCGACGACTTCGACCTTGCCCTCGTTGCTGTAGCGCTGGGGCGTGCCGGCGATGGCGACGTACTCGGTGCCCTCGGTGTAGGGCGCGGCGTCGTTGGAGCCGGTGGCGGTGCAGGCCGTGGTCAGCAGCAGGCCGACCAGCAGGCCGATCGCGCGAAGAGGGGCAAAACGCTTGGACATGGGCGGTATTCTCGGGTGATCGCGTGGTTGGACAGGGCGCCGGGGCTTACTTGCCGGCCGCTTCCTTGGACACCAGCCACTTGGTCAGTTCCACCACCTGGTCGTAACCACCGGCCGAGCGGGGGGTCAGGCGGTACTTGCCGTCGACGACGATGGTCGGCGTCTCTTCGATGCCGTAGTTCTTCACCAGTTCGTCCGAGCGCTTGACCTTGGTGTTGATGGTGAAGGAGTTGGCCACGGCCACGAATTCCTTCGGGTCGGCCCCGAACTTGGCGTAGACGTTGGCCGCATCGTCCAGGCTCGGCAGGGCCGAAACCGGCTTGAGGCCGGCGCCACCGGCCTTCAGGGCACTGAGCTCGTTGGTCTTCCACACGGCGTCGTACATCGCGTCGTTGGCCTTGTCGGCCACGCCCAGGGCCTGGGCGGCGAGGAAGGCGCGCTGCAGCATCGGCCAGTTCTCCTGCGGCATGAACGAGGCCGGCAGGTAGGCGACCGCGGCGTCGGCCGGCAGTTCCTGGACCAGCTTGTTCATGGTCGGGTGGAACTGGTTGCAGGCCGGGCAGCCGTAGGAGAACACCTCGAGCACTTCGATCTTGTCGGTGTTGGTCAGCTTGGGCTGGGCCGGCTCGATGCGCACGTACTGCTTGCCTTCGACCCACTTGCCGTCGTCGACGAACGGCGTGGCCGGTGCGGCCGGCGCCGGGGCGGGCGTCGGCGCCTGGGCGGCGGTGCTGGCTGCGGCCGGTGCAGCGGTGGACGCGG